>Ga0082335_1002436_pt1 | contig 34881 bp, 26 predicted proteins | sample Subgrocontami58m_FD_72375 | JGI IMG/M metagenome (GOLD analysis project Ga0082335, IMG submission 72375) | Subsurface groundwater microbial communities from S. Glens Falls, New York, USA - GMW37 contaminated, 5.8 m (SPADES assembly) (version 2) ... | reverse complement strand
TCAAAAGGGTAACTCCAGTCGTCCTACGGACTCCTTCCGTTACCCTTTTGTTTCTTGTTGTTCATTAAGGAATGCATCTACAAAATAGTAATAAATGGTCTTGACAAACCCGTCCACTTTAGTGATACATCTCGCCTTTAGTCTTTAGAGACCATGTTTAGACGTTATCGGGTTACTTGAAAGAATTCATGTGGTATAATAACGGTGATCCCTTATGAAGGCGAAACCACTTTTATCGTTTAAATGCAGACTACTCATATTTGCACTCTGTATCTCCCTCATCCCCATTACTGCTCTTACGTTGACATACTACTTCCACTCAAGGAATACCCTGAAACATCAAATCTTAGAAAACCTGAGGGCAATTGCCGAAGCAAAGAAACAACACGTCCTATGTTCTATGGAAGTAATCAAATCACGCACTGCAGACTTCAGCACTGATGGCTTCATAAAACACTACCTTGAAATATACAACCGTGGAAGGGTTCTTAAAAAAGGCCTTGTAAGGCGGTTGAGTAACCACCTCTTAAAGAGCAAGCTGCCCCTCGACAACTATCTTGAAGCGATTATCGTTACAAACAAACACGGCGTAGTTGTTTCATCCACCCGGGGGGAACTGCTGGACAAGGATATTTCCGACCAAGATGTGTTTCTGCAAGGAATAAGAAAAGGGTACGGCCAGGTATGCATCGGTCAACCGCACAATTCTCCCCACTTTGGCACAAACTGTATATATATTACTGCACCTATTCTTTCAGAACACGATTCAGAGATACTTGGTGTAGTTATTAACGTTTACTGCTTTTCAACATTAAATAAAATTACAACCAATCGCATTGGAATGGGAGAGACGGGTGAAGTGTATCTGGTCAACAAAAACAAGATAATGCTTACTGAGTCAAGGTTTATAGATAAAGCGCCCCTGAAATTAGTAGTGGATACAGAACCCATTCACAAGGCTATCGAGGGTAATCAAGAGATGCTCGGCATCTATTCAAATTACAGGGGTGTGCCTGTTATTGGCGCTTCACTGCAAATACCTGAGTATGGATGGATACTTCTATCGGAGATAGATAGGTCGGAGGCATTTGCCCCGCTTAAGAGGCTGGGTATTATTGCATTGATTTTAGGGATAGTGGGTTCCACATCGGTCATTATCCTCGGCATTACGATTGCAAGTTCAATGTCAAAACCTATTAAGGAGCTTATGAATGCAACTGAAATCCTTGCCAGTGGAAATCTGAATCATCGGGTACAAATCAGTCGCAACGATGAAATTGGCATCCTTGCCAATGGTTTTAACACCATGGCGGAGAGTCTCGATAAGGAAATCACTGAACACAAATTAGCCGAAGAATCGCTGAGAGAATCAGAACAGAGATTTAAAACCATGTTCAACAGCGCTATCGATGGTATACTTGTGGCAGACCCGGATACCAAAAATCTTTACCTGGGTAACGATGCGATCTGCCGGATGCTGGGCTATACCTCGGGCGAAATCATGACTCTAAATGTCACAGACATCCATCCAAAGGAAAGCCTGCCATATGTCCTGGAACAGTTTGAAAAACAGTTGATGGGAGGAATTACGGCCGCCAAAGACATTCCCGTAAAGAGAAAGGATGGAAGCGTTTTTTATGCAGACATAAATGCATCCCGCATAACACTGGACAAAAAAACCTACCTCATGGGAATTTTCAGAGACATTACCGAACAGAAACGGATATTGGAAGAACTGAGGACGCTCAATGAATCTTTAGAGCAGCGTGTGGCGGAACGGACAGCAGCGGTAGAGAAGATGAACGAGAAATTGCGTGTTGAGGTTTCAGAACACAAGACGTTAAAGGAGAATCTTGTGTATCTTGCTGATTATGATCCTCTCACCAATCTCTTCAATCGCCGCCGTTTCCAGAGAGAAATAGACGACCTTCTTGCATATTCAAGGCGATACGGTGTCGAGGGGACATTACTGTTCCTTGATCTGGACAATTTCAAGTACCTCAATGACGTTCACGGCCACCAGGTCGGGGACGAATTCCTCATAGAACTCGCAGGTTTGCTGAAGGGACGTTTACGTCAGACCGACATAGTTGCCAGGTTGGGTGGTGATGAATTTGCCATTTACCTGCCCCAAGTCGATACCAATCAAGCAATGGTCGTTGCCGAGGGAATTGCTAAATTGATTGAGCAACATGCCATGGTAATTAAAGGACAGCAACAACCTGCAGGCGTTACTGCGAGTATAGGTGTAGTGCTGTTTCCTCTGCATGGCACCATGCCAGAAGAACTCCTTACCTGTGCCGATATTGCCATGTATCAGGCAAAGAAAGAAGGGGGTAATAGCGTTTGCGTCTATAATGTCGATCAGAAAATGGAGATGGAGTCGTTGCTGAACTGGAAAAATCGCATTCAGGTTGCCCTTGCTGAGGATCGCTTTGTGTTGCACTTCCAGCCTATTACGGATTTCAACCAGCAGCTTAACATAATGGGATATGAGGCATTGTTGCGCATGGTAGATGAAAATGGCAAACTCATCCCACCATCCAGTTTCATCAGTGTTGCTGAACATTTTGGCCTAATGAGAGAGATAGACGGTTTGGTAGTGCGCAAGGCAATCAAACTCCTGGCAAAAATGCAGAAGACCGGTAAAAAGCAGTATATCGAAGTCAATTTATCAGATAAGTCATTCACCGACCGAGAACTCCTCCTTACTATCAAGAAGGAACTTACAACAACTGGTATTAATGCTGCAAATCTCGTCCTGACCATCACCGAAAATGCCCTTATGGCAAACATGTTCATGGCAGAGCGTTTCATTAAAGCGCTCAAGGATATGGGATGCCGTGTTGGTATTGACGATTTCGGTATTGGTTTTTCATCGTTTAACTTTCTCAAGAAATTACCGGTTGATTATCTGAAGATTGACGGCAGCCTTATCCATAATATAACAAACAACCCGGTAGACCAGCACCTCGTCAGAGCGATGGTGGAGGTAGCGCGCGGTCTCGGCAAACAAACGGTGGCGGAGTTTGTGGAAAATAAGGCAACGATACAATTGCTATCGGAATACGGAGTGGACTTTGGACAGGGATACTATATTGGCAAACCATTTATTTTTTCAGAAAAACCCAGCAAACGCAAAGACTAAGCCAAACTTCATCCGGTGACAACTTTAAATTTATTATTAAAATCTTGCGAAACATTATGGTAAATTGGGATTATCTGGATCCCAGATTAACTCCTGGCCTGCTTGTCTGTTTGGCCAACCTTCATTTGTCATACCGTCAGTATTACCATTTTGTATTCGCTCCACGTGACCATCAATAAAGAGAATATTTGCAGCCTTTGAATGTCTTTGTGCAACACTTCCATACGACCCTTCATAATTGTCCGCCACGCTAGTATTGTTGATACGACCGTCAAACAGTAGCACAGTCTTGGTAGTCTCTCCAATAGTTTCAATAGACCGTTGACACTCAGATGCTGGCAAGAGATTTTGATTCATTTTTATTGTGCGTGTTGTATCCTGCTTTGAAAGAGATACCGTTTTGAAGATGGGATCCTGTTTTATAAGTAAAAGCCTCTCCTCCTGGGAGATTTCATCCCTTTCGCTGGGAAGTTGCAATGTTGTAAGATAGTTGTCAACAGCCTTAAACCATACCTCAACATTACAGATTTTCGTACCGTCTTTGCTTGTACCGCTATTATTGGGACGAGGAAGTAATCCGTTGTTATCATTTGTATACTGCTCAAATGCGAGGAATAGCTGCCGAAGGTTATTAACACAAATAATTTGTTGCGCTTTTTGTTTGGCTGCGAAAATCGCTGGAATTACGATACAAACCAGGACTGCAACAATGATAACAATTATCAATAACTCAATAACTGTAAACCCTCGACTTTTAACGGTTACATACATAGTTTTACAGGTTTAGAAAGAAATCCTTGTAAATATATTGTATAGGAATTTTCATTTTATTTATGGGGTTACAAGGTGGCATGGACAAACTTTGTTTGTCAGTGCCTACCTTTACGTTAAGGAAATTCAAAGTTGCAATTGTAGCGCGAACTTCAGTTCGCATAGGATGTAAGCGAACTGAAGTTCGCGCTACATTGAAAAAGTTGCCGAAGGCCTAATTTAATGTTCGGCATGTTGAATGCCAATAATCTTTGTATAGAAAGATAAACTTTAAATATTAACTGCGTTTGATACTTACAATTTATTTCTACATAAAAATATTTCAGTATTAAGTTAATAATAACAAGCCTAATAAACGAAAAAGGTGTTTTTGCTGTACATAAATGTAAGGTTACTCATAAAGGATGCTGTTAAGTATTCAAAAATTAATAATCGCTTATTATTAAAAATATTTGACTTTTTATGGTGTAATGATAAAATTAGCAAGTAGTTTTGGTTGAATCAGATACGAACAATTCTATGAAATGCGGAAGTGGCGGAATCGGCAGACGCGCTAGTTTGAGGGGCTAGTCCCGCTGATACCGGGGTGGGGGTTCAAATCCCCCCTTCCGCACCACTCTGTTTTACCCTACCTGAAGAAAAAAGCGTATACTTTATAAGCTATTTTAGTTGTACTTCCTTATAATGCATGACATAAGTAAAAATTATGGTTGTATAATAAATAATTTACCCATTAATGGGAGATTTATTGATGAACAAATGCGTCTATGCATCAATTCTTGTTATGTTTGTAATTGGTTGTAAAGAAACCCAGGTAAAGCAGTCTGATTTCGCACCATTTAAAAAACCAGTAACACTTTCTACAACAACAGAGGCGGTAGAGAAGAAACCCTGGGAGTATGAAATATCACCTGAAAAAGAGGTTGTAGAGGAGAAAAAGGAGGGTATACCGGATGAATTTGTATATCCGGCGGAACGCAAAAAACCGGAACCTTCTCTTCACAAACCAGAATATACAGGCGATAAAATCGATGTCGCTTTAAATTTTGATAACGCAGAAATAAAGGATGTTTTACAGGTTATTTTAGGCGAGATTCTTAACGTTAACTATATTTTAGATAAAAGAGTCGGGGGAACAATCAATCTTCATGCCACTGGGCAGGTCTATAAAGAAGAACTCCTTTCGATGCTCAACACACTGCTTTATGTGTATGATTTTGCAATAATAAAGGACGGTGATCTCTATAGAGTACTTCCTAAGGCAGAATCCAGGCAGGAAACAAATATTGTTATTTCCGGGGATAAAATTCCCCCGTGGAGTAAAGATATAATGATTCAAATAGTGCCTCTTCAATACGAAAACCCAAAGAATTTGAATGCTACTATTAAACCATTTATGACTGGGATTGGAAATATAGTTACCCACGGCGACTCTCCGTATATCATACTTATCGAAACTGCCTCAAATATGGAAAAACTACTTACCTTAGTAAAAACCTTCGATGTCCCATTCTTTGCCGGTAAAGCCGTAAAATTTTACGATTTCAAATATGTCGATGCCAGAAATATGGCAAAAGATCTTGCCGCCCTTGCACAATCTATGGGAGGAAAAGCAGGTGGTGAGGGCGAATTCAACTTCGTGCCATTTTCCGATACTAATAAGATGTTAATCGTCACCAGAGTACCGGAACTCTTACCGAAAATCGATCTTTGGATAAAAAATATAGATGTTCCTCCATCAGAGTTAGAAGAAGAGCTAAAAATATATGTGTATAAAGTGCAACATCAAAAAGCCGAAACGATTGTGCCCATTCTAACACAGATTTACAATGAAAAAATGGCTGCGCAGCCCAAACCGCTGGGGAAAAAACAGCTTGAGGCAATGAAGATCGTTGCCGATTCAAAAACAAACACCATTGTCGTGAAGGCACTGCCAAGTGATTATAGAGGTATTAAAGCGATTATAGAGGCTATAGACGCAACTCCTCAACAAGTATTTATCGAAGTGCTGATTTTGGAAGTTGATCTTAAGAGTACTTTGGATTACGGCACAGAGTGGTCATTAAAAATGGGAAACACTAATCTATTCGGATTGGGAGACCTCCAAAGGACAGCCGATAAACCAGCTATAAAGTTTGCGAAAGGAAATTTTGAAGTCCTGATGGATATCCTGGCGACAAATTCTAATACCAAGATATTATCTGCACCGCATATCCTCGTAAGAGACGAACAGCCTGCAAATATACAGGTTGGTAGCGAAGTACCTATTCTTTCAAGCTCGGGTCAGCAAACAGGTACCACTGTTACGTTTGAACAGGTACAATATCGTGATACAGGCATAATCCTTACTGTTACCCCTCATATTGGTGAAAATGGTTTTGTAACGTTAGAAATAAAACAAGAGGTTAGTAATGCAGAAGAAACAACGACCGGCGTGAGTAATTCGCCAACATTTTCTACCCGCAAGGCAGGAACGTCTCTTGTAATCAAGAGCGGACATACCATAAGTATGGGTGGAATAATTGAACAGAAAAACGAAAAACGTATCAGCAAAATACCACTGCTGGGGGATATACCTTTTCTTGGGAATCTGTTTAAGTCCACATCCATTGCCAATAAAAGAACAGAGTTGATCATGCTAATAACTCCCTATATTGCAAACGATGCAGAAGAGGCAGATTCTTTGACCAACGCATTTCAAAAGAAGCTAAAAGAAATTGAACCGTTAATAACCCAAAGGACGAATGAAGTCGAGAAATACTAAGGTTGTGAATAAAAACGGCTTTACCATCCTTGAAGTTATGGTCGCACTGGCAATCGTTGGAATTTCTATTGGTATTTTCTTTGGTTTGATTGGGAATTCTTCTCGATTAAGAGGAAAGATTGACGATCACACAAAATTAGTGCTTTTTGCAAGAACGAAGACAGAAGAGGCTTTTCTGGGCATACTTGGTAAAAAATATATGAAATTGAATGAGGAAAAGACCTTTGAAGGCGTGACGAAAGACGGTATTCAATGGAAAGTAACGCAAGTAGATAAATATAAAGAAGCTAAGAAAAAAATCACTATGGATGCATCAAATGAAGATGAAAGCGATGTAGAACTTCCACCCAAAGGAACTACGATGCTGATCACACACGTTGAAGGAATAAATATCAACACCATTTTTTTCGCTGAAGAATTAGAAATAGATGAAAACGATAGTGAAGAATCGGTTGAAGAAAATGACGGTGGAGAATCTGAGAAGGAAATCGATGATTAAACACAAAGAGGGTTTTACGTTATTTGAACTACTTATAGCCCTTTTTATTGGTACAATCTTGATTATGTCAGGCGCTTACGCAATAAGAACAGGTTTGTTCTCGATGGAAAGAGAAGAGGCGTGGTTTAATGACACAACAAAAGAAAAGGCCGCCTTTGACTTTTTCTGGCAACAGGTCTCTTCATTACGTGTTCAAAAGATCCCAAGAAAGGATAACCTCCTTACTGAGGAAAACAAAACGACCCAAAAAAAGAAAACCAATTACTTCACAGGTGAAAAGGATTTTCTCTCCTTTGTATCCCCTCTTTCTTTTAAAAAACATTATGGACAAGGATTGGTAATAGCTAATTATAAAGTAAAATTAAACGATGATGGCATATTATGGGATCTAATTTACATGGAAACCAGGGTTACTCCTGCAATACTCATTAAATTAGTTGAAGAATCTGAAAGCACATCGAATACGGATAAGGATTACACGATATTCCTTAAGGATTGTGATGCGATTTCATTCGCGTATCTAGACACAGTGGAAGAGGAAACCGACAATGAGGAAGAAGTCCATGTAGCCACTCTAGATGCCGATGTTATTGAAGGTACGGATTTAAAATGGAAAGAAAAAATAACCGAGAGAATTCCGCAGGCGATAAAGTTGTCGGTCACAAAAAATGGAAAGGCACAAGAGCTTATAGCACCAATCATGGCTATGTACTCATTTTTAGCCTCTGGGCAATAGTAATCTTTGGATTTATTGCACTAAGTTTTACCCGGAACACCGGAATTGCTATAAAAACAGAAATTACTTTTACGGAACGTGTAAAAAACGTTTATGCAGCGCGAGGTGGCTGTATTTATGCAACACAGATGTTATTGCTGCCTAAGAAACAGGAAAAAGAAACCAAAGGCGGGAAAATCAAAAAATTGAAAAAGAACAGAGATAAAGATGCAAGTAAAAAAGGCAGAAACAGCGATCCCTGGACGCCAAGCAGTGATCCATACTCAGTAGAGATAGGAGCTGCGAATTGCGATGTATTCATCAGCGATGAGGGTGGAAAGATTAATGTAAATAAAATAACAGAAGAGACACGAGATAATTTTATTAAATTTCTAACTGCCTATAAGCTGGAAGAACATACTGCTGAGATCATAACGGATTCTATCCTGGATTGGCTCGATGAAGATGATTTACATCATGTCAATGGCGCTGAAAAAGATTATTATTTAACACTACCAGAGCCATACGAGCCAAAAAATGGGTTGTTTGAAGCTATAGAAGAATTGACCTTAATTAAAGGAATTACTCCACAAATATTTGAATTAGTACGAGATCATTTGACGATTTACGGACCGGGCAAAATCAACGTCAATTTTGCATCAAAGGAAGTTCTTCTTTATGTGCCTACAATTACCGAGGAGATAGCCAAGGCAATGATTAAATATAGAGGGAAGAGAGGGAAAATTGCAAAAATCGGGGATTTAAAAGAAATTTTTAGATACTTTGGCATTATCGGCGCGGATTTTCAAAAGATTATGAATTATTTAACTGTATATGATTCAAACTATATGACGATCAATTCAATTTCTTCGTCAGACAAAATAAAAAATTCCTTTAAAATAGTTGTTTTCAAAGGTATGGATCATTGTAGAATTATTGCGGCATATCCTGAATAGCATTTAATATTTTGTAATTATGAATAAAATACCGTTTGTTAATTTATTTTCCCAGAGTTCGACTGGCTTGTCTATCAATGGAAATGACCTCATTATAACAGTCGTTAACAAAAAACTGGTTAAATATTCACATGAGACGCTCAAGATAGAAGATTTTATGCTTAAGGATACCCTGCAATTAAAACATGCACTAATACAGAAAAAGAATTTTGTGGGAGAAACTATTCTTTCCTTACCCAGGGAACTTGCTATTATCAGAGAAACTTCCTGCCCATATTCGAATCTGAAGGAATTAAGGGAAGCGCTCAGATATCAATTGGATAGTTTCATTCCTTTCAGCAATGAAGATGTTTATTTTGATATTCATTCATTATCGCAGAATAGACACGACACGAAAGTCCTGATTGTTGCTATAAAGAAAATGGAATTGGATAATATTTTATCAAAATTGAAAGCCCTTGAAATTATCCCTTCTCGAGTTATTATTTCACCTTTCGCTTTTCTTCCTATCCTTGAGGGGAGAAAAGGTTCGGTCGTAGTGATTAGTAAAAATATAAAATATTACAATTACAATATATTCGAAAATAACCATTTTGTTTTATCTTCGATTGCAAAAAATGATGTTGAATTAGCTAATCAGATTAAATCAAGGCACACAGATGAAATACTGTTAATACATGTTACCAATGGATTTTTGCCAGATGAATACAAAACTCGTTATCAATTGTTAGATGAAAATTCTGAGTCATACGGTGCAGCGCTTTACGGTTTAGCAGAATATCCATGCTATTTGAGCCTTGTTAAATTACATAGAAAGCGGCTAAATCCCCAAATTATATTAATATGTTTCCTTATAGGATTTTTGATATTTTTTTCATTCCTTATTCCTTACGTTCAAAAGATAAACAATCTGGCAATACTAAAAACTGTAAATGCTCAGGTCAAATCAATTAAAAAAGATGTAGTAATCGTTGAGAAACTACAAGAACGCATAGTAGTGTTAGATGAAGTCGTTAACAAGGTCAATGCTATAAGAGGGAAATATATTCCCAGAATTGACGTGATCCTCGAGTTGGCAAAGACGTTGCCTAATGACGCTTGGGCAAAGGGCATTTCAATAATGGACAATACTTTTGAAATAGAGGGAGATGCAGTATCTTCCACTAATTTGATACCAATTTTGGAAAATTCTCCTGTTTTTTCAGGTGTGGGTTTAACTTCTCCTGTAACAAAAACACAAAGTGGCAGAGAAAAATTTCGAATTAAAGGAAATATCGAAAAATAGGGAATATGGGACGATTCTTAGAACTATTTTATAGACTCAAGATAAGAGAAAGAATACTATTAGTTGTTGCCTTTATTGTTATCTTTTATATGAGTCTCGACAGGGTTGTGATTACACCTTTTTTTAAATCAATTAATGAAACAAAAGAGCGGTTAGAGACCCAAAAGAAACTGCTTATGAAATATTATTCGTTTGCAGCTAATAAAAAACAATATGAGACCAGGCTGGGTGAACTGGAACAATATAATGCAAAACTTCAGGAAAAATTCCTGTCAGAAGAAACGGAAGAACTTGCCTCTGCGAAATTGCAGGAAATGATAAATAACCTGGCTACAAAGAATGGATTAGTTGTATCCAGAAGTACGGCCTTAAAAAAAGAGGTAATTAACAAAAAACCTTATCTCATTGCCATGTCAATCAATTTTGAAATAAGCAATTTAGATAGTTCCCAAAAACTACAAAATTTTCTATACGATATAGAATACAATAATGACAAGCTACTTTTTATCGATAATTTACGAATAAAAACACTAGGTTTAAATGTTATAAAAGGGGCGACTATTTCTTCTACCTTAACGGCAATTGCTTCTATAGGAAAGAAATTGTAACGTACATGAAGTCTATTAACCTGAATATAAAATCATTACAACCTGTCATAGAAACCTTTGGTAAAAAGATAAAACAGTGGAAGCACTATTTACCCATAATAAATCTCGCTTTACTGATAGGAGTAGCCAGCCTGGCAATTATTTGTGTGTTGTTAGTTTATCATCCTCCGGAAAATATAACAAAACCAGAAAAACATATAGAAGAAACCCTTTTAAAGAAAAATCCATTGACTCCTCTGTCTGTCGATAACAAAACGGCAGACTACTATGAACTTATGCTTTCAAATAACCCTTTTTCACCAAACCGCACTGCCTGGAATCCTCCAGAAACAAAAACGGATTCCAAACAAGAAGAGGGGGCTGCGCAATCTATAGAAAATCAACAAAAACCAAAAGGAACTCCAAAAAAAATTACCTTACGAGGAATCATGATCCTTGGAGATACCAGAAAAGCATTAATAGAAAATCCTGATCAAACAAAAAACAAAAAACCTTTTATTTTTGTTGAAGAAGGCGAAGAGGTTGCAGAATACAAGGTAAAAAATATTGAACAAGACCAAGTAAAACTTGATTGGTACGGTGAAGAACATATCGTTATTATGAGATCCAACATTAAAAAATAGCTATTTATGAGTACCTTTAAATATAAGTTATTAACTACATCCAGTGGCGTTATAGAAGGGGAAAAAGAGTCAACCAGTAAATTGGAACTGATTAATGATCTCCGCAAATCTGGACATGTCATCTTAAATATCTGTCAAGTAGATAAGAATAAAAAATTTGGACTTTTTGTACATCGTGTAAACAAGAAAGCCGTTTTACCTTTCACACAAGAATTAGCAACACTGCTTGAAGGTGGCATCCCTATTGATAAAAGCTTGTCCATTCTATTATCAGGACAGGATAATAACGCAATTAAAAATGTTGTTGAAGATTTGCTGAATAGGATTAAATCCGGAAAATCCTTTGCTGAGGCGCTTGCAAACCATACCAAACTATTTACCGGCGTTTACATAAACATGATACGTGCAGGAGAAGAAGGCGGGGTATTACCACAGGTACTTAAAAGGTTGGGATCGTTTCAGGAACGCTTACAAAAAGTTCGGGGTGAAATTATCTCTGCAATGATCTATCCGCTTCTGCTAAGCAGTACCGGCCTCATGTCAGTGGGCGCTCTCATTGTCTATGTTATCCCCAAATTCACTCAAATATTTGAGGGAATGGGAATTTCTCTCCCTTTTTCGACTATGGTACTCATGGGTTTGAGTCGGTATTCCATTAGATACGGCTGGGTTTCTATTATTGTAGCCATGATCGCGTTCTTTTTGTATAGAAAAGCAATGAAGGATAAAAACACTTCAATAAAAATGGACCAAAAAAAATTAAAACTACCACTCATGGGTAACCTTCTATGGAAAATGCAAATATCCAGATTTGCGAGAACGCTCGGCACCTTGCTGGAAAACGGCGTACCCCTGCTTAAATCAATGGATATTGTTAAAGACGTGTTATCCAACCAATATCTTGCTGACATTCTCAATACGGTAAAGACTGACGTAAAAGAAGGGGCAAGCCTCACGGTTTCGCTTGCGCAAAAAGGATTTTTACCGGAAATTGCAGTCCATTTATTAAAGGTGGGTGAAGAAACAGGGAATTTGGATCAAATGCTCCTTAAAGTGGCAGATAATTTTGATGCAGATGTAGAACAGCGAATGAAGCGATTGGTGACCATGGTAGAGCCTGTACTTATATTGCTCATGGGCGCAGTTATCGGCGTAATTGTAATTTCTATGCTAACTGCAATCCTTAGTGTAAACGATCTACGATTTTAATTTCATTAATGAAAGAATGCTTCCTATCACTAATAATTCCTGCCTATAACGAGGAAAAAAGGTTATTGCCTACCCTTGGCAAGATTTATGCGTATCTTTCCACAAAAGACTTTCCGTATGAAATCATTGTAGTGGATGATGGCTCTACGGATAATACTTTACAAATGGTAAAGAATTTTGCGAGTTCAGACAAACACATTGTTATTTTGATAAATGAACAGAACAGCGGTAAAGGTTTTTCGGTGAGAAAAGGCATGTTGTCCGCACGGGGTGAATACGCTTTCTTTACCGATGCAGACCTTTCCACCCCCATTGAGGAAATAGAAAAATGCCTGCCGTATCTTATAAATGGTTATGATGTAGTTATCGGATCGAGAAGTATGCCCGGCTCAGATATTCTTGTTCACCAACCCTGGTACAGGGAGAAGATGGGGAAGATCTTTAACTTCATGGTAAATATAATATTGCTGAAAGGAATTATCGATACGCAGTGCGGGTTTAAAGGATTTAAACGAGAGGCCGTCAAAACAGTCTTTAGCAGGTGTAAAATCGATGGATTTTCATTTGATGTGGAAGCTCTTTATTTATCACGGAAGTACAATTTCAAGACCAAAGAAGTCCCTATTCGCTGGGAAAATTCTACATTAAGCAAGGTCAGTCCTATAAAACACTCCCTTCAAATGTTCAAAGACCTGATAGGAATAAAGATTAAAGATTTAAAAGGCGACTACAGATGATGTCATTTTTTGTGAAATAAAACCTGAAGTGGAACAAGGGACTCGCTTCCACCAGGTGGTGTCCATAAAAATTCCATAACGGCGCCTCCCCCGCCATCGAAATATTTCACTCGAACATGGTGGAATCCCTCACTAAGAGAGACAACACCGGAAATATGTCTCGTCGCGTGAAGGTCGTCATTGTCAACGACCAGTTTCCCATTAATATAAACGACTGAACCATCATCCGATTTTGTTGCAAATTGATAGACTCCCTTTTGCGCTATGGACAGATATCCTTCCCACTCGATGCCAAAAGGAGACCTGTAGGGCTTTTGTGTTTCATCATTATAGGTAAAGGAAATGGCATTATTTTCCACCTTGGATAAAAAAGGCGTTCCGATACATTCGATATTGTAATAATATTTACCTATCAATCCCTGCTCTAATTCATCCTTAGAAACTTTGGTAATTGGCAGAATCGCTGCTTTTGAAGTTGCTTCTTCTCCACATACGGCATTGTACAGACCTTCTTGTATATAAGCAACGAGCCAGACACCAGGCCGTAATACAAACCGCTCCTTCTTGTATTTTCCCTTTAATTTTTCCTTGAGCTTGCTTTCTCCACTCTTATCAACAAGGATAACAGGGGCGTTGGGGTTATCAATAACGTTACCCCAGAGCCTTGCATTTTTATACTCCCTGAGATACCAGGGTAATGGCCAATATTCTTTAGAAACAACATTGATGACCATATTCTTCCCACAAGAGTTTGAGAGTGATTTCATTCTGTCTAATAAATTAAAAATATCTCGTTTGGTCTGAACATAGACAAGTTCGTACCGTTCATCATCGTAATTTTTAAAATTCAGCATGATGGACTGATAACAAAAAAAACCAAAAATAATCACGTATATTGGATAAAAGATAGCGTAATGCCATCTTTTTTTTACTATTCCAAATATGCCATTTACAAAAATACCCGCCAGAATGGTAAACGGGAGTACGATGTTCAGAATTAGCCACGGTGTTTTATATGGTACCAAAGAATAGATGACGTACATAAGAATTGCCCACAATGATACGAAGACGGAAAATTTGTTCCCACGTCTGAATGCATAATAAAATCCAGCGATTCCAAGAACCAGAATAGGGAGTTCAAATTTATACAGCACTTTAAAATAATAAATAAAGGGCTTGGCATGGCCACCAATATGTACACCAGTTTTTGACCATATTTTAAGTGTGGTCAAAATACCCTTAATGCCTGCATAATACGTAAAGAATGATGAGTAAAACAAAAAATTGATAAGCAAAAATACCCCGATACTAATACCTATGGCATATTTGTTTTTCTTGCAATCAATCGCAAATGTGGCAAAGACATCTTTAAAATGTTGGAATCTGGCGACTTTAGGTAAGAAAACTATTTCATAACCATACGCAATAGCTAAAGACAATGCATAAACGGCAAAAGTCATTATATAAGTTTCTTTTATGGTAATGATAAAGGCGAGGCTTGCGGCAGCGAAAAATATGTACCTCGATTTCTTTGTTTCAGAGTAAAGAAAAAATGAAACAACGACTGCGAGTGAAAAGAAGACTAAATAGGTTTCATGGATGGTATCCCTCGAAAAAAAAGAATTTGCCGGAGAAATGGCAATAAGCAATCCGGTTGTCAGTAAGCCCATTTTGCCGATCCTTCTCCGTAAAGGATACAACAATGCAACTACCATAATACCGAACAGTATCGGCATAAGCCGGAATGAAAAATCTGAGATACCGAGAATATAAAAAGGGATTAATCCAATGTAATAAAGGAATGGTCCGTGATAATTGGAGGGGTCGTAGTGGTAATAATTATTATTATATAAATTCAACAAGAAAAAACTATTTACCCCCTCGTCCGAATGAAGAGGTCTGAGATCGACGTCCCAAAAACGAATTAAAGATGCAATGAAAATGGGTACAAAAAAAGCGATGAGTAATTGAATTCTCTGTTTATGCTGTTCTTCTCTAGATTCCATTGACATGGAACATTCTCCCCCTTTTTATCTTTAAAAATCTTTATCCGCAATTCAGCTTTATAAATGAGTCAAGTTTTTAAGATGCCTATGGGAACCACAGATTGCACAGATTCCACAGGTAAAAATAGAAATAATCTGCGGAATCGCATTGCCATAAATCTGTGTAATCTGTGAAATCTGTGGTTCCAAACGTTTTTATTGGTCTGCGTCTCTATCACGCTAGTCCTTTACCTTTAATCTTTCCACCGGTATCTTCCCTTCAACACCACCAGGTGGTACCCATGTCAGGTTTATAATGGCCCCGCCTCCAGCATCAAAATATTTGATCATTATTTTGTGTTTGCCGGCTTCTAATGCAACCATACCTGTCACAGATTTTGTTGCATGGTTGCCACCGTTGTCTATCACCAAAATATCGTCTATGTAAAGCCAGGAGCCGTCATCTGAGGTCAATTTGAATGTGTATTTACCCGGTGTATTAATCTCGATATAACCTTTCCATATAGCGCTAAAAGGACTTGGAATGGGCTTTTTTTCTTCATCGAACCAATTAAATTCAATGTCTTCATTAACCTCTTCGTATACTGGTTCACCCTCCCAATACCTGTTACCGTAGTAAGATACACTTAATCCATACCTTTGATCGATCAAATTTTGTTTGTTACTCACTTTAGGGGCGAATGGCTGTTTGTCCTTCCGTTTGGTAAGGTCATAGATTTTATAGTTCTCTGTGGTAATAACGCATGGGTAATTTGTGTCAAAAAATACCTTGTTGACACCAATACGCTTTTCGTGTGGACCAATCGTAACATAGGAAGGTTTATAGGTATTTATCAATGCAATTGCATCAGATTTACCTTTTAGTATTGTTTGGATATCTTGTTCACGTCTATGGGCATCGTTATAGCCGTGGCTCCATATATGAGCTGGATAACCCATTAATGACTTTCTACCGGACAAAAACACAGGATGGTTAAATATCGGAGCATTTAAAAAAATTGCATGGGGAGGAGTTTCAATAGAAATGCGATTGGCAAGCTTTACTTCTTCTGCACTAAATTCTTTCCATCCAGAAATGGGTGCTATGGCATATCTAAAAACATCAATACCTCCTGCAACTGTTAGAACAAACATGATTATGAAAAAGCCTGCCTTTGAAAGTATCTTGAAATGCCCATTTTCATATAGATAAGTCAGTGCAAGAGCCGCCACGGGTGTCGTACCAAGAAACCAATAAATCAATATTTTTATATTGTCCCAATTCCATGGTGCAAAGAGTACGAGATTAGGTAACAGAAAAAGTATTAAGAACGGCAGTACATAAAATCCCAACCGTAGGGGCGAACGGCCGTTCGCCCTGACAAAGATAACTGCAAATCCACCTATGACTACAGGCCAGAAAAGACTGGTATTTTTTAACCAGAACCATAGAAAATTTTCCTTACCCGCCATCCATCCAAAACTTGGTCTAAAAAAAGTTCCACCGCCGACATGCCCGGAAAGGTAAAGTACCTGCGGTAACGATAGTATAAAAGCAGGCATAAAAAACAGAAACCACTTGCGCCAATCCCAAAATATGAGTCCTAATGGTATAGCAACCATTAGCATAGCCAGGAAACTGTGTGAATGAAAGAAAGGCAGTACCCCGGCAAGAACTCCTGCAAAGAGAAATTCTCTCCATTTTTTATATTCGATACCCGTGTAGAGAAGAGTAAAGATTAACATTGTTATGGGAAAACCGAAGAGAAATGGCCGTTGTGGTACGTTAAGACATGTCAATGGTGTAATCCAATGGTAATTCAGTGAAGGTATTTTCGTGTAATCCCGGGGGAGGTTCATGAGGAATGACCAGATATTGCTTGACGTATGTGAAAGGTCTTGGAAGAAGTAATAAAAACCAAACCCTCCGGTAAAAAAAAATATAAATGCAGAAATTACTGCAGTGAACCTTCTTTTCGTCAAACGATAAGCAAAGTAATAGAGTATACTGTAAAAAGCAACAGTTAATAATAGACCGGGAATGAACAATATGTCTCTAAAATCTAAACCTAGCTTAAGAAAAATGGCAGATAGGAAATCGGATAGGAATGGATAGACCAGTTTCTCACCCGCAAAAGATGGGTCCTGGGGAGGGATATTATTCCCCCAAACAAAAGATGTGATGTAGGCAAGATGGAGTGGTAAGTCTCCATAATTGTTTGGAAGGCCAATATACATTCCGTCCTTTTTCCAGATGATCGTTCTATAGAATAGACGCCAAAATATCGTAGTGAAAAACGAAAATACTGCAATATGCACATAATAGGATACCTTATTGAGAAGAAAATCGTTTTTTATATCTTGTATTTCACTGATGATCTTTTCTTTAAAAGAGGTCCATTTGATTATTAAAATTACGGAACAAAGCACTATAAGCAAGATAGCCGAAATATAGAGGCTTTTTAATTGAAGTCCCCACAGTAATGAAAATAGATAAACAATCCATGTATGCAATCCCAACCCAATAACCGTACCATAAGCAACTCTTTCAAAGATTGAATACCTTGCTGACAGCAAATAGGTAAGCAAAAATCCTGTTATGATTGAAATAATAATAAATAGAACAACGAACGTCATTGATACCTTACTTCTTAAATTTATTGTATAGGGATTTTCATTTTATTTATGCGGGTTCTTGGTAATGGCAGAGAAAAAATCCCCCTTAAAAAAGGGGGCTAGGGGGTTGTAAAATAGCTCAAAAAAAACACAACCCCCTCAATCCCCCTTTTCCAAGGGGGACTAACTCGATTCCTTAATTTCCCCTGTAATAAATTGAAGAGATTCCTCGATCCTGCCTCTGACATAATTAAATTCAGGCATGTTTTATATCCTCCAGGTTCTTCTTCGCAATCTCTAGTTGCCACTTGGTACCAAAAAGAGTAAAATCTTCCATTTGGAATATTGCTTGATTTCTTAAAAAAATATACCTATCCTGGTTTCCAATAAAAACAGGAATACCCAAAACAATGGCATTGTAATAAAGCATGGGCTTCCTGAAATCAGAATAGATTGGGATAACGTTCACATCCAATCTCAATCTCTTACCAAGAACAAGAGATATATCTGTTATGATCGTAAATACTTCATTCTCAGTGCCCGGTTCTTCCGAAAATACTATAGCAACGTCTACATCAGAAAAACTTTTAGGGAACCCCCTTGCCCACGAGCCATAGAGAAATGCCATTTCAATTTTATAAACCGATGCCGATTCCTCAAAAAATGTTTTAAGCAAGGTTAATATCTCTAGTTTAGTGAGCATATATTTTTCGACAAAGCTATATAAATCGTTTGATTATTTACAAACAATTCTTAATATATTATATTAACATAGTTTTGAATAACAATAGTGAATTTAAATCACCGTTACTATTTGGGGGTATATCGTAATCTATAACTCACCATTCTCAAAATCAAAAGGCCTCTTAATAACCCTTCTCATTATCCTGTTAATAGGCGGCATATATACAGGCATCAAACTATTGTTGCCCGGTCATGGTTTGACTGGATACTATCTGTTCATTCCTGAAGAAGATCCGTCCCTTCGTCCGATTGATATATCTTTATCAGAAACACAGCCCTACCTCAAAAAAAAGATTTATGAAGGATACCCAAAAGGTTCTCTCATAGAAGAAACAACAGAAAAAATGCCAATAAATATTGAGTGGCATTCTGATGATAAAAAATCTTACCAATCTCCCTTTACCATTGAATGGGACGGCCTTTTAAAAATACGACATCGTTGTAATTATACCTTTATATTAGGCTCTGACGATGGGTCTGCGCTGTTTCTCAATGGTCAACTTATCATCGATAATGGCGGGACTCATGGACTTCAAGAAAAAACACAAACGGTACTCCTTAAGCCTGGGTTTTATCGTTTCCACTTAACATATTTTGATCAGGGCGGAGGCGCTGTGGTATACCTTAAGTGGAAGTATAGAGATGTAGATGAAACAGCAATACCTCCCACTCAATTCTATCATGAAACAACAACTCAGGATGTACACACGACTGTTGCTCCATCGTACATTCTAACAGTTGAACCCAATTGCCCTATTGATAAATCTTATGTCGTATTCAGAAAAAATAATCCCTCCCTAGTATTTACTAATTACGGAATACTCAGGACATATTATGTGAATTATTGGGATAATTATCGTTTTGAACCACCCGTTGATATTCCCAACTACAACATCCTTTGGAGGGGATATATTTGGATACCAAAAGACGGTGAGTATACATTTAAAGTTAACACAAATGGTAATAATGTGTTTTTATTTATAGATGCACAACTTGTTTTAAAATACCATACTGGAAGTAATTCAGAAGCACAAATTCACTTGAAAAAAGGCTGGAAACCCATCCAAATCAATTATTTTAATCAGGCAAAATACGCTACCCTAAATTTGCGTTGGCAAAAACCCGGTGATAGTAAACCCACAAACATCTCCTCACGATATTTATTGCCTTCTGAAGATATGACAGTCTTTGGCAGCGCTAAAGTATGGTATGCAATAGGAATTATTGTTGCACCCCTTATCATTTGTCTTGGCTTCTTTCTCGTATTTAGGAACGTAATCAAAAATCGCATTCAAGGATACTTTGCATATGTAAACCAAAATTGGTCTATAGTTGCCTTGATTTTCATTGTTATTCTTGGAGCCGCCTTGCGGCTTAACAATTATAGTGTAGTTCCACCTCATGGTGATACGATGGATAGTTACCAGGAGGCGTGGAATGGTTATCATATCCTGCATGGTGATGGACCCAAATCGTGGGAAGGCGCTTATTTTGTATCGGCCTATAAAAACGAAGATAAAAAATTTATGAAATGGTTTGGGGATAGTTTTATCATCGTAAACCGTTACATAGCACATCCCCCTTTATTTTCTATTATTGCTGGTATTCCACCGAGTATTTCTGGGGCCAAAGATTATTTAGATTGTCGTTTGACTACTATCCGACTGACTCCCATTTTTTTATCAACGTTCACGATCATTCTTGTATTTCTCCTCTCTTATAAAATATATAAATCCAATGCAGTTTCCATCATTGCCAGCTTGCTGTATGCTACAGTTCCACTCATCGTTGCCTCTGGACGAATTGCAAAAGGTGATTGTTTGCTCGCACTCGTTCTTGTTTCGGGAATATTATGTATTTTAAAATATAGTGAATGTCAAAAGAAGATGTATGTAGTCTTTGCAGGACTCCTGGCAGGCGCATCATTCTGGTGCAAAGAAATGGGTATCTGTGCGATTGTGATTCTTCCGTTATTATTGGGTCGAAAAGGATATAAAAAAGAAGCTTGCATTATTGCTGGAATTGGATTTTTTGTTGCAATAAGTTATATGCTGTATAACTATTTAATAAATCCGGAGGCTTTTTTTAAGATGTTAAGTCTCCGTGACGCTCATCAAAGTACCGTATTTGATATGGTGGTTAAGTATATAAAGGACGCGAGAATTGCTTTAAACTATGCCAATTTTGGCATAGGATATATATTGTGGTTCTGGTTTGTAATGGTCTATTCAATGGGAAAACGAGATCCGATAGTTCCAATAACCGTCTTTATCTTTCTCATGACCGTCTGTGCTCTATCGACGGATATCTATCCATTTGGATGGTTTCTTATGCCCATATATCCGTTTATGGCAATCGCCGGAGGTATTTTTCTGAGAGACTTCATTTCAAAACCCAATACAGCAAGGGCGCTTTTACTACTCTTGGTGCTTATGGCAGTCCCGTTGAAAGAAATCCTCCCTGGAGATTTATATAAGGCACCATGGTTATATAGAGGTTATCTTGCAGTTGGTGTTCTCCCTTTTCTGGCCTCTGATTTTTTTAAAAATCAGATTACAGCCACAATTGCAAGAGCAGCCAGTTATACTTATATCTTTCTTTTCATCATGATGAACATTTATATTGTATACCGCCTGTCCGATCTCTACGATCCGCTAAAAAGGTAAAATCATTAAAATAATGATTTTTCAACCCTTTATGAGAAATTTTATATGAGAAATATAAGTGATGGTGCGCTCTTATTTTTTTGCTTCTTTTTTATTTACGGGATCTTTATCAACAGCCACAATCAGAATGCCTATACCTTGCAACACGCAGGAATAGAGGCCCTGGTAGAAAGAGGAACGTTATATGTCGATGGCAGTGCTACGTCTCAGTTAACGAAGATAGGAGACGTTTTCAATTACAACGGTCATCTTTATGCGGCTAAACAGCCAGGACAGTTCTTCCTCGGCGCTATAATTTATTCTATACTACATTTTCTAGGAGTTACCTATAAGAATAACTTTTTGCTCACCTCATCCCTAGTAACATGGTTTACTTCAGGGTTGATGACTTCACTCGTTGTAGTGATGATCTATAGACTCTCTGTCTTTCTTACGAAAGGTAAAAAAATTGGCTTTTTGATATCCATATTCTACGGTTTGGGAACCATGGCCTTCCCATATAGCGGGGTTACCCATCACGATGTTTATGGTACCTTTTTTATATTTGCTTCATTTTATTTTCTTATGGTGAACCATCATGCCAACCCCTCTCCTAGAATACTTTATCCTATTTTAGCTGGCGCTGCTGCCGGGTTTTCCATTTTCTTATCCATCCTGCCATTGTTTATTGTATTTGCAGAAATTTTATATCTCCTGTCTTTCAAGAGATGGAAGCAAATAGTTCTGTTTTTCGTTGCCTGCGTTATTTCATTTTCGCCTTTATTGATCTATAACTATTATGCATTCGGCAATCCTTTGCTGCCAGCAAACATAGCAGGCAATTTTAATGACACATATCCCGCATTTTCTTTTGGAAATATTGTTAAAAAAATAGGATTCTATTTCCTTTCGCCAAATACCAGTATTCTGGTCTTTTCACCGATTACTGCCTTTTCATTTCTCGGCATCCTCCTTTTCCCAAAGCAATATATGAGAGAGAAATTATTTTTGTTGCTTCAGTTCCTTTTCCTTTTTTCATATTTAGTGATGATGACGACTGTCGGCCATTGCCAATATGGCCCTCGTTATCTGATTCCCACGTTGCCCTTTTTAAGTTTAGGCTTAAGTGTTTACTGGATGGGATCGAATACAAATTTTATCAGTAAAATTTTAAGGTTTAAATATCTGGCCACAATAATTGTTATAACCGGCGCTGCTTCAATTGCTATTTCTACCGTAGGGGCTTTACAGGGAACTATGTATTGCTCATTGAACATTTGGGCTTTTAAATACTATCTGGGTAAAATCATAACCGGCAGTTTTCCTGAGTTCCCTTTGCTTAAAATTTCAACCCTTCTTTTAACTGCTGTTTTTTTTATCTCTATAATTAAATACAAGGAAAACATACGTGAATATGTGTATCCTAAGTATATGTTGGCTAAAGAAAAACTGTGCCGCATAAATCGGTTATGGTTAATAAATAATTTCTATCTGATAGTAATTATATTTTTGGCAATTATTTTAAGAGTAGTTCTCTTGAATGAAATTCCCAACGGTTTTTATTCTGATGAGGCGTCTATTGGCTACAATGCGTATTCAATTCTAAAAACAGGAAAAGATGAACATGGAATGCTATTACCTTTGTATTTCAAGGCATTTGGAGAGTACAAAAATCCTGTTTATATATATTCAGCCGTTCCTCTAATAAAGATATTTGGTTTAAATGAATTTGCTGTTCGATTGACATCCGCTCTGTTCGGGATATTGACCGTGATCTTTACATACTTTCTCGCCAAGGAGTTGTTTCATAAACGGGTAGGCTTGTGGGCTGCCTTGTTTTTAGCTATATCTCCCTGGCATCTCCAGTTCAGCCGTATTGCTTTTGAGGCCATTTCACTGCCGTGCCTTTTTACCATGGGTTGCTATTTCTTATTGAAAGGTATGGAAAAAGGCAAATGTCTATTTTACAGCAGTATTCTATTGGCCTTAACCTTTTATACATATGCTCCTGCCAAAGTATTCGTGCCGCTTTTCCTGGCGGGTTATTTTGCCATGAACTATCGGCGGCTCATTAAATTTAAACGAGAGCTATTTTTATCTTTAGCATTAGCATTTCTTATTTTAGTACCTCTTTTAATCTTCTCTGTTCACGGGCAAGGCCAGTCACGATTTAACATAGTATCTATTTTTACAAAACACTCTTTAAACCTAACAAGGGATAATATTTTAAATGATAAATATTGGTCTACTTCTTTATTTAAAAGTTTGTCTGACCATAAATTCTTTTTAATTTTGTACTCCTTTTTGAGGAATTATTTTCTCCATATATCGCCGAATTTCTTATTTTTTAAAGGAGACTCAAATACAAGGCACTGCATCGGAGGTATGGGTCAGCTCTATCAATTTGAAGGTATTCTCCTCGTTATTGGCATTATTTTCCTTGTCTTAAGAAAGAGGAAAAAACATTTGATACTCTTATGGTGGTTTCTTATATTTCCAGTTCCCAGCAGCCTCACTTACGAAAGTGTTCCTCATGCCGTAAGGTCAATCTGTGGACTGCCGGTTTTCCAGATAATTGCTGCGCTGAGTCTTGTATCATCTTTCAATTATATAAAATACGTCAGAATAAATAAATCAGGGTATAAAACAGGTATCAAGTATCTAACAACCTCTGTATCGATTCTTTTTCTGGCATTTGCTGTATACAACATACGGTATTATTTTGTGAGGTATTATAAGGAATACCCCAGGAAATCATTTGGTGCATGGAGTTACGGCAGGAAAGAAATTATTCAGACTGCTGAAAATTTAAAAGGTATCGATACCTATAGTTTCATGGGGATGGGGAGACAGGATATATTTGTCCTATTTTATACGAAATATGACCCGGAAAAATGGCAAAAAACCAAGCATTTTGATCGATACCGATTTGATAGTATCGATAGACTCACAGACAAAAGACAAGCTTTGATTGTTGAAGCTGGCAAGTATCCACAACACCAGACTCTTCAAACCATCTTTTTCCCTGACGGCAGGGCTGGTTATGAAATTAAGGAGTATAAAGAAAAAAAGGCAGATATCCTTAACCTTTCAGATATCAAACCAGAAGTTATTGGTGGTTTGAAGGGGAGTTATTTTAATGGAAGAGATTTTAACAGCCTTGTTGTTTCCAGAACAGATAAGATGATAGACTTTAACTGGCAACGCGAATCACCATGTCCCGGGATAAACATCGACAATTTTTCTATACGATGGGATGGATTCATAAAAATAGATGAGGGTGGGGAGTATAAATTCTATACGGTTAGTGATGATGGTATCAGATTAACGATTGATGGATACACCATTATTGATAATTGGGTCCCACATCGCTTAACCGAAGATAGCGTTGTCATTTGTCTGGATAAAGGATGGCATAAAATCGTAATCGAATACAACGATATAGGCTTTGACGCAACAGTAAAGCTATTATGGAGTTCTTCCTCACGAAAAAAGGATGTAGTGCCATCGGACCATCTTAGTTTTTACGACCCACAAAACATTAATCGAAAATGAAACATCCATGACCTTCGGTCACAAAAGGGGATGAAATCTCCCCCCTGGCTGTCATTCCGAGCACATTCACTTCGTTCAGTGTAAACTCTGCGAGGAATCTTCAAGATTTCTCCCGGAGTTTACCCTGAGTAAAAAAAGATTCTTCACTTCGTTCAGACGCCGTCCTGAGCCTTAAGATTCTTCGGCTTCGCCTCAAAATGACACAAGGCGAAGGAATGACAAATACGAAGGGGTCGAAATGACAATTACAGGTGAAAATGGAAGATTGCCATAAATATTTATCAACTATGATGCCACAAAAACACCTATGTGTAATGAATGTCTGCTTCTATTTTCTTCCAACAATTATTTGATTCAATAATAAGAAGTTTAATCTAAAGAATTTCAATATCTTTTCGAGCGTCAATTCAAATGGCATCCCAACAGGCGATATCATAAATTGTTCGGCATTTACAATTTCAAAACCTGCTGTGTTGAATAAGGATTTTAGTTTGCTTAAAGTAATGAGTTCGTGATGTTCCTCTCCTTTTAAATGGCCAATACACGTGGCAATCCCTTCCCAGAATGGATGAGGAGTTGTTATGATAACGATACCCTTTTTCTGAAGGACTCGAAAGGCTTCGCGGATTAGTTGAATCGGCTCAGAGACGTGTTCAATAATTGCAGTGGCAATAACAACATCAAACGCATTATCTTTAATGGGTAATCCCAGGGCATCTCCCTGGATTAAATGAATCGTTTTACTTTCACAGCAAGCCATCAAATCCTTAGCATATTCAATACCTGCACAGGTTGCGTTTGGAAATACATCTTTTAAATTGCGCAGCATGAGACCGTCTGCAGTCCCAATATCAAGGATCGACCCTGGCTTTTCCGGATGGAATGTTTTTATGCCTTGTAATACCTCAAGAGTTCTGCGTTTTAATCTGTAAATATGAGATCGTTTTGTTTGACGCGCAAGGGCATACTCTTTGTCCAAAACCCCTTTCATGACTGCATTCCAAAGACCTTCAGGCCTGCCCGCGCCATCCGTTTAAATTCACCAATTGACCGGATATGGGTCAATCTCTTTAAAATATAACTCGGTCTCGTATAAAAACTCTTATAGGCATAAACGATTAATTCCTGAAGTTCTTCACGAGTAAAATTTTCTTCCCAGCACTTTGGCTGGAATCCAGGCACCGGGTTTTTAGCAAATTCTCTCCAAAAATCTTCTTTAATAATGCCGTCTTTTAAGCCCATTTTGTATATTTCAGTGGCAGGAAAAGGCGTAAAAATGGTGATATGCACGAAATCCGGTTTTAATTCCTTTGCGAATGCAATCGTTTCCATAATTTCTTTTCGTGTTTCTTTTGGGCATCCTATCATAAAATACGCCAGGACGGATATACCCGCATCTTTTGTCTCTTTAAAAGTGGTTCTTACCCGGTCAATCGTAATGCCCTTATTTAATATCTTCAATATTTCAGGATTACCCGATTCCACGCCATAATGGATGCGTTCACAATTTGCCTCTTTTAGTTTTCTCAGTAATTCTCTATCAATATTGTTTACCCTTGCCCTTATATCCCATCCGATGTTGAGTTTTCTTCTTTTGATTTCATCGCAGACATCAATTACCCGCTGTCTGTCTATCGTGAAGGTATCATCGTAGATAAGGAATTCATTTATGCCTAGTTTTACACACTCCTCCATTTCGTCCACCACGTTCATTGCCGATCGTGCACGAAAATATTTGCCAAGATGTGGTCGGTCGCAAAAAGTGCATCGGTACGGGCATCCGCGGCTTGTAAACATAGTAGTGATCGGGCTTCTCCTTGCCATGAGTGAGCTGTATTTCTTAACAGGCGTCAAATGGCGGGCAGGAAAGGGCAAGATATCCAGGTTCTCGTTAAGCGGGCGGGTGCCTGTGTTAATAACCCTGCTATTTTCTTTAAAAACCAATCCGGGAATACTTCTTAATCGCGCAGGATTGTCTATATTTTCGGCCAGTTCTTTGAAGGTAACTTCCCCTTCGCCCAGGACAAGAAAATCTACCCCTGGAATATTTATGGTTTCTTCCGGATAGATGTGGACGTGAGGACCTCCCAGCACTACCTTTATTTCCGGACGAATAGATTTGATCAAGTTAATAACTTTTATAACGTCTATGAGGGTAAAGGTCATGGCGGTAATACCAATGACGTCAGGCAATTTCGCCTGAATCACGTCCTTCAAACGATCATAACCTATCTCCTCTGCCTGGGTGTCTACTACTTCAACACCGAAGTCTGTATGTTTTTCCAGATAACCAGCTATGTATAATATTCCAAGAGGTGGGTTATAGCCTCGTTCCTCTTCTATAATACTGGGGTTGTTGCCGATCAATTCGTTATCAGAAGGTGGATTAATGAGAAGGATTTTCATTATCGGTTTCTTTTATCTATGAGGTCGGCTATCATACCAATGGCTAGAATCTGCACCCCGGAGATAAAAAGGATGACGGTGGTAATATCCATAACCTTTGGCGTGAATAAATAGCTGAGTATAAGGACTGCTATACTTGAAATGAAAAAAAACGCGCTAATGGGCAGGAATATTTTTAAAGGGTCAAAATACAAAACAGTCCGTATAATAAGCTGGATAAAGTTCATCGTATCCCGAATAGGGCGTATTTTTGACCTTCCGGAGCGGATTTTATATTCTATAGGAACGAATTCTACATCATAATTATTTGTAAGCATCGCTAGTGTAATTGTCGTTGTAAAGGAAAAACCATCGGGAAGTAAATGAAGATATTTCAATAGTATGTCTTTTTTCATTACCCGCAACCCGGAGTTCAGGTCTGGAATCTTTATTCCGGTCAAATAATTAGCCAGTTTGTTAAGCATCCATTTTGCCGGTCTCCTGGACAATGGTATATTAGAACTGTTGATATGCCTTGCACCAACGACCATGTCATTCTTTGGTAACTGCGCAATGAGTTTTGGAATGTCGTTTACAGGATACGTCCCATCTGCATCTGAGATGACAAGGGTATTGTATTTAGCATGCCGGATACCTGTTTTAATTGCGGCTCCGTAACCCCGATTTAAGGGGTGTTGGATCAAGATAACATCCCCAAAATTTTTCACCATTTCAGATGTGCCATCGGTAGAACCATCATCCACAACAATGATTTCCCATCGTGGGCCGTGTTTTTCTTTTAATAAACGCAGCGATTCAATTACGTGTGTTATTCCCTCTCTTTCATTATAAGCAGGGATAATGATGCTTACTTCTTCCATCCTAATATCATCCTTTTTATATTTTTCGTTTTTATTAAAAGAAGAGAGGGTTAATTTGGTTTCGATTTTGCTATCGTGAACAATTATAATTTATGCGTAAGGCATTCTCAATCTTTTTTTAATCCCAGCTACCAAACCCAAGGATATCCAAATCAAGATAAAAAATATTATTGATTTTGATTATAATTAAATGTATACATATACTCGATATACAGGAATTTCAATCAGATAGGGGGGTAATTCATGAATTACCCTTAAATATTCCATAACGATAACACTTAATAATATTGAGCGAAGGGTCTTTTTTAGGAGAGAAAAACATGAGTGAAGGGAAAAACAGGAACAGCGAGAGTCAACCTTCAAAGAAATTTGTAACAGGACAAAAATCTCCCGCCAAATTACCTCAAAAAGAACAACCCAAACCAGTGGCCCAAACAAAACCAACTGTTGATGCGGGGTCTTCCGTGTCGCTTATAAAGAAAATTGATGAAATTTGTGAAGAAATAGAAAACAAACCCTTAAAATCTTTTGAAAAGAAAGAGCGGGAAATGATCGTCCAATCATACGAAAAATTAATATTTAAGATGCTGCGGGAGATTAACAACTCAAGACAATAATTTACCTGATTTCAGAAAAAAAGACTTGCCAAACATAGTTGATTCTTGGTTAATATAGGGCAATAGCTCAACGCAGAGGCGCAAAGGGCGCCCTCCCCCAATGTCCCCCTCCAGAGGGGGAGAAAGGGGGAGGAATGAGAAAAAACAGCATAGGAGATTACCTTCTCCAACAAAATGATAAAGGTTTTTTAAAAATATTTATCTGTACAGACGACCCGCCGGGTCGTCTCTACATCTGGCTAAAAAATAATACCTTTGCGAGTTTTGCGTCTTTGCGGTGAGCCGAACTGTTGCAATATAGGCAAATCCTTGAATATTTCATATAAATTCTGAGGAGAAAGCGAATGGCATTATCCTTGCGAGCCAAGCCAAGTAACACCTATTATCAAATACACGAATTCCTTTTCGCTAAAGGGAGGATTATAAACGCCTTTTCTGGCCAGAGCGCCGGGAAAGGCGTTTTTTGTTTCGACAGGATTTACAGGATGAATAACAGGAAACCGCAGAGACGAAGAGGTCGCGGAGTGAGACTTAAAAGACAAGGAGAAAGGGAGAAATGGTAAGTTTTTTTGTAGGTTGGGTGAAGCGGACAGACTGGGTCAAATGAACTTTATTATTCTAAAAGTGGGGACAAATCCCTAAATAATGCCATTTTCTTCTCGTTGTATGGCGTTGTGAGCTATTTTAACCATCGAAGCGGGGATGGAATTTTCCGAAAGAGAGAAAATCGTTCATTTGACCCAGTCTGTCTGCATCACCCAACCTTATACAAGACAATTAGCTACTCTTCATTAAAAAGGCGATGCAGACTATCAGTAAGCTGAGATATCGTCATACAAAATAATCCATAGGTAATCTAAATTGTAACATGGCGGCATTATGTCAGTATTTTTATTCTAATTTCCCATTATTTCATTCAAACCTTCAATGATCTGGACTAATTCCTCAGACATACCTTCTTCGGCCATCGCCTTTTCAAAAGCCGGGTCAAGCTTGGCACATTCTTTCGCTAACCTACTGCGTTCCATCCGTTGAAGCTTTTCCTCAACTGCTTCCTGAATTACCTGGCTTCGGCTCGGAAAGACCTCTTCCCGTACGAGTCTATCTATGCACTTAACGGTACGCTGATCCAAAGTGATTGCTATTTTTGTTTTGTTCATAAATTCACCTCCTGGTATTACTATATATCACACCTGAGATTAGTTCAAGCAGGAAAATATTACCTATGAAATATACCTTAGAATAAGTTGGAAGCTAAATGCTAATAGCGGTCAGCCGTCAGCGGTCGGCTATATGCTGAAAGCCGAAAGCTACAACTTACAACTTTTAGTTTGATTGCGGCTAAGCTGGCAGGCTGGAGGGCGTAGCCTCATAAGCGCTAACTTGTTTGTATAGGAATTTTCATTTTATTTATGCGGTTTTACGGTAGGGTGGGTTAAGCGGAGCGAACCCACCATTTATAAATACAGTGAAGGTGGATTCGGCGTAAAAACCAACGCCTTAATCCACCCTACTCATAGTTCAAAGCACCTAAGCCTCATACGTACCCATCTGTCCAGGTTGCGATATGTTTTGCGCATATCGCCAAGCCGAAAGTAATTGACATGTCCACGTATCCATCGATTTCGTGCTTATACCCTTGTATTTGTTTATGAAGTTATATCCAAGAAACCTGAAGCCTCTCCCCATTGTCATGAGGACAAGTTTTGAAATTGGTCAGCCTGGTTTTATCCTCACTCAATTTCAATCCAGGCTTCCCTTATTTACACAGAGCGAAGTTGTATGGGCAGCAGATAAAATATTTGGTAGGGAGTCGTGAGATTGGGTGGATAGGTGCGATGTCGTTTTCATCGACTGTAAGGCTATCAAGAGGGGCGGGGGTGTGTTAAAAACAGTATGCAAACCCCTTGGTCCCATGCTGTAGAGACGCATAGCAATGTGTCTCTACAAGAGGGGAAATAAGGTATCCAGCGCTTTTGTTGAATAGACCAACGCAGTCTAATTTTAAATTCTTGCTTCTTAGACAAACCCCACGATGCTATGCCGTTACTTGTGTTCAATATAGGGAACCGGCTTGCCTATAAAGTAACCCTGGGCATAGTCTACGCCGTATTCCTTGAGAAATTTGATTATTTCACTATTCTCAACAAATTCTGCAATCGTCTTAATACCTATACCCCTTGCCACGTCTGCCATAGCCTTGACAAAAATATGGTCACTCTGGGTTTTATGGAGATTTCTGATAAAGGAACCATCTATTTTGATATAGTCAACATCCATCTCTTTCAGATATTTAAAAGAGGTAAAGCCAACCCCAAAATCATCCAGCGCAAAACTGCACCCGATCAACCGCAACTCCCTGATGAATTTAATGGCCTTATCTAAGTCACGAATAGCCGCTGTCTCTGTTATTTCAAAGATCAGGTGTTTAGGGTCTGCTCCTGTTTCTGCTATGGTAGATCTCAGGAATTCCAGAAGTTCTTTATCCTCCAAATCTTTTCCAGAGAGGTTTACACTGAAGGAAAATATCTTGCCCTGTTTCCGTAAATTGGATTGAACCATCAAGGTCTTTCTTATGATTATACGGTCGATGGCCGTGATTAATCCTAACGTTTCTGCCGTATCGATAAATGCCCAGGGAAGAATTATTTCTCCATTCGTATCACGTATTCGCGCAAGCGCCTCACAATGATGTATCTGATTGTCTTTCAGGTCTAAGATGGGTTGAAACCATGGCTTAAAGCGGTCTTCTTCAATGGCCTTCTGGATGCGCCCTTTCCACTCCATCCGTGAGTGTATTTTATCCAATACCAGGTCTTCTATGCAGTAAAGATGTATTCTGTTACGCCCAAGTTCTTTGGCATGGTAGATAGCGGCATCTGCCTTGGTAATAAGTTCTTTTGTCATATTCCCGTCTCTTGGATAAAGGGCTATGCCTATACTTGTAGTTACGTGACCGGGTATTTCCACAAATCGGGATTTTTCTAGTCTCTTTCTGATTTCTTCGGCAGTCTCCATCCCTTTCTTTTCATCTCTGGCTGGAAGAAAAATGGCAAATTCATCCCCGCCCATACGACCTAAAATACTTTCCCTTACATTTTTATTTACATAATGTTTATCTATCTCAAAAAGGGCGGTAATGAGAAATTCAGCCACGTGACGTAATACATTGTCCCCCGTACTATGCCCATAGGTATCATTGATTAATCTAAACCCGTCAATATCAATCAAGAGAAGAACCCCCGTCTGGTTATAAGACTTGTTGTGAGACAACCATTCATTCAGTTGTTCCATAAAGCATGTACGGTTGCAAAGGCCTGACAACTCATCATAAGAGGCAAGGTATTTGATTCTTTCCTCAGACTGCATTTTTTCAGTAATGTCTTCTTGTATTGCAAGAAAGTGGGTGATTTGTCCCTTTTCATTTCTGATGGGTGTGATTAAACCATTGCCCCAGTAGTACTGGCCGTTCTTCTTCTTGTTTTTAAATATGCCCCGCCAAGTCTTTCCTGCAGTAATAGTACCCCATAACTCTGCATACTCTGCGTGGATAGTTTCTCCAGAGGCAAGTATGCGGGGATTCTGGCCGATTAATTCTTCTTTGGCGTATCCTGTGGCGTGCTCAAACGTGGAGTTTACATATTCGATATGCCCTTTCGCATCTGTAATAAATACATTATTAATGCTCTGGTCAATAGCCGTAAAAAGTCTTCTGATTTCCTCCTCTGCGCGTTTACGTTCAGTGACGCCTGTACCGTTCCATTCATCTGGATTGCCTTGCCAGCGCTATCAAAGACAACTTCAGCCTGTTCATGGACTATGCGCTCTGTGCCGTTGGGTAAAACTATACGATGGTCAATACTGTAAGGCATTTTCTCATATAAGGCGTCGTTCACGGATTTCTTTACAAATTCCCTGTCATCAGGATGTACGGAATTCAGGAATGTCTCATAGGTAGCGCCAAACTCCTGCGGTGTCAGGCCTAAGATGCGATATGTCTCATCAGCCCAACGTAATTCATTTGTAATAATGTTCCATTCCCAGCTTCCCAGGTGGGCGATGCGTTGCGCATGGGCGAGGCGGGCTTCGCTTTTCCGCATCGCCTTTTCCGTCTGCACACGTTCAGTAACATCGCGAACAACGCAGATCACACACATCTCCGCGTTTGCATATAATGGACTCAGCATTATATCTACTGAAATTTCACTTCCATCTTTACGTCTGGCAGAAATACCGAGACACATACCCATAGCCCTGATGCTGGGTTCGGCAAAATATCCGTCGCGGTATTTTACATGACGTTCCCTGAAACGCTCCGGTACCAATATATCTATCGTTTGGTTGATCAATTCATCCCGGGTGTAACCAAGCATAGTCTCTCCCTGCTTGTTAATCTGCACAATATGCCCCTCGCGATTTACAATAATGATGCCGTCGGGGTTGTTCTCAAAGAATGTCTTAAACATTGTCTCGCTTTTCTGCAATGAATCTTTATTTTCACGCAGGGTCTTCTCCATCTGTTTGTTTTCAGCAATTACCTTTTCGAGTTCTTTCACCTTCTCCTCAAGTTTTACCACGACAGTTTGGCTGTAGCTCTTAAGGAATTCTTTTTCGTCATCAATCATTCTTTTTTCAATCTGCGCAGCAGGTTGTTTTTTCCGTTCAAGTATGGTTTGAATCTTTTCCAAGAACTTCTCGGGCGTTTTAGGTTTTTCGATAAATGCTTCAGCCCCTAATGATAAAGCGAGTTCCCTGTCCTTGCTGCCCGTATAAATTGCGGAGTAGAATACACAGGGAATGGAACTCAGGTTTGGATCCATTTTGATATTTCTGAGGAGGGTAAAGCCATCAACCTTAGGCATCATGACGTCGGTGATGATCAGATCGGGTTTATGGATTTTGGCCTTTTCGAAACCATCCTGTCCATCCACCGCCTCGATAACTTCATGGCCGTGTTTTTCGATGAATAACCTCAGAACTTCCCTGATTTCTTCAGTGTCATCAACTATCAGGATTTTCATAGTTTGTTTATTAGCAAATGTATGTTTCGGTTCAGGCTACAAGCCTGAACCAGCACAGAGTTTCAATTTACCCACGAAAAACCTAGCGCGGCCTTTGGCCGCAACCAAATTCGAAATACGAAACAAATTCAAATGACAAAAAACCCAATGCTCCAAACTTTACGTAAGCCTCATCTAATCTATGCCTTACGGTTATGCATTTTGAAAAACGAGCATAAAAAACAAGAAGTTGATGGATTGTAGTACAGATGAAACAGATTTAAAAATTATGATAAAGCCACTTCAGGTTTAATGAGTCTTGATTTTAGTGGTTTTAAACCCTTCACTTTAACATAAACAACTGTCTGTACGGGTTCTCTTTGTTTCTTTGCTAATTGTATACTCCAGTTGTTATATTCATCATCTCCATAAACTTGCAAAACAATCTGAGCGTTCTTTGGGATTTTTTTTGCAAATTCAGGATGTTCAACAACGTAGCGGTCGAACTCTGCAACTAATGTAGCATGCTTTTTTTCTAAAATATCTACGCCTGGCATCTATTTACCCTCCAAAAAACGTTTTTGATAGAGCTTCCAATTTTCTTTTATATCTTCATCTGCAAAAGTTAAAGCTTCGGAAAGGCTTAAATGAAGTTCGCTTTTAACCTTTCTACCATCAATCTTGTATTGATCTATATGTGTAAAACCATGGGATGAGTCATAACGAATAACCACTTGCCACGAATTATTAAAAAATACTTCCAATTGAACACTAAAGCAGGCAACCTTCCCTTCATACGATTCGTGGTAATGTCTTTTTCGGGCATTTTCACTTAGAGGGATGACGTACTCAGTAACGTTCAAAATGCTATCCTTTCCCGAAGACTGATTCCGTAAATTCTGCAATGAACCACGGGTGAACACAGCGTGGCAAAGCCACAACCAAATTAACCACCCCTCAATCCCCTCCTTCGCAAGGCAATGTCATTGAATTAAGTTGTTTCAAAACTTTGAGCATTCATAATCATAATAAACGAGGATTTATAAATGATAGTCAGGGTAATCCAAAGGTAAAGTCAACTTCCTACAGCCCCAATAGGGCTGTGATAAGATAGCCCAGGGCAACGCCCTGGGAAGAA
>Ga0082335_1002434_pt1 | contig 34897 bp, 51 predicted proteins | sample Subgrocontami58m_FD_72375 | JGI IMG/M metagenome (GOLD analysis project Ga0082335, IMG submission 72375) | Subsurface groundwater microbial communities from S. Glens Falls, New York, USA - GMW37 contaminated, 5.8 m (SPADES assembly) (version 2) ... | reverse complement strand
CGTTTGAAAACGGGCAGACTTTTTCGCATACATTCAGTCAGGCTGGAACATACAAATATCACTGCGCGGTGCATACGGGAATGAGGGGAGAGGTAGTTGTTCAATAAATATATAAACTTCTTTTTCTTTTGTTTTTTATGATAGCAGGCATTCCGTTAGCAATTTGGCTTGGATTCTTGACTTTAGCGTCTTTGATTACTACTTTAAGTCTGGGGATTGCGGTGCATGTTTTTAAGAAAAATGTTTTTAATTTCCACAAAGTATTTGCGGGCATAACGTTTTCTTTGGCAGTTATTTATGCGGCTCTTGCGTTGATTTTGTGGTTTTTCGGGGTTGTGATTTAACTGAACTGAGTTGCACAAGATTTTTAAATGAACATCAAGGTAAAGTAATAGTATGAAAAACAAAAATGTCGGATTTTTAATTATGGGGCTTGCGGTTGTAATCGGGGTTATAATTTTCATTTTTAATGCAGGAATGAAAAAAGTAGTGAACCAGACTTGTTCTCATGGGCCTGCATGCACAATGTACAGCGAAATTGCCATGCAGACATGGACAAGCGTTGCTATTGCAGGATTGGTGTTATTCATAGGCATTTTCCTGATACTGTCAAAAGAGTCAGAGAAAATTATTATAAAAATAAAAACAGTGAAAGAAAAAGCGAAAAAAACTGATTACTCTAAATTAAATCTTGATAAAAGCGAGAAACAAGTGATTAAGGCTATTCAGGAAGATAACGGAGCGATTTTCCAGGCAAGCTTGATGGAAAAAATGAATATTGGGAAGGTTGGAATGACAAGATTGCTTGACAAGCTTGAAGCTAAACAGCTGATTGAGAGGAAGCGGAGAGGGATGAATAATGTTATTGTGCTAAAAACCCGATAGAAGTGACCCCATAGTAAGGTGTGCATCGGTATCCAACCCCATCTAAAAACTCCCCTTCTGCCATGACTTTTAATTAACTGATAATCCCAATATTAATTGTAAGCAAGGATAATTTATTTTTGAATCGGTTATCGTTTAATGAGTTTTCTTCGGCTTTCCTAAAATACTTTCAAAGCAAAAGATATAAAAAGATTAAACACCTTTGCAGAGTATGGCGCTGCTTGAATTATTCAATTTTATTCATTTTATTGGCTTGGCTTTTGGATTAGGCGGGGCGACAATAGCGGCGATTGTATCTGCAAAAGCTGAAAAGGATAAAGAATTAGGAAAGCAAATTGGAAAGATTCTGCCTTCTATTGTCAAGCTAATATGGGCAGGGATTATTCTGCTGGTTATTTCCGGGATTGCGCTTCCATTTCTTATATCATGGTCCCTGAACACGAAGCTTCTGATAATCAAGCACGTGTTAGTTTTGTGGATAATCCTCTTTGGTGTTTCTCTTGGAATCATCTCAAAAAAGATGGCAAGGTTTGCTCAGGAAAAGAATGAGAAGGGGCTTCTGAAATCAAAGAAAACCATGAAAATCCTCAGCATAATCAATCTCGCTCTTTGGTATGTTGTTACTTTAATGTCTGCTTTTGTATGAAAATAGAGTGTTTTAATGCTCGATGAAACTAGTTACATCAAAGGATAGATAAGCTTTGTTTCCAGCCATTTTTTATGAAATTAAATTTTTTGGAGGAAAATGGCAAGTTCAGATAAAGGACATAGGAAAACAGAAGAAGATGTGAGTGAAAGCAGGGTTATTGCAGATAAGACGGGCAAATTCAAGTTCGGAAATGCAGAAATCTTGGCTTTAGTTGTTATTGGGATACTTGCGCTGGTATTAGTTTATAATGCAAGCAGAATATCAGGTATCTCAACTTCAATCGGCTCGTCTGGCTCAACTGGAAGCAGTGGAGTAATTCTGCCTTCTGTAAGCGCAAGCGAGATAATGCCAACAGGTGTTCCGGCAGTATACGGCAAGGAGTTGAGTATAAGATATGACGATATATCCGCCTCAAATTCTCAGGCAACAGATTCAACAATGGGAATTTTGGCAAGATATGATGAAGGCATAACTCTTACCGGGGATGACTTGGCAAGATATGTAACAATAGGAAGCATGATTGCATGCGAATATTGCTGCGGCGCAACATCTCTTGTATTCAAAAATGGCGGGGCAGCATGCGGATGCGCTCATTCATATGCTATGAGAGGATTGGCAAAATATCTCATCAAGAACCATGGCTCAGAGTATACTGACGACCAGATTTTAGAGGAGCTTGGAAAATGGAAAGTTTTATTCTTTCCCGGAGTTCATGAGCAGAAAGCTGCTGTATTGAAAAGCCAGGGAATAGAATTAAACTACATTAATCTTGCAAGCAACAAGTACAGAGGAATAGAGACAGGACAGGCATCTGGTGGAAGCATGGTTGGAGGCTGTTAATGCTGGAGGTAAAATGGACAAAAAAACATTTTGGATAGTTGTCGGGATTGCAATAGCAGTATTGGTTATTGTTGTTGTATGGCAGACTGCAAAGATATCGACTATTGCTTCTTCAGCGGGCAGTGTTGTTGGAAGTGTTAGTCAGGCAACAAGCAGTGCAGCAAGCAGCGGCTCTGGAATGGTTGGAGGCTGTTAAATTTTATTTTTTTATTTTTATTTTTATTTATCAGGAAGATTGGAATTAAACAGGAAAAAACAAGGAGAAAAATGGGAATATTGAAGATATACAAAACATGAGTGTAAAGAAAATACCTAAAACCTGGAAAAACTTTTATGGTTTTTCTGCGCCCCGAAAATCAGAGATTTTCGCGGTTTCGCTGTCCCCACAGCAAGCTGCGGGGTATTGACCCAGATTTAGAAATAAATAAACAGACTGGGAGGATAATAACATGGACAAAAAAACATTTTGGATAGTTGTCGGGATTGCAATAGCAGTATTGGTTATTTTTGCTGTATGGCAGACTGCAAAGATATCAAGTCTGACTGGAAAAGCAGTTTCAGGAAGTTCTGGAAAGCTGGATACAGCTGGCTGGACTGAAAATGAAATAATGAACTATGAGATGCACGGAACTGTTCCTGCACGAGCTCAGGGCGGCGCTTCAAGTGCGTCAGGCAGCGGCTCTGGAATGGTTGGAGGCTGTTAAATTTTATTTTTTTATTTTTATTTTTATTTATCAGGAAGATTGGAATTAAACAGGAAAAAACAAGGAGAAAAATGGGATTATTCAAGAAGAAATGCGTATGCGGGATGAAAGAAGAAGTTGGAAAAGGAATTACAGCAAAAGGAGGATGGTTTTGTTGTGAATCCTGCTTAAATGGATACAAAAACGGGAAGAAGAAGCAGGGAGGATGCTGTTGTTAAGATGATCTGCCTAACAAATAGCAGGATATTAACTGTGCAAAGACATAATATGAAAATAAAGAAAATACCTAAAACCTGGAAAAACTTTTATGGTTTTTCTGTGCCCCGAAAATCAGAGATTTTCGCGGTTTCGCTATCCCCACAGCAAGCTGCTGGGGTATTTACCGCGAAATTTTTCGCTTTCAGCGACCGGTATTTTCAGTCTTTCAAAATCTGCCGCAGCAAGCTGCGGGGTATTGACCCAGATTTAGAAATAAATCAAATTTTGCTTATATTGAAATGAAAACAGGAACATTTATATTAATTTTGGCAATTGTCCTGCTTGTAGGGCTTATGATTATTGGGAAATTCAGGACAGGAAATGTGGTAAGTCCTATAGCCAAGGATGTTTTTGAAGGGAAAATTACAAACATGAATCTCGAGCCAGAAATTTTTGATGGAGAGGGAGTTTATGACAGAACTTGTAAGATGATTGAAAATGGCTTATCACAATGTGATGCAGGAATTCAGACTGAAAAGGGGCTTTTGAATTTTAATTATAAGCATGATATGAATGCTCAAAGATGCCTTGATGCCGGGCAGAAATTAAAAGTTGAGGTTCTTGCTAATAACCAGGCAAGAGTAACAAGGTTATGAGAAAAATATTATTAGTTTTATTGCTCCCAATAGTATTATCAATCTTAATAATTCCAAGTGTTGAGGCACATTGCCCTTTATGCACTGCAGGGGCTGCTGCCGGGATTGGGTTTGCAAAAGCATACGGAGTGGATGACTCTATTTCAGGATTATTAATAGGGGCATTAATTGCCTCTTCAGGATTATGGATTAATAACCTGCTGAAGAAAAGAAAAATACGCCTTCCATTGCAGGCATTTTTCCTGATAGTGATAATGTTTTTTCTTTTTGCAGTTCCATTTTATTATAAGGGGCTGATAATCAATTTTGAGATGGTTAGATCAATGCCTGCAGCGCATTCAATGCTTGGAATGGGAATTTATGGAATTGACAAATTATTATTTGGAATGATTGTCGGCACAATACTTCTCACTGCTGTTTTCGGGATAAGCGACCATATTAAATTAAAGCGCGGGAAAAGGATGTTTATGTTTCAGGGATTAGTGTTTATGATTATTGCGCTTGCAGTTTTCTCGCTGATTTTCTGGCTTTTAACCAGAAATCCAGTAGTCTAAGATGGAAAAAGACAACTTTATTAAAAAAATTAATGAAATAAAAGAAACAAATTCTTTAGATTTATCTCTCGCAGAGGATTTAAGCATTGCTTTAATGAACTTAGTTTCATTAGAAGAACATTTTGCTTTTTCATTTATGAAAACTCAGCAGGAAAAATATCTTGATTTTCTTGAGCAAGTAAGAGAGACAAGAAAAAAACTTCTTGAAAAGATAGTAAAAAGAGATGAAAAAGACTACAGTGAGAAATGGTGCATAAGCAAGCATTTATTGGCTGCTTCAATGAGGTTAAGTGAGGTTGGAACAAAATACCTGCATGAAAAGAAAAACAAAGATGCTGAAGATGCTTTTCTTGAGGCTTTTAATCTTTATTCATTGTTTTTTGCTGTTAATGGGCATATTAAAATCTCAGACAAAGAAAAAATTTCAGAATCAAAGCTTTCAAAAATCTCGCAGCTTTTAAAAAGGGTTGTTGACTGTTGTAAGGAGTAAAATGGAAGATAATAAAACCGAAGATAGTAAACATGAGAAAATGCAGGGATATACGTCTGAGCATAAAAAACAAAAGCATAAAACTGAAAAAAGAAAACAGGCAACTGAAAAAGATTATGTTATTGCCATAGTAGTACTCGCCGGCATAGTTCTTGCTTTTTTTCTTATTGCAAATTTTGCCCCAAAAGAGCTTCTGAAAAATGTGTTTGAAAAAAAAATTAAAGTTGAGATTATTTCAATAAATGCTGACTGTCCTGATTGTTTCAGCCTGCAGCCTCTTGAAGCAAGTTTTGAAAAAGAGAATACTCAAGTGAGCAGGAAAACTCTTGATTATGAATCGGAAGATGCAAAGAAAATTATGGAAAAATACGGGATAAAGACAGTTCCAGCACTTGTTGCTCTCTCAAAAAATATAGATAAGATTGAAATAGATAAAAATGTATTTTCTATAGGAAAGGATTATGCTTTGTTTGATAAAAGCGTTCCTTATGTTAATTTAGAAACTAAGACGGTTGGAGGCAAGGTAAATCTGAAAGAAATATACACAGATTGTGATAAGTGCGCTTCTATCTCACAGATTGAAGAACAGCTGATAAAATTCGGGATAAAAATAGAGAATTATGATAAAATATCAAGCAGTTCTGAAGAAGGCAAGAAGATGATTAAAGAGAATAGTGTTAGTTTCTTCCCTGCGCTTTTAGTAAGCAAGAATATAGAAGAATATTGGTGGCTGTTTGACCAAATAAAAGGAGCTTTTACAGAAAATACAGAATATTATTTGTTTAATACACCTCTTTCACCTTACAAAGACACGGGTGGAAATATCAGAGGAATAGTTGATATTACTTATATTGAAAACAAGTCTTGTGTTGAGTGCTTTAATGTAACTGATTTGAAGAAATCATTTCAGGGAATAGGAATGTATATTGATAAGGAGAGGTTTGTTGATGTTTCTTCGCCAGAGGGGGCAAACTTAATTGTCCAGTATAAAATAGATGCAATTCCTACTGTAATCTTGTCCAGAGGAATAGAAGATTACGAAAGTATCAAGAAAACTTTAGAGCAGGTTGGCAGTTTTGTGGATGGCAAGTTTATTTTCAGAAAACTTGATGTTTTGCAGGTTAAGTATCAAAAATTAAATGAGAATGGGGGAAGCTAAAATGGACACTACCACAGCTGTTGTGATAATAATCCTTGTGATTGTTTTGCTGTTTTTTGGCTATGCTATTTTGAAGCCAGAAAGCAGTTCTTCAGGAATAGGATATGCCAGCAGTAATCAGAACAGCAAGTATATTGGCGGCGGATGCGGAAGGTAGCATCATAATCTGTTAGTATAGCAATATGGAAGAGATTGAATGTAAGATTTGCAATAGGAAGTTTCTGACGAGGGAGAGTTTAGAGTATCACAACAGGGATAAGCACGGCTCTGCGGCTGAGAAAAAACCAGAAGAGAAGAAAAGCATTAAGAATTATGTTCTTGCAGGAAGCATCCTGCTCTCAATTATTCTGCTTATAGCTGCTTTTTATATAAACAGCCAAAAGCCAAGCCAGTTTGATGATTTTGCAAAATGCTTGTCTGAGAAGAATGTTGTTGTTTATGGAAATGATGCCTGCCAATACACAACAAAGCAGAGAAATTTGTTTGAAAATGCACAGAAATATTTAACTTATGTCAAGTGCGTTGATAATAAAGAGTTATGCGACAGCAAAGGAGTCAAGATAACTCCTACGTGGGAAATAAATGGAACAATGTATTCTGGTGTGCAGACATTTGAGAGGCTTTCTGCTTTAAGCGGGTGTGAGCTGAAATGAAAATAGTTTTGAAGATAAAAGGAATGCACTGCGAATCGTGCGCAAAACTAATAGAAAGTGAGCTTGAAGATGATGCTAACAAGATAAAGATTGATGTCAAAAGCGGAAAAGCCGAGATTGAGTTTGATGAAGGCAGGACAAGTGAGAAAGAAATTAGAGAGAAAATAAAAAGCAGGGGATACAGGGTTGATTAAGATGAATTTGAAATATAAAATTTTGAGGAATGTTGTTATGGCTGTTTTGATAGTCGCTGCTTTAAATTTGCTTGTTCTTTATCTCCTGAATTTTCCCCAGATGGCATTGTTACAGATAAAAAAATACTGGTTTCTTCTTGTATTGTTAATTTCAGGTTTTGGAACTCAGATTGGGCTTTACACTTATTTAAAGCATAAAGAAGCTCTATGCTCTGTAACCACTATGGCTTCTGGAGGAATTTCCGGAGTAAGCATGCTGCTATGCTGTTCGCACTATCTTGTTAATTTCCTGCCTTTTATCAGTCTGGCTTTTGCAAATTTAATTTTGCGGTATACTCCCTATATCCTGCTGTTCGGAATAGTCTCTAATGCTTTTGGAATATGGTTTATGACAAAAAAAATTAAGGAAATCGGAGAAAAAAATGGATAAAGAAAAAATTACAGTGATAGTGCTGGTTATTCTTGTTTTGCTTGCGGTTTTATATGCCGCCGGGATAATAAATTTTAATTTTGGAAAGAAATCTGAAAATTCAGCAAGTTCTGGAGGAGGTTCTGGAGATATTCCTCAAGAATGCCAGAAGCCTGCAGATCAGGATATTCAGGCATGGAAGGAGCATTTAGAGCATCACGAGAATACGAAATACTGCTTGGATTATTTTAAATAGCTGAATTCATATAATAAAAATTTTAACCGAAAGATTTATATATTAGAATATTCTAATATCAATATGAAAGAATTATATAAAATTCATGCTGAAATATGCAAAGTGTTCTCTAATCCTATCAGGTTAGAGATTCTTAACCTTCTTAGGGACAAAGAAATGTCCGTAACAGAACTTATGAATAAGTCAAGATTAAGCCAAGTAAATATATCTCAACACCTGTCTATAATGAAATCAAGGGGCGTTGTTAACTCAAAAAGAGAGGGCAGAAACAATTATTACAAACTTTCAAATCCTAAAATAATAAAAGCATTTGACATTATTCGAGATGTTTTATCTGAAAGGTTAGAAACGGATAGAAAGATATTAGTGGAGGTAAAAGCATGAAAGTTTATCTAGATAATAATGCCAGTACACCGATTGATCCAGAAGTAATCAAAGAACTGGAACCCTATATAACTGAGTATTATGGGAATCCTTCAAGTGGACACTGGCTTGGAAAAAAAGGCAAGGAGGCTCTTGAATCTGCAAGAAAGCAGGTTGCTGATTTGATTGGAGCTAAGCCTTCCGAAATTATATTCACAAGTGGTGGAAGCGAGTCAAATAATCATGCATTAAAAGGTGTAGCTTTTGCAAACAGAGAAAAGGGAGATCATATTATTACCTCGGTTATAGAACATCCTGCAATAATAAATCCCTGCGAGTATCTTAAAAGAGAAGGTTTTAATGTGACATATGTCGGCGTTGATGAATACGGAAGAGTTAATTTAGATGAGATTAAAAATGCAATAACTGACAAGACAATATTAATCTCAATTATGCATGCTAACAATGAAACAGGAACGATACAGCCAATCGCAGAGATAAGCAAGATATGCAAGAGAAAAGGAGTTTTATTGCATACTGACGCTGCGCAAACAGTTGGAAAAATTCCTTCAGATGTAAATGAATTAGGTGTTGACCTAATGTCTATTGCGGGTCATAAGTTTTATGCGCCAAAAGGTGTTGGAGTGTTATACATCAGAGAAGGAACAAAGTTAGAACTTTTAATTCATGGAGCAAATCATGAAATGGGAAAAAGAGCTGGGACAGAGAATGTTTCTGGAATTGTTGCTTTAGGGAAAGCGAGCCAAATAGCTCATGAACATATGAATGAATATGATAAAGAAATTCTAAGATTAAGAGATTTATTGCATGAAAAATTAAAATCAATTGCAAATGTGAAATTAAATGGACATCCAAAAGAGAGATTGCCAAACACGTTAAATCTTAGTTTCGCAGGCATTGACAGCAGTCAAATGTTATCTAAACTAAAAAATATTGCATTATCCACTGGCTCAGCATGCCATGACAATGTAAAAGAACCTTCAGCCGTATTAACTGCAATGAAAGTTCCAGATGAATTGGCATTAGGAGCAATTAGATTTAGTCTTGGAAAATTTAACACAGAGGATGAAATAAATTATGCTGTTGATGAAATAAAAAAATTATTGGGGGCAAAAATATGAAGCTCAAAGAAAGCGGCATGCCTGAAGAAAAAGTATGGGGGGAATTCTTTAAGCCAGATAAGATACTTAAAATCTTGGGTATGAATAAAAGTATGATAAACGCAGCAGATTTGGGTTGTGGGTATGGAACTTTCACAATCCCAGCTGCAAAAATAGTTAGAGGAAAAGTTTATGCTATTGATATAGAGCCAGAAATGATTAAAGAAACAGACAGAAAAGCGAAAGAAAATAAATTGAGCAATGTAAAAGCTATACTTCGCGATTTTGTATCTGAAGGTTCAGGTTTAAAAGATGAAAGTGTTGATTATGTAATGCTTTTCAATATTCTGTATACAACAGAAAATCCAGAAAAATTGCTTAGAGAAGCTTACAGAATCTTGAAAAATGGCGGGAAACTTGGGATTATTCATTGGAATTACGATTCTGCAACACCGAGAGGCCCGCTAATGGAAATTAGACCAAAACCAGAGCAGTGTATAGAATGGGCTGCAAACTCTGGATTTAATAGCCCAATAAAGTATGATCTAAAACCATATCACTATGGCATTGTAATGGAGAAAAGAAAATGAAAAAAATAATATTGATAAGCTTATTTGTAATCCTGTTTAGTTTTTTAGTTGTAGCTCAAGAAGAACATGATTTTACTGAAACTAAACAATTAATAGGTTCTGGAGTTAGTTGCAGTAACCTTTCTAATGAACAACTTGAAGCAATTGGCGACTACTATATGGAACAAATGCATCCGGGCGAAGCACATGAATACATGGATAAAATGATGGGCGGCGAAGGTTCTGAATCTTTAAAACAAGTTCATATTAATATGGCGAAGAGGTCTTATTGTGGTGAGAATGTTGGTGGCGGAATGATGGGCGGAAATATGATGGGAAATAACTATTATCAAAACCCGCAGAATAATAATTCTTATCAAAATATCTTCTTCGGATTTCAAATATTTTTTTATGTCATACTAACCCTCGTTATTGCAGTCTTAATCTTGCTGGCAATATTATTAATAAATAAATCAAAGAAGAATGCAAAACAAAAAGGGAGGAAAACAAAATGAAAGATAACAATAACTTACTAATTGGAATAATAATTACTGTAGCTGTATTCTTGCTCTTAGGAATGTTTGGTTTTGGAGGCATGATGGGCGGGGGTTATGGAATGATGGGAAATTGGGGCTATGGCTTCGGAGGAATGTGGATTTTTGGATTTTTATTTATGGCTCTAATTTTAGTAGCTCTTATTTTATTTATTCTGTGGTTAGTTAAACAATTACGGTATGACAACAGAAAAAAATGAAAGCGCAAAATCCTGAAAACAAAGAGAATTTTCCGGGAGTTGAAATTTATAAAGTTAATAGGAATATGCTTAAACAGGCAAAGAAAAGGGGTTATTGCCTCTGTGATGCGCTCAAGAAAGATGATGGAAGCAATATCTGCCCCTGTAATGAATTTTTAAATGATAGTCTATGCAAATGCGGAGTATTTAAACAACATGATTAAGAAAGAAAAATTTAATACAAAAAAACATTGGGAAAATATTTATCAAACAAAAAATCCTAATGAGATGAGCTGGCATCAAGAAAAACCTATTACCTCCTTAGGTTTAATTACTGAGATAGGTCTGAACAAAGATGCAAAAATTGTTGATGTTGGGGGCGGAGATTCGAAACTTGTGGATAATCTTATTGACATCGGTTTTAGAAACATATCAGTATTAGATGTTTCTTTAAATGCATTAGAAAGAGCAAAGAAAAGGTTAAAAGATAAAGCAGATTCTGTTAAATGGATAGTTTCTGACATAAGGGAATTTGAAACAAATGATAAATATGATCTCTGGCATGACAGGGCTGTTCTTCACTTCTTAACCGCAAATGAAGATATTGATAAATATATGAATAATGTAAAGCGGCTATTAAATTCTCATGGTTACTTAATTGTATCTACTTTCTCATTGAACGGACCGAAAAGATGCAGCGGGTTAGATATAAAACAATACTCTGAAGATTCTATGAAAAAATTATTTTATGATTTTGAGCATATAAAAAGCTTTGAAGAAAAACACCTAACTCCTTTGGGAGATTGTCAAATTTTTGTATGTAGTGTCTTTAAAAAGAAGGGTAATAAAAAATGAAAATAGAAGATTTTGCATATGTTGTTGAAACAGAAAAAAGCTTTGATGAAGCAGTTGTCTCGGTATTAAGAGCAGTTGAACAGAAAGGCTGGAGCATATTTCAAGTTTATGACATAAAGGAAAGATTAGCTGCAAAAGGTTTTAGCGTAGAGAAATTAAAAATTATAGAAATTTGCTCTGGAAAACATGCTAATAATTTTCTAAATAAAAATAAATTAATTTCCTTATGCATGCCTTGTAAAATTAATGTTTTAGATGATAATGGGAAAATAAAAATAATAGGAATGAAACCAACAATAATCTCGGAATTTTTTCCAGAAGTAAGTGAGGGGGAGGCAGAGGAAGTGGAAAAAGAGGTCATAGAAATTATTAAAAATGCTAAATGATAAAACGAGCATTCATATTCTTTTAACTTATGGCAGACTATTAAGTTTAAAAACTATTTTTACAACTATCTTAGATGGAAAAGAAACATGAAAAGCAGAAAATGCCTGAATGCTGCAAGCCAAAAAACAAAGGGATAACGGCTGGATTGCTTTCAGGAATAATCCCTCATTCAGGATGTATTGCAATAATTTTGTTTGCCTTGGCTGGAGTTACAGCAGCAAACTCATTTTTTATAAAGTTTATTTCTAATAAATATTATATTCCAATTATCTTTGCAGCCTCGCTTTTAATTGCAGCACTCTCTGCATTCTTTTATATAAGAAGGTTTGAAGACAAAAAAATAAGAAGCCATTGGAAATATTGCTCTGTCTTATTTTCCAGCATGATTATAATGAATCTTATAATGGTATACTTCATCTTTCCTGCAGCTGCAAAACTTGGAAACGATAAAATTCAGGGCAACTCAGTTAAGATTGATTTTAGAGCTCTTCCGTGCTCTGGGCATATTCCTCTGGTTAAATCAGAGCTTGAGAAAGTGGAGGGAGTAAAAAAAGTGAACTATATTTCTGGAAACAAATTTGAAGTTTTTTATGACCCTGGCAAGATTGGCAAGGAAACAATTTTACAGGAAGATATCTGCAAGGAATTCAAAGCAGAAGAGGCAAAATAAGATGTTAAAGAGAGTCATTGAATCGAGGCAGGCTATAAAGAAGATATTGGCTAAGAGAGCTTATTTTTTGATTTTCCTGTTTTCCAGCATACTAATCTTCAGCATATTCTATATTCTGACTCTTGCAACAACGACTAATTACAGATTGTCAATATTTATAATGATGAATGGGTTTTGGTTTATGGTTTCCAGTTTTTTTCTTCTTGGGATGGCTGCTTTGCTATTTGGAATATACATTTCTTTATTCTCTTACAAGATAGCTGAAAGGTGCAGAAATGGAAAAATCAGCGGATTTTTCGGAGCTACTGGGCTGGCTGCGGGATTATTCGGCGCAGGATGCCCGATGTGCGGGGGGGCGTTATTTGCCTTAATCGGAATGCCTCTTGCACTGTTTTTCCTCCCGTTTAAAGGGCTTGAGCTGAGAGTTGGGGCAATTATCATGCTTGCTTTGGCTGTTTATTTTCTTTCAAGAAGCATGATTAAATGCAAAATAAAATGAGGTAAAAATGGAAGCAAAAGTGATAGAAACAAATAAGAAATTTTTTGACAAAGTTGCAGACTTTTATGATTCTGGAATCCTGCATTCTTGGCTGCATAAAATTCTAAAAAAATCTTTAAAGAATATAGTAATAAATAATAATTCAATAGTTTTAGACGCAGGATGCGGAACAGGAAATCTGCTTTTCTTGCTTGAACAAGAAAATAAGAATCTCAGCTTATACGGAATTGATATTTCCCCTGAAATGCTAAAAATTGCGAAAAGGAAGCTGGGGAAAAAAGCTAAGCTTAAGTTGATGCAAGTTGAATCTTTAAATTACAAAGAAAAGTTTGGCTATATTTTCTCATCAGAAGCATTTCATCACTATTCTAATCAAGAGAAGGCAATGAATAATTTTCATAATTCCTTGAAGAAGAATGGAAAATTGATTGTTGTTGATTTAAACTTTGGCAAAGTATTAAACTGGATTTTTCATAAGATTGAACCCGGAAACAGCAGGATGAACTCCGCAGAAGATTTCAGAAGATTATTTAAAGATAGCAAGTTTAAAGACATAAATCAAAAAAAGATAGGATTGTTTGTGATTATGACAACAGGAGAAAAATGAGATTCACAAAGAGAGAAATTAAAGATTTGTTTGTTGCATGGTTGATAATCTCAATAGCGTTTGCTGTGCTTTTTTCAGGAATCGGCTCTGTTCTTTCTTTGTTGTTTTTTGTCTCTTTTGTGATTTCCGCATTTACTGTTGGGATTGGCTTTCTATTGCATGAGTTAATGCATAAGTACATTGCGCAGAAGTATGGATTGGGGGCAGAGTTTCATGCATTTTATGGGATGCTGTTTCTTGCTCTTGCTTTCTCAGTATTTGGATTTATAATCGCTGCGCCTGGAGCTGTTTTTATCTCTGGAAGAATAAACAAAGAAAGAAACGGCAAAATTTCTTTAGCAGGACCCTTAACTAACATAATTCTTGCTTTCCTGTTTTTACTTTTACTTTTGTTTTTTAGCAAAGGAGTTTTTGGAATGATTGCTTTTTATGGCTTGTCTATAAACTCTCTTCTTGCATTATTTAATTTGCTTCCATTTGGTCCTTTTGACGGCAGCAAGATTCTTGCATGGAGCAAGAGCGCTTATTTTATTGCAGTAATTTCAGCCTTGCTTCTTTTTCTTGCGAGATATTTTCTTTAGAGATAGCAAATCTTATTACAAGTCCTCTTTTATTCATATCTTAAAGCATCAACTGGCTTTAATCTTGAAGCTCTATAAGATGGAATCGCTCCTGCTATTAAACCAACGCCAATCGAAAGCAAGAAAACTCCAACAATAAGAGTTGGGCTTACATAAGCAGAGGATAATGAAAATCTTCCAACAGAAGCAATTCCCCCTGCTAATTGCCAGATATAACCTGAAATAATTATATCAATTACTACTCCCAAAATTCCGCCTATTAATCCAATTATCCCAGAACTTAAAAGAAAAATTGTTAAGATACTTTTCTGAATTATTAGAAAGAAATGTGATAAAAGAAGCTGTTGACAAGAAAGGGAACAAATTTATCTCTTTGACTGATAAAGGATTCAGATTTTTGTAAAAATATGGGGCTATAATCAGCTTTATTGAGGAGTTTGAGTTATGAAACTTAATTTTGGGCATAATTTATCAGGCGAGTACAGTCCTAATTCTTTCATTTTTGCATATAGCTTCAATCAGAAACATTTAAATAGTCATATGCATTGAGTTGCCATATGATTAGCGAGTACATATCAAAGCATTTAAGGCACGGAATCAGCAGGAAAGAGCTTTATGGAGCATACAGGATTTTCTTTGGAACTCTTGTTTCTGGCTCTAGACTGAAAATTATTAATTTACTGAGAAAATGCCCGAAGAATGTATCTGAGATTATGAAGGAAACAGGGCTAAGCCAAACCGCAGCCTCCCATAACTTGTCAAGATTAAAAAGGTGCGGTTTTGTTGTTTCAAAAACTGAGGGGAAGTATAGATATTATGAATTGAACGAGAAAACAATAAAACCATTAATGGAGATTATTGACGCGCATATGTCAAAATTTTGTGTTCATATACTAAAAGAAAAAGGAGGTAAAAATGACTGATAAGTTAAATGCAAAGAAAGTTGCGCTTTCGCTTGCAAGTGTTTCAGCAATATTGTATACCGCGTGCGCTCTGCTTGTTGCAATTGCCCCGGGATTTGCAATAAAGCTGTTCAGCAACCTGTTTCACGGGGTTGACATTACTGGGCTTGCGGGCAAATCCATCTCTATAGCAGGGGCATTGGTGGGTCTTATTGAAGTAGCGGTCTATGCATGGATTGCAGGATGGCTTTTTGCGTGGGTATACAATAAGTTCAAATAAGCAAATATAAATTTATTTTTTATTTTTTTATTATTAAATAAAGAGAAAAAAATATGAAGAAGTATAAATGCAAAATTTGCGGACTGGAATATAAAGAAAAAGAATGGAGAGAAAAATGCGAGAAATGGTGCAGAAAGTATAAATCTTGCAATTTAGAGATAACTAAACTTGCTGTTAAATAAAATTCAGGAGGAAAAATGGGATGCTGTGGAAATGGAAGTCATGGAAAATCAAACCAGAGCCATGCAAATTCGGGCAGTGAGAAGAAAGGATCATGGATGTTTTGGATAATGACTGCATTAATCTTGGGCTTGCTTATATTAAGCGTATTAAGATAATTACAAACAAAGAAAAATGGGCTTATTTAAGAAGGAATGCGGATATTGCAAAAAGAAAATTGAAAAAGGACAGGAAATATTTAGAAATGTGAAAATTCTGGGATTTATAGGAACAAGGGAGAAAGCGTTTTGCTGTTCAGAACATGCAGATGCTTATGAACAAGAGATGAGAGAACATGCAACAAACACTAAATGCAGGAGCAGTTGTTGTGGATAAAGAAATAGAATGGCAATAAAAATATTCAAAAAAATAAAAGAAAATCACAGCCTAATGATGCTAATCTGCTGTTTAATTCCGATAATTATAGCGGGAATATTGTACTACTCCGGATTTAAAACATATGCTCTATTCGCAGCAATGCTTTTATGCCCTGTTCTGCACTACTGGATGATGAAAGACATGCATAAGAAACATGAAGGAAAAACTGAAAGGAGCAAGTGCCACTGATTGAATACAATGATAGGATACGTACTTCTTGGAATATTGGCGTTATTTATTGTTTATGCTTTTATAAGAGGACCCTTGTCAAAAGTCATAAAAACAAAAATCTGCGCGATTTGCGCAGCAGTCAGCACAACATGGATTGCGCTTCTCGTGCTCTATTACCTGGGATATTTCTCAGACAGGCTGATTATTGGGATATTAATTGGTGAAAGCGTGACTGGATTAATGTACTTTTTTGAGAGAAAGATTGAAAAAACAAGGTATAAATGGCTGGCTGTATTCAAGATTGCCATAATACTGGCAGGGACAGCAGCTGCCTATTTAATATTAAGATGACAAGGAATAAAAAATTAGCATGCATTGCTTTGGGAATTGCAGCAATAGTTATTATAATTGCATTTATTTTTAATTCTGCTCCTGGTGAATCAGGCGCTAATGGCTACGGAGCATGGTGGATGGTTATCCTAAATGTCGCGATATTTCTTATTTTTGCATTTAGCTTTACAAAACCTAAGACAAAACGAGACTGGCGCTCTTTTGGGGCATTCTCGGCTTTTATTGTGGCTTTATTCACGGAAATGTACGGCTTTCCCCTGACAATTTACCTCTTTTCAGGATGGCTGGGAAGAAAATACCCTGCTCTGGATATATACTCCCATAATTCCGGACACCTGTGGGATACACTATTTGGATGGAGATTTGATCCGCATTTCAGCCCGTTTCATATTCTTAGCATAGTCTTCATTGCTTTTGGGTTTTTATTGCTCGCAAACTCGTGGAGGGTTTTATATAATGCCCAGCGTAAGCATAATATTGCATCAACAGGCCCGTATTCTTACACAAGGCATCCCCAGTATGCTGGATTTATCATGATAATGCTGGGATTTCTTCTTCAGTGGCCGACTCTGCTGACTCTGGCAATGTTTCCTGTCCTCTTAGTAGTGTACTATAAGCTTGCAAGAAGCGAGGAACGCGAATCACTAAAGATATTTGGCGCTAAATATAAAGAATATATGAGAAAAACTCCTGCATTTGTTCCAAATCACCTAAAAAGGAGGAAACAATAGATGAATGTAAGAGAGAAAGATGAATGTAATAAAAGCGTCTGGTGAAAAAGAGAAATTTGACAGGAGAAAAATAGAAAAAACTGCTATGAGTGCTGGAGCATCGAAACAATTTGCAAGAGAGGTTTCAAACAGAGTTGAGAGAAGAATCCATGAAGGCATAACAACCAAAGAAATTTTAAAAATAACTTTGGAGCTATTAAAAGAGAAGCCGGAAATTGCCTCTCGTTATGACCTCAAGAGAGCGATTATGAATTTAGGTCCAAGCGGGTTTCCTTTTGAAAAGTTTTTTGCGGCAATCTTAAGGAATTATGGGTATGAAACCAAGGTGGGGGCAACTATGGCTGGAAAGGCAGTAACTCACGAGGTAGACATAATTGCAAAAAAAGACAAGAGATATATGGTTGAGTGCAAGTACCATAATCAGCCCGGAACGCATACAGATTCTAAGGTTGCGATGTATACCTACGCGAGGTTTTTAGATTTAAAGAATAATCCTGAAAACAAAATTGACTCGGGATGGCTTGCAACAAACACTAAATGCACGCCTCATGCAATTCAGTACGCAAAAGGAGTTGGTTTAAGAATTACAAGCTGGCAATATGCCTCTGGAAACGACAAGAATCTTCAAGAGTTAATAGCAGAAAAAAAGCTGTATCCTGTAACTATCCTTAAATCAATTAATAGAATCATAAAAGAAAGGCTATCGCAAGCAGGCATAGTCCTGGCAAGAGAATTAACAGACTCTAATTTAGAGGAGTTAAAAATAAAAACTAATCTTCCTGAAAGTATATTAACAAAGATTATAAGAGAAGCACAGACAGTATGTTCATGTTGAATACAAATTGATTAAAAAGGCAGAAGGCATCAATATAATGGTTGAATACAAAGAGATATGCGGCAAGACGCATTATATGCGCGAGATTTGCAGAATGGCATTTACAAAAAAGAACAGAGCGGAACATTGTGAAGAGAATTGCAAAGAGGGAAAACCCTGCCTTGGGAAAATGATAAGGCATTCAATAAAAATATAAAGCAAAAATATGAAAAAGTACGATGTAATTATCGCAGGAGCAAGTTTTGCAGGATTATCAGTTGCAAGCAGGCTTAAAGGCAGAAAAGTTTTGTTAATTGACAGGAAGAAGGTTGGAACAGGAGTAACTTCTGCGTGTGGAACATCTGTTGAAATGATGAAGAGGGTTAATTGTGAAAAATCAATATTGCAGACATTTGATAAGTTTGCCATCCATGTTAAAGACAAGGAAATAGAAATCCCTATTGCAGAGAAATACTGCACAATTGATTACTTGAGATTCTGCAAACTATTGAATAAACAGAATAACGCAGAGCTTTTAATTGCAAATGTTAAAAAAACTAACGGAAAAGTTGTTTATACTGACAAAGGAAATTTTGAAGCAGATATAATTGTAGATTGCACTGGATGGAATGCTGTTTTAGCTTCATCCTTGAAAAAAGGATATGTCAAGAAAAATATGCTTTCATTTGGAATTGAAACAGAAATTCCGTACAAGAAAGACAATAAACTTAGATTTTTCATAAATCCAGAGATAATAAAAAACGGAGCTGGCTGGCTTTTTCCCTGCGGGGAAAAAGCAAGGTTTGGAGTTGGCAGTTATGAAGGAGAAACAAAACTCCTTCCTAATTTAAAGAAATTATTAGATAAATATCATCTTAAGGAGGGGAAAATTCATGGAGGATATTATTGTTATTGCTTAAAGAATCCAATAGTAAAAAATATATTTGTTGTTGGGTGCGCTGCTGGGCAGACATTGCCTTTAACAGGGGAAGGAATAAAAAGAAGCATTCATTTTGGGTTGTTATGCGGGGAGACTATACAAGAAATATTAGACAAGAAAATAACTCTCAAAGAAGGGCAGGAAAAATATAAAGAAGCTGATTTAAAACACAGAAAAGAATATAAAATGCTTTTAGATGAGCAAAAAATGCTTCCTAAGATACCAAGCTGGGAATTGAGCCTTATAACAAGACTGTTAAGCATAAAACCTCTTTCAAACATATTGCATAAAGAATATGAGAAAATTTAAGAAGATGAAAAAACTAATTCAAATTAAACAGAGGGAGGTAAAAAATGGTGAAACAAAATTTAGGAAGTGTAGACCGAATCTTAAGATTTGCGCTGGCATTTTGGTGGTTGGGGCCATGGGCACCACAGTTTAGCATTATATGGGTAAATTGGCTCGTAACTATTGCAGGTGTAATTGCTCTTATAGAAAGTTTTATCGGTTGGTGCGGGCTGCATAACTTGTTTAAGATAAATAACAAATATTAGCTGATGATTACAAAGGCAAATATTACTTGAACTTTATAAAATAGTTTAGGGATTATTTTGGGGCAGGAAAAATATTAAAAGGAATAAAGATATTCAAATTAAACAGAGGGAGGTAAAAGAAAAATGAAGACAATCTGGAAAGTGTTCGCATGGCTGTCAATAATATGCGCCCTTGCAGCTTATGTTATTGGATGGGCTGCATTAATTGCCAAGAGCGTTATATTCGGAATTCCAACAGAGTTTTGGTTTTACGACGCAGTTGCTGCAGGCATATTTGCTGTATTTTTTACAATATACGGCGCGCACGGCTCAAATCGGCAGGCAGCTTTGAGTGCCTTGAAAAAGTAAAAAGAATGGAAGAGATGGCTATAGGAATGCAAGCTTAAAAACAAGAATAGGGTGATGAAAGAATGAAAATGTTAGAAAAATTAAAAAAGGCAAAGCCATACGAACTTCAGTTATGGATGTTGGGGGCAGGTCTTTTAGGTTTTGGTTTAGGGGTGGTTTTTGCAGGATACCTCCAGAATCTTGCCTGGCTGATAGTCTTGATAGGGGCGGCAATCCATGGAGGGGTTATGTATAAAGTTTATTCGAGGTAATAATAAATAAAGAAAATACCTAAAACCTGGAAAAACTTTTATGGTTTTTCTGCGCCCCGAAAATCTTTGATTTTCGCGGTTTTGCTATCCCGCAGCAAGCTGCGGGGTATTGACCCAGATTTATAAATAAAAGCAGGAAAGTTTAATATCAAAAAATGGAGAAAAAGAAATATAAAATAACTGGAATGCACTGCGCAAGTTGTGCTCAGAATATTGAGAAAAAACTAAAGAGAGAGGAGGGAGTAATAAATGCTAGTGTAAGCTACGCAACAGGCAGTTCTTCTGTGGAGTATGACTCTAAAAGAATAGATGATAAAAAGATTATTGGAACAATAAACAAATTAGGATATAAAGCCTTTTTCGAAGTTCAAGATTCAGGGGAGTTTGCTACAGACCCTGTTTGCGGAATGCGCGTAAGCAAAACAAACTCAATTAAGAAGCAGTTTGATGGGAGAATTTATTATTTTTGCAGTGAAGAGTGCGTAAGAAAATTTGAGTCACCAGAACAAGAGCTAAAAAGCATGAAGAGAAGAGTTGCAATAGCCTTGTCCGGGGTTCTTGTACTTGCCTTGTTGAGAGTAATAGCGATGTTTACCCTCGCAGCAGGCGTCTCAATTATCACATGGGTTCCAATCCCCTCGCTGCCTTTGTTTACATGGGGTATTTGGCTTTTTATAATAACTACCCCTGTGCAATTCATAGGCGGATGGACATTCTACAAGGGAGCATTTAATGCTATAAAAAATAAAAGCATGAATATGGATTTTCTTATTGCAATGGGAACGTTGACCGCGTATATTTACAGCGTATTTATAATTTTTTTTCCAGGGGTTCTTCCAGTTGAAGAAAAAAATGTATATTTTGAGGTTTCTGCAATAATAATTGCTTTTGTATTGCTCGGGAAATTCATGGAAGATTACATAAAGAAAAGAAGCTCTGCAGCAGTAAGAAAACTGCTTGATCTCCGTCCGAAAAAAGCTTTTGTGATAAGGGACGGCAAGGAAGTTGAGGTTTTAGCAGAAGAAATAATGATTGGCGAGATAATTGTTGTAAGGCCTGGAGAAAAAATTCCGGTTGACGGGATTATAATTGAGGGGGAGAGCACTATAGACGAGAGCATGATTACGGGAGAGAGCATGCCTGTTGAAAAGAAGAAAAATGATTTAGTTATAGGAGCAACTATTAATAAACACGGAAGCTTTAAATTTAAAGCAACCAAGGTTGGCTCTGAAACAACGCTAATGCAGATAGTTAAAATGGTTGAAGAAGCTCAGGCATCAAGCGCTCCAATACAAAGACTTGCTGATAGGATTTCTGCTTATTTTGTTCCTGCAGTAGTTGTAGTTGCTCTGCTTTCATTTGGAGCATGGTGGTTTATTGCCGGAAATCTAACAATGGCGATATTATCATTTGTGGCAGTTTTGATTATATCCTGCCCCTGCGCTCTTGGAATCGCTACACCTACAGCATTGATGGTTGGGGTTGGCAAAGGGGCAGAATTAGGCATATTAATCCGCGGCGGAGAATATTTAGAGAGAGCGCATAAACTGCAAAAAGTTGTATTTGATAAGACAGGCACACTTACAAAAGGAGAGCCAGAGGTAACTGACATTATCTCGAAAAATAAAGCAGAGCTTATAAAAATAGCGGCGATTGCGGAAAAGAGTTCAGAGCATCCACTTGCAGATGCTATAATGAGGAAAGCTGCTTCATTAAAAATTAAAGTTCCTGATGCAGAAAAGTTTGAGGCTGTGCCTGGACACGGAATAAAAACAAAATGGAAAGGAAGCAGCATTATTATTGGAAACAGAAAGATTATGGAAAAAGAGGGGATAAAAACTTATGAATACGAAAAAAAGATAAGCTCGCTGGAAACTGAAGGGAAAACAGTAGTGATTGCTGCATTGAACAAAAAAATAATTGGATTGATTGCAATTGCTGATGCGCTGAAAGAGCACTCTGCAGAAGCAGTGCATGAACTTGAAGCATTAAAGATAGAATCAATCATGCTTACAGGAGATAACGAGAGGACTGCTAAGGCAATATCATCTCAAATAGGAATAAAAAAAGTATTTGCAAATGTTCTTCCTCATGAAAAGCTTGAGATAATAAAAAAACTGCAATCCGAAGGCAATGTTGTAGCAATGGTTGGGGATGGAATAAATGATGCTCCTGCACTTGCACAGGCTGATATTGGGATTGCTATTGGCTCTGGGACAGATGTAGCAAAAGAAACAGGGGGGATTATACTTATAAAAGATGATTTAAGAGATGTTGTTCTTGGAATAAAGTTAAGCAGAGCAACGATGAAAAAGATAAAACAAAATTTATTCTGGGCATTTGCTTACAACACAGCAGCAATACCAATAGCTGCATTTGGTTTGCTTAATCCAATAATTGCTGCTGCAGCAATGGCTTTAAGTTCACTTACAGTTGTTGTAAATTCTGCGCTCCTTAAGAGACTAAAAATCGGAGAGCCTTTAATAGTTAATGAGATTAAAACAGCAGAATAGAATTAGGGTATTTTTTAAACATCAAAAAAACAATGTGCCACCCACACTTAAAAGTGTGGGTTTGATTGGCACTTGTTTTTAGGATGCTCAGGAAAATCTGACGTTGCGAGGCAACGTCTACGGACTAAAGTCCGCAGTTTATTTTCCTGACATCAGAATTCTGCTCATATGTGACGAGTGGTCTGAACCACCCGCGGAATTATGGGTATGCTCAATGACCACAAAAAGTTTTCAATTTATAGTGAAAGACATTAATAATTTACCAAAATTGTATGTCTTTCCCTTGATGTCAGAAATGCTCATTGATATTCGCATTTCTGAGCACCTCGGAAACCGAAGGTTTCCTTAGTAGCAAAGGCGCAACTGGTAAAATATCAGCGTCCTTTGCTATAGCATCTTAAAACAGGAATTAGAAATTGAAAACTTTTTCACAAAGTGCGGCATACTTTATGCCGCCAGTCCGAGACTGGTGGTTCTTGACATACTAAAGTGAAAACTTTTGAGAGCGTTTTCATTCAAAAAGCTATATAAACTCTAAAATCACTGAATAAGTATGGATAAAGATATAGGAAAGATAAAGAAAAACGATAATACTGAGATAGTTGTAAGAGTAGACGATTATGGCGGGAAGAGAGGAGTTACTATACGAGAGTTTGTAACGGGCGAGAGGTATACCGGATTCACAAAATCGGGCACACGAATACCTGCCGAGGCGTTTCTTGCGTTTCGAGAGCTGGTTAATAGCATAGATTTAACTGAATTGACGTCTGAGGTAAAGAACGCGGAAGAAAAACAGCAGAAGGTTACGGAAGAGAATGAAGAAGAAGGACTGCTATAAAAAGAGGAAAAAGATTATTAAAGTATAGTTTATAGTCCCATAATGCTTTTAAGGAGATGCTTGTTTTTTTAATTATGGGGTCTTGCTTTATGCTTGAAGTTCTTAAGGGAGACTATGGCGGTTTCTTTAAGCAAGAGCAGGAATTAGTGCCTACAAAATCGCGCTGGCAACCCGGAATCTTGTTAAGGATGGCAATGAACCAAATGTATATTGAGCCACAAGACCAAAGAAAAATGAGCAGGTACCCGGAGTGTCTCGGAGCAATGCTGTTGAGGGCAGCAAAAAATCTTTCTAGATGGGAGTTTCACAAATATGATGATTTTTATCCAAACCCCGAATTAACTGATTGCTTTTTTTTCCAAACTATTCTGTCTGATATTCTTCAAGAAATAGAAAGAAGAAGGGAAATTGCACCTGCATGGGATTTAAGAAAAAAGATGATGGATAACCCTCTTACTGATGACTTTTTGAGAAATATGTTTGAAAACGGATTATCGGTGCAATATCAGGAAACAACTTTTGGACGCGCAAATGTAACAGAAGCCCATGAATGGGGCAGAACTAATCTCTTGATACGAATTGGCAGGAGAGATGTCCCTCCTGAAGAAAGAGACAGCGTACTTGTGCATGAGGTTGGCGAAGCATACCTAAAAATTTTATTTGGCAATCATCGCCCGGAACATAATTTTGTTAATGAACTAGAAGACCAATTGCATGAATTTGGATTTGCTCAGACTATTAAGAGGATGATTAAAGAGTACGAAGCGGTTAGAAGTTTATGATTAGTTGCAAGAACATTTATATATTTGTTTTATTTTCATTATAAAAAGAGGAAAAAATGCCATGGAATTTCAATTCAGAATAAATAAATTTAAGGGAGCAAATTAAAATTCCACACGCAGCGACTCATTTGATAATGTCAGGAAAATAAACTGCGGACTTTACAGGCTGTCCCATAATTAGTAAGATTTAAATAGTTCTTTATCGTCGGCAATATAATTAAACATCGTCGATAAAAATCGACAAAAGAGGTATAAAATGACATACATAAGTTCTTACAAAGACCAAAATTGGCTCCTGCCAACGTCAATTAAACAAATTATTTCAGCCAAGCATATCTGCTTTTTTATAGAAGAGTTTGTAGATTCTTTGGATTTTACAAATTTTGATATGATTTATGAGGGCGCAGGACATCCTGCATATCACCCAAGAATAATAATGAAAGTTATTATTCAGGGAATGCTATCTAAAGAGAGGTCATCGAGAAAGCTTTCCAGCGCCTGCAGAGAGAATTTAGTTTTTATGTATTTGGCTGAGAAAGTCCAGCCAAATTTTAGAACTATCGCAAGATTTAGAAAGAGCAATGGCAAATTTATCAAGGAGGTATTTAAAGAAACAGTAGATTTGGCTTCGGAGAATGGGCTAGTGGATTTAAATGTTATTTGCACAGATGGAAGCAAAATAAAAGCCAATTCAAGCAAGAAAATGTGCTTGAAGAAAGAACAAATAGAAAAATTGGATTCAATCATCGATAAGATGATTGAAGAAGATATCCAACAAGATGAAATAGACAAAGAAATTTATGGAGAGAAAGAAGAGAATATAACCGATATTGAGATTAAAAATCTCAAAGGGATAGTTAAAAGCTATCGTGAAATAAAAGACAAAGAGAAGCTAAAAGAGAACTGTAAAAAAGCTATAGAAGAGTTTGATAAAGACCCTCAGATAAAGAGGGTTTCTTTATCCGATCCTGAATGCAGGATGATGAAAAATAAAAAAGGAGTTTTTGAATTGGACTATAACCCTCAATTTACAGTTGATTCGAAGAATCAGATAATTGTTGCAAATGATGTTTGCCAAGATAGAGCGGATACATTTCAACTGCAACCCCAAATAAGAAATGTTCGAGAGAACATTACGTTAAATGGAGATACTAAAATTGTTGCAGATTGCAACTATAACAATGGAGAAAATTTAAAGTTTCTCGAAGAAGAACAATTAAATGGATATATTCCAACAACATCTCAAGCACAGGAACTTGATGACAAGAAACAAAAAAAGGAGGATGATTACGAATATGACGAGGATAAAGATGAAATTATCCTTATGGGGGTAAGATTGAAATATCATGCAACTTGGAAACACCGAGGCAAAAACAGACAAAGAGTATATCGATCCAAGGATGGAAAGATTGTAAAAAAAGTTCCAGAATTTTTCAGAGAAAGACTGAGAATGAAAAAGAAGCTGGAAACAGAAGAGGGCAGAAAGGTTTACAATCTCAGAAAGATTGTTGTTGAACCAGTTATTGGAAACATCAAGTACAACATGGGATTCACAGAATTTTTGATTAGAGGATTAGATGGGGCAAAATTAGAGCTAAATATCGCGAGCATATCTCATAATTTGAAGAAGATTTGGATAGCCAGAGGAAAAATAAGCAAAAATAATGAAACGATTGTTTTTTGTTTAATTTTTAGAGTTAGTCAAATGAATTACGACCCAGCCTGTTTAGTGTGGGTGGCACATTGTTTTTTTGATTTCAATTTTTTAGAAGAAACTTGTCAATTTGCCTCTTTGCAATCTCCCGTTTCTTCTGATGCTCGGATAGGAAGTTGTTGATTTTGTCAATTAAAATTGACTTTAACTCGCCTGTCGGCATTTCCCCGTTTTTGTATCTTCTTTCTATCTCGGCGAGTTTTTTGTCATCCGGCTCGAAAAACATTTTAAGATACTGGAATGACACGTCTATATCCGGATTTCCGCCTTTCTTTCTGTGCTCTTCAAGAGTTGCCTGCCCGCCTGAGAAGGCATATTTGTTTATCTTATTTTTTACTTCATCTGGAGAATCTGACAAGTAAATTACGTTATTGCCTGAATTAGATGACGACATTTTTTCTCCTCCTTCCAAAGAAGGAATGAATTTTGCATGGAGCGCTGCCGGTTTTTCAAAATTGAATTCAGGATATTCTGCAACATCCCGGGTTAATCGTATAAACGGATCCTGGTCAATTCCGACAGGAACAACGCTTAAATGCCTTCCCCTGTAAAACTGCGGGAATAAAATGTGAGCCGCCTGCATTGCAGGATAGAAGCTCCATCCGACATTATTTTCCGGAACTAATCCGAATGCCGCTTTTGCTGTTGAGTAGGTTATTCTTTTTGCAATTCTTGCTGCATACTTATAAATGTCAGTATAAACAAAATCCTCAAAAATGAATGTCTTTCCTGGCTTGAATCCGAGGGCGATTAAATCAAGAATATTGTCTTTGGAATATTCTAAAGACTGCTCAAACGTTAGATTCGGCTTTATATAGAATTTTTCATCATCTGAAATTGGGATAAATACATCGCAGTTGAACTCGTCCTGAAGTGATTTTGCCACTAAGAACGGAACTAAATGCCCGATATGCATTTTCTCGCTTGGACCTCTGCCTGTAATAACTGAAACTCTTTTCCCCTTAGAACTTGCATCGAGCCATTTGTCAAAATCGCGATGCGAAAAATAGATTCCTCTCCTCAGCAGAGGGTGGCATTTTTCTATTCTTTTCTTAATTTTGTCGTTGATTGGCGTTGTTCCGAATTCCTTCACTAATTTCTCATAATCAACTTTTCCTTCAACTTCCCAGGGGGTGACTTTCATCTCGTTTTTCATTATAGACAAAGCTTAAAGAGGTTTATAAAATTATGGAAATCTGAATTAATTCCTGCTGATGTTCTACTGCCAGAATACTGAAGAATAACAAAAAGGTAATCCATATGCAACATGTTTATTGGGTTAATTCAAATGTATTTTGGGGGGAGTTATTGCTAATATCATCAAGGCTAATTCAAGAGAATTATTTTCTTTCCCAGAAATCAAGCATTGGACCGAAGACTTCCTTGCCTGCCTTAGTGTATGCTACCGGATAAATTTCTATTCTTTGGATGTTTGTGATATACTTGTTGAGATCCTTTCCTATGGGAACTGTAATTTCTTTTGTCTCAATTGGCATGGGAAGCTGGTTAAAAGGAATGTTTTCTGTATGAGAGAGGCTCCCATTATAGAAAAATACTTTGAGGTAGCCGAATGACTGCACAGCAGTATATTCCGCTGCGATTTGTGAAGCAATAGCCTTATAGATTCTTACTATGCTCTCTACGTCCGAGTAGTAGTATGTTCCATTTCCGCATGCAGCTATCTGTTTAAGTGTGCGTTCGTCTAGTCTATTCCCGGCAGCGACACTTCCAAAGCCAACTGAATAAACTTTTATGCCGTAATATTCATAGGCGCGACACGCCGCGTTAATTGCATCCAAACTTGCATTTCCCGATGCGGTGCAGTTTACATTTGCCTGCCCGTCACTCATTATAACCATCGCTTTTCCTCTGTCTGGAGTTAACTGGGAACCCATGGTGTTTATAACAAAATTTATCCCGCAGCAAATGCATGTTGCCCCGTTTGCAACCCACGAATTAACTTTGTTTTTCAGCGAGGTAGAATTTGTTGAAAGGTTATGGGGCATCCACCAGTAAACAGCCTGCTCATATCCGACTAAACCAACTCTGTTTCCGGAGTAATTTAATATCCCGTCGATAAATGCGTTGTTTGCCCGTTTTGCAGAGGTTATCTTTGTTTCCCAGGTTCCATTGCATGATTCACATTTAGCTGTAGTGTTGCACACTGTCTTGCTACAGCAAGTAAGATTTTGATTTATGCACTGGTCCGCCATGCTTCCTGATAAGTCAGTAACCGAAAAAGCGTCAATTTTCTTTGGAGTATAAACGATCTGATTTTTAACAATTATCTGACCTGCACCTTTTTTTATTGTTAAATTGATAGTTGATGGAAAGTCTAAGTCGCCTTTCACGTCCTTAATAGTCATTTCCTCTGCGGCAAGTTCCGCTTTTAGCGCCGAGATTTCTGAGCTGGACTTCAGTTGTTTCAGAACAAATATGCTCAATATTGAAATAAGAATAATCGCAATTATCATGAACAGGACAATCGTAATTACGCCTGACAATCCTCTTTTTTTCATTGATTTCTGAGGTTTATTTTGTTTATAAAGATTCTTATTGACGAGAGCAAAACAACGAGTAAACTGCTATTCAAACTATTCTGAAATAAGTGTCAATTAAACCTCAAAATGCTGTGTTGTTAGATTAATTTTTTATATTGCTAAATGGAAGGCAAATTTTAAGTGGGCATATTGATATAGCGGAATAAGATATTGTATACTTATCGTGATATGCCAAAAAAGGTCTGTATTGAGACGCTGTTTAATTCACTATATTATTCATAGATCATACCTTTTTATTGAGGAGATTTTAATTAATTTTATTTCAAATAAGCATTATACCTATCAAATAATTTCATTAAATCTGGGCATGTCACAATAACTAATCAGTGCCGCGGAATAACAATATTTATATATGCCATATTCATTTTACTGGGGAAAATGAGGGATAAAATTTTGATTGGGGCGCTTTTACTTTTTGTTTTAGCTTCGTATGCATCTGCAGAGATAATAATCTCTCAGCCAAGAACGGTTTATAATTTGGGAGATACATTGGACGTATCGGCGAACATAAGGGCGGCGGGCAGTATGAATGATTTTGTTGAAATGAGACTTGTATGCGGAAATTCAAGCAAGGTTTTTTACCTCTCGCCTGTTTCGCTGTCAGCAGGGCAGGAGGAAAAAGTTGACAGAAAACTTGTGCTGTCTGACTCTTTTCTTGAGGGAATGGAGGATAAATGCGTGATTTCTGCCGTTTATGATTCTGAGAAGTACACCAGCCAGATTTTTAAGATAAGCAGGAAAATAATCGTGTCTATCGGCACCGACAGAGTAAGCGTCAATCCGAATGAAAATGTAGCAATTAAAGGAAATGCTGTGAAAGAGAATTCAAGGGGTGCTGAGGGATTTATGGAGTTTGCAGTTGAAGGCGCAGAGATTAAAATGATTTCGCCTGTTGTTGGTGGGAAGATAAATATGAATTTCAGCTTTCCTGATGACATCAGATCTGGAGTGTATAAAGTTAAGGCGAGAGTTTATGAAAAGTCGGGCGATGCTGTTACGAATGAAGGGGAAGGGGAAGTTGTTCTTGGAGTAAAGCAGGAGCCGAGACGAATGGAGATTATTCCTGATAAACAGAGCGTTATCCCCGGAGAGAGCCTGAAATTCAAAACAGCGGTTTACGATCAGGCTGGGGATGGAATCGCGGGAGATGTCAGCCTGGCAGTTAATGATGCTTCTGGGAATCTTTTTCTGAATAAGATTGCAAAGTCAGGCGAAGAAACAGAGATTAACTTTAAGGAAGATTCTCTTTTTGGCTCATGGACAATCAATTCAGAAGGTTTTGGGCTTGCTGCTGAAAAAAATATAGTGGTTGAACAGCTAGAGAAAGCGAAGTTTGAGGTTCTGAACAATACGCTGAGAATAACTAATGTTGGAAACGTTCCGTATAAAAAAGCGATTCAGGTCGAAATAGGGCAAGAGGTCAAGGTTATTGAGATGAACCTGGATTTAGGCGGGAGTAAAATGTTAAAACTGACAGGGGACGGAAGTTATGACATCAGTGTTAGCGATGGAATTGACAGCGCAGTATTTAATGGAATCGGGCTTACTGGCGGTGCGATAGGAGTTAATGAATTTCGGGGCGGCTTAAGCGTGCTGAATAAGTATCCGATTGTGTGGCTTTTTTTGATTCTCGTTTTTGGGCTTTTTGTTTTTGCGATGAGCCAGAGAGTAATCAAGAAAAAGTATTATGGGTATACGCCGAATGAAGAGAGAGGTCTCCCAAAGATTGCAGAGGCTATAAAGAATGAAGGTTTTGTGAATATTTCGAGGAAAGTCCATGATGCCGAGCCCTCATTAGTGGTGCACGGAAACAAGGAAGATGCAGGAATTCTTGTTTTGAAGCTTAAAAATTACAGCGAGTTAGCGAAAAATAAAGAGGCATTGAAGAATGTTGAAATGACGATGGAAAATATTTTTGAGCATAGGGGAACGGTGAGCAGGACGAATGAAACTTTCACCGGGATATTTGCGCCTTCAGTCACCAAAACTTTTAAGAATGATTTGGCTGCAGTGCAGGCTGCAAGTGCGATTGCGGTCCATCTTAATGAGCATAATAAAAAGTTCAGCCAGAAGTTAGCGTACGGCATTGGGATAAATTCGGGCGAGATTGCTACAAATATTGAAAACGGAAAATTGAAGTTTGCTGCTCTTGGAAACTCGATTAATCTTGCCAGAAAGATTGCTGAAATTGCGCAAAACGGCGTTCTTATTTCAGGGAATACCAACAAGAAAATAATGAACGAGGTAAAGACTCTGAAACAGGGCGAGTTTTATTCCATCTCAAGGATTATTGAGAGGGAGCAGAATAAGCAGTTTATCAATAAGTTTGTCGAGAGAAATAGGTTCTGAGTTTGAGTTAGGAGAGTTAAAGTAACTGGGGGTGGATATTTGATATTTGAGGGAAAGTCCTAATCCCCGCTTCTGCTAATCTTGCTCCTGCATCAATTAATTCCTGGTAAGCTTTCTTTAAACTTCTGAATTGGTGTTCGAATAAGGGCAATCTTAAAAATCCCACACTTTGTAAATAAGCAGCGTGATTTCCTTCAAAAGACAGTAAGGGGTCTGTTCCCCTTAATGGAAGATTTTGTAAATAATAAAAATCAGGATTAAATTCTCTTCCTTCAAGAGATTTTGGTGAACTTAAAACCATTAGAATATTGCCAGCCAGTGTTTCGGGGACTGCATGTCTTCTTCCGCCAAGTTCCTCATCTTCAGATGTCCAGCCAAAAGTCCTATCAAAAACATCTGATAAGGAGGTTTTTCCTAATGTTTTATGGTCTACCTGATGCGGGGAAAACTCCTGATATACAAATATGGCTTGAGGTGTTGGCATATTTTTATAAGAGGAAGTGTATATTTAAATATTTATATAGTCCTATTGGTAAGTACAGTAGAATGAAACTTCTGATATTTGACTTTGACGGGACTATAGCTGACACCAAAGAGGTTTATTATCATGCAATGTTCGGGCAGCTGAAGGAAAAAGGATTTGATAACAAAAGAATTGTTCGGGCAATTGACATGGGAATGAGCCTGAGGAAAACGCTTCAGAATCTTGGATTGGGATTCATTGTTTCATGGATTATGAAGAAGAGAATTATGAAAACTGTGAAAAAGGAAGTTGATTATGTTAAAAAATGCAGGGATGTTAGCGCGATAAAAGATATTTATGAGAAAAAAATAATTGTGACTAACTCGCTGAAGGAGTTTGCTATTCCGATACTGAGGCATTTGAAGCTGAAAAAGTATTTTTCTGAAGTTTACGGAGCGGATGACTTTTCAGATAAATTGGAATTTATCCGAGGATATCTTAAAAATAATAAGATTGCAAAAAAAGAATGCTATTATGTCGGAGACAGGGCTGCGGATGTTGCACTTGCCCGGAAGGTGGGATGCGTTTCCGTAATTGTGTCGGGCAAGTGCGCGTGGAATTCGAGGCAGGAGTTAGTTGAGGCAAGCCCGGATTTTTTGCTGAGTGATATTGGTGACTTGAAACAGGTGCTACAAAACCAAGACATTCATGCCTGAGAAATTTTTAAAATCGGCAATTACTTCTTTCGGAGCATCACTTTTCTCCAGAACCTTCAGAACATTATCGAAGCAATTTTCTGAAACCCGTGGATGACTGCAGACAAGGCACATGCCTTCTGACAGCTTGATATCCTTGAGCTCCTCGCGAATCTGCTTTATTGTGTCTGGCTCCAGCTTAAGCTGGTTCTCGAATACCCAGCTGGCAATCTCATTTACCGTGCATCTTGAACATAATTGAACTGGTGTTTTAATTGTCATCTTAAGTTTATTTCCTGCATTGCCCGAGATAAAAAGGGTTTAGCAGGCAGTGGGTGTAAATTTAACTGCGCAGGCGCAGCTAAAAGAATAAATCAAATACTTTGTAAGTTCTGCGCCGTTCATAAGAAAGCCAAAAGAGGAATATTTATATATGTTTTGTATATACTGATTAGGAGGAGTTAAGATGATACAAAAATTTGATGTTGCTATTCTCGGCGGGGGACCTGCCGGGCTGTCTGCTGCGATTTATTCTGCGAGATACGGGATGAAAACGATTGTCATAGCGAGAGAAATCGGCGGGGCGGCTAATTATGCGAGCAAGATTGAAAATTATCCCGGGTATATTGGAAGCGGAAAAAATTTAATGAGAAGATTTTACAGGCAGGCAAAGAAATTCGGAACTGAATTTCTTGAGGACGATTTGATAGGCATAAAGAAGGAAGAGGGCTTTGAGATAATTACCGGCAGAAAAATGAAAATTGCCACAGGCGCGGTTATAATAGCGCTTGGAACTCAGAAAAACAAGCTGAACATAAAAGGGGAGGACAAATTTTTAGGCAGGGGGGTAAGCTATTGCGCAACTTGCGACGGAAATTTTTTCAGGAATAAGACTGTCGCTGTAATTGGCGGGGGAAATTCTGCGCTTCATGCTTCCCAGCTGATGTCGGGGCTGGCAAAAAAAGTGTATGCTCTGTCAAGGGGAAAATTTGAAGGCGCTGAAGAAAAGCTGTTAAATGAAGTAAGAAATCTCAAGAATGTTGAATTGATGAATGACACTATCCCTATGGAGATTAAGGGAAAAGACTCCGTCAGGGAGATTGTTATCACTTCTGATGGAAAAGGAATTCCTAAACTAAAATCCTTAAAGGTTGACGGAGTTTTTATTGAGATAGGAAGCATGCCTGTTTCAGATATATGCAGGGCTCTTGGAATAAAGACTGACAAGGAAGGATATATTGAGGTTGACATTAATATGGAGACGAATTCAACGGGGATTTTTGCGGCAGGGGATGTTGTCAAGACTAAGCTGAAGCAGGTTATTGTTGCTGCCTCTCAGGGCGCTAAGGCTGCGAAATCTGCGTATGAGTTTATCAAAAGTAATTAACGAGAGGAGATTAAACCTACACCACGCCCCGCAACAATCTCCAACTTCTGCCATAATTTTAAATCTTTGATAACCCAAATGTCAAAAAAACTCTGTGCTCATTTGCGGAGTTTTTAGGATGCTCAGAAATTCGAACGTATAGTGAAAGACATAAATAATCAACCAAAATAGTATGTCTTTCCCTTGATAGCAAAGGCGCAAACGGTAGAAATTCAGCGTCCTTTGCTATAAGTGAGAATTTCTGACATTATCTGGATAAGGATAATTTAAGTTATGGCGCATATATGGTTAATGGGTTTTCTACAACTTTAAACAATAAGCCACAAAACATGACCATTAGTCAGATAACTTCTGTCCCCTACAAAAATGTGAATAAAGGATAATTTTTATAGAAATGATTAGTGTTTAATAGATTTACTTAGAATCACATCCTTCTCAAAACTTCTATGCGCTTTTCCAATGAGGGATGCGTCTGGAAAAGCTCTACTGACTTATTTGGCTTGGCTAAAAATAAGGGCGCGACTGCGCCCGAAACTTTCATTTCAGAATTTGATTTTATTTTAGTTAATGCGCCGATTAGCCCTGTCGGGGTTCTCATGAACTTGACAGCGTTTGCATCGGCAGTGTACTCTCTCTTTCTTGAAACTGCGAGCTGAACAAGGCTGACTAAAATTGGAGCAAGAATAGCGAGGGCAATTCCAATCAGCATAAATATTGCTCCTGATTTGCCCTCTCTGTTGTTTCCTCCCCGAAACCATAAACTTCTTAAAAATATTTCTGAAATAATTGCAATCATTCCAACCATTACTGCGACTAGCGTCATGAACTTTATGTCGTAATTGGCAATGTGCGACATTTCGTGGGCTAAAACCCCTTCCAATTCCTGCTTGTTTAGTTTTTCCAAGGCGCCTGTTGTCACGCATATTACTGCGTTTTGGGGATTCCTGCCCGATGCGAATGCATTTATCTGGGGATTATTCATAATGTAAAGTTTGGGCATTGGCAGTCCTGACGCCAAGCTCAATCCTTCAACAGAGTTGTGATACTGCCGATATTCTTGGTATGGTGCGGGTCTGGCGTTAACGCTCGCGATTGCAATCTTGTCAGAGTTGTAATATGAGACTAAGATATAAACAAGCGAAATAATTATTGCAAGAATGCTGATAATGAACACATCTGCGCCTATCGCAAGTCCGATGACATAGATTAGCCCGACTAAAACCAGCGCCACAATTATAATCAGAAAAACAGAGTTTCTCTTATTTCTCGCAATTTCGCTGTAAAAACTCACTCTGGGTTTTTCTGCCATGTTTGATTATAGTTTGCAGGGTTTTTAATTCTTATGAAATAGGGATAATTCCAAGAGTCACGATAAAAATTAGTGTAATCTGACAAAGGGCATTTATTGGATTAATTAAATATTTTCTGGGTAAGAGGCGATAGAATAAAATTTATAATCTTATCTGCTATTAACTATAGTGAAAGACATAAATAATTCACCAACATTTTATGTCTTTCCCTTGATGTCAAAATCGCAAGATTTTGAGCACTATCAGAAATAAGAGGTATTTCTGAAGTACCAAAGGCATGAATGAGGAAATATCAATGTCCTTTGGTATAGCAT
>Ga0082335_1002432_pt1 | contig 34941 bp, 21 predicted proteins | sample Subgrocontami58m_FD_72375 | JGI IMG/M metagenome (GOLD analysis project Ga0082335, IMG submission 72375) | Subsurface groundwater microbial communities from S. Glens Falls, New York, USA - GMW37 contaminated, 5.8 m (SPADES assembly) (version 2) ... | reverse complement strand
GTGCAACGTGGGGTTGTAGGAGCATGGCCCTCTTGGCACGGCCTTGCGGCTCGCGAGTCCGCTCGCCCCACCTGCACAGCCTCGGTGCAGGATAGGCTCGGTGCAGCAAGAGCATCCGGTGGGGCGAGGCTACTGACGAGCCGCCAAGGAGTGTGCACCAACGCCGTGCATTCAGAAGCGAGAGTGAGGTTCGAGGTTGCCACGCGTGGTTGTAGGAGCATGTCCCGCTTGGCACGGCTTTGCGGCTCGCGAGTACGCTCGCCCCACCTGCACAGCCTCGGTGCACCAGCGAAGTTCTAGCTGAGCTGCGGCTTGAAAAACTGCGCCCCATGAGCTTGGGCAACCGCTTCACAGGTCAGTTTGCCGTCCTGCACGTTGATCGCGCTGGTTAGCTCCGGCTGCTTTTGACAAGCCTGCGCGAGACCGCCATCCGCCACCAATTCGACATACCGAAATGTCACATTCGCCAGCGCCTGCGTGGCGGTTCGCGCGTAAGCCGCGGGCATGTTCGCCACGCAGTAGTGCAGCACACCTTCCTCCACGAAGGTCGGATCGTGATGGGTCGTCGGCCGGGAAGTCTCCGCGCAGCCGCCTTGATCGATGGCGATGTCAACCAGCACACTGCCAGGCCGCATTCGCCGGAGCATTTCGCGCTTGATCAATTTGGGGGCGCGCGCTCCCGGCACGAGCACAGCTCCGATCAGCAGATCGACCGCAGGAAGCAATTCGATCAAATGTGCTTCGTTCGAATAAAGCGTGTGGGCCGTGTGCAGCGTGATGTCGAGGAACCGCATTCGTTCGAGGTCAACTTCCAAAACGGTCACATCCGCTCCCAAACCCGTTGCCATCCGCGCCGCGTTGATTCCAGAAACGCCGCCGCCAAGAACGACAATCTTCCCTGGCAAAACCCCTGGCACACCGCCCAGCAGAACGCCGCTGCCGCCGCAATGTTTCCCCAAAAAATAACCACCCACCAGAACCGACATCCGCCCTGCGATCTCGCTCATCGGTTCAAGCAACGGCAATCGCCGGTTGACTTCGAGGGTCTCGTAAGCCAGCGCCGTCACTCCCGACCGCACCAGCGCGTCGGTTAAACTCCGGCTCGCTGCCAGGTGCAAATAGGTGAAAAGAATCTGGCCGCGCCGCAGCAAATTGTATTCGGTCGGCAACGGCTCCTTCACCTTGACAACCAACTCACCTTGCTGAAACAGCTCAGCGTGATCGTCGATCAGTTCCGCGCCCGCTTGCTGATAGTCCGCGTCGGGATATCCCGAGCCCGCTCCAGCGCCCTTTTCCACCAGCACGCGATGGCCGCTGCGAATGAGGTGGTAGGCGGCGGATGGGAGCAGCGCCACGCGGAATTCCTGTTCTTTGATTTCTTTCGGGACGGCGACAATCATTGGGCCTTTCGCGTTGATGGTTTAGTCTGCGGCAACGGAAGCGCCGCTTGGCACGCGCGTCGCAAATATTCCTCAAATTGCCAATCGCCGCTGCTGCCGGTTTGGCGCGTCACGACCAGGTCGAGACTTGGAACGAATGCGATCAATTGGCCGCCTGAACCGGGCTTCTCGCGAGCGTCAGCAGGAATTCCTTCGCCGTGCCGGCCGCTTGCTGGCCAATGGCGCGCAGGCAATTCCCAGCCGTGGGAAAAAACTTCTGGATTGAGTTTCCAACGCATCTCAGGAGTTTTGACATCATGAGTGGGCGCGGCGGTTTCATCGATGAACCACGTCGGAATGATTTGTTCAGTTTTCCATCGGCCGTTTCGAAGCATGCAATACGCAATCCGAGCAAGATCACGCGCCGGCATGCCCAGTCCATGGGACGGATGGCGCCCATGCTTTTCTCCGCCGTCGTAATACTGAAACCACCACCGCTCAATTCCGAGAGGCTTGAACAGAGCTTCGATGGCAAACTTGTCATACGGCATGCCAGTCACTGTTTCGCACACAAGCGCCGCGTGCGCCAGCGCATGGGTCGAATAGCCGCAGCCTTTCCCTGGGTCGAACGCGAGCGTGGCTGTTCGCGGATCGCCGCTATGGCCGAGAATGTATTCCCAGGAGCCATCGTTAGGCGCGCCGGTGGCTTCGGGGCAAATGCCGGACGTGTGGTTGAGCAATTGTTTAACTGTGATCTGCGCCTTTCGCGGGTCACTCAGCGGCTGCGCCCAGGGAATGAATTGGAACGCGGGATCGCTGAACTTCATTCGAACCGGGGTCAAGCCGCGCTGGCTTCGATCCGACGCAATGGCCAGGACCGTGGCGCAGATTGCTTTCGAAACCGAAGCCACTCGCCGGGCATCAGTCTTGGCGCTGTTGCCACGCTCGACTTCCAAAACGATATAGCCATGACGGATTACATCTGCCGCGAAATCTCGATCGTCCGACCGCAACAGCCATGCTTTCAATTCGGCCAGCTTTTCCGAATTCATGTCCCCTTGCGATCGAATCTCCTCCGGAGTTTGAAGAGTGCGCCAGCCACCCTCAGATTCGGGCGGCGGAAAGTAAGAAGCGGCTGAGGGTCGAGCGCCTGCTTCCGCTGCGAAAACACCTGAGTGGCTCGCGCTGTTTAGAGCTATCGAAGCGAAAAGGATCGTGAGTCGAGCTCGGGTGCGTCTCCTGGGTTTCAAATGAATTTTCATGCTTTAAAAATCATGCAGCTTAACTCCGCCGTCTTCGCCACCAGCTCGCCAGCGCGTTTCGATTTTCATGAATCTTTTCGAAAGCGACCAAAATGTCGTCCATGTCTGACCGGGCTCCCAGCAGAACGCTTTGCTCGATCCAAACGCATTGCTGGCAGATGAGGTCGCTGTTTGGACAATGCGCTTTCGCGTAATTCAACGTTTTCGCAACCTGCGGCAGGTACGGACCGAATGCTTTCTTTTGAAACATCGGCTGATGGTTGAGCGAAAAGCCGTAGCCGCCCGAACAAGGAATTCCTTCCGCTTGGAGCGCTTGCAGCAAAGCATCGCGGGGCGCGCCAAATTCCTGGCCGTCCACGCGCAACATGAACAGATGGTAACTATGGCGAGTGCAATCCGCCGGACGCCGTTGCGGGTGAAGTCCCGGCAAGCGGCTGATTTTGGCCGCGAGATATTGGCCGTTGCGATCGCGTTGCTTCGTCTGCGCTTCCAATCGATCGAGCTGTGCGTTCAGCACCGCGCCTTGGAATTCGCTCAACCGGTAATTGCCCGAAATGACGTGGTGCTCGTACCAGACTCCGTCAGGAACGCGTCCGCAATTGTGAATGGAACGGCAGGTCTCCGCCAGCGCATGGTCATTGGTCGTGATCAGTCCCCCCTCGCCCGCGGTCAGATTTTTGCTCGATTGAAACGAAAATGAGCCGGCATGCCCGATAGATCCGGCCGCGCGATCTTTCAGCCGCGCGCCATGGGCATGAGCGGCGTCCTCGATCACGATCAGCTTCCGCTTGTGCGCGATCCGCATGAGGGAATCCATGTCAGCGGGTTGGCCCGCGAAGTGGACTGGAATGATCGCCCGGGTTCGCGGCGTGATGGCTGACGCGACGGCTTTCGGATCGAGGTTGAATGTCTGCAGGTCAATATCAGCGAAAACGGGAACGGCATTGGCTTCGACGACCGCCGAGGCGGTGGAAAAAAATGTATACGGCGGGATGATGACTTCATCCTCGGCCTGGAGGCCCGCGGCTATGAGCGCGATGCGGAGCGAAACCGTGCCGTTGACAACGCCGATCCCATGCTCGCAGCCGTGCATGGCCGCAAACCGCTTTTCGAATTCGGCGACTTCCGGCCCGTGCAGCCGGCCCCATTTGCCGCTGCGCAAGGCGCGCAGCAGCCGCTTCTCCTCGGCCTTGCCAAAGATCGGCCAACTCGTGAACGGCCGGGTCCGAACTGACGTGCCGCCTAAGAGAGCGAGTTGAGATGAACCAGCCATATTACAGCGCCTTTCCCATGTAAATGCAGAGGTCCGCGCCCGAGCCGGCCCGGGTTAATTCGCGGAAGCCAAGCCGCTGATAAAATCCGAACGCGCGTGTGTTGGTTGCGCTCAACCCAAGATGGGCGCCAGGCGAACCCCGGCTCCGCAGCTTAGCCATGACCTGTTCCATCATTGCTCGACCATAACCGCGGCCCTGCGCCCGCGGCAACAAATCGATGTGCAAGTGCGACGGATATTTGTCGTACGGCTCCGGACAAAAATAATCCGGGTGATGGTAGCAATAATGGATCTGTTGGGCGCGGGTCCATCTGCTCGGATCGCCGTGGGGCTCGGGAAACCGGTGGCAGAGGTCGGGCCGCCATTCCGATTCGTACCGGGCAAAAAAACCGCGCGAATCAAAAGCGCCCAGCGCATAGCCGCAAATGCCTTGCTCGTCTTCCAGAACCAAACTGAGATCGGGCTCGTAAGCGAGATAAGGTCCAACGAAAATTCGGCCGAGCGCGTCCGGGTCGTCTTGATAGAAAGGTTCCCCGTCATTCCCGAAGTCTCCAGTTTTCAGGCAAACGTAATACGCGCCCGGTTCGTCTCCAGGTCGTGCCGGCCGAATGATGCGCTCGTTCATTGGTGTATTATTTCCATGTAACCTCGCGGGCGCTCCGCAAATTCATCCGGCGGGGCGAGGCTACCGACGAGCCGCCAACGAGTGTGCGCCCACGTCTGTCGGGCCAATCGATCCGTCTTCTTGTTGCGCCAACAAACTTTGCAACCGCGCCACCATTCCTCCGCGAAATGTGCCTGGCAAATGAAAGTCCGAATGGCAGCGCTCATTCGGATCCGTTCGCTGAGCCTTCCAATCAATAAATCCCAGCAGCAGATCCAGCTCCTCGCGTAAGTCCCAAATGCGGCGGCTCAACGCATAGAACAGCGACCGGTCGCGCAGCTCGGTCATTCGCACGCAGAAATCCCGCAAGCGCCTGGCTGTCGCCCGAAAAGTTTCTGCTTCCGTCCGGGAAATCATTTCACGCGTCGTCACCAGAGATTTTGCCAATTCATAAAGAGCCTGCGCTTCCGGTCCTTCCTCATGCGGCAGGTAATAACAATCCGCGAAAAGCCGCAAGTCCTCGAACCGAATTGGCGGGCCAACCGTGGCGAAATGGGGCAGCCATTCCGCCAAAGCTTCCAGGAATGCGCCACGCGAATCCCAAGCTCCTTCGCAATGCACGAACTTCGCCAGCGTGCGAATCGGCACGAAGTTGAGCGGAAATTCATTGTTCGGGTTGCTGAGCAATCCTTTGACCGCGGTTCGCAATTCCGGCGGCCGGCCCGAGCACGGGCCGCAGTACAATCGGCGCCCGTCATAATCATTGGCGTGAAGGTTATCCCAGATGACGGGTTTGCGATGGAGCACCGCGCGCAATTGCTCGATGTGAGCAACGGTGATCTCGCGCGAAATGATTTCCGGCCCGGTCCAGAAGACATCGATTTCAGGAAGGAGTTCGCGGCCAAGCGTCCCAAGGTAATCTTCCCCGCCGAGCTTGCGTTCCGCCATTCGCCCGCAGTAAGCCGCCGGACAGAAAAGAAAAATCGCGCTGGGAGATTGTTCGCGCGTCCAACGGAAAAGCGAATTGGCCAAACGCGCTTGAGCTGTCGCGAGCGAACCCTCCGACTTGGCCTCGACGCGTTCTGGAACGTCATCGAAGAGCAAAGCGAAATCGCGGCAGCCCAATGCGATCATCTGCTCGAACCGATTCTTCAGATGCGCCTGATCCGTTTGGCTTTCGTAATCGATGTCCAAGCCAGGACTGAGCGCATAAATAAATCGAACGGTTCGCCGCTTAGCGACCTGGATCGTTTCCCGCAGCTTCTCCGCTTCCGCCGCGGCATAAATCTGCCGCCAGATCGCTCGATGCTTTAAATCGTCCTTCGGCGCGTAGAGATACGTGTTCAGTCCCCACGCGCGCATCCACTCGAACAATTCGACGCGCTGGGATGGGGTCCAGGGTGGGCCGTAAAAGCCCTCGATGACACCGGCGAGAAAATCTGCCGTTTGACCTAATCCCATGCCTTCCACCGATCCAAAAACCGCTATTCCGCGCGCACGAATTTGTGCAGGCGCCCGAACTGGCTCCATTCGGTTACGATCAGGTTTCCGTCCTTATCGATGGAAGCGCCATGCGGCGAGTTGCAAATGCCATCTTTCCACTGGTCGGGCGGCAGGCCGAAGTTCGCGCGCTGCTTCTCGTTTGGATTATCGCCGACCTGCGCGACGATGTTGCCGTCCTTGTCCAAAACGGTCGCCCGGCCTTGCAGTTCGGGAATCACGGCGTAATCGCCTCGGATATGAACCGCGGCCGGCATGCGGAGGTCCTTCTGAATGACTCTTACGAAGTTCCCGTCGAGGTCCCAATATTCGACGCGGTTGTTGTTCCGGTTGCAAACGAACAGGAGCGGCTTGCCCTGGCGAGTGTCCAGCGCAATCCCATGACAGGTTTTGAATTTTCCTTCCTCGACGCCGGGCCCGCCGAAAGCCTTCACAAATTTCCGGTTTTTATCGAACTTGAGCACGTAATTCGAGCCATAGCCGTCCGCGATAAAAATCGAACCGCCCGGCGCGACCGTGACAGCGCACGGATTGAAGCCTTTGGCATCCTTGTAAACGCCCGCTTCCATCGGCGCTTCGATTTTCCATTGGGGTTCGCCCTTCAAATCGATCTTGATCACTTCATGGTCGGCGTGACGGGCGCCATAAATGTATTCGACGCCGTTCTCCTCGCGGATTTCCAAGCCGTGAATCCGGGTGGGGCCGAATGCGCGCATAAATTTTCCAGCCGGCGAGAAGACGACAATCCCGCGCTTCGTGTCAGTGGTGACGTAAATGTTGCCAGCTTTGTCAATCACCGCGCCGCCGTGGCAAGGGCCGAGTCGCTGGTGATCTGGATTCTCCTCGAAGAAATGGGGCACGAGTGAAAATTTCAGCTCTCCCGCGAGAGCCAGATTTGGAACAAGAACAAGAATGGCGAGCAGAGCACGTGTAATCATGGCGTTTCCTTAATTGAGCTTCAGGTGTGGCCGCGATTGTAGAATCCGCTTTCACAATTTCAATGGCGGAAACGTCAAAGTCAGCAATGTTCGGCGCGGAGCGATGTTGTTGACCGAGCGCTTGGCGGGATCCTAGAGTTCGTCGCGTCCACAACTGGGCAGAACTCTTATGAACCACCGCGCCCTATCACGTTCACATCAAATTCGAACTCGATGGTCGTTCGCACGGAACACAACTCTCCTTTGCTTGTTTGCCCTCGCACTGGTGAGCGCCCGTTTCCGGATGGAAGCAGCCTTGGCCGAAACCGATCGAACCACCGCTGCTCGAAAGCCGACGCTCCAGTCGTGGCGCGGCGCCACACCCCAGATCGATGGCCTGCTCTCCGCCCGCGAATGGAGCGATGCGGCCGATTTCCGCGGTGTCCGCGACTGGACTGCGGAATTTTCGCCGGTCAAGAGCGACCGCGACCTTTCGTTGCACGGCTGGGTGAAGCACGACAACGAATGGCTCTATTTCGCGTTCGAGATCAACGACGATGTGCTCTACGGCATCGACACGGCGCGCTGGCTGCCCAAAGAAAATTCCAAGGCGCACGAGTTGTCGCGCGACGGTTTCCCATGGTTTGGCGATGAGATGGAAATTTTGGTCAACGCGCCGAATACCTGGACTGGCCACGAAGATGTGGAAGGGAGCGGCTCGTCGTGGCAGATGGTTTGCAACCTCACCAAATCAAGGCTGGCAGGGATTGGAACGGGCGGACTGCTCGAAGGCGAGCCGCGCAGCCGGGAATCTGCCTGGCAGACGTATCAGCGTTGGATTTTGACTGGCGCGCAGAAGGCCGCCGCAAAACCCAACCCTGGCAGAAAAACTTACGTCATTGAATGGGCGATTCGATTCAATCCGTGCGTCGAAATCTCTCCCGGACGGTTTTATAACGTAGATTTGGGTGAGAAGGCGATTGGGCTGAACATCGCCTTGGGCGATCTCGACAACCCGGAGCACGGCAAAGGAAATTTCGGAAATTTCCACCACGAACAATGGTGGGCTGGCGCTCCCCACACCCGGACGCAGAAAAATAATTTTGGCACGTTGCGGCTCATGGGAAAGCAGTCGAAGCCAGCGCCGTATTAATCGATGCAAAAGTCATGCAAGGGGATTGACCCTTCCGGCGCCGGACGTGCACCTGGCCATTCAGGTGGGGCGAGGCTACTGACGAGCCGCAATGCATGCACCCATTGCATGGAGGCTTCCCAGGAACATAGCGCCGCTCTCAGCGCACGGTTTGGCGAACTTCATTCAAGGCGTCGACCTTGATGCGCTCGACCTTCTGTTTCCCGCCTCCCGGCCACGTAATCGTCACGTCCTTGACCTCTGTTGCGGCGCCCAGTCCGACCGTGATGGGCAATTCGCTTTGTGAAAGATAACCGCGGGTGGGCATCACTTGCCGCAAGAACGTCTGCTGGCCAACCTGCAAATGGATCCAAGCCCCAATTGCATCGCGGTTGCAAGCCGTGCCCGTCAGTTTGAAGCGCACCCAATGGCGCCCGAGTGCCTGGTCATTCCGCAGCAACAGTGGCGGCCCGCCAACCTGAGTGAGCACGACATCCAGATCGCCGTCCCCGTCGATGTCCGCGTAGGCAGCGCCGCGGCCCGCGATCGGACGGACTAAATCATTTCCGCAATTCGCCGGCGGCACACGGACAAAGCCTTGCCCCTGCGCCGGCCGCGCATTCCAAAAAAGCTGCGCCGGCTGCAAATATTCCTGGCCTGGGAAAGCTTTAGAAATTTCCGGTTCGATGTGACCGTTGGCGGTCAACAGGTCCTGCCAGCCGTCCAGGTCGTAATCGAAAAAGAACACGCCAAACGTGAGCAGGTCCCGCGTCGGGGCGCCTATCCCTTGCTGGATCGCTTCGTCCGTAAAAAGGAACGGGTCCTTGTGCGCCACGTACAGAGCCGTCATTTCGTTCGCAAAATTCCCAATGGCCACCGCCAGTTGGTTCGGCTCCTGGATTGGGCTGGCGTCGATTCCCATCGCCCCGCGCACGCCGCCGAAACGATCGAGCGCAATTCCAGATATCGCGCCAACCTCCTTGAACTTTCCATTCCCCAAATTCCGAAACACGAAGTTCTGCACGGTGTCGTTGGCCACGATCAGATCGATCCAGCCGTCTTGATCGAGATCCACTGGGCTGACTCCGAGCGATTTCGCCATCGGCTGGCTGGTGACAGGACGTTTCACCTGCAAACCGGCTTCCGCCGAGACTTCCGTGAAATGACCGCGGCCATCGTTGCGATACAGGTAGGGAAACGAACCGGGGAAATTCATCGGGCGCCCGTAGGAACGGCCAATTCCCGGCAGCTGATTGTTGACCTCGATGTCCATTTCGCGAGTCCACTGCACGTAATTGCAGACGAACAAATCGAGATCCCCGTCGTTGTCGTAATCAATCCACGCGCAGCTCGTGCTCCAAATTTCCGCGGCTCCCGCCACGCCGGCCTCCTTTGTCGCCTCTTTGAATTTTCCGCTGCCCAGGTTCTTGAAAAGATGGCTGCCGCCGACGCCGCTCACGAAAACATCGACCCACCCGTCGTTGTCAAAATCGCCCACCGCAACTCCCATTCCGTAGAAGGCCGATTCAAGGCCGGACCCGGACGTTTTCTCCGTGAACTTGCCATGACCGTCGTTGGCAAAAAGCCGGACGGTGGATGCGGCCGCGGCGGGACCACGCTTCCACGGCCAGGGTCCCGAATCCACCAGCAACAAATCCTGATCGCCATCGTTGTCGTAATCGAAGAAAGCCACGCCGCCGCCCATCGTTTCAGGAAGCAGTTTTTCTCCATACGCGCCGCTCTGATGGACGAAGGTGATCCCGGATGGAACGGTGACATCAGAGAACGCAACACGCGGAAGCGAACTGGCGGTTTCAGAGGGCGCGGGCGGAGACGCGGAATTCCGCGGGTGCACCGGGCGAAAAGCGAGGAAGGCAGTGAGGACTCCGGCGACAGCGAGCAGGAAGGAAAGGACCAAAGCGACTCGGATATCGCCCCGTCCAGCTGGGGGCTCGAATATTTTCATGGAAAGGCTCCATGCAGAAGGTTGCATGCACCCCACCATGAACCTGGTGTAGCGCAGGCTTCCAAGCCTGCGGGTGAAGGCGATTTGCCAATCGCCTGGTTGAACGAGGAGCTGGAAAGCTCCTTTAACCCGCAGACAAGAATGTCCGCGCTACGGTTCATGAGCAATGCCTCATCACTCATAGATTCCTTGAGACGGAATGCTCCGAAATCGGTGAGGCTGAAAAGTTGACTCGAATGCAATAACTTTTGAGGTTCAAGGAATCTAGCAATGAGGTTGCGCAGTATAACAGAAAAAATTATCGTCGCAAAAATGCAGTCTCATCCCCAAAAACACTCTTGGTGGTGGCGCGGCTTGGCTTTCGCCGGTTTTTGGACCCTGATTGGCCTTTCGTTCGCCAGCCAGTTCTACATCTCGAGCGCGAAATTCGGCGCCTCCGTGAGCTGGCTCCAAGCCGTTAGCTGGGCGCTCGGGGATTGGTACGTGTGGGCGGCTCTGTCGGCGCCGATCATTTGGCTGGCCCGGCGCTTTCATTTCGATCGCTCCAACTGGTTGCCCACCGCTGGAATTCATTTGCTGGCTGGGATCGCTTTTTCTTTCGTTTATATTTTCCTTCGCGCGTGGGTTGGCCAATGGCAGAGCTCGATCGCCGGCCACCCCGTCCGTTTCTCGGAAACATTCGCGCCCTTGATCTTCAAAACGCTGCATTTCAATTTCATGGTCTATTGGGTCATCCTCAGCATCGTTCACGCTTTCGATTATTATCGGAAATTTCAGGAACGCGAGATCCGCGCTTCCGAGCTCGAGAAACGGCTCGTGCAAGCGCGCTTGCAAACGTTGCAAATGCAGCTCAACCCGCATTTTCTTTTCAACACGCTCAACGCGATCTCGACTTTGGTGCACAAAAATCCGGACGCCGCGGACCGGATGATCGTCCGCTTGAGCGATCTGCTGCGCTACACGCTGGAAAGCAGCAACGCCCAGGAAGTGACCTTGAAGCAGGAGCTCTCCTTTCTGGAACAGTACCTCGACATCGTGCAGACCCGGTTTGGCGATCGCTTGCAAGTCAAACAGGACATCGAACCCGCCGTGCTCGATGCCAAGATTCCCAATCTGCTCCTGCAGCCGCTGGTCGAAAACGCCGTGCGCCATGGCATCGAACCGAAAGCTGGAAAAGGCATCATCCAAATCTCCGCCCGCCGCCAGCACGAGCAGCTCGAACTCGAGGTGCGCGATAATGGGGCTGGGCTTTCGGCGAACCCGCGCGAAGGCGTGGGACTCTCCAACACCCGCGCGCGGCTCGAACAGCTTTATCCGCACGCCCACGGTTTTCACCTCCGCAATGGCGCTGAAGGCGGCTTAATCGTGACCGTCCAAATTCCTTTTCTAATCACCGCATGAACATTCGAGCTTTAATTGCCGATGACGAACCACTCGCGCGCGAACGGCTGCGCACGCTCCTCGAGGGACATCCTAACATTGAAATCATTGGCGAGGCCGAGCACGGCCGCCAAGCTTTGGAATTGATCCGCCAGGAAAAGCCCGAGTTGCTCTTCCTCGATATCCAAATGCCCGAGATGGATGGCTTCGAGTTGCTCGAGGAGCTCGGCGAGGCTCGGCCGCCCGTCGTGATCTTTGTCACGGCTTATGACAAATTCGCTTTGCGCGCTTTCGAAGTTCACGCGCTCGATTACCTATTGAAGCCATTCGACCGCGAGCGTTTCGAAAAAGCCCTCGAGCGCGCCGTCGAACGCCTCGGAAAAGCTCCCGGACGTGAACTCGACCAGCGTTTGACCGCGTTGCTGAGCGACCTCAAAGGCGAATCACGTTCGCCCGAACGAATCGCCATCAAAACGGACGGGCGCGTTCTGATTCTTAAGACCAGCGATGTCGATTGGATTGAAGCGGCCGATAACTATGTGCTCATTCACATCGGGCGCGAGTCGCACCTTCACCGCGAAACGTTGACCGCGCTCGAAAATAAATTGACCCATCGATTTCTACGGATCAATCGATCGATTCTGGTGAACACCGATAAAATCAAGGAGCTCCAGCCGATGTTTCACGGCGAATACACCGTCGTCCTCCACAATGGCACGCGCCTGACGCTCAGCCGCACTCATCGCGACAAGCTCGACCGGTTGCTGAATCGTTAAACTCCGCTGAGGGCGCAGGAACGCGGCTTGAGCCTGCAGCGCGGGAGCGTTCGACATGACGTTCGTGCTGCAACGCCTCGGCTGCAGCGTGAACGCTGCGTTCCTGCCGAAAGACGCAGCCGCACGCAATCGGAACGCGGCCTGAGCCTACAGCGTGGGAGTACTCACCGAACGAGCTTGGTGCAACGCCTTGGCTGCAGCGTGAACGCTGCGTTCCGGGTCGCGAACTCAACCGCCTTTTGACGTCTTTACCTCTTTAACGCTTTTAACGCTTTTAACGCTTTTAACGTCTTTAACGTCTTTAACGTCCTCGACTCACTGTTCGACGGTCTGTCGTTCACCGAATCACGCGCACTCGCCCGGATGCATCCAGCTCAATCTCGCGCGCATTCTCGGGCAGCGGGGTCGCGAATTCTTTTCCCCCCGGCCAACGGCTCCAAATCTGATCGGCTTTCTCCGGCAATGCCATCACTGTGACCGCGCTATCCTGCGACCAATAACCTGACCCCGCATGAATCTCACGCGCGGGTCCAGCGCCTTTGCCAAACTTCAGCCGAAGCGTCGCGCCGATTCCGTCCGGATTTCCGGGAGGTCCTTTCAGTCGGACGCGGAGGCCAGGTCGAGCGCCTGTGTTGTGAAACAGCTTGGTTGCTGCTCCATTTTCGGCAACGGCCAAATCCATCCTTCCATCAGCATCAAAATCTGCTGCGGCCGCTCCGCGTTGTTCGCCGTCGATGGCCAAGCCCGATTCTGCCGCCGCAACCGCTCTCAATTGGCCATCTTCACTCCCGCAGAGCAACAACCCGCGGCCTGCATCCAATCGATGCCGCTCCCACGGCAACGCGAAAAAATTCTGCGCCAGAAAAAGATCTTCGCGCCCGTCGCCGTTGAAGTCGGCCACGACGACGCCAAACGATGGCGCAAACTGCGCTTCGCGGGGCAATGGCAGAGCCTCGAAGCGATTGGTGCGATTCAAGAAAACGGTGGAGGCCAAGTTGCGAACCGTCAAAACGGAGGCTCGAGCCGGCCATTGCTTGAGCACGTCGTCCATTGTCGCCTCGCTGAATTTTGTGAAACTCCCAAAACGCTCGAACAAAAAGGGCATGCGCGTCCCTAGAAAATCGAGCCGATCGAGCGGGACCAAAGCGCGGCGGGCGGAATCGAACTCCGCCTCGATCATTTCGACTCCGCCTGCTCCCGTAAAATCCCCGAAGTAGAGGGCGAGCGGTTCCGCCGGAGTGGCGTGGCACGGGCTGTTCAAGCCCCAGTTCGTCGCGATGACATCGAGCCGGCCATCGCCATCGATGTCACCGGTTGTGATGCCTGCCCACCAGCCGGTCTGATCTTGCAGGCCGAGCGCGGCTGTTGCATCGCTGAGCTGGCCGTGGCTGTTTTTGAAAATTCGAATTGGCCCCCACTCACAAGCGAGGATCAGTTCCGGAAATCCGTCTCCATCCAAATCACTCCAGACAGCACCGGAAACCAAGCCGATGTTTCCCAACGATCGAGTGTTCGCTTCGTCGATTTGCCAGCGACCATTTAGCTGGCGATAAATCTGTGACGAAGCAGATTCCGGGTAACGCCCGGGAATCACGCGTCCGCCGACGAACAGAACCAAGGAACCGCCGCCATCGATGTCGGCCAATGCCAGCGGCCCTGAACTCGACTCCTGGGCGGTAATTAATTCCGCTGAAATCTGCCGCGATAAATTGTGCTGCGTGACCGCGGCCCCGCTGCGCAGCCCGTCCTCGTAATTTGCGTTCCCCACCAAAATGGAGGAATCGCCCGAACCGCGGAATGCAAGGACGGTTGTTTGATCGCGATCTACTGGCGCCGCGTCGGGAACGGCCTTCTCGAAATTTCCGCTGCCGTCATTGTAAAAAACCGTCAACTGCCCGCCCTTTCCGCTGCCAATCACTAAATCGTCCCGGCCTTTGCCGCGCAGGTCCGCCCAACAAATTCCCGGCCCAAGCTGGCTAAGCTTGCGAGGCATCAGCGGCTGGCGCTCAAAATCATCAAACGTATTCTCCGTGTGCGTGTGCTGAATTCGGCCGCTCACGTCCTCAAAGATCGGACGCATCGAAGGCACCGGAGCGGACGATCGAACCCCGACGGGAATTGCCGATCGAGCGGTGGGGCTGGCCTCATCGATTTCGTAAAGCCGGTTGGCCGCGACATTCGTGATCGTGACCGATTTCGCATTCCGCCATGTCACCTGAAGCGTCATCCCCATCCGCGTTCGGCCCGTCCCGAAGACGGCCATGGGATCGGATCCAGACAAATATCTTCCGCCGGAAACGATTTCTTCGGTCTGGGCAGGAATAGCCCCTCCGATCAAGGTTACCTTTGCCCCGATCGCTTGGGTGTTCGGGGAAATTCCTTTTAGCCGAACGGCGACGCGCGCGGACGTGCTGTCATTTCGGTAAATGCCGCATGGGCCATTTAAATTGTTTACGACAAAATCCAAGTCGCCATCGCCGTCAAAATCTGCCAGCGCGAATCCCTGGTGCACTCCGGCCTGTGCTGTTCCCCACGATCCGGTGACATCTTCGAATCGCAAGTTTCCCAGGTTCCGAAACGCCACGATTGGGTTTTCCAGCTGCGGATAAATGCGGTTGTGCTCGATCATCTCCCGGGTAAACGCCTCTTGAAGAATCTTCCGATCGATGTTGCGCGGCCAGGGATGCTGGAGCGCTTTGATTCGGACGGTCGCATCCAGATCCTGAATGTCGAGCCGATGCCCCGCGCTGATGATGAGGTCCGGATACCCATCCAAATCGACATCGAAAAACAACGGCTGCCACGACCAATCCGAAGCGCTCACGCGGGCGAAGTCAGCGATCTCTTCGAACGTGTTGTCGCCCCGGTTGTGGAAGAGCGTGTTGCTCATGATCTGGGGGCGATTGAGGATTTCGCCTGGATCGGCCGGCATTCTCGTTTGGGCTAACGCTTGGCGTTTGCGGACGCTGAGGTTCCGCGCGAGCATGTCCATCACGAAAAAATCCACATGCCCGTCGCGATCAATATCGGCGAAATCGACGCCCATCGAATTCTCGCTGGTGTGGCGAATTGCGGCAGAAGGAGCGGCGCGGAAACGGCCGGCGCCATCATTGATCCAGATGCGATCCGGCGTCCAATAATCGTTGCAGACGTAGAGGTCAGGCCAGCCGTCGCCGTTCATATCGCGAAAGGAAGCGCTCAGCCCCCAGTCCAGCGGCGCCGATGCCAGCGGATTTCCCTGCTCGTTCAGGAATCGGCCGCTCGTCCAGTCCACCGTTTGGAAATGACCGCGCCCATCATTCAAATAAAGAATATCCGGTTCGCCGAATTCGCGCAGGCCATCGGGCGTGAGCAGCAATCGCCCTTGCAGAGCAGGGGCGAACTCAACTTTCCCATTGACCATGCGGACGTCGACCCGGCTGCGATCGCGAATGTCCTCGGCACGGTAATTCGCCACATACAGGTCGAGCGTGCCATTTCCGTCGATGTCAGCCAGCGCCAGTGTCGTGCTGCCGAAACCTGTGCGCGTCCCGGCCGAGGCGGTCACGTTGGTAAATTTTCCATCGCCCAAATTCCGAAAACAAAGCACCCCATTCCCAAGCGTGGACATGAGCAGGTCCAAGCGGCTGTCGCCGTCGATGTCCGCAAAGACCGCTCCGCGACAAATCTGGTTTGTCGCATCGATGATCGAGCTGGCGGTGACATTTTCGAACCGCCAATTCCCTCGATTTGCAAACAACGCGTTTTGTCCTTTTAAGCTGCAAAGGAAAATGTCGGGTCTGCCATCGCCATTGAAATCGCCGACGGCCACGCCGCTCCCATTTTCTAGAATTCGATTTGCGGCGGCCGACGCCTCATCGAGTTCGTTCGTGAAGATGAGCCCGGTTTGTTGGGGCGCGAGGAGTGTGAAACCGGTTTTGCCATTCGGCGGAACTTCCAATGATCTCCAACGCGCGCCGTTTGCTTGATGCCACTGCGGTTCGGCTTCAGCGCCGGAGGCCACCGAGGCCAACGACCAGCAGAACAGGGCGATAAGGATTGGCTGGATTTGGTGCATCAAGGCAGGTGAGGTCGGGCGAGCGTGCTCGCGAGCCGCTGGTGCATGCGTGTTGGCGGCTCGTCGGTAGCCTCGCCCCACCGGATGGATTGGTTGCATCGAAGCGGTGCAGGTGGGGCGAGCGTGCTCGTGAGTCGTTTGTGCATACTTGTTGGCGGCTCGTCAGTAGCCTCGCCCCACCGGATGCGTTTGGTGCTTCAAGGAGCTCGAAAGCTCCTTCAACTCGCCGACAAGAATGTCTGCGCCACAAAAAAAGCAGACCGGCACGAGGCCGGTCTGCTTGTGAGCTCTTAATTTGGGACGCAGCCTTACGGCGTAACAACGCGGTAAAACTTCATGCCGGACCCAATTGTGACTGTGGCCGGGTTAGTTGTGCCGACGTTCGTCCAGGTTGGCGTTCCGCTCAAGGAATCGGTGCTCTGGAGCGTTCCACCCGCGGGCGACCATGAGATCGTCACGTTGTTGCCGGACTTCGTGGCCGTCAATTTCGGACCAGTGCCGCCGCCCGTTGTTCCGCCGCCAGTGATGGCGCCGGTCGTCACGAGCACGCCGCCCTCTTTGCCGGCTTTGAAGTGGGCTGCGATGCGATCGGCTGGAATAGCCCGATCGAAGATCGCCACCTCATCCATATTGCCGGTGAAATAATTCCCGGACCCATCGAACACGCCGCCGCCGCCAATGTGGACATTGAAGGTTGACGTGCCGTAGTCGGTGGTAATGGCGCTGCCGCCGGTCCCCTTGATTACGCCATCGTAGTACGTCTTCAAGTTTTTGCCGTCCGCGATGGTGGCGACATGGTGCCATTCGTTATCGGGGAACGCATAGGCGGTGTTGAGCGAACCCCCGCCAGGGGTCCAGATCTGGATTGTATTCGCATCGATGAACCCGTACTCGATCGCGTCGTTTTGGCCAACCAAACCGATCCGTGTTCCAAAGGCCGTGGCGTCAGCGACGCGATTCACCGGCTTCACCCAATATTCCAGACTGAACGATGTCAATCCTTGGAGGAATTGATGTTTTGTATCCACCCAATCCTGCAGGTCTGGTCCACCGAAGGTGGCCGATTTGTTCGCGGCGTCGAAGCCAGCAAACGTTGGAGGCCGTGGACCGGGATCGCCTTTCGGCGTCGAAGGAGCGCCGCCGTCGCCAGCGGTCGCTTCGTCGCCGATGTAGTACGCCCCATCGCCAGCGACGGTGCCGGCATTCTTGGCGACTCCGCCGGTGGTTTCTTCGAATTGGTAATACCCAACCGGTTTATCGAAAAGAATCGTGGCTGCATAAGTCACGCGGTTGAACGTGAATTTGATCGTCGTATTGGCCGTCACCGGGTTGCCGGAGATATCTTTGACGCCAGTGATCGTGAGTGTCGTCTCTGTTCCGGCGGTTAATCCGGTCCCAGTCGTGAGTGTCAGATTCGTGCCGTTTGGGTCCAAGGTCGCGCCCGTCGCCACAATGTTCCCTGAGAAGACGTAATTGGCCGCGGTTTGAGCCGAGGCTTTGTCCATCAGTTCATTGAACGACAGCTGAATGGTCTTTCCTGTTGCGTCGACAGAGGTAACCGCGAACGGCAGCGGCGCTGTCACATCTGGATTAACCGTCAGGGTGGCTGCCGCGCTCGTGGCGCTGCTGAACGCGTTCGAAACCTTCACCGCGATCTGCGCGCCATTGCCAGTGCGCGACGTGATCGGAATGGTGAAGCTCTGGCTGGTTGCGCCTGCGACCGGCACGCCGTTGCTCAACCATTGGAAGGTAAACGGCGGAGAGCCGCTCGGAACAACGGTGAACGTCGCCGAACCCGGTTCGAGCACAGTGACGTTGGCTGGTGGTGTTGTCACCGCTGCAGGTCCAAGCGTCAAACTGGTGGCCTTCAAAAAGCCGCCAGGAATCGGCGGATCGCCATTGACCGGTTCGGTCTTTCCGGGCATTTGCCACGTGACCGCGAGATTGTCCCCGCCGCCGCCTTCTTTCTGGATTGCTTCGATGTAGTAACTCTTGCCAGCGGTGAGCGTGATCGTGTTGCCGTTGGGCCAGGCCGTGTCCGGGTATTGATCAGAGCGCTTGGAGGCCGTATCGCTGCTGCCGGACGAACTCACCCATTCGCGCGGATTCGACCAGGCGGTTTCCGTCGCGATGATGTGCTTGTTCGCGGGATTCTCGTCAGTGCTCAGATACAAGCTGCTGAAGTCGTCCGAGCAGATAAAGAACACGTAATTGCCAGTCGCCGGCGGAATCAGTAGTCCGCGCATCTGCTCGCCGTAATTGTCAGCCCAATTTGAGGGCGCTTCGAACGATGTCTGGTAATCGACGATGTCGGGCTTGTCCGCTTTGAACGCGGGAGAATTGGTCAATAAGTCGAGTGCCACGCCACTAATGTTCAAGAAGACCCGCCGTTCAATGAAACCGTCGGGAAGGAACGAAATTTGCGAATTGCCCGCGATCGTGTTGGGAGTCGCGGCAACGTCCTGGACGTTGTTCACCGTGACTTGATACGTCGTGCCGCTGGTCAGCGGAGTCGTGTGGAGCAACACGGTGAAGTTATTCGGACCCATCTCGACGCTGTTGACAGTCACGCCGTTGTTGATGGCGTAATTGGCTTTGTTCGTGGCGGTGCTGGGCGAAACCTGTTCGTTAAAAGCGACGAAAACACCGCTCGGGTTCCCAGCGGTGAACGCACTCGCGAGAGTCGGCCGGGCTGTGTCAACGGAAGTGGTCGTATCGGATTCGACCACCGCGTCGGTTGGCGCAGGCATGCTCGCGAGTTGCAACGCAATCGTGTCCACGGCTGAGCCGTCTTCACGCATCGTAACCCGAATGGTGTAGGTTCCAGCCGCGAGATTGTAAACGGCCGGCACTTCGCCGCCGCCGGCGCCAACCGCGTTTGCTGCATCAGTGGAAGGCGCTCCGCTGCCATTCCAAACACCGGCAAAGTCGCCGTTAATATTCCCAACGTAGCGGTACCAATCGGGACCTGCGCCACCATTGGCCGCTTTCATTTCAACGATTGAGGCGTAAATCGAATCGCTGCTGCCATCGTACCCGCCCCATTTCATGTAGAGGCGATACGGGCCTGGATTGCTGATTTGGACCTTCAAGTCGAGGTGCGGATCGTTGTTCTGAGCCGCGACACTGTTGTTGTTTTGCCCCGCGCCCGCTGTGTCGGGCAGCGATTGCACATATTTTCCACCACGCGCATTGGCGAAGCCTGCGTCAGCTGCGGCATCGGGATTGTTATTTTCATCCGGCATGATCGCCCAATGATGGCCATCCGTGGCGTGCGTCGTGCGTGTGTCGAAATGTTCCGCTTCCACGACGACCCGGCCGCCCTGTTCTTTGTAAACGGCAGCATGACTCGTCCGAAGAGCGACGAGAAATACGACAATTGTTAACTGAGTGAATAGCTTTTGCATATACGAACTCCGAACATGGTTGCTCTGCGACAGTGCTTCCCTTTGAGTTTGGTTGTCTGGGTTACTTCCGAGTCCGAAGGCAAACCACCCCTTATCAGGTTAACAGCATAAGAGATTGCAATCGGATTCGTAAGACCGACTACACAGAGAGGTGACGATTTACAAGCAAAAAACCGTGAGATGCCGAGGCTCAAGCGCACGACTTCTTCCTTGCGCGAAACGGGTTCGTTTTCTTGCCATTACCGGTCGTTTCGAATTAGCGGCGGCGTTTCCGATCCAGCCATTCTCATGATGGGTTTGGAGCGCACAATGAGAATTCCTGCGTCAAAGTGAATGACAGGGCTGCCTTTTTCAGGCATGAAAAGAACCCCCATGAAAACTCCGCTGACCTGTCGCCGCCTTCGCGAGCCGGGAGCTCGCGCCGACATCAATTCCGGAACCGCCTCCTCCTGCCGTCGCCGCCGATTTTCAAGCCGCGCGCTTGTCATCGCGATGACCGCTGTTCTCCTCCTTTCAATGGCCGCGGCTTCTCGCGCCGCTGACGTTCAATTTCCGCGCAGCACCCCGGAAGAACAGGGGGTTTCCTCCGCAGCAGTGCTGGCCTTTGTCGTGGAAGCGGACCAAAAAATCGACGCGATGAACAGCTTCATGCTGGTGCGTCATGGCCGCGTCATCGCGGAAGGGTGGTGGGCGCCGTGCGGTCCGCAGAGCAACCATCAACTCTATTCCCTGAGCAAAAGTTTTACCTCGACTGCGGTTGGACTGGCCATCGCCGAAGGCAAGCTCAGCCTGGATGACGAAGTGTTGAAATTTTTTCCCGAAGACGCTCCCGCCGAACCGAGCGCAAACCTTAAGTCGATGCGAGTGCGCGACCTCCTCTGCATGTCCACGGGGCATCTGGATGAGCCGTCCGCCGCCGCCGATAAAGTCTCGGCCAAAACGTTCCTGGCTCAGCCCGTGCCTTTCAAGCCAGGCACGCATTTCAAATACAACACGGCTGCCACGTTCATGTTGTCGGCCATCGTCCAGAAGCAGACTGGGCAAACTGTTTTTGATTTTCTGCGGCCGCGTTTGTTCGAGCCGCTCGGGATTCAGCATCCGGTTTGGGACGCTAATTGGCAGGGAATTTCTCTGGGCGGTTACGGGTTGCGGGTCACGACCGAAGACATCGCGCGGTTTGGACAACTCTATCTGCAGAAAGGCGAGTGGCAGGGCAAACAGTTGCTGGCGCCGGCTTGGGTCGAGCTGGCCACGTCGCGTCAAACTTCCAACGGCAGCAATCCGAACAGCGATTGGGACCAGGGATACGGATTTCAATTTTGGCGCTGCCGTCATGGCGCGTATCGGGGTGACGGGGCTTTCGGCCAATACTGCGTGGTGTTGCCGGAGCAAGACGCGGTCATCGCGATCACGAGCGGCGTTAAAGACATGCAAGCGGTGCTGAACCTGGTCTGGGATAAACTCCTGCCGGCTTTCAAATCAAATGCTTTGCCGGAGGACCGTGAGGACCAAAAACGTCTCGAGCAAAAGCTCGCGGGCCTCACTGTCCGGATGCCTACTGGCGCCTCGGTTTCAGCAACAGCTCAAAAAATTCTGGGCCGGAAATTTGTTTTCGGCGCCAACGATCAGAAGCTTGAAGCCATCACACTCGCCTCAGGGAGCGACAGCAACGGCCTGATCCTGGCGATCCAAGCGAAGGGTGTGGAGAGCCGTTTACCTTGCGGCTTTCGCGAATGGAAAAAGGGCCGCGGCACTTTCGGTTCTTATGTTGATGAACCGATCGCGGGCAGCGCCGCCTGGAAAACCGACGACACGTGCGCGATCAAGCTGTGTGCGTACGAAACGCCCTTTTATCACAACTTGACGCTCCATTTTTCCGGAGACGAAGTCACGCTCGACTCCGAAGCGAACGTGGGGTTTGGTGGAACCAAGCGCCCGCAATTGGTCGGGCACGCGGAACACCCGCGTTGAAGCAAAGTCCGGCGGTTCGGAACGCATGCTTTGCCTTGATTAGCGCGGGGAGAGGGATGAAGGGTGAGGGGCCTTGCCCCATCGAAATGCCAAAATTTGTGCAACGATCTCCAGGAGGTCTGAGAAGTCGACGGAGCTGCAATCCCAAAGGGATTGTGCCACTCAGCCCAGGGTTGCGAGGAACGAGCTACCCTGGGTGATCGTGCGACAAACGTCCTCAACCGCAACGCGGTTGTGACCGATGGAATTTGGCTCGATGATTCGCCTCGTTTCGCTCATGTTCCCTCGATGCCGCAGTCGCTTTCTGCCGTATACATTCACCTCGTCTTTTCCACGAAGGCAAGGCCGCCACTCCTGCGCGATAAGGCCGTACGCGATGCCCTGCATGGCTACCTCGGCGGAATCTCGAAACAGCTGGATTGTCCGCCAATCCTCGTCGGCGGCGTGGAAGATCACGTGCACCTTCTCGCGCGATTCGCACGAACAGTTACACAAGCCGAATGGGTGAAGGAGCTGAAACGCGTCTCGAATATCTGGATGAAAGAAAAGGGACAAGAGTTTGCGGATTTCGACTGGCAAGGTGGGTACGCCGATTTTTCAGTGAGCCAATCAAATCTCGATCAGGTGAAGCATTACATCGCCGCGCAAGAGGAACACCACCTCAAGATTGGATTTCAGGATGAACTGCGCGCGTTGCTGCGGAAACATGAACTTGCGTGGGACGAAAAGTACGTTTGGGACTGAAGAGGGCCAGAACCTCTTCGAGGTTCTTAGAATTCTGGGCATTCGGGCCCCCAAGGTAGCTCGTTCCTCGCAACCTTGGGCTTTGTTTCGGAATCCCGTTGGGATTCAGCACCAGCGCGGGGAGAGGGGGAACCTTCGCAACGCTCCATACCCAGAGCGCGTTTCTAGTTCTGGACCCGGACTCGATAGAACCGGCTGGTCGCGCTGGGCGGCCCGTCATTAACGCTCTTGAGTGAGCCATCCCCATTGAATACAGGAGACACTTGCGTCCATTGCCCGCTGCCAAGGTCATCCGTCCGCTCAACCACGTATTGTTTTCCGGCCACGGTGTTGAAACTCACTTGAAAATCTCCGCTCGCGCTCACACCGGCCGCCGCCCGAAATGCGCTCTGGGCATTTTGGGGATCGGTCCCGGCGAGATATTCCTGCAGGTTCGTTAAGCCATCGCCATCGCTGTCGAGGGCGGCATCGTCCTTCGAATTTGGATTCAAGCCGTGAGCAATTTCCCACGCGTCGGGAATTCCATCTCCGTCCGAATCCGCGCCGCTCACGCTGAAATCGGCGACCGTGACGCCGATGCCTTCGTTCGCAGCTTTGTCGAGCACTGAAACGCGGATTCGGCCGCGGGACGTTTGCATGCTGACGGGAATGTCCCAAATGTAATTTCGCTTCTCGAGGGAGACGTGTTTAGCGAGCGGCCGCCAGGTCGCCCCGCCATCCGTCGACAAATCGATCTGCTGATCCACGACGTTGGTGGCGTGATCGAGTTTCCAACTGATCGTCAGCGATGAGTTTTGCATGAGCTTCTCGCCGCCAGCCGGAGACGTGACCCGCACCACTGGAATGAGGGCGAATTCAGTTTTCCCAATCACCGGGTCGGAGGGCGCGCTCTGGTGCACCGCGATCTTTGGCTCGGTGGGCGCTGGGGCGGCGTTTTCGATTTGCGCGTAAGCGACCACCGACACGCGATAGCTCGTATTATCCAACAGCCGCGGCAGCCGATACACATTGGTCTTTCCAGCGTCGACACTCTCCGTGAGCTCGGCGGTCGGCCCTTGCTCGACTCCGTACCTAATTAAATAACCGCGCAGGTTGGCTTCGGTGTTGGCGTCCCACGAAACGATGAGGTTGTTTTCTCCGCCCGAAATGACTTTGACATTCCGCGGCGTGGCTGGCGCGAGCGGATCGACGATGGTGACCTTGGTCGAAGCATAACGTTGGGCGGGCACATTCTTGCCGTCGTCGATTACCGCATAAACGTAGTAATCACCCGAAGGCACATTCGCAGTGTGCCAGGTATAACTTCCCGCGGCGCTCTGAGGAAGACCGTCCGTGATCAGCGAGCCATTGAACCCAGTCGCGTCAGTGTCGTAATAAAGCGCCACCGTCACGTTATCGTCCGGGTCGGCTGCGCTGTAATTCACCGTCACATCTCCTCCGGCTGGCGCGGCGGACACGCTCGCAATTGTCGGAGCCGCATTCGCGCCCCAGGCATCGAGCACGAAAGGCCCTTTCGAGCCGTCCTCGGCTTCGATTGTCCAATTGCCCGCGACAGGAGTGACGACCACAAAGTACGTTTCCTTGGTTTCGGCAATCTCCTGATAATTGCCATCGCCCGCGGCCGCAGCGGTCAAGCGGGTTCCATCCGGTTTGATCAGGCTGAACCGGGGCGCGCCGCTTCCAGCAAAGAGCCGGAAAATCACGCGAGGCGCAGCAACCGGGACCGCGACAGTTCCGACGGTTTGAGCGACTGGCGCCACTGCGGCTGGCACGTAAAGGCCATCGCCTTCGAGTTGGCTGCCGCCCATGCTGGCGCGATCGCGATTCAAACTGAGCAGCATCGCTTTTTGATAGGTTGGGTTCGTCAGCTCCGCGGCGGAGAGCCCGATCACTTTCGTGAGCGAACTCAGATTTTGTCCCACGAGCAGTTGGACTTGGTTCTGCGCGTATTTCACGGCCACGACAACGTCGCCGATAATTGGCAACCCGATGCTGCTGGAAAACATTCCGTTGCGATAAGCAATCGCTGCTTGCGCGAGCGTTTTTGGCAGGAACGGCTTGGTCAGAATGAGCAGCGGAAACGCGTTTTTGATGAAGCCAGGAAACTCGTCATACGACGGGACCTGCAACTTTCCTGTGGCGCCGCCTTCAACGAAGAAGCGGATTGGATCAGGAGTGATTCCGGCCGCAAGATCGGCGGAGATGAGCAGGACGGGGAAATCCTCCAGCAACTTGACGTCGCCGCCCAGTGCGAACCGGTACGGCAACTCAATCTTCAAGAAGGCATGCGCCGCTTTGGCGGTCAGCAACCGGAAGTCGCCTTTCATGTTGAGCGTGCTTGGGTAGGTATATTTCAATCCAACCTGGCTCAGGCTGACCAGATTCTTGAGCACCGGATGGACCAGCGTCACATCGACTGTTCCACCAATGGAAAAAGGCCCAGCCCGCAACCCGCCCACTTCCAATCCTCCGCCAGTGATGTTCAAAAACGGCGTGGGCGGCGGAACGGGAATTCCAATTCCGGGGAAGTTCAAATCGGCGCCGATGCCATCAAGCGCTCCACCCGCGAGCGCGACTTTAACCGCGAGCTCGAAGGCCGGCGTGCTGAGCTGGGCGTCGCCTTCAAATTTATCGAGCGTCGGGTCGTTTTCGTTGGGAACCCAATTCAAGACCACGTTGCGCAGGCCCATTCCACCGAGCTCGAAATCGGCCAAATGAACCTGGCCGGTAAAGCGGATGCCGTGTTGCTGCGTGATTTCGAGATTATCGAATTCGCCCGAAAGCGCCGTCACGCCGTAAACATCGGGAATTTTTAATTTTCCAAACAGCCGAATGCCCAGATCGTTTTGGAGAAGCAGTTGGGCTCGCTCGATGGTGATATCCACGCCAGCGGCGCGCAGCGGATTCTGCAGCTGGTCCTGGAGCAGTTTGGTGACTTCGCCGTTGCCATCGACGGTGAAAGAGACTTGGGACCCTTGCCAAACGGTTTTGTTGCCGACCAACGGGATGTTCGTGAGATAAACCTTTCCTTCATCAACCTTCACGTCGAGTGTCGCGGCCGCTTTGTTCAGGGTGACGACGACTGACCCGTCGAAATGCAGGTAATCATTGATCTTGATGTCGCCGCCCAGTTTATACGTGCCATCCTCAATGTCAGCTTGGGTCGAAATTCTCCGGCCGGAAGAACCGCTCGTGGATTGGAGGCCAACTTGATTAATTCGAAACAAACTGTCCGCGCTCATTTCGACATTTCCAACCCGCAATTTGAATCCTCCCGGAGGCGGCGTTTCGCCAATAGCCAAGCTGAAACTCTGCTCCGCCTTCGGACCGCACGCGCCGTTAAACGCGGCGATTCGGACGGGAATGAATTGACCGCGCAACGCGCTCGGCGGCGTCCATTGAACAGTTCCAGTAAGCGGATCGACCGTCATTCCGGCCGGACCTTCCAACAGAATATAAGTGACCTTCGCGCCTTCCGGGTCTTGGGCCTGCGCGTTGTAAACGAATGGCTTTTCGGCCGCGACCAATTCTTGCGGCTTGCTGAGGAACACCGGCGGTGCGGTCGGCCGCGGAATCGTGACCGCCGGCGAGGCGCCGCCATTGCAGCCGTCCGTCAGCGCGTGCACCCGATAACTGTTGACCGGGCCATCGCACGAATCGGACACCACCATCTGAAATGTGCTGGCGGGTAAAGTCGCCACCGTGGCGAACGCTCCACCATCCGCGCTCTTTTGAATTTCGAACCCGAGCACGTTGACATTGTCGCCGCCATCCGCAATTTGCGGCGGCGACCACGAGAGCAGCGCTTCGGTTTTCGACGGCAGCAAATCGATTCCGACCGCGCCGGGCATTTGCACGGGGCAAACGCCAACAATCACGGTCCCATCCGCCAACTGGAGCGTGCCGGCTTGAATGCTCATCCGGCCCGCGTTTATGAAATTGAAGGAATTGAAACTGGTCGGGCCATCCGAAGTTTTGCGGAGCAATCCGCCCTCATTGAAAAAGGTCGCGATCGTTCCAGCACAACAATACGCGAATTGGGAGCGGTTCTTGATTTCGAAGAGGCCAGTGTTATGAAGCTCAGCTCCGGCGTAACCCACAATGGCGCCGTTGCCGGTCCAAACAATTCGGCCGGCATTGTTCACGACCGCGCCCACGAGAGATTTATTTTGGTCGCCGCTAATATGGACCTCGGCGTTAGGAGCGAAAGTAATCCCATCGCGGAGTTCCCCGCTGGTCCATTCGAATGTTCCCGGACCCGCGATGGCCCCGGGGCCAACGAGCGTGCCGCGCAGTTCGAGTGTGCCGCCGCTGCCGATCGATGCGTTGCCCGAGAGCTTCACGCTGGAATCAAGGCGGGTCCGTCCCGCCCCGCTGAACCGGCTGCCGTCCCGGATCTCCTCGTTGGCGCCGCCGGCCAGCGACAAAACTCCAGTTTGAATATCAACCGTGCCGCTGTTGTAGAAATGAAACGAGCCAAGGGTGGTTGTGCCAGTGGCCACGGTTTTTCGAATCGTCCCGTCCGATTCATTGCTAAACGTCGCCGTGCCGCCCGAGCAACAATACCCAAACCCGGAATCGTTCTGGATTTCGAACACGCCGTGATTCGTCAGGCTGCCATCGTCCCATCCGATGATCGACCCGGCGCCGGTCCAAGTAATCGTTCCGTAGTTCACGAGCGAGCCGCCGGCAAGATTCTTGTTGTCGCTGCCGGTCAGGAGCGCTGGCGTGCCTGCCGTTAACGTGAGTTGGCCGCCTAATGTTCCGCTGCTCCAGAGGAATTCTCCCGGACCGGAAATCGCCCCGGCGCCATTCAAGGTTCCGCCGGCGAGTTCGAATTTTCCGCCCGCGGCAATCGTGTGCGAGCCATTCAAAGTCACGACCGCGCCAGGTTTAATCTGGCTCAATCCGCCAATCGTAAAGGTTCCGCCGCTGTTCAGGACGGTTGTTCCCGCGCCAAACTCCAGGCTTGCATTCGGCGCATTGGAAAAGGTTCCGCTGCTGGCGCCGCTATCCAAGACGAGTGTTCCCGAGAGCACTTGAACAAGGCCGTCATTGTTAAAACGAAAATTGCTGAATACAGTTCGGCCGGTTGTTTCAACTTTCCGGAAGGTCCCGCCTGGCAGATTGTGAAATGTTGCCACCTCTCCCGAGCAACAATAGGTCGCGCTGCTGTCGCTGCGCACTTCGAAAATGCCTCGGTTATTAAACACGCCGCCACCGTATCCGACGATGTTGCCCAGGCCTTGCCATGTGGCCGGGCCTTCGTTGTTAACAATGCCGCCAACGAGGGCATGCGATCCATCCGTCGACAGAATAAGCTGAGCACCCGGTCCAAACGTGACATTTCCAACGATCGTCCCGCTGCTCCAGTCAAACCGGCCGTTTCCGAGGAACGAGCCCGTTCCTTGAATGGTGCCCGTGCGACATTCCAGCGTGCCGCCCGTCTCGATCGTGGAGGCGCCGGCAACGGTTACGGTTGTCTTCACTACCGTCCGGCCCGCGCCGGAGAAATGGCCGCCCTCATTCAGCTGATGATTCGGCCCCGCCAAGGCCAGCGTGCCCGTTTGAATGTCGATTCGGCCGGAGTTCTTCAGCACAAAATCACCCAAGACAGATTCCCCGTTCGCGACCGTTTTCCGAATCGTGCCCTCGGGCAGGTTGTTGAACGTGGCCAATTCGCCGCCGCAGCAGTATCCCAAACTGCTGTTGTTGCGCATCTCGAACACGCCCGAGTTCGTGATCGCGCCGCCCGCATAGCCAATCAGCTGACCAGTTCCCTCCCAGAGGATCGTGCCCGCGTTGCTGATTTTCCCTCCTGGCAAGCCCTTGTTATTGTCGCCTGCCAGCTGAACTGCCGTGGCCGGACTGATCGTCAGCGCGGCCCCGACATCCCCTCCGCTCCAAACAAATTTCCCAGCGCCGCCAAACGTTCCCGCGCCGCCGACGTTTCCGCTGGCTAATTCGAACGTCCCGCCGGCATCGAGAATCGTCTGGCCTTCCAGATTCACCGTCGCATTCCGAATGCGCGTGGTTCCGGGCCCGCTTACTTTCGCCCCCTCGCGCAAAACATGAATCCCTCCCGCGAATTGAATCGCCGCGCCGGTGAGAGTCGTGAATGTGCCGCTGCTCGTTCCGCCGCCCGCAAGATCAATGCTGCCCACCTTCGCTTGAACTTGTCCGCTGTTGTTGAGCGCAAAATTAGAAAAAACCGTCGCCGCAGTTCCCGCGGATTTGAGGAACAGCCCGCTGTTGTTGAATTGCGCGATCGCTCCGCTGCAGCAATAAGAAAACGCCGCATCATTTTGCGCGTCGAACGTGCCGCTGTTGTTAATCCGCCCATCCGCGAAACCAGTGATTCCGCCAGTCCCTCGCCAGATCGTGGTCCCAGCCAGATTAATATTTCCCCCCGGCACGTTCTTGCTGTTATCGCCCGAAATCAGAAACGTCGTCTCCTTCGCGGTCGACAGCTTTCCGGTGATATCGCCGCCGCTCCATTCCACCGTGCCGCTGCCATTGAACCCGCCGTCGCCATTGAGCCCGCCCGACGAGAATTCAAACGTCCCACCGGGCTCAACCGTCGAGGTCCCCGCCAGCGTGACGGTGGCGCCAGCGACGCGCGTTCGGCCTGCGCCCAAGAAATCGCCGCCTGTTTTCAATTGATGATTCTGCCCGGTCAGCAGCAGCGTGCCCGTGCGCACATCAATTTTGCCTTCGTTGACCAGGACCCAGTCTCCCAGGCGAGTTTCGCCCGTTGAAACCGTTTTGCGAACGGTGCCAGTCGCGGAATTGTGCAGCGTGGCCAGCGAACCGGAGCAACAATAGGCAAACTGCGAATCGTTTTGAATTTCGAACAAACCGGCATTTTCAAACGAACCGCCCGCATAACCGACGAGCGCGCCTGCATCCATCCAGATTGTCGTGCCGGAGTTGTGAATCGTTCCGCCGGGCAAACCTTTGTTGGCCGTCCCGCTGATTTTCAGCTGCGCTCCGGTCGAAATGAAGAGCTGCACGCGGATATCGCCCGACGTCCAATTCATCGCGCTCTGAACAGTGAGGTTCCCCGCGCCGTCAAGGCCGCCGTCCAAATTGATGCCCGCAATGATTACATTCTTTGACAGGGTCACGCCCGCGCCATTGGCAATCGTGACGCTGTCCGACGAAGCAGGCACGCCCGCAGGCTCCCAATTCTCCGGCGTGAACCAATCGGCCGACACCGTGCCTTTCCACAGTCGCGAGGCGGCCTGCGCGGAGATTTGCAGTTCACCCAGTCCGACCACAGCCGCACCAAGCAAAGACAGTAGCGAAAACGAAAAACACGTGGGCGCAAAAAAACGATGATGGCGTGATAAAAACATAATTCGAAAGCAGACGTTGAACACGATGAGCCGGGAGCCGCAGAAGCTTACCTGAGCACAACAACCGGCGGGTGAATCGGTCCAAGCGGACCAAAACTTGGAGAGGGAAAGGCGCTTCGCTGCGGGCTGTAAGACATAAAGGTTACCTATATCCGGTACAAGCGCTGGCTTGTCAATGCCTTGCCAACGAATCTTTTCCCTCCTTCATGTGTTGGATGCGCCCCGCTCTCCTCTGAGTGCGCGTTTTCAGTGCGCTGCTTCACTCGATAATGCCCAAGGACTCGATACTGAAAGAGAATGTCCTCCTCTTTCGCGCCGGCGCCAATGTTGTGAATGATCAAAGGAGTGCTCCCCGCGACTCGATCAGAGACAATCCCTATGTGCAGAACTCCACCCCCGAGGTCCCAAGCCACGATGTCGCCGGGGTGATACATCTCGGGTTTGTTGAGCTTTTCCTGAATCGCAACTTCGTGCCTCTCGAAATACCGCATGAGATTTGGCACCCGCCGGTGGTCGATGTTCTTGTCAGGCGCTTTGAGTCCCCAATTCTGAGGATAATTACTAAAGCTTTTCCGCATGTCCTCATGAACTTCCTTCTGCAGGTCCAGGCCCACTTTTCGAAGCGCCCGCACGACGACGTCGCTGCAGACCCCGGTCTTGAGCGGCACGTCACCGCCAGGATATTTAAGGGCCGAGTAGCGAGGATCATACTCTTTCGTCACCCCGATTTGCTGCCGAGCCGCCGCAACGATCCGGCTACCCAGTGCGATCTCCTCCGCGCCGTGAGTTCCGGCGGGCAGAGCTAAAACAACCAGGAGCAGGAGTGTTTTCACAATGCTCATCGATGGGGGGTTACCTCCCTGGGCGCTGAATGTCAACAGAGCCTGCGATGCCGCCAGCAGTTCTCACCATGGGTCGTTCCATTCGCCAGAGTTTGCACGCTCTCAACTCGTGTTCCCAAAAAATCGTGCATATGCACGATTTTTTGGCAGGAGGAGGCGCCGCCTAAACCCCGCCGAAATAATTCCCAAACCTTCAAATCCAAAACTCAAAACAAAGCCCTTGCGGCCGTTGCCCTTCATGAAAGCCCCTGTTCGTTTTGAGCATTTGAATTTCGGTTCTTCGAATTTGTTTCGAATTCCGAGCCTCGAATTTCGGATTTGATTGTTCTAAGAATCTGAGAGGTTTTGCGACGAGAATGTCGAAAGAACAATCTAATCGTGACGCAAACTTGATCAGCGCATACGCCAGCGAAGGCGGCACGCAATCTGTCTTTACTGGAAAGGTTGGGGACTACATTGCCGCACGGCCGGCTTACCCAGTTGCTTTGTTCGAACAGTTAGAGAACTTGGGGGTTTTGGCAGCGGGCTCGTGCGTGGCTGATGTCGGCGCCGGCACTGGCCTCCTAACGCTCGGCTTTTTAGAACGTGGCTATTCCGTCGTCGCGGTCGAACCGAATGCCGCGATGCGCGTGGCGGCAGATCGCAACTTGGCACGCTTCGCAAGCTATCGCAGCGTGGAGGGAAGCGCCGAGAAGATGCCTCTCCCGCCGGAATCGATCGACCTCATCGCGGCCGCGCAGGCTTTTCATTGGTTCAACCTGGAAGAGGCGCGGCGTGAATTCCTGCGAGTGTTGAAGCCCACGGGCAGTGTCGCGCTGATCTGGAATGATCGCCTTCTCACGGACCCGCTGCAGATCGAACTCAATGCGCTCTTTGCTGAGTTCGGCGGAGCCAAGCGCGAGGCGCTTGTCGCAAGTGAAGATCGCGCCTGCCTTCCGATCTTTTTTTCAGGAGCGCCCATCCGTGAGCTGACCGTGCCGAACGAACAACGGATTGATCAAGCGGGATTGCTCAGCCTCGTTATTTCTCGTTCCTATATGCCCGCGCGGGACTCCGCCGCTGGAAAAGAAGTCGAACAGCGCGTGGTCAAATTGTTCGATGCCTTTGCCGAGAATGGAGGGGTGACAGTGCGCTATCGGACGGTCGCATTTGTCGGACGGCCCTCGACAAACTGAGAATTCGTTTTGGAGAAGGCGGCTGATCACCGCGCAATCCGCCACCACCTCGCCCGGCCTTGCGACCATCGTCAAGTCATGCCCGGTCAGCAGGCCCAACCGAAACAGGGAACTTTCCATCACGCCTGCCCTGGGACTATGGTTCCTCATTGGGCTTTCACCATGGAGTGACACATCCCGGCCGTTTGCCATGGCTCTGCTCCAGATTGGCATGTTCAGCTTTTGGAGCGGTGTCGCGCTCGCTCCGCGTTTGCTCTTGGATCGGCGAGAATTCGTTTGCCCCATTAGGAAAGGGTTCAAATTGTTTTTCGTCTCCGGAATGGCAGTCATCTACGGAGTCACCTTTGCTCTGACAAGGGAGGCGCGCTTCCTGGCCGGAATTGGATCTGTGGTGTTTGTCTTTGTCCTCATGAATTTCTTCTACCTCAAATATTTCCTCGCACTCAGGCAGCGCGGGCAAATGCTCTGAACCTGACATTCTCGTGCCGGCGTCATGAGTCACCTCTTCATCGGCCCGATGTAACGGCGGGCGACAACCACATCATCAAACCAGACGGATTGGCTCTCCTTCCAATATTGCCTGGTCGGATCGCCCTGGTCATAGCCGTAGTGCTCGAGCCAGAAGCAATTCACTTTTAGGTCCGGGTCATTCCGCCAGCGGATGCCAGTAAATTCGCCGGCTAACTTTCCATCGAGCCACATGGCTTGCTTGCCATCCGCTTTATCCGGCGCTGTGTTCGCCTGAAGCATGAATTCCCAGCATTGCCATTGATTGAGCTGAGGGATAACGCGCGCCGGACTGGCGGCGGCGCCTTTGCCCGGACCCGGCGGAAAAAAACCGTTGCCCCAATATTTGTCCATCTTCGGATCCCGTTCCATGTCGAGATAGTAGGCATAGAGATTCACCTCGCCCGGCGGAGGATTTTTGCCCCAAGCGAACCATGGCTCCATGCCGGTTGAATAGTACGTGCCATTCGGCTTGAGGCCGGCCTTGCCGAAGGCGGACCATTTGTTGGTGCGCTGATTCGCGCCCAGCCAGATGAAGTGATGGTCGTATTGGTAATCCGGCGAGAACTTCACGTAAACGCGCGCATAAACGGCGTCGGCTCCCGGCATGAACCATTTGATGGCATCGCCACCGTGATTTCTGCCCCGTTCCATTGGCATCTGCACGCACCAACGCCCGGAGTTCGGGTTATCCTGCGTCATCACCACACGCCCCTGGCTTTGGTCCCACTTTTTCATTTGGCCGGATTCGAAATCGTCCGCGAACAACACATCTCGATCGCTCGCAATGCCAACGTCACCGGGATAATCCGCGGCCAACCCCAGAGACGAAGCTTCTCGCGTCGTGCGCGTCGGTTGAAGTTTCGCAAGCTGTTCCTGGGATCTGCGATCGATCCAAGTCGCGGGATAGTTCGTGCGCAATCGCTCGAAGGCAAGAATCGCTTCGGCGGTCTTCCCACTGCCGATTAGACCGTTGGCCTGCTTGAACTCATCTTCCCCGACAGTCAGCGCGCGGGCCATGATGCGCCCAGCCTCGTGCGAGGTCAGTGCAATCGGCACTTTGTCGAGCACAGGCGGATGCGGATCAGTCAGGATGCGGAACGCTTCGGGATTCCGTTCGCGAAACAGTCGAGCGCGCATGTCGCGTTGCCAGTTCATGGAATCGCCTCCTTCGCGCTGACCATTCGGGTCGATGTCCGCGATGGCCAGACCGTCCGGACCTTCGGCCTGGGCGACAATCTTGCCTTGAGGCGAAATGATCATGGCCCCGCTACCGCGATGCGCCACCACCAACCAGATGAAGTTTTCCGCCGCGCGCACTCGCAAAGCCTGCCGCCCAATGTCGTCGTCACCGATTGCCGCGCCGCCCATGGTCGGGAAAAAGATAATGTCCGCGCCGGCCAAGGCCAGGCAGCGCGCCGTCTCCGGCACGACGAGATCGTAGCAAATGAGCATTCCGACCGTGCCGAGATCAGGCGTGGAAAAAACGGGAAACGAATTGCCTCGCTGGCGCACGCCGGCCTCCGACCACGTAGGGCAAGTTTTATGATAGCGGCCAATCTCGCGGCCGTCGCGCCCGAGCAGGAAAGCAGTGTTATAAATGGCGCCATCCGTTTCAACGAAGTCACTGCAAACGACCAGATACATCTTGTGCCGGGCCGCCGCACTTCCCAGGCGCGCGATCATTTCGCGAACCGCCTTTGGCAATAAATCTTTGGCCAAGCTCTCGTTCGTTCCCACCCAATTCAGCAATCCTAACGTATCCTCGGGCAGGACGAGCGCGTCGCACTTCGCTTGACCCGCGCGATCCACGATTTGTTCCAGTTCGGCAAGGTTCTTGGCTACGGCAATCAGTGCTGCCTCGGGTCTAAGGCGGAAATCGATAGTCCGTCGCGCGGCTTGAGCAGCTGCAACCCGGACGGTGTGGGCCGGTGGCGCGGCCTCCGCCAAGGAGAAGAGCAGAGGGGAGAGGAGTACGAGAATCAAAAACGACGCAACAGATGCTTTTCTGTTCATGAGATTGCCAGAATGCAGAAGGGATCGGGCTTGGGCAATTCGAGAAATAAACTCCAGATGTTCCCCCGTGGAGATGTTCACCCCGCAGATTCAGAGCGGCCAGGATTGGAGAAGAGAAGTAATTTGCGGTCGGTCTGAATTGGTGGGGAGTTGATCCGATGAATGGCGTGGATGTGCCGGTTTGATGTTCACCCCGCAGATTCAGAGCGGCCGGGATTGGAGAAGAGAAGTAATCTGCGGTCGGTCTGAATTGGTGGGGAATTGATCCGATGAATGGCGTGGATGTGCCGGTTTGATGTTCACCCCGCAGATTCAGAGCGGCCAGGATTGGAGAAGAGAAATAATCTGTGGTCGGTCTGAATTGGTGGGGAGCTGATCCGATGAATGGCGTGGATGTGCCGGTTTGATGTTCACCCCGCAGATTCAGAGCGGCCAGGATTGGAGAAGAGAAGTAATCTGTGGTCGGTCTGAATTGGTGGGGAGTTGATCCGATGAATGGCGTGGATGTGCCGCTTTGATGTTCACCCCGCAGATTCAGAGCGGCGAGGATTGGAGAAGAGAAATAATCTGCGGTCGGTCTGAATTGGTGGGGAGTTGATCTGATGAATGGCGTGGATGTGCCGGTTTGATGTTCACCCCGCAGATTCAGAGCGGACAAGGTTCGGGGGAGAGAGA
>Ga0082335_1002429_pt1 | contig 34976 bp, 30 predicted proteins | sample Subgrocontami58m_FD_72375 | JGI IMG/M metagenome (GOLD analysis project Ga0082335, IMG submission 72375) | Subsurface groundwater microbial communities from S. Glens Falls, New York, USA - GMW37 contaminated, 5.8 m (SPADES assembly) (version 2) ... | reverse complement strand
TCGCGGCGCTGCCCGCGGATGCGCCCGGGTGCGCGAACGCGGGCGTGGAGCGGCTCGGGCGCGGCGACCTGGACGGCGCGGAGGCGGCCTTTCGACGTGCGCTCGAGTTGGGTGGCGACCCGGGACTCGTGCGGCAGGCGGACGCGATCGCGGCCCATCGTGCCGCGGTCGCGACGGCCGAGAAGGCGCTGGTGCGCGAGGACTGGGACGGCGCGCAGCAGGCCTTCGAGCAGGCGATGCGCGGCCTTTGGGTGGACGCCACCGAGGAGCGGTTGGCGCGCATTCGGCGCTTCCGCGGCCTGCTGGCGAAGGCGGAGGAACATTTGACCGGGGGCAGCGCAGAGGAGGCCGAGCGGGCCTTCGGCGAGGCCCGCGAAGTCTTCGACACCCCCCTGCTGCGCGTGCGGCACGAGGCTGCGCGCGAGGCCCGGCGGCGCGGGAAATGACACGTTTTCCGGCCGCGACCGGCCCGCGGGGCCGGGGCAGCCGGATTTCACGAGCGGCGCGGCCGTTCGTGGATCATCCGGGCTATCGAGGTGCGACATGGCCGACCTCATCATCCGTGACGGCAGCGGGCAGACCCGCATCCTACCCATCACCAAGCCAAAAATAAAAATCGGCAAGCGGCCCGACAACGACATCGTCGTCGATCACGTCGAGTCCTCGCGCTACCACTGCGAAGTCGACATCCTGGGGCCCGACTTCGTCCTGCGCGACCTCGACAGCACCAACGGCACCCGGATCGGCGGCGAACGCATCAAGGGGCCCGTGGCGCTCAAGAACGGCATGGCCTTCAGCATCGGCTCCTGCACCATCTCCCTGCGCACCAAGGGGGACGCGGGGGTCACGCTGGTCGACGTCGACGAGGCGCGCCGCAAGGCGGTTCGCGCCCGCCTGAAGGAAAACCTCAACGGCATGGAACTCGTGGGCAAGTCGCTCATGAGCTACCTCGAGCGCGCCCGCGGGTCGAAGGCGTCCGACCTGCACCTCACCGTCGGCTCGCCCCCCTTCATGAGGGTCAATGGCCAGGTGGTGAGCATGGAGCACCCCGCGGTCACCAACGGGGAGATGGATAAGTGGATGAAGGAGCTGCTCCGCTCGGAGCAGTTGCTCGAGTTCCAGCGCAAGCCCGACATCGACATGAGCTGGCAGACCGAGCAGGTCGGCCGCTTTCGGGTCAACGTCCACAAGCAGGCGCACGGCAATGGGATGAACTTCCGCCTCGTCCCGGAAAAAATCCCGACCCTCGAGGAACTCGGGCTGCCCGACGTGCTGCGCCAGTTCACCCAGTACCACCAGGGGATCGTCTTCCTCACCGGGCCCGGCGGCTGCGGCAAGTCCTCCACCCTCGCCGCCCTGGTCGAGATCATCAACACGGAGAAGAAGCGCCAGATCATCACGATCGAGGATCCGATCGAGTTCAGCTACCAGAGCCGGATGTCCACCGTCATCCAGCGCCAGGTGAAGATCCACACCCACAGCTGGGGCAACGCCCTCCGCTCCGCCCTGCGCGAGGACCCGGACGTCATCGTGGTCGGCGAACTGCGCGACCTGGAAGCGATCAGCGTGGCCATCTCGGCCGCCGAGACCGGCCACCTCGTGCTCACCACTCTCCCCACCTGTGGAGCGATCAAGACCATCGACCGGATCCTCGACAGCTACCCGCACGTCGAGCAGGCGCGCATCCGCGTGATGATCTCCGAATCGCTGCGCGGCGTGGTGTCGCAGCACTTGATCCCGAACCTCGAGGGCACCGGGATGAGCGTCGCCGTCGAGATTCTCTTCACGACGCCGGCGGTGAGCAACCTCATCCGCGAAGCCAAGACCTACCAGATCCTCTCCGTGATCCAAACCGGCAAGCGCCACGGCATGACCACCATGGACGACTCCCTTGCCGAACTCGTGCAGCAGGGGAAGATCACCACGGAGGACGCCATGGTCCGCGCCGAGGACATCAAGCGCTTCCAGACATTGGAGTAGCCCGATGGCCCAGATCGACAAGTACCTCAAGATGGTCCTGGACTCCCACGGGTCCGACCTGCACGTGGTGGCGGGGCTGCCGATCAAGATCCGCGTCCACGGCGAGTTGGAAGCCCTGCAGATGGCCCCAGTCGACGCCGCCGAGGTCGACCGCATTCTGACGGAGATCCTCGAGCGCTCCGACCGCGACGAGTTCCGCGAGCGCAATGAAATCGACTTCGCCTACGAGGTGAAGGGGATGGCCCGCTTCCGCGTGAACTTCTTCCAGCACAAGGGCGGCATGGGCGGCGTCTTCCGCATCATCCCGCACCAGATCCCGCCGATGGCGGAGCTCAACCTGCCGCGCACGATCGAGCGTTTCACCCAATTGCGCAGCGGGCTCGTGCTGGTCACCGGTCCCACCGGGAGCGGCAAGACCACCACGCTGGCGGCGGTCATCGACCAGATCAACACATCGCAGAGCCGCCACATGGTGACGATCGAGGACCCGATCGAGTACATGCACTCGAACAAGAAGTCGGTGATCACGCAGCGCGAGATCGGCCGCGACACGGCCAGTTTCCCCGACGCCCTGCGCGCGGCCAACCGTCAGGACCCAGACGTGATCCTGGTGGGCGAGATGCGCGACCGCGAGTCGATCGGGATCTCGCTCTCGCTCGCCGAGATGGGCACGGTGGTGTTCGGCACCCTGCACACCAACAACGCGGGCAAGACGGTCGACCGCATCATCGACGTCTTCCCGGACGAGCAGCAGGGCCAGATCCGCAGTCAGCTTGCCGCCAGCCTCAAAGGGGTCTGTTCCCAGCTTCTGCTCAAGCGCAAGGACAAGCGCGGCCGCATCCCGGTCAACGAGATCCTGTTCGGGTCGAGCAGCCTGTCCAACATGATCCGCGAGGGCGGCACCCACAAGATCGCCTCCCTGATCGAGAGCTCGCGCGGCGACGGCATGCAGTTGATGGACGATTCGATCTTCTCGCGCCTGGAGGACGGGCTGATCACGCGCGGGGAGGCGTTGCGTTACGCGAGCGACAAGGCACGGTTCGAGTCGTTCACCGAGGGGCACCGGACGATCCAGGGGAAGTGAGGGCGGATGGTCCACCCGTACGTGCTGGCGATCGACCAGGGGACCACCGGGACCCGCAGCCTGCTGGTCGACCGCCGCGGCCGCATCACGCGTTCGTCCTACCGCGAGATCACCCAGCACTACCCGAAGCCGGGCTGGGTCGAACACGACGCCGGGGAAATCTGGGACTCCGTGGTCGGGACCATGCGAAAGGTGCTGGCCGGGGTCAAGCCAGGGCAGGTGGCGGCGATCGGGATCACCAACCAACGCGAGACCACCGTGGTGTGGGACCGCGCGCGCGCGCGTCCGATCGCGCGCGCGATCGTCTGGCAGTGCCGCCGGACCGCCGACCGTTGCGACGCGCTCCGGCGCCAGGGGCTCGAGGCGAAAGTCCGCCGGCGCACCGGACTGCCGATCGACGCCTACTTCTCCGGCACCAAGGCGGCCTGGCTGCTCGATCACCATTCGGGGTCGCGGGCGCGCGCGTCGCGCGGCGACGCGCTGTTCGGGACGATCGACTCGTGGCTCGTCTTCCGGCTCACCGGCGGCGCGGCGCACCGCACCGACTTCACCAATGCGTCGCGCACGCTGCTCTACGACATCCACCGGCGGCGCTGGGACCCGGATCTGCTCGATCTGCTCGGCGTGCCGGCGGCGATGCTGCCCGAAGTGGTGCCGTCGAGTTCGCTCTTCGGGGCGACACGCGGCGTGCCCGGAGTGCCCGACGGCATCCCGATCGGCGGGGTCGCCGGGGACCAGCAGGCGGCGCTCTTCGGCCAGGGCTGCCTGGCCCCCGGCTCCGTGAAAAACACCTACGGCACCGGGTGCTTCGCGGTGATGAACACCGGACCCCGGGCGGTGGCGTCGCGCAACGGGCTGATCACGACGCTGGCCTGCGGCAACGGCCCCGAGCCGGTGTACGCGCTCGAAGGGAGCGTGTTCATCGCCGGCGCCGCCGTACAATGGTTACGGGATTCAATGCGCTTCGTCGCGCGCGCGTCCGAGACCGAAGCGATCGCCCGCGCGGCGCGCGACACCGGCGGGGTGTATGTGGTGCCGGCTTTCGTCGGGCTCGGGGCACCTTATTGGGACCCGCACGCGCGCGGCGCGGTGCTCGGTCTGACCCGCGGGAGCAACCGCGAGCAGATCGTGCGCGCCACGCTCGAGTCGATCGCCTACCAGACGCGCGACGTGCTCGACGCCATGCGCCGCGACACCGGCTTGCCGATTCGCGACCTCCGGGTCGACGGCGGCGCCTCGACCAACGACTTCCTCATGCAGTTCCAGGCGGATATCCTGAACGCGCGCGTGGCGCGCCCGAAGGTCACCGAGACCACGGCGCTCGGCGCCGCCTTCCTCGCCGGCATCCACGCCGGCCTGTGGCAGGACGCGCGCGATGCCGCCCGCGGCAGCGCGGTCGGGCGGACCTTCCGTCCGACCATGCCGGCGAAAGAACGCGAGGCGCGCTACGCAGGTTGGCGGGACGCGGTCGCGCGGGTGCGCAGCCGGTGATTCGCGTAATGGGTCCGGATCCGGTTCCCGTTGACAGGAGGCAGGCCGGAATGGTCAATGAACATCCGAGCGGAGGCTCGTCGGCATGAAGCGATCCCGCATCCTCGGCACCGGGCGACATCTGCCCCCGCGCGTGGTCACCAACGCGGACCTCGCCGCCAAGTTCAACACCACCGACGAGTGGATCGTCCAGCGCACCGGCGTGAAGACCCGGCACTACGTCGACGAGGGCTGGGGTCCCGCCGAGATCGGCGCGGAGGCCGCCAGGGCCGCGCTCCAGGCCGCCGGGCTCGGACCGCGCGACCTCGACTTCATGATCTGCGCCACCCAGACCCCCCAGGCCGAATTCCCCGGCACCGCCTGCTTCATCCAGAAGATTCTCGACAACCCGGGCATCGGCGCCCTCGACGTGCGCGACCAGTGCACCGGGTTCCTCTACGCCCTCTCCATCGCCGACGCCTACGTCCGCCTCGGCATGTACCGGCGCATCCTCGTCGTCGGCGCCGAAGTCCACTCCACCGGGCTCGAGTTCGCCGACAACGGGCGCCACGTCACCGTGTTGTTCGGTGACGGAGCCGGCGCGGTGATCGTCGGCGAGAGCGACGCAGCCGACCGCGGCATCCGCTCGGTCCACTTGCACGCGGACGGGCGCTTCTGCGAGTCCCTCTGGGTCGAAGCCCCGAGCTCCAAGTGCAACCCGCGCATCAGCCACGAGATGATCGAGCAGGGCCGCCACTACCCGCGCATGGACGGCAAGGTCGTCTTCAAGGAGGCGGTCACCAGCATGGTCGGCACCATCCAAGAAGCGCTGAAGGCCAACAACCTCGAGGTCGCCGACGTCGATTACTTCATTCCCCACCAGGCCAACATGCGCATCAACGAGAAAGTCGCCGCCCTGGTCGGCTTGCCTTCCGACAAGGTCAATCACTCGATCGAGCACTACGGCAACTGCGCCGCCGCTTCCGTCCCCATCGCCCTCGACGAAGTCGTCCGGGCCGGAAAGCTGAAATCCGGGGATACCCTGCTCCTGGCCACCTTCGCTGCCGGATTCACCTGGGGCAGCGCGGTCATCGACTGGTAGCGTGCCATGGCCGAACGTAAGCCGGACCTCATTCTCGCCAAGATCGCCGTCGACGCGGAGTTCGTGACTCCCGCGCAGATGAAGAAGTGCCTCAAGCTGTTCCGGGAGGCCGAGAACGCCCGCTCCCTCGGCTCCATTCTCTATGCCCTGGGCTACGTCAGCGAGCAGCAGCTCAAGGACATGGAGGCGATCCGCGACGAATACCTCGAGCAGATGGAGTCCTCCGGGTCGGCCGCGGTGCCGATCACCCAGAAGATCGTCGAGCAGTCCGCGCCCAAGGACGAACTCGCCGATCTCCTGGTCAGCGACCCCAAGCACGAGGACGAGATTCCGCGCATCCCCGGCTTCAAGATCCGTTCCGTCCTCGGCAAGGGCGCCATGGGGACGGTCTACAAGGCCAAGCAGCTGACTCTGCAACGCCCGGTGGCGATCAAGGTCCTCATCCCCCAGCTGAGCAAGAACAAGAAGTTCATCAGCCGCTTCATGGTCGAAGCGCGCGCCACCGCCAAACTGAGCCACGTGAACATCGTCCAGGGTATCGATGTCGGCGAGGTCGACGGCCACCACTACTTCGTGATGGAGTTCGTCGACGGCGTCCGCATCGGCGACCTGCTCAAGCGCGGCGGCGCGGTCGATGAGAAGCGGGGACTCAACGTGGTCATCCAGGTCGCGCGTGCGCTCGAGCACGCCAACCGCCTGGGCATCGTCCACCGCGACATCAAGCCGGACAACATCATCCTCGGCCGCGATGGCGTAGCGAAACTGTGCGATCTCGGCCTGGCCAAAGTGATGGGGGAGGAGGCCCGGGCGGACTTCGGAGGCCGCGTCGGCACCCCCATCTACATGTGCCCCGAGGTCGCCTCCGGCCGCAAGGACATCGACATCCGCGCCGATATCTACTCCTTGGGCGCCACCTTCTACCACATGGCGACCGGACGGGTGCCGTTCCCCGGCGCGACCGTCGATGAAGTGATGCAGGCGCATATCGGGGTCGAGCCCATGCCGCCGGCCGAGGTCAACCCGCTGGTCTCCGCCAAGGTCAATTTCGTCATCATGAAAATGCTCGAGAAGGATCCGGCCGAACGATATCAGACCCCGTCCGAACTGCTGCAGGACCTGGTGCTGATCTCGATCGGGGCGAGCCCGGTACAGTTGGCGCGGTCCGAAGAGAATCCCCCCGCGCCGCAAGCCCCCGGCGAGGCCCGGCGCCCTCGCCTGCGGCGGCGCTACCGGACCTAGGATCCCGTCCACCCGGATTTCGCAGGTCGGCCGGGCGCCCCCCCCCCCGGGGGACCTGCGGGGATCGGATCACGGATTCCCGGCGAAACCGTGACCCGGTCGGCGGTTCTCGGTATACTGTGGATTCGGTCGAGATCGAGGGGCCCTCGCCATGGCGGAAGAGAAACTCGAGGTCAAGTGCACGAAGTGCGGCAACGTCCTCAAATTTTCTCCCAAGTTCGTTGGTCGCACGGGGATGTGTCCTGCGTGCGGGTCCACCTTCAAGATCGCGGCGCCGGAGGCACCCGCAACTCCCGAGCTGCCGCGCCAGGTCGGCCATGTCTCCGGACAGACCAAGTTCAAGATCAGCACCTACTTCGACAGCAAAAAGCCGCCCAAGAAGCCGTGACCGCGCTCCCAGGCACGCCGGCCCCGCGGCCCTCTCCCGTGCCTCGATCGGCCCGTCGATGGGCCTGACTCCCCGCCCCCCGAGCGCTGCGCCCGGCCCGGAATCCTCAAACAAACCGCCGGGGTCCGCGTATCACCCGGCAGTCGTGTGTGGACCAGAGCATCTGTGCTGGAGGAACGTATGAAGTCTCTCAGGCTGGCGTCGTTGGTCGTGCTCATGGCGTTCCTGGCCGCGGGCGTCGTCCGCGCGCAGGACACGGACCAGGACAAGAAGGAGAAAGAGTCTCTTCGGGAGAGGATCCTCAAGAAGGTCGACGAGCGACTCAAGCGGGAGACGGAGCGGATCAAGAAGGAGATCGAGCAGATCCTCGCTGAGGAGCTCGGCGCCGCGAAGCGCGCGGAGAAGTCACCCGAGAAGAAGCCCGATCAGAAACCGGAGAAAAAGCCCCAGAAGAAGTCTGAGAAGGCCTCGCTCGAGATCTCGGCCGACGAGCCGGGCTGGCTGGGCCTCTGGATGGAGTCGCTCAGCGACGAGCTGGCAGAGGATCTGGGCGTGAAGCGCGACGACGGCGCGGTGATCGCGGACGTCGTGGCGGGCGGACCCGCGGAAAAGTCCGGTTTGAAGAAGAACGACCTGGTGCTGTCGTTCGGGGGCGAACAGATCGGGACCCCGGAAGAGATGCTCGCGAAGGTCAATACGACGAAGGCGGGTGAGACGGTCAAGGTGGTGGTTCAGCGGGCCGACGGCAAGAAGACGCTGACGGTCGAGCTGGGGAATCGCCCGTCGAACGCGGCGGTCGCCAAGACTCCTCGGACCGAGAAGAAAGTGACCGCGAAGAAGGAAACCGCGGCGAAGCCCGAGCGCCGCGATGGCGGCACCCAGGGGCAGCTGCGAGACCGGATCAAGGGCTTTCTGGACAAGATGATGACCGAGGACAAGCACGAGGACGAAGGCAAGGACGAGGCCGAGTCAAAGGTCGAGCGCCCGGCCCGGAAGGAAGATCGCACGGAGCGTCCCGCCACGAATCGGCTGCAGGACCGGATCAAGGACTTCATGGACCGGATGGCCGGCGGCGGCAAGGGTGAGGAAGAGGGCGAGGACGCGGGCGAGGACGAGGACGACGAGAACGGCGAATCCGAAGACTCCATGCGGGACGAAGGCAAGGGCGGGAACGGGATCGAGCAGCTCGGCGAGATCGCCAAGCGCTTCTTCGACGAGATTCTGAACGACCGCCGCGGCGGGAAGGACGAGGGCGAAGAGGGGCTGGAAGGGGAAGAGGGGGACGAGGAGGGCGAGGAAGGCGGGCAGGGTCCCGGCTTCGAGCGCCTGCTCGAAGGCGCCCGCTCCTGGATGGAGAAGAATGCGCCCGATCTGCGGGACCAGTTCGAGAAGTTGCAGGAGGGGATCGGCAAAGGCAAGGACGGCATGGGCAAGGGCGCGCAGGGTCTGCGCGAGCAGGTCCAGCGGTTGCTCGAGGGGCTCCAGGGGGAGAACGGCGAAGAGCTGCAGGACATGCTGAAGGGGATGGACTTCGACCAGCTCCGCGACCGCTTCCGCGACATGTTTCAGGGCGGCGACTTTGAGAAGATGCTGGGCGACGACGACGAGGGCGGCGATCTCGAGGGCGAGGACGAGGGCATGGAGGAAGCCGAAGAGGCGCCGGCCCGGAAGAACGTCCCCGCGGAGCGCGAAGCCGTTGCGCCCCAGGGCGGCGCCTTCCTCGGCGTCAACCTGGACGAGGTCACGGAGGAGTTGCGCGCGCACCACGAATTGGGTGAGCGGGGCGTGATGGTCACGGCGGTGGTCGAGGGTAGCCCGGCCGGCAAGGCGGGGCTCAAGCAGTGGGACATCCTGCTCAGTTGCAATGGCAAGGACGTCAACTCGGTCGAGGACGTGATCGCCCTCATGCAGAAGGGCAAGCCGGGGCAGAAGGTGAAGATCGACCTGCTGCGCCGCGGCAAGGACAAGACGGTCGAGGTCGAGCTCGGCGCGCGCAACTCGGCGCCTTCGCCGAAGCTGCTCCGGCCTTTCCACTTCGTCTCGCTCGACCTGCCTCAGGGCGTGCTGTTCGCGCCGGGCGGCGATCCGAAGCAGGACGAAGCCAAGAAGAACGAAGCCAAGAAGCGGGCGCCCGCGCGCCGGCAGGGTGCGGACCAGATGCGCGACCAGCTCAGGCAGGGTCTCTCCGTCTTCCGCAGCTTCATGAAGGACCAGGAGCTCTACTGGCAGGTGGCGACCAAGGACGGCCAGGTCTTCTACAAGCGCAAGATCGATCCCCAGGAGCTCATGGGCATGGCCCAGGACGGCGGCGGCGACTTCCTGCGCAACCTCTTCTCGGGCCGGCGCGATCAGCGCTCCGGGGACAGCTCGGGCCGCCACGAGTCCGGTCCGGTGACCGAGCTCGAGAGCAGCCGCAAGGGCGGGGTGCGCGTGTACGAGGCCCCCGGCATCCGCATCGAGATCCGCGACGACGCGGCTTCCCAGGGCGGCTCGCGGCGCCAGGCGGTCGAGCAGGTCATCCGCGATCTGCCGGGGCGGGCGGGCAAGGCGCTCGAGGCCGCGCGCATCCACATCGACGACCTCGGCGACGAGATCAAGGAGTTCAATCTGCCCATCGGGCCCGGCGGCAGGCCCGGCCGCATCCTCATCGAAAAGATGACCGGCGAGGACGACGGCGACCTGCGCGAGAAGCTCTCGGAACTGCACGGCGAGTTGAAATCGCTCCGCGGGCCCATCGGGATTCGCAAGCACCTCCCGCAGGTCGAGGGCGAGGACAACGTGATCTTCTTCGCCAATCCCAACGAGCACCGGACCTTCGACATCGAGATCGAAGAGTGCCCGGGCTCGGTCAAGGTGATTCGCAAGCAGACCGGCTCCGGCGAGCAGTGCTGCGAGCAGGAATCGGCCGCGCGCAAGGCCGGCAAGCACGTCGAGGAGAAGAAGATCGAGAAAAAGAAGACGAAGAAGTCCCGCAAACCTTCGAAGAACGACGCGATCTGACATCGAGCGCGCGGATCGTCGCGGACGGCTCAACGATGGATCCGGCGAAACAGGCGACAGCAGGGCGCGGGCTCGAGCCGAGGCTCTCGGATCGGATCGGACGCCCCGGTCCCGCGTCCCGTCCGCGCGACTCATGCCGCGCGGACGGCCCGGGGGGGCCGTTCGGACGGGGCAACGACACCGGGAAACGCCAGTGGGAGCTACGACGTGGCGGCTCGGGGGGACGAGGGGTATACTGGGGAGGTTTCCTTGGAGACTTCCCCGCCCATGCAACGGGACGACGCGGCCGTCATTCGTGACTGCCGGGACGGATCGCAGGACGCGTTCCGCGAACTGTTCGACCGGTACCACAAGCGCGCGTACTGGATCGCGCGCAACATGGTGAATCGGCACGAAGCCGCCCTGGAGATCGCCCAGGACGCCTTCGTGCGGGTCTACCAGGCGATTCGCACGTTCGACTTGGAGAGGAAGTTCGGCACCTGGCTGTACCAGATCGTGGTGAATCTGTGCATCGACCACTTGCGGCGGCTCCGGGCGAACAAGGAGCAGGCCGCGGAGGGGATCGCCGAGATCGCCGCGAGCCAGAAGGGCCCCCTGCAGCGGCTCCAGGACCTGGAATTGCGCGAGCGGGTGGCCCGGGTGATGGCCCGGTTGCCGGTGAAGTACCGCGCGGTGCTGACCTTGAGGGACCTCCAGGGGTTCTCGGGGGAAGAGGCCGCGGAAATCTTGAAGTGCAACGCCGCGACGATGCGGTGGCGGCTCTTTCGGGCGCGCCAGCTCTTCAAGGAATTCTGGGAGAAGACGTTCGATGAACTGCCGACAGGTTAGGGACGCGCTGCCCCTGTACGTCGGGGCCGACCTCGAGGTCGGGGAGCGCGCCCGCGTGGACGGTCATCTCGGCGAGTGCGCCGACTGCCGCACTCAGCTCGAGCAGACCCGGGCCGTGTTCGCGCCTCTGCGCGCGCTCGGCTCCACCGGCGCCCCCGTGCCCGACGCAGAGGCGATGTGGTGCGGCATTCAAGCGCGCATGGGCTGGAAGCCGGCCGAGACCCCGCAGAGGCGCACGGCGCCGATCGGCGGGTGGTCGATCGGGCTGCGCAGGGCGGCTAGCCTCGCGGCCGTTTTCCTCCTCGGGATCGGTCTCGGCTTCGCCTCCACCTTCTTTCCCGCGAAGCCGTCGCTCCCCCAGCCCGACTGGTCCTCGCCCCACCGTGACCTGGCCGCGTCCCGGCCGGAGACCCGGGTCGAGCTGCCGGCCTTTGCCGACTACGGCTTCGACGAAGTCCAGCCGGTCGACACCGGCTCGGGTTCCCGCCGCTTCCTGCTCTGGAACGTGCAGCCCTCGCAGGGCGCCCAGCTCGAAGCCCGCGAGGCCCGCTTCGGTCCCGGCGCCGTGCGGTTCCACCTCGAGCAGATCCGGACCGTCGACCATGACGATCTGGTGGCAGGGTACTGACGTGACACGGCTCGCATCGATCCTCGCGATCGCCCTCCTCACCGCGGTCTCCGGGTTCGCCCAGGAAGGCGGCCTCGCCGCCTTCGAAGACCAGTTCGTCCGCGTGGTCGAGCAGGCGCGCCCCTCGGTGGTCGCGGTGACCTCGCGCTTCCGCGTCGAGATCGAGGAGGACACCGACCTCGAGGAGGAGGGGAAGTCCGCCACGTCCGAGGTCGACGAGTGGCAGACCACCTACTCCGGCGTGATTCTGGACGGCACGGGCCGGATCGTCACCGTGGCGAGCGCGGTCGCGGGCGCGCACGAGATCGAGGTCCGGCTCCACGACGATCGCGTGCTCCCGGCGCGCGTCCTCGGCACCGATGCCAAGAGCAATCTCGCGGTGATCCAGGTCGACGCCGCCGGGCTCACCCCCTCGCGGTTCGCCGCCGAGCTGCCGCGCGTCGGCTCCTGGGTGGTGGCGATCGGCAACCCCTTCGGGCTCTCCGGCTCCGTCGCCTACGGCATCGTCAGCGGCATCCACCGGACCATCGGCGCGGGCGAGCGCGTTTATTCCGACATGATCCAGACCACCGCCCCGGTCAACCCCGGCGATGCCGGTGGCCTGGTGGTGAATCTACGCGGCGAGATGGTCGGCCTCACCTGCTCGACCTTCCAGCGCGCCACCTCGATCGCGAACCTCCAGGAGACGATGAAGCGGTGGAGCCGCGAGTTCGACTTCAAGGCGATGTTCGAGGACCTGATGCAGGGCCGCGCGGCGAAGGAAGGCGAACCCAAGGAGGGCGAGGAGAGCCGGACCGACGGCATGGACCGGTTCTGGCGCCGCCTGTTCAGCCGCGACCGTATGCCCCGGCCCGAGGGCGGGACGATGTCCTGGTCGCAGGGAAACGACGCGCCGCTCGGCGCGGAGGGGATCAACTTTCTGGTTCCGGTGGCGCGCGTGAAGGAGATCTCCGACACGCTGGTCGCGAAGGGATCGGTTCCGCGCGCCTTCCTGGGGTTGCGGGTGAGCCCGATCGACCCGGCCCTGCGCGCGCACCTCGGCATCGTGGAGGGGGATGGCGTGCTGGTGGTGGGGGTGGCTCCGGAGAGCCCCGCCGGCCACGCCGGCTTGCAGATTCACGACGTCCTGCTCGCCTTGGGCGCGCAGGCGGTCCAGGGGCTGGCCGACCTCGAGTCGGCGATGATCCGCAACGTTCCCGGCAGCTCGGTCGAGGTGAAGATCGTGCGTCACGGGAAGCCCGCGACGATTTCGGTGGTTCTGGGAAAGAGAGATTGAGGAGGTTGCGATCCATGAGACTCGCATCAGCGATCGTCGCGGCCCTTCTGCTGGTCGGCGGGGCGGCGTCCGTCCCGGTCATGGCGCAGGAGAAAGAGAACAGCCTGGACCGCGCCCGGATCAACCGGTTGGTCCAGGACCTCGGTTCGGACAATGCCGACCTGCGCGAGGAGGCGACCCGGATCCTGCGCGACATCGGCGCGCCCGCCTTGCCCGCGCTCAAGGACGCCTTGAAGAGCCAGGACGCAGAAGTGAGTTACCGCGCGCAGCGCCTGATCGACGAAATCGAGCGTGGCGGCCGCGGGAAGGATGAGCCCGCGGAGGAAGAAGAGCGCAAGACCCAGCCGCACCGCAAGCCGCCTGCCGGCAATCCCGGCGCGAACTTCTCGGTGACGATCGCCGGCAACGGCCAGGTCACGATCTCGCGCAGCGCCAACGGCCATATCCGGGTCTCGACCAAGGAAACGAAGAACGGCCAGGAGGTCGAGGAGGTCTACGAGGCGGAGAGCGTCCGCGAGTTCATCGAGCGCTATCCCGAGGTGGCCCGCAAGTACGGCATCGCCGAACAAGGGCGGGGCTTCACCCTTCCCGGCTTCGGCGGCGGCCCTGGCGGCACCGGCCTGGAGAAGGAGCTGGAGGAGATGTTCCGCGGCGGGCAGCAGGAGTGGATGAAAGAGTTGCAGGAGATGCTGCGCGACTCGCGGAAGAACCTCCAGAACATGCTCAAGGGCTTCAACGAACGCGGCCGGGGATCGGTCCGCGGTTTCCCCTGGGGCGAGGACCCGTTCTCCGAGGACGAGGAGGATGGGATGCCCGGACTGGGCGACGACGACGAAGACGAAGGCGAGTTCGATCTCGAGGCGCCCCGTGACGAGCAGCCCGCGCCGCGCCTGTTGCACCGCACGCGCCTGAACGATGGGCTGAAGGTGGAATTCCTGTCTCCGGCGCTGCAGGCCCAGCTCGGCCTCGAGGGCCGGGACGGCGTGCTGGTCTCCGAAGTGACCGAAGGGAGCGCGGCGGACCAGGCGGGCCTGAAGAAGTATGACGTGATCCTGAAGGTGAGCCGCCGGCCGGTGCGGGCGAATCTGGAGTTCCGCCGGATCCTCCGCGAGGCGGTGGAAAGCGGCGAGCTGGCGTTCGAAATCGTTCGCAAGGGCGCGCCCCAGACCCTGGAGGTCACGGGCGGGGCGTTGGAGGCGTTCAAGAAGTAGTGGGGCGCCGCCTGGGCCGAGTACGGGAGACGACCGGACCAACCGCGCGGCTGCCGCCGCCGACGGAACTACGGATTGTCCGGATTGCACGGATTGTCCAACGGCAGAGCGTGGGATTCCTCGCAAGATCGTCGAAAGTGCGACGATATTGCTGGTGGATAGTACGGTTGGTCCCGCCGATGAGGGTGGGATCCGCGGGACCGGCGCAAACGCAACGACGTCTCGGGCGATCCGGGTTGGGCGGGAAGGGACTTTGGAATACGGGGATTCGCTGCGGGGGGAAGGAACGGTTGACGGAGATGCGGCCATGAAACGGTTGAAGAGGTTCTCTCTGCTGGGGGTGTTGGTCCTGGGCCTGGCGCTCGGCACGCAACTTCCGCGGCTGGGGACGGTCTCGGACTCCCGCGCACAAGACCAGGAGGGGGTCTCGCTCGGCGCCGAAGTGCTGCAGCTACAAAACACCTCGAGGGCATTCGTGGCGGTGAGCAAGCTGGCCTCGCCTTCGGTGGTCGGCATCAGCTCGCGCAAAGACCTGCAGCGGGGCAACTGGGAGTGGCTTTACGGCGGCGGGCAGGTTTCCGCCGGGACGGGCGTGATCGTCGACTCCGCAGGATACGTGCTCACGAACAACCACGTGGTGCAGGGCGCCGACACGCTGGTGGTGACCCTCGCCGACAATCGGGAAGTGAGCGGGAAGATCGTGGGCCTGGACCCGGAGACGGACCTGGCGGTGGTGAAGATCGACGCCGGCGAGTTGCGGGCCGCGCAGCTCGGGGACTCCGAGAAGGTCGAAGTCGGGGACTGGGTGCTCGCGATCGGCAACCCGTTCGGGCTGAGCAGCACGGTGACCGCGGGGATCATCAGCGCGAAGGGACGGAACGGGGTCGGGGTGGCGACCTACGAGGGATTCATCCAGACGGACGCGGCGATCAACCCGGGAAACAGCGGTGGTCCGCTGGTGAACCTGGAGGGGAAGGTGATCGGGATCACCACCGCGATCCTCTCGCGGTCGGGCGGGTACCAGGGGATCGGCTTTGCGATTCCGATCAATCGCGCGCGCTACGTGATGACTCAGTTGATCGCCGACGGCAAGGTTCAGCGCGGATACCTGGGCGTGGAGATGACCGAAATCGGCCCGAATCTGATCGCCTACATCAATCGCAATTACGACTACAACCTGAAGTCGGTGGACGAGCTCTGCGAGTTGCTGAAGATCGACGGGCCGAGGGGCGCCTTCGTCGTTCGCGTCGACAAGAAGGGCCCGGCGGCCAAGGCGGGGCTCATGGAAGGGGACGTGATCGTGACCTTCGACGGGAAGAAGGTGGGCAGCAGCCAGGACCTGAGCGAGTCGGTGGCGGCCGCGAAGGTGGGTGGGACGCTCGCCGTGAAGGTCATCCGCGACGGTCAGCCGCACGAGATCACGGTCACGGTGGCGGAGCGCAACGTCCGCCGGAAGTGAGCGGCCGAGGGCGGTTCCTGCTGCCATCGGCCTGCGAGAGCGCTGACGGCCGTGTGTGACATCCGGGCTCGCGTCTCCCAGCCCTGGAACCGCCTGTGATGGCACCGGGGCCTGCGCCAGCGGCGCCCGGCCGACCTGCTGAATCATGCGGGACCGGAGGAAGCCGCGGGATCGGCCACGCCCGCCTCGCGGAATCCCTTCGCGCGCAGGAAGCAGGAATCGCACCGGCCGCACGGCCGGCCCGCGGGCGTCGGGTCGTAGCAGGAGTGGGTGAGCCCGTAGTCCACGCCGAGGCCGAGCCCCACCCGGACGATCTCCGCCTTCGACATGCGGATCAGCGGCGCGTGGATGCGGAAGCGGCCCCGGCCCTCGACGCCGGCCTGGGTGGCGAGGTTGGCCAGCCGCTCGAACGCCTCCAGGTATTCGGGCCGGCAGTCGGGGTAGCCGCTGTAGTCGAGGGCATTGACTCCGACGAAGAGATCGAACACGCCGAGCGTCTCGGCCCATCCCAGCGCGAGCGCGAGGAACACGGTGTTGCGGGCCGGGACGTAGGTGATGGGGATGCCCCGCGCCATCTCCTCGGCCGGCCGGTCCCGCGGCACGTCGATGTCCGCGGTGAGCGCGGAGCCGCCGATCGCGCGCAGGTCGACGCGCACGACCCGGTGCTCGACGGCGCCGAGGGCGCGCGCGACGCGCGCAGCCGCCTCGAGTTCGATGCGGTGACGTTGACCATAGTCGAAGCTGAGTGCCCGGCAGCGAAAGCCGTCCCGGCGCGCGATCGCCAGCGCGGTGGCCGAGTCGAGCCCGCCGCTCAGCAGCACCACGGCCCCCGGGGCGTCGGCCATGCTCACACCCCGCGCAGGACCGCAGGCCAGAGGAGCTTGTGCATCTGAAGCTGCAGCCGTACGCGCAGCCCGTCGCGCAGGATCCACTCGGCGAGCTGCTCGGGCGGCAGCTTGCCCTGGACCGGCGAGAAGAGCGTCGCCCAGCGCTCGGGGATGCGGTGCGCATGGCAATAGGCCGCCGCCCAGCGGTAGTCGTCCTCGTCGGCGAGAACGAACTTGACCTCGTCCCGCGGGCCCATGTGATCGAGGTTCTCCAGGCGGTTGCGTCGCTCCTCGCCGCTCCCCGGGCACTTGACGTCCACGATCTTGGCCACCGCCGCAGGCACGGCGTCGACCGGCAGCGCTCCGCTGGTCTCGAGCAGGACCTCGTAGCCGGCGGCAAGCAGCTCTTCCATCAGTGGGATCGCCCCCTTCTGCGCGAGCGGCTCGCCTCCGGTGACTTCGACCAGCCGGCAGGGCCATTCGGCGAGCTTCGCGAGGACGTCGCGCACGGTCGTCCGCGAGCCCTCGTGGAAGGCGTACTCGGTGTCGCACCAGACGCAGCGCAGCGGACAGCCGGTGAGCCGCACGAACAGGCAGGACCTCCCCGCGTGGGTCGACTCGCCCTGGATGCTGTGGAAGATCTCGTTGACCACGAGTTCGGTGTCGAGCAGGGACGACATGGGATTTCCGATTTGGAGTCGGGGGCCGTGAGTCGTGAGTGGACGAACAACGCGATCCTATCACCCCCGACACGATACTAGCGGATCTGTTTTGCCGAGTCCAGGGCGAATCAGGCAGGCACACATTCCGGCTCGAGGCACACGGTCTCCGGCGCGTAGCCATGCCCGCACTGCCCTGCCGCCCCCCCGCCCCCGATTCGCCTTGACGATCGCCGCCGCCTGAATTAACCTCGCATCTCCCTGCACCGGCTTCTGCGCACTCCGAGGGGCCCGTCATGAAATTCACCCGCGCCGAGCGACTCAACCGGCTCCCGCCCTACCTCTTCGTCGAGATCGACCGCAAGAAGCGCGCGCTCATCGCCCAGGGCAAGGACGTCATCAACCTCGGAGTCGGCGATCCCGACCAGCCCACACCAGACTTCATCCAGCGCGCCCTCACCGAGGCCCTCTCCGACCCTTCCGTCTTCAAGTACCCGTTCGACAACGGCCTCCTGGAGTTCCGTGAGGCGATCGCCGCCTTCCACAAGCGCCGCCACGGCATCGACCTCGACCCCGCGCGCGAGATCTGGCCGCTCATCGGCTCCAAGGAGGGCATCGCCCACTTCCCCCTCGCCGTCCTCAATCCCGGCGACCTCGCCCTCATCCCCGAGCCCGGCTATCCGCCCTACTTCTCCGGCACCCTGTTCGCCGGCGGCGTCCCCCACCTCATGCCGCTCCGGCGCGAGACCCGCTTCCTTCCCGACCTCGACGGCCTCGACCCGAAGATCGCCGCTGCCGCCCGGCTGATCTACGTCAACTACCCCAACAACCCGACCGGGGTCTTCGCCGACGACGCGTTCTACTGGAAACTGATCGAGTTCGCCCAGCGCAACGGCGCCATCGTGCTCTCCGACGCAGCCTACTCCGAGACCTGGATCGACATGCCCCCGCACTCCCTGCTCGAATACCCGGGCGGAAAAGACGTCGGCATCGAGTTCTACTCGCTCTCCAAGACCTTCAACATGACCGGGTGGCGCATCGGCTGGGCCGCCGGCAACGCCGACCTCGTCCAAGCCCTCGGCGCCCTCAAGATGAACCTCGACTCGGGCGTCTTCAGCGCGATCCAGAAGGCCGCCGCCAAAGGCCTGCGCGAAGGCGACGCCGAAGCAGACCGCATCCGCGAGCGCTACCGCGGCCGCCTGCGCGCCTTTCTCGGAGCCTGCAAGGAGGCCGGCATCGAGGCCCCGCCCCCAGCCGGCACCTTCTACGTCTGGTGCCCCCTCCCGACCGGACGAAAGTGGACCTCGATGGAGTTCTGCGCCCGCCTGCTCGACCGCGCCCACGTCGTGGTCACCCCCGGCAACGGCTTTGGCCCCAGTGGCGAAGGCTACTTCCGCGTCGCCCTCACCGTCGAGGAGGACCGCCTGCGCGAGGCGGTCCGCCGCATCGTCGAGGCCGTGAAGTCGTGATCGTGGTCATCGGCACCGCGAACCGGCACAAGATCCTCGAGATCCGTCGGATCCTCGGGGACCTCGCCGCGGGCTGGCTCGATCTCAACGACTTTCCGGGCGCGCCCGAACCGGCCGAGAGCGGGACGACCTTCGAAGAAAACGCGCGGATCAAGGCCGAAGCGTACTCCCGCTTCACCGGCCGGCCCGCGCTGGCCGACGACTCCGGGCTCGAGGTCGACGCGCTCGGCGGCCGCCCCGGCGTCCATTCCGCGCGTTTCGCCGGGCCGGAGCAGGACGCCGGGCGCAACATCGACCGGCTCCTCGAAGAGCTCGAAGGCACGCCCGAGGCCGCGCGCACCGCTCGCTTCGTCTGCGCCATCGCGCTCGTCGATGGCGGCCGCCTCGTCGCCCGCGCGCGCGGAACGTGCGCAGGCGCCATCTTGCGCGCGCGCCGGGGCGCCGGAGGCTTCGGCTATGATCCGGTCTTCCTGGTCCCCGACTGCGGCCGGACCTTCGCAGAGCTTCCTCCCGAGGAGAAGGACCGGCTGAGCCATCGGGGCGGCGCGCTCGAGGAACTCGCGGCCGCGATCTCGTCCCCGGGGAGGGCCCCCCGGAGATGAAGTGCCCCGTGTGCGGGGATCCACTCGGCTCCGCAACCTACATCAAGGTCCCGATCGGCATGTGCCACTTGTGCGAGGCGGTGTGGGTCGCGCCCGGCCAACTCGAGGTGATCAAGAAGACCCCGCGTACCTTCGACGAGCGCGAAGTCGTGAAAGTCCGGTTGCTCATGGAGTGGAGGATCGTCGAAGGGGAGCAGGCAAGCCCGTGGCATTGCCCCGCCTGCGGCATTCGGCAGATCCGGACGCACTACAAGGACATCCCCAGCCTGATCATGGACCGGTGTCCGAAGGGCTGCGGCCTCTGGCTGGCCAAGGACTCGCTGCAGAAAATCCAGATCCTCGCGAATGAGGAAGGGAGACCGACATGACAGGCGATTCGAAGATCGTCGGCGACGCGATCACCTATGACGACGTGCTGCTGCTGCCGCGGCGGTCCGAGGTGGTCCCCACCGAGGTATCGACGCGGAGCCGGATCACGCGATCGATCGAGATCCAGATCCCGATCGTCTCCTCGGCGATGGATACCGTGACCGAAGCCCGACTGGCCATCGCCATGGCCCAGGAAGGCGGCATCGGCATCATCCACCGCAACCTGGCGATCGAGGCGCAGGCGCGCGAGGTCGCCAAGGTCAAGCGCTCGGAGAACGGAGTGATCCTGGATCCGATCACGCTGCCGCCCGAGGAGACGATCGGCAAGGCGCGCCAGATCATGCTCGAGCACAACATCTCCGGCATCCCGATCGTGGAGAAGGGGGACCGCCTGGCGGGGATCCTCACCCGCCGCGACCTGCGCTTCCAGGACGACGACGGGCGCCGGATCGTGGACGTGATGACCCGCGAACACCTGGTGACCGCCGCGATCGAGACCACGCTGGACCAGGCGCGGAAGGTCCTGTTCCGCGAGAAGGTGGAGAAGCTGCTCCTGATCGACGACAAGGGCGTGCTCCAGGGCATGATCACGATCAAGGACATCCAGAAGATGGCGCAGTACCCGCACGCCTGCAAAGACGCGCGCGGGCGGCTGCGGGTCGGCGCGGCGATCGGGGTGAGCGACTACGAGCGCGCCGAGGCTCTGGTGAAGGCCGAAGTCGACCTGCTCGTGGTCGATACCGCCCACGGCCACTCGAAGAACGTGATGGACACCGTCCAGGGCCTCAAGAAGCGGTTCTCGGTCGAGATCATGGCGGGGAACATCGCCACTGCGGAAGCCGCCGAGGACCTGGTCAAGGCCGGGGTGGACGGCATCAAGGTCGGCATCGGCCCGGGCTCGATCTGCACCACGCGCATCATCGCGGGCATCGGCGTGCCGCAGATGACGGCCATCTTCGAGTGTGCGCGGGTGGCGGAAAAGGCGGGCATCCCGGTGTGCGCCGACGGTGGCGTGCGCCACTCGGGGGACATCACCAAGGCGATCGCCGGCGGGGCCCACAGCGTCATGATCGGAGGGCTTTTCGCCGGTGTCGAAGAGAGCCCCGGCGAGCTCATCCTGTTCAAGGACGGCCGCTACAAGGTCTACCGCGGGATGGGCTCGGTGGGGGCCATGGTCGCGGGCTCGAAGGCGCGCTACGGCCAGGAGAGCGTGCAGGAGAGGGACAAACTCGTGCCCGAAGGGGTCGAAGGCCGGGTCCCATTCAAGGGGCCGCTCGCCGAGTTCGTCTACCAACTCGTGGGCGGCCTGCGTGCGGGCATGGGCTACACCGGTTGCGCCACGGTCGAGGAGCTGCGCCAGAACGGACGCTTCATCCGCATCAGCCCGGCGAGCCTCCGCGAAAGCCACCCGCACGATATCGTGATCACCCGCGAGGCGCCCAATTACCGCGTCGAGTAGCCAGGAGCAAGGGTCGCGGATCTCTCCATTTCATCGCGGCGCGCGATAAAATCCTGAGTCGACTCCACAACCGGCGTTGGGATTTGGGATTTTGGGTCTGGGGTTTGGGTTTCGCGACAGCGGAGCTATTTGATCACGCCGCAGCGGACGTCGAGGCGGTCGAGGAACTCCTGCTCGACCCGGCCGTAGGACTCCCGCGGCTCCCACTCGGTGCGAAGCCCGCGGCGCACCTCGACCTGGTGCTGGGCGTGCGCCAGCACCACGGCGTGATCGCCGGCACCGCGGACCTCCACCCGCAAGCGAGCCTGTTCCCGCGGGTGGCCCCGGCCGACATAGGCCCACTCGGACTCGATCACGGTTTCTCCGCGCTGCGACTCGATCGGCAGCGCCATAGCCTGAAACGTGTCGATGACGGCCACCCGCACCTGGGTCGGCGGCAGGGCGTATTCGCGGCGCGGGGCCCCCGTCGCCCGCCCATTTGCCCCGGGGACGCACGAGGTCAACAGGATCGGGAGCAGCCCGAGCAGCCACAGGCGCATGAAACCCTCCGGATCGCAGGGGCTCCGTCTTCAGAGGCGCGAGCCGCGGATTATAACGTCCGCGCGCGGCCGCGCCAACCTCTCTCGTGCCCCGTCGTGGCGCCCATTCACCGTGCGCAACCCGGAATTGCCTGTTTTGATTACCGTTGCATTTGCTCGAGGCCTCCATATAATGAACCGCTTGCCGGGTGGTGCATCCCCGGCGCGCCGACCCGAGCGGCGACCGCTGCCGTGTCGGAAGCGGCGGGGATTCCGAACATTAGGGAGGGATACGATGCCTTCTACCGAGGAAATCACCACCAAGGTCGTCGAGATCGTCTGCAAACAGCTCGGTGTGACGAAGGAAAAGGTGGCTCCAGAGACCTCCTTCGTCAACGACCTCGGCGCGGACTCGCTGGATACGGTCGAGTTGGTGATGGAGATCGAAGACGCGTTCGATCTGACCATTCCGGACGACGAAGCCGAGAAAATCCAGACCGTCGGCGACGCCATCCGCTACATCGAGAAGGCCGTGAAGTAGCCGAGCCCTTCCCCGGCAAGATCCCGCGTCGGAATCGAGCCATGTCGCGCAACCGGGTCGTCGCCACCGGGATGGGCTGGTGTACTCCCCTCGGTTGCGACGTCCAAACCGTTTGGAAGAGCCTCCTGGCGGGGCAGAGCGGGATCGATCTCATCCGCGGCTTCGATACTTCCCGCCACGACGTGAAATTCGGCGGGGAGGTTCGTGATTTCGATATCACCCAGCACGTCGAGCCGCGCGAAGCCAATCGCATGGATCGATTTGCGCAGTTGGCGCTCGCGAGTTCCGTGGCCGCGGTGCGCGACGCCGGGATCGACTTCGACCACTGCGACCGCAGCCGTATCGGTGTGATCGTGGGCTCCGGGATCGGCGGTCTCATCGAACTCGAAGAACAACACAAGCGGCTCTTCGAAAAGGGTCCCGCCCGGGTCTCGGCGTTCTTCATCCCCAAGCTGATGATGAACGCAGCGGCGGGCCACATCTCGATGCGATTCGGGCTGCACGGTCCGAACTTCGCCACCGCGAGCGCCTGCTCCTCCTCGAACCACGCCATGGGAATCGCGCTCCGGCTCCTCCAGTGGGGGGAGTGCGACGTGGTGCTGTGCGGCGGAGCGGAGGCCACGGTGAACTCGTCCGGGGTGGCGGCCTTCAATGCCCTCAAGGCCTTGTCCACCCGCAATTCCGACCCGAAGGGCGCCAGCCGGCCCTTCGACAAGGAGCGTGACGGCTTCGTCCTGTCCGAGGGGGCAGGGATCCTCGTGCTGGAGAACCGCGACCACGCCCTCGAGCGCGGCGCGCGCATCCACGCCGAGGTGCTCGGCTTCGCCATGACCGGAGACGCCCATCACATCACGGCTCCCGACCCTGGCGCGGAACAGTGCGCGGCGTCGATGCGCAATTCGGTCAAGGACGCGGGCCTCGCCCCGGAGCAGATCGGCTACATCAACGCCCACGGCACCTCGACCCAGCTCAACGACGCGATCGAGACCCGGGCGATCCGCAAGGTCTTCGGCGCGCACGCCGACAAGTTGGTGGTGAACTCGACCAAGTCCATGCTGGGACACTCGCTCGGCGCGGCCGGCGCGGTCGAGCTCATCGTCACCATCCTGTCGGTCCAGTCGGACTGGGTGCATCCGACGATCAATTACCGGACGCCCGACCCGGAGTGCGACCTCGACTACGTGCCCAACGAGATGCGCCGGGTGGCCATGAGCCACGCCCTGTCCAACTCGCTGGGCTTCGGCGGGCACAATACGACGATCGTGGTGGGGAAGGCCTAGCGACCTCACCGTGAAACCGAACGCTGGATGGGACGCCCGCATGGGTCCGCGTTGACCGGGTGGGGGACCCGCGCGTCTTGACCGTGAATCCTTTGATATCGGCGAATTGTGGAGGGTATCCAATGCGACTCTGCCTCTGGCTTGGGGTTCTTTCCGCGACCCTCGTTGTCGCGGGCTGTAGCTCCACCCCTGCCCCGCTCGAGCCGCCTCGGACTACCGACGCCACCCAGGGCAGCGGACCCACCAAGGTCCAGTACTCCTCCGGTGCCTCTACCCAGCCGCAGTCCGCGCCCGCCAACTCGAAGAGCATGTCCGCCGTGACCAGCTCGGGCGAGAAGGACATGGGGTACCGGAACTCCCAGACCCCCATGATGCCGAAGATGACCACGACCAGTTCGCAGGACAGCGATCTGGAATCCTCCCGGCCGAGCGTCAACCTCTTCGAGACCTACAACCGGAGCCTGCCTTGGAACGCGGGCACGTCTCCCGTGGGGAAACCGGTGCTGAAGTTCGGGAGCGCGGCGGAGCGCATTCAGCGCTGATCGTTCGCACGCGCCGGGATCGTAGAGCACCGCAACGGATCGGGTAGGCCGCGCCCGCCCGTTCGGCGACAGAATTCTCAGACCGGGCCCGGGGACGGATCCGCACCGGGGCGGGAGCACGGCGAGGGGCATTCGGGTGGCGTCGCGGACCGGGCACCGGGAGGCGGGCATGATCGTCGAGAGCCGGGACCGGGACGGGATCGCGATCTGCACCCTGAAGGGCTCGTTCGAGTCGCCGCGCGATCTCGAGGCGTTTGCCGCCGAGATGGACCAGCAGATCGCCGCCGGACGCACCCGATTCGTCCTCGACCTGCACCTGCTCGCCTACCTGAACAGCAACGCCGTGGGCCGAATCATCAAGTACCGGAAGCGGGTGCAGGAAGCCGGCGGCGACTTGGTGGTGCTCCAGCCCACCAAGACCGTCCGGGAAGTCCTCGAGTTGCTCCAGTTGCTTCCCTTGCTCAAGCCTTACGGGTCGGAAGCGGAAGCCTTGGTGGCGCTGGGCGGTGGGTCCTCCGCTGCCGTGCCTGCATCCGCCCCTCCTCCCCCTGCGGCCCACCCTCCGGCGGGCGCGACGCCGGCGGAGATCCTGTTTCGCTTCGAGGGCGAGCCCGAGGTGGCGGGTCGAATCGACGGGATCGATCGCCGGCGCGTGCGGTTCTCCCGGCCGGCGCCCGGCGAGCCGGGCAAGGCGGTTGGGGCCTGGGTGTGCCTGCGCCTGCGCATCCCGCGGTATCGGCGTCCGACGTACTTCGAGTTGGCGGGAACGCTGACGGAGAGCTCCGAGGGGGGGACGCGGTTCACCGTGGAGTTCACGGGGCTCGCCGAGGAAGAGCGCGCGGACGTGGAGCAATTCGCGGAAGACTTGCGCAAGGCGGGGCAACTCCCCGGCGCATGACGCCGCGCCGGCTGAAGCAGCGCGGGGGAAAGTGCCGATAGAGATTCAGGTGGCGAATCGGCGGGCGGGTCGGGTGTGACGAGGCGAGCGATGACGAAGTACCGGGCGGGGTGGGCGAATGCGGCGATCCTGCTGGCACTGCTCCTGCCCTCCTGCACGTCCTCTCCGTCGGCTTCGAGCGGGACCGGCGCCGCTTCGTACGTCCGCCCCCCGACCGGGGAGCGAGGCCGACCGTTCGACTCCAGACCCCTTTCCCCCTCGCGCTACATTTCCGCCTCTACGCCCGGATCCTCCGCTGCGCCGATGGACGTGCAGATGAAGCAGGTGTCCACGCTCGCCAGGGTGGCGCGCCCGTTTCCGTGGCGCTACGTGGTGGTCCACCACAGCGCTTCCTCGAGCGGGGACGCCGACGCCTTTGGTCGGGCCCACAAGCAGCGCGGCTGGGATGGCCTCGGCTATCACTTCGTGATCGGCAACGGCACGGGATCCGGCGACGGCGAGATCGAGGTGGGCTACCGCTGGCGCCAGCAGTCGCAGGGGGCGCACGCCGGAAGCCAGCAGTACAACCGCTACGGCATCGGGATCTGCCTGGTCGGGAACTTCGACCGCGCCCGGCCGTCCGCGCGCCAGCTCGGCAGCCTCGAGCGGCTCGTCGCCTTCCTGACGTCCACCTATCGCATGCCGTCCGCCAACGTCATCGAGCACCGTGACGTGAGACAGACCGAGTGTCCGGGGCGGAACTTCCCCTTCGCCGCGATGATGGCCGGCGTGGCGCAGTTCCAGCGCCAGATCACACCCGCGGCCGTGGCCGCAAATCGGGCCCCCGTGCCCGCGGGCGCGCCGCTCCCCGCTGCGTCCTCCGCGACCGGAGAATTCGCCCAGGAGCCCAGGGGCGCCCCGTACCACTGATAACGCGACGGGAATGCGGGCTCGCCCCGTACGCGCGGACAAGACGTCCGGGTGCAGTCTCCGCAAGGATCGGCTGCCCGGCTTGCCGCCGGCCTCAGGCATTCCGCGGCTTCACGCTGCGTCCGCCAAGCTTGACGGTGTCCCGCTGCCTGGACGACGGTACGGGATGGGATCCGGGCTTGCACCGCCCTGCGTCCGAATTGCGTGAGACCGCGATGTGGGGGCCATCCGCGTCAGATCGCGATGCTGTAAGTCCGGCACTTCGGGCACTTCACCCGCTCGAACTTGTCCGGCACGGCCGGGAACTCAGCCTCGCAGATCGGACAGACGCAGTCGCGCGGGATCGGCTTGGGGGGGGCCGGCGAGTCGGGGTCGCCCGCGGAGGCCGCGAGCGCCTCCGCCACCTCGGCCATCCCGTCCATCGGTGCGTAGGCCTCGTCCTCCACCGGTCTGGGTTGGGGTCGGGGGCGCTCCGCGGCCGGGAGCGCCGAGGGGTCGACCGTGTCCACGGGGATTGCGTCGACCACGGTCGGAGGGTCCGCGGGCGCGTCTGCCGGTGCGTCCCCGTCCCCCGAGGCGACAGAGCCATCGGGCGATACCAGGGGAACCGAATCGATCATGGTCGGCTCGTCCGCCGGGAGTTCGGACTTGGCGGGAGGCTCCACATCCGCTGGGTCCTGCTCGATCGCCTGGACCGGGGCGGACGGGGGCGAGAGAGCGGGATTCCGGGGGGGCGCCGGCTTGGCGGGCGGGGTCGGGGACTTGGGCTGGGACGCGGCGACCGGGGGCGGCATGGTCGCCGCCTTTCCGGGCGGGGTGGGGAACCTGACCTGGGACGCGGCGATCGGGGGCGTCGTCGTCGCCGCCTTGGCGGGCGGGGTGGGTGCCGCGCTCTTCCCCGGTGCCTTCACTTCCGGGACCGGAGACTGGGGCTGTGCGCCCGGTCCCTGCTGCGCCGTGGGGCCCACCGGCGTGCCGGCGGCGGGCGACGGGACGTCGACGTCGGTCGAGCGGGCCGAGCGCCGTGGGGCGGGCATGACGGGAGGCGTCTTGCCGCGCCCGTCCAGGTGCCGGGTCGGCCGCCGGGTCGAGGGCGGGGTCGGAGCCGACGTCGAGGGCGCCCGCACCGGCAGCCCTTCGAGCGGCAACAGCACCCATTCCGCGTCCTCGGGAACGTCGTCGCCCGGTTCCTTGAGTGGCTCGCGGCAGCGCGCGCAGGTCAGGGATCTCAACGATTCGAGCGCGTCCTTGCTCGCGAGCCCCTTGAGCGCGTACAGCACCCGGCAAAGGGAGCAGTAGAGGATCGCCTTGCGTTGCACCTCCAGGATCGACTGCACCTGCCGGTCGGTGAGGTAGCCCTCGCGCACCAGCAACTCGCCCAGCGGGAGGACCTTGTCGTCGTCCATCGCCGCTTGCAAGCGGAGCGCGGAATGGAGATCGTCCTGGGTGAGCATCCCCATCCGCCACGCGAGTCGGCCGAAGAGGGTGTCCGCTCGGCGTTGGCGGCTCTTGGGATGCTCTTTCTCGAGCCGCTCCTGCTGGATCGCGAGAATCGCCTCCATCTGCCGGCGGGTGATCGTGCTGCGCTCGAGCAGCATTTCCCCCAGCGGACGGGAGTCCTGGGCGTTGATCTGGTCCGCAATGCACTCTTCGAGGTCCGCTTCCGAGACGTACCCCTGCTCGACGGCGATCTTGCCGAACAGGAGGTCGGTCGGTCCCGGCATGGCCGCGTCTACTCCCACTCGATGGTGCTGGGAGGCTTGGAGCTGATGTCGTAGACGACGCGGTTGACTCCGCGCACTTCGTTGATGATGCGAGAGGAGATGCGCGCGAGCAGATCGTAGGGGAGCCTGGCCCAGTCGGCGGTCATGCCGTCGGAGCTGGTGACCGCGCGGATCGCGACGACGCTCTCGTAGGTGCGCTCGTCCCCCATGACGCCCACCGTCCGGACCGGCAGGAGCACCGCGAAGTACTGCCAGAGCGGGGACGTGAGCGCCGCCGGCTCGACTTCCTCGGTGACGATCCGGTCCGCCGCGCGCAGGATGGCGAGGCGCTCCGCGGTGATCTCGCCGACCGCGCGCACCGCGAGGCCGGGGCCGGGGAAGGGCTGGCGGTGGATCACTTCCTCGGGCAGGCCCAGCTCCCGCCCGATCTCGCGCACCTCGTCCTTGAACAAGGTGCGCAAGGGCTCGACCAGCTGGAAGCCGAGCTCGGCGGGGAGCCCGCCGACGTTGTGGTGGCTCTTGATCTTGGCGGTCGGTCCGCCCCAGGCGGAGACGCTTTCGATGACGTCGGGGTAGAGGGTGCCCTGGGCGAGGAAGGCTACGCCGGTGATCTTGGCGGCTTCGGCCTTGAACACCTCGATGAACTCGTGGCCGATGATCTTGCGCTTCTGCTCCGGGTCGGTGACGTGCGCCAGGCCGGCGAGGAAGCGCTCGCGGGCGTCGGCGAGGACGAAACGGAAGCGGAAGTTCTCCGAAAAGACGCGCGCGACGTGCTGCGCCTCGCCGTGCCGGAGGAGGCCGTTGTCGACGAAGATGCAGGTCAGGCGGTCCCCGATCGCGCGGTCGACGAGGGCGGCGGTGACGGAGGAGTCGACTCCGCCGGAGAGCCCGCAGACCACCCGGCCGTCGCCGACCTTGCGCCGGATGTCCTCGACGGCCTGGGTGACGTAGGAATCCATCCGCCAGGTTCCGCGGCACCCGCACACCTGGTACAGGAAGTTGCGGATGAGCTGGCTGCCGAGCGGCGTGTGCGCGACTTCCGGGTGGAACTGGACCCCGAAAAAGGGGAGGGAGCGGTGGCGCACGGCGGCCAGGGGGCAATTCTCGGTCTCGGCGACGACGTCGAATTCCTGGGAGACCTCGGAGACGTGGTCGCCGTGGCTGCTCCACACGGTGGTCTGGTCGGGGAAAGCGTGGAACAGGTCGCGATGGTCGCGGACGCGCAGGCGGGTGAGGCCGAATTCGCGCGACTGGGCGGGCTTGACCGAGCCGCCGAGGAGGAGGGCGCCGAGTTGCATGCCGTAGCAGATGCCGAGCACGGGGATCCCGGCGCGAAGAAGCTCCACGGAGACCCTGGGCGCGCCCTCGGCGTAGACGCTCGCGGGTCCGCCGGAGAGGATGATGCCCTTGGGCTTGCGGTCGAGGATCTCGCCGAGCGGGGCGGAGAACGGGAGGATCTCGCAGTAGACCTTGTGCTCACGCACGCGGCGTGCGATGAGCTGGCTGTACTGGGCGCCGAAGTCGAGGATGAGCACGGACTCGTCGCGCGCGGGGGACGACATGCAGCCTCCTGGAAGCGGAACGCCATGATACGGGGCGGGGCCGGGAGCGGCAAGGGTTGCGAGCGGGGGGAAACGTTGGACAGTCCCGGCTGGTTCTCCTACAATCCACGCCCTTGTCGTTTGGATGAAACCGGCTTCTGGAGGGTGGACACATGGCCGTGGCACGCGTGACCGAAATCGTCGCTTCGTCGAACAAGAGCTTCGTAGACGCCATCGATAATGGGTTCAGCCGCGCCAGCAAGACCGTGCGCGGCATCACGGGTCTCGAGGTGGGTCGCATGACCGCGAAGGTCGAGAACAACAAGATGACCGAGTTTCGGGTCCACCTCAGCTTGACCTTCATCCTCGAGGGTTAGTTCGGCTCCAAGACCATCGACGATCCCCGCGATCCCGAGAAAGCCGGACCCTGACGGATCCGGCTTTCGCGCCTTTCGGGGACCCCATGAGCCGCAGGCGGGTCCGCTCCGACGAGATCCTCGCGCGGAGTCCCCGGCCGAGCGGGGGAGATTCGGACGCCGCCGGGGGGCGGGGCCTGGAAGGCCGACCGGTCGGGGATCTCCGGACCCGCGGCCCGCGCGGAAGCGCATGTCCGCAATCGCAGGCGGGGGGCGGATTGCCGGCCGAATCCGCCGCACGCACCGCCCGAGAGACGCCTGGGGAAAAAGCGGGGATCACTTGCTTTCGATCTCGCGCACCTTGGCATCGATCGAGCGGGCCAGCCGGTCTTCGTTGGTGACCCACTGGCGGATTTCCTTGAGGCGCGCAAGCACCTTGTCGGTGCCGATGTTCTTGTCGTTGATGACGCGGTTGTACTCGCGGGAAGCCGACTCGGCGAGCTTCTTGAGGCCGTCGGCCGCTTCCTTGTTGCCCGGCTGATGACCGAGCGCTTCCTCGAATCTGGCGCGCGCGCCGGGGAAGTCGTTGGCCGCCAGGCGTTCGCGCGCGACTTTCAGCGAGCGGTTGGCCAGCTCGTACGGCGTCTCCGACTGCAGCTCGAGCCCGGCCTGGTTGTAGAAGTTGTTCTCGTCGGGCTCCAGGCTGGTGAGGGCCTTGCCGGCGCTGCGCGAGGCGGCGAAATTCTTCTCCTCGCGCGCCTGACTTCCTTCCTGGAAGAGCTTCAGCACCGCATCGATCCGCTTGGCGAGCTCGACCATCTCGCTGGTCTTCGGCTTCGCCTGCTGGAGCCGGACCAGCGCGTCCTCTCCCTGGCCGTCGCGGTAAAGCTGGGCGACGTCCTTGAGCAACTGTTTGCGCTCGACCTCCTGGAGCAGGGACTGGCCGTCCTCGAAGCAGAAGCTCTTGGGGTCGATCTGCCCGATGAGCGTGCGCGCCTCGGAGATACCGGACGCCGCGACCAGGACTTTGGCGTCCTCGAGCCGTTTGGAGTCCTCGATGTTCCGCTGGCACAGCAGCTTCTTGTGATAGAGGTCCTGGTCGAGGATGTCCGAGGCATCCTGGGCCTTGGCGATCAGGTCGAGCGCCTTGTGGAGTTCGCGGTCCTTGATCATCCGATCGACCTGGGCGACGTACTGGGCCTTCATCTTTGCGCGCACGTCCGGGATCTGGGGCGCGACCTTGCGGTGGTACAAACTGCGCTCGGGCACCCTGCGGATCGCGGCCAGGGCCTTCTCCCACTCCTTGCCGTCGAGCAGGACCAGGATGTCGCCGTAGGCGCGCCCGTTCTTGCTCTCGAAGTCGGCCTCACCCGCGAGGTCGGTGAGGACGCCGCGGCAGTCGGCGGGCAGTTCGGGGATCTTTCGGCAGCGCTCGACCAGGCCGGCGAGTTCCTCCCACGGGGTCGCCGTTCGGTCGGACTGGTGCTTCTCGAGGAAGCCGGCGAGATCGAGGAAGGCCGAGCTCTCGGTTTGCAGCCGCGCCGCTTGCTCGAAGTTGCGCTTGGCGCCGTCGAACTTGCCGTCCCCGAGCGCCTCTTTGAGCCGCGCGGTGCCGGCGGTCATGAACTCTTCGAACTGTCGGGCGGAAGCAAGGGCGGGGGCGTTCAGGCCCGAGGGGGCCGAGGTACGCGGGTTCTTCACCACGAACGGGGCGGCCACGAGGGCGATCCCGACCAGGGCGACGAGCGAGCTGGCTCCGATGACGCCGATCCTGACCGGGTTGGAGCGCTTGGCCGCCGCGCCGGACTGGGCCGCCCACTTGAAGGTGATCTGCGCGGTACCGACCTCCAGGCGGTCGCCGTCGTTGAGCACCGCCTCCTCGATCTTCTGGCCGTTGACCAGGGTTCCGTTCTTGCTCCCCAGGTCGCGCAGGATCCAGACCTGGTCGACCTGGCGGATCTCGGCGTGGTAGCGGCTGACCTTGCCCGCGTCGAGGACCAGGTCGTTGTCCGACTGGACGCCGATCGACACGCGCTGGAAGCGGACCGGATATTCGCGGTTGACGCCGTCCTGCCGGATGATCAGGACCGGGACGCGCGCTCCGTCCGAGATGGGCATGGCGGGCGGCTGGGCCACAGCCGGAGCCACGGTGGCGGGGGCGGCGGTCGCGGGCGGGGGCGTGGGGGGCTTGGGGCGCGGCGATTCCCGGCCCGGGAGGGGCTGGTCGAGGGTGGTCGCCGCGTCCTGGTCGATCTGCGGCGCCGGGCGCGGGGAGATCGTGGGCTCGTCGTCCGGGTCGTCATCCGAGGTCGCGGGCATGGCGGCGGAGCCGGGCGAGGGCGCGCCCGCTTCGAAGCGGATCTTCAGCGCCCCCAGGCAGAACTCGTCCCCCGGCTTGAGCTCCGCCTCGCTCACGCGCAGGCCGTTGACCACGAACCCGTTGCGGCTGTCCTGATCGGCGATCAGGAGGACCTCCCCCTTGAGGTCGAATTTCACGTGGGTCCGCGAGATATTGTGGTCGCGGATCTTGAGCGTGTTCGATCGGCTTCGGCCGATGGATCCGGTCGGCTGGGCCTGGAGATCGAACTCGTAGACCCGGTCGTTGAGCGAATAGGTGAGCTTCATGGCCGTGCCTCGACAGATCGCCGCGGGGGCGCGAGGCGCGCGCGGACGGGACCGTCCCGGCCCGCGCTCCTGGCGTCCCTGCGGCGGAGTTACTTCGGCTTGATTTGATCGAGATAGACCCGGGCGATGTCGTTCCGTTTCCCCGATCCGTCGGGAAAGACCTGGGCGAGATAGTACGCTTCGTTGCGCGCGCGGATGAGGTCGCCGACGTTGTAGGCCTGGCGCAGCTGCGAGAAGCGAAGTTCCCAGATATCGTCGAGCTCGCGCTCCGCCTGCGTGCGCTTGGTGCGCGCCTCGTCGAGCAGCGTGGTCTGCTGCGGCAGGGTCTCGAGGATCGTCACCGCGAGGATCCAGCGATGCAGGGCGGCGGCCCGGTTGCCCAGTCGGTCGTCGCGCAGGCTCCAGGCGTGGTCGCCCGTCCGCACGTGCTCCTCGGCCTGGCGCGAGCGCTCGGCCGGGCCGAGCGCGAGGACCCCCTTGAGCTCGGGGTAGCGGGCGAGCGGGTCGCGGGCGCGGGTGACCTTGACCTGGAAGCGTCGGGTGCCCTGCTCGGGGATGGTGCAGACGACCTGCGCGGTGCCTTCGTTGACCGCCTCGACCAGCACGCCCTCGGGCAGGATCTGCGCCACGACGACGGCCGGCTGGTCGACGGTCGCCGTGGCCGCCTTCGGGATCTCCACCAGCTCGGTCCGCCCCTCCTCGAGCTCGACCTCCGCGAGGGCGATGTCCTGGGTGCGGATTCGCTCGCGCTCCTGCCAGCGGGACCAGGTCAACATGCCGAAGCCGAGGGCGAAGACCGCGAGCACGGCCGCGGCCCACGTGCCCGGTCCGATTTCGCGGAGCGACTCCGCGAGGCTGGGGCGCGGCTCCCGGTCCTCGGCTCCGTCGCCGGCCGCCTGGACCGGGACGACCTCGCGGATGGCGACCCGCAGCTTGTGCTCGGAGATGCGAATGATGTCGCCGTCGCGGATCTGGGATTCGACCACCGACTGGCCGTTGACGAACGTCCCCTGGTAGGTGGCCAGGTCGGTGATGAAGAACTGGCCGTCCTGGCAGCGGATCTTGGCGTGCTTGCGCATGATCCCCTCGCCGGGAAGGACCATGTGGCACTCTTCGTTGCGGCCGATGAAGAAGGGCAGCGGCTGCACCGGCACGGGATCGGCCGATCCCTCGCCCTCCAGCGAGTGGAGAACGCAGGCGCGCGTGAGCGGGGCGGACGGGGTCGTCACGAGGCCATGTACCGAATGAAAAGGGGGCCGAAGATGACGATGAACACGGTGGGAAAGATGAACCCGACGAGCGGGAAGACCATTTTGACCGGGGCTTCCATGGCGAGCCGTTCGGCGCGGCGGAACCGGCGCTGGCGCAGATCCTCGCTCTGGATGCGGAGGATGTGGCCCATGCTCGCGCCGATCTCGTCCGCCTGGATGAGCGCGGAAGTGAGGTTGGTCATTTCGTCCATCTGCACCCGGTCCGACAGGGCGCGGAACGCCTCCCTGCGGGTCTTGCCCATGCGGATCTCGCGGAGCGTGGTCGCCACCTCGTCGGTGAGCGGACCCGCGGGCATGCGCGAGACCATGCGGGCGAGCGCGGCGGTGAAATCGAGCCCGGCCTCGACGCTCAGGGTGAGCATGTCGGCGCACAGCGGCAGGGCGCGCCGGATCAGCTTCTTGCGTTTCTCGACGCGGTCGCGCAACCAGATGAGCGACCAGAACCAGCCGATGATCGGAAAGGGGAACAGCAGGATGCGGCGTTCGGTGAGCACGTAGAGGTAGGTCGAAAGGGCGAGGCCCGCGAGAAAGCCGAGCGGGCAGGCGCCCAGGATGTCGTTGCCCGAGAGGTGGTGCGGGTGGCCGGCGGCCTCCAGGTTGCGGTCGGTCCGAGCCCGCAGCACCTGGATCCACCCGAGCAGCGAGCCGGTGTCGACCGCCTCGTTCGCCTTCGGGCACGGGATGAGCGCCCCGGCGATGCGCCCTGACACGCGGACATGGGCGAGCACCAGTCGCACCAGCGGGCTCTCCGGCTGGACCGCTTCGTACCCTTCCTGACCGCGCTCCTGGATTTCGACCTCGAATCCCCAGATCGCCTTGACCAGCACGAACGTGGTCAAGCCGACCATGCCGTACATGACCCAGAGCGCGGCGTCCATTTCGCGAACCCTACACGTCGATGGTGACGATCTTGCGGATGAAGATGTATCCGAGCGTCTCCATCACCAGAATGAGGGCGATCAGCCCCCAGCCGATCGGATGGCGGACCATGGGCTCCATCAGCGTCGGGTTGACCAGGTAGAGGACGTATCCCACCAGGAGGGGCATCGAGGCGCAGATGAGCCCCTGGAGCTTGCCCTGCGAAGTGAGGGAGCGGATCTTCTCCTCGATGTGGATGCGGCCGCGCATCGTGAGGGAGATGTTGTCGAACACCTCGGCGAGATTGCCGCCCACGTCCTTGGAGACGCCGACGACGCAGGTGAGGAGGAGCATGTCCTCGCTGGGCATGCGCCGGTGCAGGTTCTCCAGCGCCTTGTCGATGGCCATGCCCAACTGCATCTCCTGGCGTACGATCTTGAATTCCTGGTTGATCGGCGGGGTCATCTCGCGCGCGACCAACTCGACGGCCTGCTGCAGGCTGAAGCCCACCTTGAGCGCCTGGCTCATGTTGTCGAGCGCATCCATGAGCTGGAGCCCGAAGCGGTGGGTGCGGCGATTGCGGATCATCACCTGCATCATGCGCGGGAGGAACAGGGTGGGGAAGGCGGTCATCAGCGATACCCATAGGCTCTGGAACACCAGGAAGAGGAAGCCGGCGGTGAACAGGAAGGTCGCCAGGGAGAGGTAGAGGAGGACCGAGGGCGGGAGGTTGATCTGCATCTGCTCCAGCTCGTGGGCGGCGCCGTGGAGCAGGCGGTCCTCGTACCTCGACCAGCCGCGCCGCAGGATCGCGAAGCCGGGGCCGGGGACCATGACGGCGGGGACGAAGATGACCGCACACG
>Ga0082335_1002428_pt1 | contig 34984 bp, 26 predicted proteins | sample Subgrocontami58m_FD_72375 | JGI IMG/M metagenome (GOLD analysis project Ga0082335, IMG submission 72375) | Subsurface groundwater microbial communities from S. Glens Falls, New York, USA - GMW37 contaminated, 5.8 m (SPADES assembly) (version 2) ... | reverse complement strand
GTTCTGCCCGGGCTTGATCGGCAGGCGGATCAGCACGTCGCGCGAGGACCCGAAGGTCACTACCGAGAAATCGTGGAAAACCTTCTTTTCGAGCGAGGGCCGGGTCCGGTCGGCGAGCGCCGAAAAAAGCGGCAAAAAGGCGTCCCGCTCCTAGACGGGCTGGAGCCGTTGCGGAAATAGTTCTCACCCGCCAGTTCGCTGGGTTCATGCTCGTGATCCTGGCGGTGATTACGCTCTTCGCCCTTCTGACGCCGGATGAATCCTTCTCCGCCTGGTGGCAGGGCATATTCTGGAATCTTTTCGGGTGGGCCTCGCTCCTTGCCTTGCTTTCCCTGCTGGTCGGAGGGTTTCTCCTGGCAATGGCAACCCCCAGTGCCGCCAGGCTGAAGCCACACCGGCAACCGATCACCGGTATGGTGCTGGCTTTCCTGGCCCTGATGGCTTTGCTCAGCATTGTCTCTCCACAGACCGGCAGCGGCGGAGGACTACTCGGGAAAGGGGTGGGTTGGGCCTTCAGCCCGCTCGGCAACCAGGGAGCCTTCTTCTTGATCTTTTTGTTGGGCATTGCGGCAATGCTCTGGGGCTTCAAAGTGCCTCCCAGGATTATCGCCCAGGGAGCCCTGTCTGCCTACGGAGGCATACGGGCCCTGTCCCAACGACGGAAGGCTACCCCTCTCATCCAAGAGCTGCCGAATCCACCGAGACGCCTTCCACGCCCGGTCGAGATTGAGCCAGTCCCCGATATCCCGATGATAACCGCAGTTGAGGAAGAGGACCCGAACGCTGTCAACATCATCAGGGAAGAGTCCGCCGCTATCTCGGCCAGACCTTCTCTTGAACAGCCAGCTCCCTTGCGCCGGACCGAGACCGGGACCCTGGAGTGGCAGCTTCCGCCCATCGACCTCCTGGACTCCTCCGCCAGTCTTGAGCCTAACGAGCGTGAGATACGTAAGAAGGCCCAGTTGATCGAAGAGACGCTCGCCAGCTTCGGCGTCCCCGCTAAGGTAACCGAGATCAGCCAGGGGCCGGCGGTGACCCAATTCGGCGTGGAGCCCGGCTTCGATGTGAAGACCAAGGAGGTTAAGGACAAGGAGAAGCGGGTCATTCGTGTCGACGAGGTCTCGCGGACCAGGGTCAAGATAGCCCGGATCACTTCGCTGGCCAACGACCTCGCTCTGGCCCTCTCGGCGCAATCGCTCCGTATCCAGGCGCCCGTGCCCGGGCGCAGCATCGTGGGCATCGAGGTTCCCAATACGTCCATTTCTCTGGTAGGCGTGCGCGGCGTGATGGAGAGTGTGCCATTCCAGCGTATGGTGGCCAAGTCCAAGCTCGCCATGGCCCTGGGCCGCGGCGTTGACGGGGAGGCCATTTCCGGCGACCTGGCCAAGATGCCTCATCTGCTTATCGCCGGAGCCACCGGCAGCGGTAAGAGCGTCTGCCTGAACTCGCTCATCGCCTGCCTCCTCATGCACACGACACCCGAGGACTTGCGGCTGCTTCTGGTCGACCCCAAGCGCGTCGAGATGGCCCCCTTCCGGGGCATCCCGCATCTCTGGACGCCAGTGGTGATGGAGGTCGAGGAGGTCACACGGGTACTGAAGATGGTGACCCACGAGATGGACGAGCGATATAAGAAGTTCGCCCATGCGGGCGCCCGCAACCTGGAGGCCTATAACAAGCGCCCGTTGGACAAGCCGCTGCCGTACCTGGTGGTCATAATCGACGAGCTGGCGGACCTGATGATGGCCGCCGCCGAGGAGGTCGAGCGGACCATCTGCCGGCTGGCCCAGCTTGCCAGAGCCACCGGGATCCACCTGATCGTGGCCACGCAGAGGCCATCAGTGGACGTGGTCACCGGCCTGATCAAGGCCAACTTCCCGACCCGTATCAGCTTCGCCGTCACCTCTCAGGTGGACTCCCGCACCATTCTGGACATGGGAGGCGCCGAGAAACTGCTCGGCCGTGGCGATATGCTCTACATGTCGTCCGACTCTTCGAGGCCGGTCCGCCTCCAGGGCAGTTATGTTTCGGACGCCGAGCTGGAACGGATAGTCACCTTCTGGAAGGGGATCAAGGGTCCCCAGTACGTCTGGGAGCGCAACCAGATCGCCAGCTGGTCGGACGATTCCGGCGTCACCGACGACCCGCTCCTTGAGGCCGCTCGCAAGATCGCCCAGGACAACACCAGGCTCTCCGCCTCCCTGCTCCAGCGGCGCCTGCACATCGGCTACCCCAGGGCGGCCCAGCTTCTCGAGCTGCTGGAGAAGGACGGAATGTACCACCAGGACGGCGCCCGTCAGCCGGCCGGAGACACTCCACCATGGGAGGAAGAGCCCGCCGAGGAGTAGGCGTCCGCCTCCCTGCAGTCCGCCATGCCAGGTGTTCTGGCACTGTAATCCTACTCGGCATGACATCGTCCCTACATTGCTTGGATCGTGGTGGTCGGAGCCATCGGAACCGGAGTCACCATGAGTGGTACGATTTTCGCCCCTTTCTATCGGCAGCGGTATCCGTCGACATGACGGCCAGCCGGGGTCCACGTCAGCGTCACGCTCTTCATGTACGTGTAGTGGCGCGCCCCTCTGGACTAGTGTAAAATAGGGCTGTGCGGGTGGAAAGGTAGGCGAGAGCCGTGGCACACAAAAACTATATAAACGGGAAATGGGCCGAATCCAGTAGCGGGGAGACCTTCCAAAGCATCAACCCCGCAAACGGCCAAATCCTGGGCGAGCTGGCCCGCTCCACAGCCAAGGACGTAGATGCGGCGGTCATGGCCGCCCGCCAGGCCTTTGGCTCGTGGCGCACGGTACCGGCACCCAGGCGCGGCGAGATAATTTTCAGGGCCGGAGAAATGATGGTCCGGCGAAAGCAGGAGCTGGGCCGTCTTTTGACCCAGGAGATGGGCAAGGTGCTGCCGGAAGGCCTGGGAGACGTCCAGGAGGGCATCGACCTGACCTTCTATATGGCGGGTGAGGGACGGCGCCTCTTCGGTGACACCGTTCCATCCGAGCTGCCCAATAAGTTCGCGATGTCGGTACGAGAACCGGTTGGCGTAGTAGCAGCTATCACCCCCTGGAACTTCCCCTTCGCTATTCCGACGTGGAAGCTCATGCCAGCCCTGGTAGCCGGCAACACTGTAGTCTTCAAGCCTTCCAGCGAGACATCCATCATCGCATCCACTCTAGTAGAGATCCTGGAAGAGGCCGGGCTGCCTCCCGGAGTCCTGAACCTGGTGCTGGGCCCCGGCACTCCGGTCGGTGACGCCCTGATCGAGCACCCTGGTGTCGATCTTATCTCCTTTACCGGCTCCACAGAAATCGGACAGGCTATTGTGAACAGGACGGCTCCAGCCTTGAGGCGGGTGTCCCTGGAGATGGGGGGCAAGAACGCTATCCTGGTAATGGAAGATGCCAACCTGGACCTGGCTCTGGACGGAATCCTCTGGAGCGCCTTCGGCACCAGCGGGCAGCGGTGCACAGCCGCCAGCCGCATTATCGTGCACCGTGCCGTCAAGGACCGCCTCACGGAGATGCTGGTGGAGCGAGCAAGAAAGCTGCGCATTGGTAACGGCCTGGAATCAAATATCGATATGGGACCGGTGATCAACCGGGGCCAGCTCGACAAGGTGCACCGCTACACTCAGATCGGCCTCCAGGAGGGGGCACGGCTTCTGACTGGTGGCGATGCTTACCATGAAGGTGAATGCGATAAGGGCTACTTCTATCAGCCCACTATATTCGACAATGTCAATCCCAAGATGCGCATCGCCCAGGAGGAGATATTCGGGCCAACCACAGCGGTAATAACCGTGGACAGTCTGGAAGAGGCCATTCAAGTCAACAACGACACTAAGTACGGCCTCGTAGCCTCCATCTATAGCGGTGATGTGAACAAGGCGTTCAAGGCCATGCGGGACCTGAGCGTGGGCATTGTATACATCAATGCCGGGACCATCGGGGCAGAGATCCAGCTACCCTTTGGCGGTATTCGCGGCACCGGCAACGGACATCGCGAGGCAGGCCAGGCGGCCCTGGAGATCTACACCGAGTGGAAGAGCATCTATGTAGATTACAGCGGACACTTGCAGAGAGCGCAGATTGACATATAGGTCATATGGTCTTAATGTGCTTAATGGTGCGTCTCAGTGCTGAGCGCTACCGGGCACTGTAAAGAGTAACCAGGCACCAGATATAACAACACAGGAGTCCATAGTAGTGGAAGAAGAGAAGTTCGATGTAGTAATCGTCGGCGCAGGGCCGGCGGGTCTGGCAGCGGCCTACGTCCTCGCACAGGCCGGGCTCCAGGTCCTGGTCTTCGAGCGAGGCGAGTATCCCGGCGGCAAGAACGTGATGGGTGGCATCATCTACCGTCAGCCGACGGAGGCGGTCTTCCCAGACTTCTGGAAGGAAGCTCCGGTAGAGCGCCCGATTGTGGAGCAGCGCCTGATGGTCCTGACCAAGGACTCTGCCGTCACGATGGGATACAAGAGCGCCCGCTTCGCCCAGGAGCCGTACAACTGCTTCTCCGTGCTGCGAGCCAAGTTCGACCGATGGCTGGCCGGCAAGGTGGAAGAGGCAGGAGCCTTCATCCTCCCCGAGACCGTCGTCGAGGGCCTCATCCGGGAGAACGGGAAGGTAGTCGGAGTCCGCACCGGCCGTGACGACGGCGACGTCCGCTGTGACGTGGTCATCGCCTGCGACGGCGTTAACTCTCTCATTGCTCGCGATGCCGGGCTGCATGCAGAGCTAAAGGCTGACCAGGTGGCCCTGGCAGTAAAGGAGGTCATCGCCCTGCCCAAGGAGAAGATTGAGGACCGCTTCAATCTCGAGCCGGGCCAGGGAGCGACGATCGAGCTGGTGGGCGAAGCAACCGGGCGGATGCTCGGAACTGCCTTCATCTACACCAACCAGGATAGCCTCTCGGTCGGCGTGGGGGCCATCGCCTCGGAGTTCGCGGCAACCGGTATCAAGCCGTACGAGCTCATCGAAGCTCTGAAGAATCATCCGGCAGTCAAGCCCCTGGTAGCCGGTGGCGAGACCAAGGAGTATCTCGCTCACCTGATCCCAGAGGGCGGCTTCAAGGCTGTCCCTCAGCTTTATGCTGATGGCCTGCTGATAGCCGGAGACGCTGCGATGCTCGTCAACAGCATCCACCGGGAGGGCTCCAACCTGGCCATTACCTCTGGCAAGCTGGCCGCCCAGGCGGTCCTCCAGGCGAAGGAGAAGGGCGACTTCTCTGCCCAGAGCCTCTCCGTGTACCAGAAACTTCTTGAGAGCAGCTTCGTCATGAAGGACCTGAAGAAGTACAAGTATACCACCCACTACATGGAGTCGCACCGGGAGCTCTTCACTGTCTATCCGGAGATGATCACCGACGCAGCCTATGAGTTTATGTCCGTAGACAGCGTCCCCAAGGGTGACAAGCAGAAGAAGATAATGAAGTTGGTCAAGGGCCGGCGGTCAATGCTCCGGCTGGCCAAGGACATGTTTGACGGCTGGAGGGCCATAGGATGACAACCACTGTTGAAGACAAGCTCTTTACGCTGAAGTTCAAGCCTGACGAGCACTCGCATCTCGAGCTGAAGGACCCGGAGGCCTGCAAGAGCAAGTGCGGGAACAGGCCCTGCACCACCTTCTGCCCGGCCCAGGTCTACAAGTATGAAGACGAAAAACTGATGGTCTCTTACGAGAACTGTCTCGAGTGCGGCTGCTGCCGGATTGCCTGCCCCCAACAGAATATCAACTGGCGTTACCCAAAGGGAGGCTACGGAGTCACGTTCCGATACGGGTAGATACTAACATCTCGGCCCAATTCGCCGCACGCTTGTTGCTTTAGGGATGAAAACGACCCGCTACTTCGACGAGCAGGTCTTGCGAAAGCGTCCTTACTTGAAGCGGGAATGGTGCGAGAGGGTAATCAAACAGCCGGTTCGTCGTGAACCCCAAGCTGACGGCCGGGTCCGCTACTGGCTGTTTATACCGGAACTTGGTAAGTATCTGCGTGTAGTCACGCTGGAGGACGGCGAAACGGTTCATAATGCCTTCCCGGATAGAGATTTCCGAGAGGATGCGCCGTGAAATTCCAATACTATCCTGAAACCGATTCGCTTTATATCGACCTCTCAGAGAAGGCCGGGACAGACGCGCGAGAAGTTGCACCCGGGGTCGTATTGGACTTTGACGCCGAAGGGCACCTGGTAGGTATCGACATCCAACATGCAAGCGAGAATGTTGATCTGTCTCGCCTGGAGGCCGAGGCTCTACCTGTAAGCTGGCTTTCGCTGACTGGGAAGTAATAAGAGACTAGTAGCACAAATGCTTGAGACCGCCCTGGCCGCGGTAAGGGCTGGACAGGAATTGCTTGTAGGGCAATCCTCAGGCAAGCCCGTCCGGCCTTCCAGCATCTTTTCCAAGGCTCCTCATGATTACCAGACCGATATGGACGTCCTGGTAGAGAAGAGGATCGCGGAGGTCATCCTCAGCCGTTTCCCGGACCACGGCATTCAGGGAGAAGAGTCAGCCGCTGAAAACACGGGCTCCGAGCATGTCTGGTATATCGACCCGATAGACGGCACCCGGAACTACATCGAAGGGCGCCCCGAGATCGCCATCTCCGTAGCCCTGTACACAGCCAACCAGCCGGTCGTCGGCGTGATCTCGCTACCTTTCCGCGGACTGGTGATCGCTGCCAGCAGGGGGCAGGATGGCATCATCGTAAACGGCTCTATAACAAAGCTGAAGCCAACTACTGATAGCCTGGACCATGCGCTGGTCTGCATCCAGGGAGATATCCGGAGCCAGAGGGATACGGAAGCGTTCAGGCAGGTCGCGTGGGCGCTGGTCCACAGCGTTGAAGGTTTTCGGATCACCGGGGCCCTGGCATACGACCTGGCGTGCGTGGCCCTTGCGGAGGTTTCCGCCCGGATCTCTCTGACAGCCAAGCCGGTCGACACGGCCGCCGGCGCCTTCATTATCACGCAAGGGGGAGGCACCGTGACCGACGCCCGGGGCGGCCCCTGGAGCCTCGAATCCCGAACTATCCTCGCCTCCTCCTCCCCAACGATTCACGCTTCACTGCTGAATCTGGTCTCAGAGCTCGAAATACTACGCAACGCGTAGGCAGGCCGAGGCTGGAACACCGGTCCAAGAATCCATTTGGAGGACCGGTTCGGTACTCTTGGCGTGCCCGGCCCAGTGTATGACCCACTGGTTAAGCCGACTCTCTCCGGCTACTTTGTGATTCCAGCGAAATTCCCCATGTCCATCTGGGCACCACCGGGGATGAAAAACTGTTCCCATACCAGGCCGGACCGACTGGACAGGACAAAACCAGTGGCCACCAGCCTGCTCCTGTGTTATAATCGTCACGAGGGATAGCCATGATCCACTTGCCTCAGTCTCCACCTGCTACATCGGCCTCTGTGCGGGCATCTATGCGCGGCAACAGGTCTTCAAGAACAAAGCCCGAGTTACTGCTAGTTCAGGCTTTGGCTGAAGCAGGTGTATCGGGTTTTGTATCGAATGAAAAGGAATTGCCTGGGGCGCCGGACATCGCATTTGCTGACGCTAGAGTAGTCGTCTTCGTGCATGGGTGCTTCTGGCATCGGTGCCCGTATTGCAGCCCTCATTTTCCGGACACCAACCAAGACTACTGGACGGCTAAGTTTGCCCGCAATAAGGCAAGGGACAAGCGGGTCAAGGCCAAGCTGCGAGCGAGCGGCATAAAGGCAGTTGTAGTTTGGGAATGCCAATTGAAAAAGAACCCGAGGCGCGTCATTAGACGCATAGCTAAAGCGCTGGAGGCATCGCGTGGGTAAGCTGGTTGCAGTGTCATTGTTTAGCTCGTGTGGAGGCGGTGATCTCGGGGCTAAGCAGGCCGGCGTAGACATTGTTTTTGCGAACGACATCGATGGGGACTCTATCAAAACATATCGGAAATACCAGCACCTCTTCGCCGACGGGCAAATAGACATACGACATGCGGACATATCAAACATCAAGGCGTTTCCGACATGTGACCTGGTGATCGGGTGCTACCCGTGCCAGAGCTTTACCATGGGTGGGACAAGGTCTCCGAAGGCTGACCCCAGAAGCAGACTCTTCAAGGAATTCAAGAGATGCATTGATGATACTAATCCCACATTCTTCGTCACCGAGAATGTTCCTGGCCTGGCATGGTTAGGAGCTGGCAGCCACGTAAAGGAACAGATTGAAAGTTTCCGCGCTGCAGGTCGGGGCTACGAGGTTTCGGTCGAATTGCTGAACGCAAAGGATTTCGGGGTGCCCCAGGACCGACGGAGGCTTGTTATGGTTGGTGTTAGGAAGGACGTGGGCTCTTACTACTGGTTCCCGAAGCCAGCGTATGGTCCTCCAGGCGGCAAACTGCTAACCTGGGAGTCTCACGGGGATGCAATAATGGACCTGTTTTCCGAATCAGATGGCGAGTACTACGACTACCCGAAGTTGCCGTTCTCCTGGTGGTACATGTCTCGTAATCGCAAGCGCAAGTGGGAAGACCCAAGTTACGCCATACAGGCAAACTGGCGTCACGTACCGCTCCATCCGGCATCTCCGTCAATGGAGATGGTCGAATCGAGACTGGACGATGGCTGGAAACAAAAGTGGGTATTTACAGGTGGACACGACCATCTAGAAGGGCACCCCAATCGACCAATGCTGGATGCCCCAAGGCGCCTCAGTTGGAGAGAATGCGCTGCAATTCAGACCTTCCCGTCTGGTTTCGAGCCGTGCGGGAGTGTGCAGTCTAAATATAGCCAAGTGGGCAACGCTACCCCCCCTGTTCTTATGAGAGCGGTGCTTAATGGCATCCTTGATGGCGCTGGCCTTTTACATGTGCCTTACGAGACTCGAAGCGCGTCGCTAAGGAGGGCCATATCAACCCAATATTCCCTTGATATTGACCCTAAGCCCATTCTCGACTGAGAAATTCCCGCTTTCTTTCGTCTGGAGGCGCTTCGTATGCCTGAACCTGCTACAACCACCACAACTGGGTATAATCGGTTGGCAATAGGTCATGCTTGGTCCCTTTGTTGGCGAATCTTGCTCCAACAATGCGAATATGGGCACCATTACCTACCTGGCCTAGATCGAGGAAGCGTCCTGACATGAGATTCCGAAGGCGCCAAGCACCAGGCAGAGCATTACCACAAGTGATATTCATACCTAGCGTCCGCCCAGTGGCCTGGAAATCATCTACCGTATTTACTATACCAGCAACGTAGGCTAAGCCCTCCATCTCCCACCCGCTATCTATTGTGTCCCAAAACGGCTCGCACATTGGCTTGTAGGGGCAATGGATACAAGAGTGGGGTGAAGCGCTTGCCAATTGCTCTATTGACGCACCTGCTTCGACCTGACTGTTATAGGCGTCAAGCAACGCCAGGGTCTCTTGGACCACACACAGCGCCTCGGCTGGATCTACAGAGATGGTAGCACGTTCACCACGAAGGGAAGTGACGCTTGCAGTGGTCGGCCATGAACCCGTGTTATCCCAATGGAGCGCTGCATAGAGTAGAAGTTGCCTCTGGTAGGCTTCTTTGATGCTGCCCGGCCCGTCTTCGGCCACTTCGAATATTGCACCGGTCTTATAGTCTTCAATTTCCAAGCCACCGCTTCTTCGGATGACATGGTCGGCACGCCCCCTCAAACGGCCGCCAAAGCCCACATACTGACGCTCAACTGCCGGCTGAGTTACCGCCGCTGCGGATTGTCCGTGCAATGCCAAACGTCTCGCTTCTATCACTCGCATTATGGACCGGTATGTGAGGGCGCGTTTTAGCTGGTAGAAGGGCCATCCGTCCGCATTCCCAAAGTGCTGTTCCAAAGGATGATGCCGAGCACTTTCTTCTTCTTTAGTAATCTGACTGCACCATAGACTTTCAAACGCCCCTGGAAGCTGCTCTAGGCTTACATTATCAAAGAAGCCAGCTGTGGCGGAGGCGAGCACAGCATGGCACACAGTTCCCATCCTGGCCGCCGGTCCCCTGAAAGCCAACTGCCGATGTTGAGGTGAAGCGTCGAAACCTGACCACAAAAAGCATGTTCGTAGAGCCTCTGCTCCAGTCGGAGTAGTCGCTGCGATACGAACCGGCTTCACCGCTACTGGCAGTTTGATTCTTTAGCCTCTCTATGCCCGTCCGTCGACCCAGGCAGGTCGGCGCGCCAAATCAAACAAGCTGTGGATAACTGGGTTCGGGTAGCCTCGCCTTATTGCGTCAGCGACAGCTTCGGCCAATTGTGGGCCCAGATGTGCCGGGTTTACCGACCAGAGTGGGTGAGAAGCAATCAAAGCTTCACCACCAGCCCGTGTTGCCCCGAGCAGACCCCCGAATTCTGCAGGCTCCCATCCAAAGTCCCGACAAAACTGGTCGCGTTCCCGAGCAGCCTTGGTAAACCACCGGCCTAAGAAAAGGTCTTGGCCTGAAGCCAGCTGCGCCATATCAACTGCAAGCCTCCAATCGAGGAGCCCGTGGTACGGCATGTTCGCAAAGTCTTTCAGGCAATCGTAGCAGGCGGAATCACAGGCGTCGGCTCCCTGCCCATGCCTCTCCCACTCCAGGCCAATTTGATTCAGCATGCAGTCCAGCAGGTTAGAGAACTGCTGTGGGTCGGCGAGGTGAGTTGCATACCCTGCACCATTCTCGAGCGCATCTGAGAGAAACACTTGCCCCAATGGTGCACTTCCCGCCACCGGAACAGTCCTCAGGCCAACCTTGAGTTCGTTTCGTCCGACGTCCAGAATATAGGCCGCAGCCACCTGTACTAGAAACCCAAAGGAGTACCAGGAGGCCCGTGCCGCGGCCCGAGTGGGGTTAAGGTCTAGCCACCGAGTTCTGTCCCCGTGTTCGAGTCCCACAAGTAGGATGTCAGTCCTGGTTAATGAGGCCAGGGCCCTGATATCAACCGGTGCCGTGGTGAGACTAGGGCAATTAGCCTGTTCTGGGTACGCATCAGGCACGACCCAACTTTCTCCTATCTTACGGAATTCGAAAAGCTTGGCCTCATTATCATTGATTGAAAAGACTGTTCCAGCGTCGGTGCTGGACAAAGCGCAAATACGGCTTCCCCTGATAGTCTGCCATGTTTCGCCGGGAATATCTGCAGCCATACGGGCACGTGACGCCCTTGCGCTCCATTCAAACTGGCCCGTGAAGTCGCGGCCCTGCAGGAAGTCAGTGCGGAAGCCTGCTGGCTCGCTCAAGGCTAGGATACGGTAGTTAGAGCTGCCGCAGGTTGGGCAGACTGTTTGGGAGGGGTCAGGTCGGTCTACTAACGCTTGGCACGCACTGCAGGTTCCAACGTTGTAGGCTTGTCCCAGTGGGTCAGTAACTGCCATTACGGTATTTCCCACGAGCCGATAGGCAGCTACACCAACAGACGTATATACCGCTTTATCCTTAATCAACTCAGATCCAGGGGCGAACTGGCTTATGGCTATATCAAGGTCACGGTCAATGACACCGTCGTCCGGAGGCCAATTGCGAGCGTTGGTTGGCTCACGGTAAAACAGGTAACGGGTTCTTGTCGGAAACCCGAACATCGGACATAGGCCTTGATTGGCTAGCCTCTCACTAAGCTCTTCTTGGAGAAGCTGTGGAGCACTTGCGATCCTATCAATATCATTCGTTAGTTCTGTACAGACATAATCAACCAGGCAGTCGACTTCTCGGCTATTGTCAAGCGGTGTCTCGTGAACCAGCGCCTTAGTGACCTGGCTTATCTCCGTTTGATTTGATTGGAGCCAATCTCGAATGAAGGGAGCCCACTGTGACCAATCAGAAGCCTTGCCAAATTGCCCGTGCACATTGTCACCAACGCTAAGGCCCGGAATGCTCGGGTGGGCACGAAAGGCACGGCGGAGAGACTCAGCAACTAGCACGCGGCGCACGATTTCCGACCTCCGCATATCCACGTAAGGTTGTGGAGGAGGATCCCCGGTTATGCGTTCAGGGCGTTGAAAATAGAAATCATCGTGGCTACGCCCACGACATACAGTGAGGGCCGCGGAAAGGCCAGCACCGCGTCGGCCGGCTCGCCCAACCCGTTGCTGGTAGTTGAACCGCATTGGAGGCATGTTCGAGAGCATAACCGCCAGCAACGATCCTACATCTACACCTGCCTCCATAGTTGTCGTAACGCTAAGCAGATCGATCTCGGAAGGTAATTTCGGTTCGGACGCAAGGATTACCTTCCGGAATCTTCGCTGCCGCTCCTGGCCCTCGACGGCTCCCGTCTGCCCTGTCAACTCCTCACAATGCAGGCGGAAAGGGCTGCCACATTTGCTTGATAAGAATTCATAGTAGTTGCCAGCAGCCGGCGAACTTGATAATGGTTGTGGCGACGAATCCAGGGAGGCCCGGCAAGTAGTATCAGTGCAGACAAGCCCGGACTGGTGCAAGTGAACTTTCCGGCATTCCCGGCATACCCATGCATCTTTTCCTGCCAGCTGAACGGCCACGAGGTCTGGCTGGATCAGCCAGCCGTCCACGATACCCGAACCTTCGAGGACTGCTTTCACCGCCTCCTTTAGCGCTCCTGGGTCTACACTGCGTGAATTTGCCACATCTTCCCAGTACTTGGACAGGTAACGGGGAGGCTCCATGCTACTGCGCTTCCGACTAACAAATCGAGCCCTTTCCCCCAAAATGCGTATGGAAGCATCAACAGCTTGTCTTAAGAGTGCCTCGTCTATGTCACTATGGCTTAGAGCTGGCCAATCGTCTGGGTGCACTGTACACCAGCCGAGTCCCAGCGACTCAAAATCCCGCCGCATGCCAGCAAAAAGCGAGTACGCGCACTCGTTAAGAAGCTTAGGCCTGAGCTTGCCATTCACGAAATCGACAGCTTCGTTTGACGATGGAGTTCTCAGTGAAACCGGGTTGACGGAAAAATCGAACGCTGTTGTCCAGGGACGCCTTCCGTTAGCCTCGATGTATCGCGAGACACTGTGGTCCGGTCCGGCTGGGTTTGTTCCCATACTTAGCAGACTGTACTCCACTTCACGTCGGATTTCGCTGATCCTTGTAGGAAGCGGTTGCGAAAAGCGTGCCCGAGCTGCATCCACGCGCAGCTTTTCCTCGGGTGTTGCAGTTCCAGCCTTTAGTCTAGCGAGAGCGACGAAGAGGAGCGCGTCTTCCAGAAGCAACTGGTCGGCCAGTCGTTTCTCTGCTGGCGAAAGGGCTTGGCCGCCGGCAAGTCTCTCCAACACCTCCATCGGTGCGCTTCTTTCACGGCGAACTGTGTTCACGATAAGCTGCCTAACAAGGTCCTGATAGTGGACCTTCTCAAGGCCAGCAGCTAGCTTCGCCGCGTCCTGCCGGCTATCGGAGAACAGTACAAGTTGGCGGCTTTCGGGTGTAGGCATTTGCCTTAAGAGAGCGTCAGCCAGTACCTGGCTGACCTTTTCGAAGCCTGTGCCCATTCCGCGAACCGGGGACAGCATTCGCTCTTTGTCGAATACTGTAAGGTGCTTAATCCAATCACGTTCCCAATCGTCTCCACACCTAGGGCATTTTACTGGCAAGGCGGGAATCTGCTCCACATCCTTCGGCCCGGTTATGGTTAGCGTCCTTCCCGACCATTGGCTGGCATTTACGCCCAGAATGCCTTTGCAGGGATCCAACCTTGCTCTACTGAGGCGAAAAGTGTAGCCTCCCGCAGTCCATTGGTCGTTATAGGCTGGCTGGTCGGTACTGGGCCAGTACCATGCGTAGGCACCGTAAAGCTTCTTTGTTATTGCCTTGTCTGGGATCATCTCCAAATCAGCGAAATCAGGGTAGAGAGCCCATTTATTTGGCTGGCGGCCTACCTTATAACCGCCAAGGTATGCCTCCCCGCAAGTCTGGCAATATAGCAGTTCTAGCACCCGTCCACCACATTCGCATTTCCAACGTGGTACTGAGAATACCTTTCCAATAGCCCGGCCTGGAGTCTTGAACCGTGGAGCCACCTCGGTGCAGTCAGGGTTGCAACAGGCCCAAAAGCCCTGGATATTCCGGAAGAACAGATGGACGCGTAATGGCAACAGTTGTGTATCTCCATTTACTTCGTCTACCGCGCCATTGAGGGCTGCAAGAAGCCCGTCGAGACCATGGTCAGGGGCATGAGGGGCGTCAGTGGAACCGAACAGGCGTCTGGCCATCGTTGAGTAACTTCGCGGGCGTGCTTCCCCGGACTCAGGATCCACTGTAGCTTCGATTACCGCGTCGTACACCCCGATCTTGCCTAATGCTTCGCCCAAGGCCTGTCCGATCGGAAGACGGAGCCGCGGTATAGAGCCTCCAAGCGCGGCCACCAGGTCCAGGGCTGCTTTCTCCTTGGAGTCAGTTGACGCCGATGCCATCCAGCCAGCCCAGAACTGCTCAAATGGTGCGCGAGGCAGCGGCATGACTTTCGCTGAGCCTGGCAGTTTCGTGACTCGCTCCCCTTGCACCACTACGAAGCGGCTAGCCGGCGAGCCGAAGAATTGCCTGAGATACTCCATTCCTTCAGGCTTGTCGGTGAGCGAAGCGCTTGCTGCGATAAACCGTACTTGGTTGGGACGCTTGTCGAGGCCCAGCCTTAGAAGCAAGTTGCGTAACAGAAGGGCTACTTCACTGCCCGCTGTCCCGCGATACATATGCAGCTCATCGATTGCCAGCGTGAAAACATGTCCGGAGTTCTCTTCAATCCATTGCTTGGTCGCATCAAAAATCCCATCCTCGATGTCGCGCATGAGCATAACGTTGAGCATTGAGTAGTTGGTGATGAGTACGTCAGGGGGAGCGTCTTGCATATCCCATCGAGAGTGCATTTCTCCGCCATCAACGCGTGGGAAGAAGAAACGGTCGTCGGCAGGCCGTTCGCCTGATGCAATCTCCTGTTCGATCTGACTAGCGGCCACCGCTATCTTACTCATATACTCTCGAAGGCGGATCTTGCGCCGTCGATCTGTTTGCCTGCCAGGCACAGGGGTTCGCCCCGTGTAGCGTCCGAAGTAGAAGTGGTCTTGGCCTGCGTACCAGGCTCGAGCTTCGGGCCCATCGACGGCTTTCCTGAGGCGCTGTAACTGGTCTTCGACGAGAGCGTTCATAGGATACAGAACGAGCGCCCTGACCGCATGGCGACGTCCTCCCATTGGGCGTTGCGGACGCCAGTCACTCCCGGAATCCCACCAATTAGGCCCAGCTCTAAACGGGGAACCCGGCCAGCTTTCCGATTCTCGTGCCAACGACGCCAATATAGGCAGCATGATACATTCAGTTTTACCGCTGCCAGTGCCTGCTGTTACAACAACGTGCCGGCCGTTCATGGCAGCTTCGAAAGCCTGCAATTGATGGAGATAGAGCTGCTGCTTGGGTGGGAAAAGGCCAGACATTAGAAAAGAGGCAACGCGATCCCCAAGACCCAGCTGCTGACAGGCTTGTATGACTGTCTTGCCAGAGGGCTTGAAGCGCGGCATTGGCTCAATAAACGGCTCACGGTAGACGTTGCCTTCGGCATTGAGCAGAGCACGGCGTTCAGCAGCTATGCCCCCGTCCCGCAGGGCAAATGGTGTCTCATAGTAGATCTGATACATCTCAGAGAGGTTCCGAAATACTTCATACGGATTGTCCATTGCTCAGCCCCTTTCGCCCTCTAACCCCTTGGCAACTGCGAGTGCAACGACCGGTGAAATAGCTGTAAAGCGCAAGGTGCGCTGGCTTGGGTTGTATTCCGGAAGCCTCCCACTGCATAGCACCAAAACACGGAGGTGCAGAACCGGCAAGCGAGCATTCGAAGGGATTACTAGTTCCTTTTCCGCAGAAAGGTATTGAATAACATGTTTTCTTGCATGCGCAAGAGCGGCGAAGATAGCTACACTCCTCGATACTTTGCTTGAGTTACGATTGGAAACGACGCGATACTCTGGGCGATAGCATTCAAACCAATAGGAACCGTCCCCTTGCGCCTGGTCCACAGGCACCCAATCCAAGGCCTCTACGTCAAACTGCTTGACCGGGAATCCCGAAGGCAAGCTTGCTAGCGGAGCAGATGCACGCATCGAAGCGAGGCTCGGTAAGCACATGCCCAGCCTCGTTCCAGCATCTGGCTCAAATCTCAGCTTAATTCGGGAAGCTAGCTGCTCCAGCGTGCTGTTGTCCTTAGCGCGGATCACGACTGCGGATGGTGCGAGCCTCTGTTGGGTCATCGACAATTCAACTTTCAAGTCTTGGGCAGAAGCCATGACTGACTCGACTAATTTGTTCGTTCGGCCACCGCAAAGTACGCCGTGCCCATCCCCTAAGGAGGGCGCCCCGGCAATGGTAGCGGGCGCCGTCTCCCAATCCAATGTACCATCGAATGCAAATTCAATGTGCCCAAGTGCAGCCAGGTTTTCAGCTACGATTGAGGCCAACTTGCGCGGTGCCTCTTCCCTGTAATCCGATTCGGCAGCTACGTTGACAGCTTGCCGGAAGCTCTGCCAACTCCCGCTCTCAACAGCGCTTAGGTACTCCAGCAGTAAGTCGAAATGCGAGGCCGGCACTAAAGGGACCTCGCTATTTGAACGTACTCCTGCCACAACCTGGCCGTTTCTCCGGTCAAGGCTTCGCGATAACGCTTGGTGATCCAGCGAACCCAAGCCTGAAGGGGTTCGCCTATGACGTAAACCTCTTTTGCCGGGGGCACTGGCTTTCCTATAAGCCGCAAGTGTAAGTGGTGCCGCCAGGATACTCGAACAAGCCACGTGGGGACAAAGGGAGGCGTAGCCTCGAAGAAGGACGGTCGTCCAGGCATCCGGAAAAAAGAGAACGGAGGAGCACCTGGGTCGCTGCACTCGTATAACATACCGGGCTGCGGTCCCAACAGAACATACTTGCGCGCTCCGCCTAATAAGAGGAGAGGGGCGGGCATGTTCTCCGGGAGGTCTTCAGCCCGTCCAGTTATGGTTGCCCCGATTATCCTCAGTTGTCCCGGCGGTGATGCATCAACATCACATAGGCAAGGCGAAGGAAAAGTGGGCTCGAACTGGTTACCCCGCCGTACCAAGACATGGGCAAGACACTGCGTGGGCCTATGGTAACTGGAAGAGAGCGCGAAATCACCAGAGTGGCAGTTTTGGAAGTTGCGCGTCCGTCCTCCAACTGTTACCGTGTGGGAGCCAGCCTTCAGCCCGAGCTTGGAAAGGTCCAGCTCGGCAGATTCTCGACTTATGCTTAGCAAGCGCTTACCATCGATTGAGAGTTCCAAGCCCATCGGCCTCTCAGTAGTAACCTCCACCTTGGGCTCGGCACCAACGAGCCATGTCGCCGCATCAAGCTTGAGGCCTCCTTTGAGGCTAAAAGAAAGCGGCAACGCCGGCACCAGGCAAGCAAATTCCGGCCTAAGGGGAGTTGGCCTACCTTTAATCTCCACATTAATGTAGGCCAGCCAGCCTTCTGGCAAGCCTTGCGTCCCAGGCGCCTGGTACCAGCCTTGCGTGGCGTATATTCGAAGGAATAGCTCCAGGTCCGCTGTCAGGTAGCTCTTGCATAATAGAAGGTGCTTCTTGTCTGGCCTGACCTCGAATTGAGACGTGTAGCCACCGAGGTCCATATTCGGGCTCGCAACGATTAGGGGGCTGGCATCCCATCGCAATACATATTTGCCATTCGCCAACTCAAAGCTTTGACTTAAGTAAGTATGCGCGCTGAAAGGCAATGGCTCATACCACTCCAATCCTACGTCAAGCGGCTGCAAGTAATAGCTACCCGTTGCAGATGTGAAATTGCCTGACGGAAATCCAGCAGGACGGCGCGGGAAGAACTGAAGGCTAAACTCCCGGCCTCCTCTGTCCGGTTCTATCTGTAGGACAATTCGGGAAACTAGGCGCCCTTGTATGTCCTCTTTTTCGCCTGCCCACCATCGCGCTTCCTGAGCGACTATTCCAGCAATGTGCAGACACACCTCGTTACCGCCATTGCGGATAACTGCTCTTGCGCGGCCAGAAAGGCTACACGTAGCCCGCTCGCACCACCTCCGGAGAAGAGGTAGCAGGTCCTCCGGGTCGATCTCTGCATTTGGCGGGATACGGGCAAATTCGAAGAAGTCAGGCAGTTTGTCCCTGTCCGCTGCCTTAAGAAGCGATTGGGAGATGTGGTGGCCTATCCAGGTCAGCCTGCCCAGTTTCTCGGCAGTGCACAATCCTAGCTCGCCATGATTATCTAAGTGCAGCCAGCGCTTAAGATCGTCCCAATAGGACCGCGTTTCCCAGAAACTGGGTGGCTCGGAACGACCATCGAAGCCGAGCAGTTCGTTTAGACGCGTATAGTAATTATTAACTCCAATCCCCCTGGTCCAGTCCCTCTGCATATTGCTAGCAGCCAAAACGCAGAGAGCTAAGAGGCCTACGAATGGGGGCTTGCTTGATCGTCGCTCCTTCGAGTGTCTCCACATGCTAGCGTTATTCTTGAACCGGTAGAATGGATTCGGACTGCTGCGGGACACCTGAGAACGGACTGCCCAGACGAATTCGCTCTCTCCCTTTCCGCCAGGGAGCGAAAAAGCCGATTGTCCGATCTCGCTGAGTGTATCACCGTCGACCTGCAAGTAGACCGGGCGCCCTTTGTGCCGAGCGTTGAAGAAGTGGTCGCAGATTGCCCGGTTCCAGTCCTCATACCTGGGACGAGAGCTAACTTGGCTTGTCACTGCTTCGGCGGTTAAGCTGCCCAGCGGCAGCCTCACCCCTCACATTTGAGAAAACTTGGGCGGCATGAACGAACGACGCCTGGAGATGTCTAGTAGAATAAGCTAGGAGCACGTGCAGGATACGCCCCCCCAGTGTGGATGGGAACATAATACACTGTAAGAAAAGGTCCGTCAACTCCAAATTCCTGTATCTATGTCTTCTAGGGTCTTGGGCCTGTTTGTCTACCTGTCAGCCGATCGCACCTGGGGCAGTAAGCATCCACCCGCTAATGCTGAGCGAGAACCCCCATTAGCCCAGGTGCACTTGGGGGAAATTCGTGCTACAGGAGTCCAGGGGAGTCCCGCATTGTAAGTAGGAACGTCCATCTGCTCGGCACCAAGAGACCGCAGCCTGGGCGTCTGATCGCACGGATGTCTGTTGGATGACCATGCCGCTGGTATGCGTCCCCGACCCCTCGGTAATTACAGATTAGCCAATCGCAGGCAGGATTAACCAGTGGACGATACTATTGCCAGACGTCAGTCGGCTCAACCGGTAGAGGACACTGTAGCTAATCGTCAGCGCGATTGACCATGAGGCGAGTCCTGCTCTTGGACCGCCGAGGCCGTGCAGTATTCAGGATCCCGGTATGCCGGCCTCTTGCTGCCTGTGTGGTGTGCGAGGCGCGCCAGGACAGGTTATACTTGATGTATGTCGAAGGCTTTTGCCGCCGTGAGGATGGTACTGGCAGTTATTATTGCTCTGCTCGCCGGTCTGTTGGGGCTAAGCTTTGTCTTCTCTGACCCAGGGCCAGGGGAATCCTTGATGTGGCGCCTGGCTGAGGCCGCTCTACTGTTCTTCTTCTCCGGCGTGCTGACCGGTTATCTCTACAGCCGGTCCTGGAGACTGGCCGGGCTGGCCGCCTGGGGAGCCGTGCTTCTGGCCCTGGCAAGCCTGCTCTCGGCGGCTGGTGAGGGCCTTACAGGCGGGGAGCTTGTACAGTTGCTGGCTCTCCTGCTGGTCCCACTCGGGCTGGCCCTCGCAGGTGGCTATTTGGGGGCGTTGCTCTTCAGGATGGGCGGGCTCGATCGCCTGCTCGAGCGTTTGCTTCACGAGAAGTAGCAGCGCGACAGCTGCTATACAATCTGCCTTGACCCCTCCGGAGGCATGGCTTATACTTCCCTGGAAGGGCTAGGGCGGGGTTTCTGCTCCTATGAAATGCTCCAATTGCGGATCTGACATACCACCAGGCTTCAAGTTCTGCGGCAACTGCGGCACGAAGCTGGCCCCGCAATGTCCCGGTTGCGGCGCAGAAGTTCCGGAGGGCTTTAAGTTCTGCGGGCAATGCGGGACGCCCCTCCAGGGCGCAGCGCCGCCGCCTCCTCCCCCGCCTAAGGAAGAGCCTCCCCCAACCCCGGAGCAGGGTCTCCTCCAGGAGGAGCTGAAGCAGGTTACCATCCTCTTCGGCGACGTCTCCGGTTTCACCGCTATGTCAGAGAAACTCCAGCCCGAGCAAGTTCGCCTCATCATGGATACCTGTCTGAAGCAACTGGCGAAAGAGGTCAAGCGCTTTGGCGGCACGGTGGATAAGTTCAGTGGAGATAACATCATGGCCCTCTTCGGGGCTCCCGTGGCCCATGAAGATGACCCTGAGCGGGCGGTGATGGCGGCCATTAATATGCAAGAGGCGCTTACCCGCTTCGCCGCCGATCTCGAAAAGAGGACCGGCCTCTCCCTCCAGATGCGCATGGGCGTGAACACCGGACCCGTGATAGCGGGCATGACCGGCTCAGAGCAGGCCAAGGACTACACTGTGATGGGTGACGCCGTTAACCTGGCATCTCGGCTGGAGCACGCTGCAGAGAAGGGGAAGATACTGGTAGGTGAGAGCACCTACAAGGCCACCAGGGCGGTAATTGACTACCATGAGCTCGCCCCCATAATGGTCAAGGGGAAGAGCCAGCCGGTACCCATATGGGAAGTAGTCGGCACAAAGGCCCGGCCGGAGTCCCGGCGAGGCATCCGGGGTCTGGAATCATTCATAGTGGGCCGGGATGATGAGCTCGCCCGCCTTAAACAGGCCTACGCCACCGTAACTGAAAGAGACCGCCCCTACCTGGTTACCGTGCTCGGCATGGCCGGGATGGGTAAGAGCAGACTTTCGGTAGAATTCGAGAAGTATGTTTCGAGCCTGCCGGAGCCGGCAGTTGTGCGACGGGGCCAATGCCTGCCCTACGGCTCTACCGTGGCCTTCCTACCCCTGGCCGAGGTTATCAGGTCAGAGTGCGGAATCCTGGATAGCGACGCCCCGGAAATGGCCAGAGAAAAGCTTCTGGCCGCTATCCAGGCCTCAGGCTCCGCGCCGGACGCCGCCGGCAACATCCGGGCCGGAAGGTCCGAAGATCCGTTACAGGTCTTCGAGCGCGTCTGTTTCGCGATAGGCCTGGCCTCGGAGGAACCCTTCAGCGAGATGGACCCCAAGAGCGTGAAAGAGGAGCTATTCTGGGGCCTGCGCAAGTTCTTCGAGAAACGAGCTGCCATACAGCCTATGGTACTCGTCTTCGACGATATACATTGGGCCGATCCCAGCTTGCTGGACTTTATCGAATACCTGGCAGACAAGTCTGAGCGAGCAAGCCTGCTGGTACTCGGGCTTAGCCGTCCTGACCTCATGGACAAGCGTCCCAGCTGGGGCGCCTTCAAGAAGAACTTCTTATCCCTTTTTCTTGAGCCCCTGGACTATGAGGGGAGCTGCCGGCTGATAGGGCAGTTGCTCAATGTCGAAAACCTTCCGGAGCGGCTGGCACGCGCAATTACCGCCAAGGCCGAGGGCAATCCCTTCTACATCGAGGAGATCCTGAGGATGCTCATCGAGGATGGGGCTATCATCCAAAGAGATGAGGTATGGCTACTGACTGCCGCCGACGCCGTTCAGGCCCGCATTCCGGACACCCTCCAGGCCCTGATGGCAGCGCGCATAGACCGGCTGCAGCCTGAGGAGAAACGGGTGCTCCAGGAGGCCAGCGTGATGGGCCGGGTCTTCTGGGAAGCAGTCCTGCTGAATCTTGCCGGGAGCTTGAGAGGGGATGCCCTCGATCAGAAGCTGCATGAACTGGAGGTCAAAGAGCTCGTGAGAGAGCACGATGACTCGCAGTTACCCGGAGAAGATGAATGGTCCTTTAATCACATCCTCGTACGAGAAGTCTCCTATGAGAGCATTCCCCGGGCCAAGAGGGCGGAGAAGCATACTGTGGTGGCACGGTGGATCGAGCAAAAGGCGGCAGGCCGGCTGGATGGCTTTGCGGAAATGCTTGCCTACCAGTGGGAGCAGGCAGCGCTGATAGACATCGAAATGGGCGCCTTGCTTGGCAGGAACGAGGCCAGCAGTACCATCAGGCGCCAGGCTGTTCAGTACCTGAAGCTAGCCGGCGACAAGGCCAGGCACATCCAGTCAAACCTGGAAGCCAATAGTCTCTACAACAGAGCATTGGTCATCCTCGATAGCCTGTTTCAGGAAGGGAACGTCCCGGACTTCAGCCTCCAGGATGTCCAGATGGAACTGCTGTGCGTCCACGCAGCGGTCCTGGAAGAGCTTGGCGAATACAACAAGGCCATTCAGCAGATGGAGATGGTCCGGGAAAGAGCCCGGGAGCGAGGAACACGAGGGTTGGAGGGTGAAGCTCTCAGGCTGCTGGGCAACCTTTATCGCGATAAAGGCGATCTGACACAGGCGGAGCGGCTGGCCAGACAGGCGCTTGATTGCATGGAGGAAGAAGACCAGGCGAGGAACCGGGGCGAGACTCTGCTGCTGGTGGGGAAGGTCTACCATGACATGGGCCAGCCAGGGGAAAGCCGGCGCTGGGCGGAATCCGCATTGCGGGTGGCCAAGGAGTTCGGGGACCGGCGTCTGGAGCTGGCCGTCTTGCCCCTCCTGGGCAACTTGAACCTGCACAGCGGCTGGCTAGACCAGGCAGAGAAGCTATACCAGGAGGCTATCCGCCTCGCCGGCGACATCGGCGACAAGCGGGTAGAGGGCTCCACGCTTTACCTGCTTGGAAACGTGGACCTGAACAGCGGCGACTTGCCAGCCGCCCGTGAGCACTTGAACGAAGCCATCGGCCTTTTCCGAGAAATGGCCAATCGGCGTGGAGAGGCATGGAGTACCCTGACCCTGGGCACCGCAATGGCCAGGAGTGATGACTTCAACGGAGGCCTGCAGATGGTCACGCGGGCTCTGGAGATCTGCCAGGAGCTGGGAGACAAGTGGGCCGAGCCCTGGTGCCTGCGGGCCCTGGGCGAGATATCGATGAGCCAGGGGGACCTGCCTCAAGCTGAAAGTAAATTCCAGGAGGCCCTATCCAAGTCGCAGGCCTCAGGAGATAAGGGCATCCTGCCTGAGTTATACAGGGGCCTGGCTGAAGTGTACCTGGGCAAGGGAGAGACGGCCGCCGCCCTGGAGCACGCCGGCCGGGCGAGGGAGGTGGTCTCGGAGGATGACATCTACTCCCAGGCGACGACCTGGAGAATCCAGGGAGTAGCCCTGATGGCCGCCCGCCAGTGGAAAGACGCGGAGGAATGCTTCAAGAGCAGCATAGGCATTCTTAAGGATACCGGCTTCCGTATAGAGCTGGCCAGAGGCTATCTCGAATTTGCCCGTTTGATGGACGAGTTGAAACGGGAGCAGGAGGCTACCGCTATGCGTCAGAAGGCAGCGGAGCTAGGCTGGACACCGAGATGATAAGAGTTGGTATTTTAACTGCAAGCGATAAAGGGTCCCGGGGAGAACGGGTTGACACCAGCGGGGACGCCATCCGGGAGATGGTGGCCTCGATAGGAGCCGAGGTGGCTAAATATGACATCGTGCCTGACGAGCGGGACCTGATCTCCCTGAAGCTCCGGGAGTGGTGCGCTGAGGGGCTGGACCTCATCGTCACGACTGGAGGGACCGGGCTGGGGCCGCGTGATGTAACCCCGGAGGCCACCCGGGATGTCATCGACCGGGAGGCACCGGGCATGGCGGAGGCTATGAGGGCACAGAGCCTTAAATTTACACCGATGGCTATGCTTAGCCGGGCTGTGGTCGGCGCCCGTGACAAGACCCTGATCGTGAACCTGCCGGGCAGCCCCAAGGGTGTCCGGGAGTCGCTGGGCGTACTGTTGCCCGTCCTTCCCCATGCCATCGACATACTCAAGGGCGTGGTCGGCGAGCACCCTCCTACACAGAAAGCCTAGCTATGCGACTGGATGTCCTGACCCTTTTCCCTGAGATGTTCCGCGGCCCTTTTGAAGATAGCATCATCAAGCGCGCCGTCGACAGGGAATTGGTCCAGATAGCCTTCCACAATATCAGGGATTTCTCAACGGACAAGCACCGCACCGTAGATGATGCTCCCTATGGAGGCGGGCCAGGCATGGTTATGAAGCCTGATCCGGTGTTTGCCGCCGCGGAGTCACTGAATCTCCCTGAGGGAACTCCGGTCATCCTGCTGAGCCCGCAGGGACGCCTGTTCAACCAGAGGATAGCGGAAGACCTGGCATCAAAAGAGAGGCTCGTGCTAATCTGCGGGCACTACGAGGGTGTTGACGAGCGAATCCGAGAGCACTTGACGACTGATGAAATAAGCATCGGTGACTACATCTTGACGGGAGGGGAAATTCCCGCTATGGTGTTGGTGGACGCGTTAGTGCGCCTGGTGCCTGGCGTGCTGGGGTCCGAGGAATCCATCAGGACTGATTCCTTGAGCAGCGGGCTTCTCCAGTTCCCCTTGTATACCCGACCGGCGGATTTCAGGGGATGGAAGGTGCCGGAGGTTCTGCTATCGGGTAACCACCAGGAGATTGCCCGATGGCGCAGGAGCCAGTCACTATTGCGTACAGTCGAGCGGCGGCCGGAGTTGCTGGAGGTTGTGGAGCTCACCGACGAGGAACGGAGTGAGCTGGGGATCAGGAGGTAGACAGGATGCCGTTTAATATTGGGGCCCCGGAGATGCTGATTATCATGGTGATCGCATTGATCGTCTTCGGGCCCGCCAAGTTGCCAGAGATGGGGAAGACTATCGGCAAGGCCATGCGGGAGTTTCGCCGCGCTTCGTCGGAGCTCACAGACGAGCTTACCAGGGAAGTGGATGTAAAGAAGGAGCAGGAGCGCAAGGTTGTTCCGGCAATCAGTTCTGCTGAGAGCCCTACCAGCTATACGCCTGCTCAGACTCAAGCTTACAGCGACGAGCCAGCAACGGCATTGTCTGAGCCTATTCTGGGTGCGCCCCAAGACTTAGCAAAGTCCGTGGACCAGGACGGGGCACAGCCTGTGACTCAGGACGGGGACAATCCAGTGACTCAGGAAGGGACAAAGCCTGTAGCTCAGGCTGCTTCGATCCAGCCTAACGAGAATTAAAGGGGGTGATTCCATTGGACGCATCATCAGCGGTGTTGTTGGAGCCAAATGCCAATATCGCACCGTTTGGCCCTGGCGACCAGATAAAGGTCAGCAGCAGGATCCGGGAGGGAACCCGGGAACGAATTCAGAACTTTGAAGGTGTCGTAATTCGAATTCACAGAGGCGGACCCGGCTCCACGTTCACCGTGCGGCGGATTACCCACGGTGTAGGTGTGGAGAAGACCTTCCTGTACCACTCACCCCTCCTCGAGAAGGTGGAGGTGATCCGACGGGGCAAGGTCCGACGGGCCAAGCTATTCTACTTGAGAGGACTGACCGGCAAGGCAGCACGAATCAAGGAGAAGGGCTGGACCACTCGCAAGGAGGGGACCCAGGAGTAGGGTGTATGCAGAGGTGGCAGTGGACTTCCCCGCCGGGGTGTCCAAGACATACACCTACGCAGTCCCCGCTCACTTCACGCTAAACCCCGGAGACCTGGTCCTGGTGCCGTTCGGCGCCAGGACCCTTCCCGGCATAGTCTTTTCCCTCACATCAAAGTGCAGTTTCGACCACCCCCGGGAGATTAGCAGACGCGTCTCACCGGAGCCCCTCGTCTCCAGAGTCCACCTTGAGCTGGCCCGCTGGTTATCTCACCATTACCTGTGCTCGCTTTACGAAGCAGCTTCTCTGGTACTTCCGCCTGGAGCCGAGCCGCGGGCTCGTACGATCTTTCAGGCAGTAGATAACGCCCCGCCAGCCGTTCTGGAATCTCTAGGAAGCGATGAGAAACGGGTTTATAGCCTGATCGCTAGCAGAAGCCGGTCCGACCTCGCTGTAGTGAGAAAGGCCTTTCCCCGCCTTCGCCTTGAGCCCATCCTGGACCACCTGCTGCGAAAGAAGCTGGTGGAAAAGCAAACAACGACCTCCCAGCCTCGCGCTGGCCCCAGGGTTACCTGGACCATTGAGCTGACGGAAGATGCAGACCGGGGGCCTGTCCGGGGAAGCAAGTCGCAGGCGGTATTGGCCCTGCTCAGAGAGGCCGGCGGAAGCCTGGCGCTGTCTGAGGCACAGAAGCATCTTGGCCCTCTCTACGCCACTGTCTCCTCTCTGGAACGGCGAGGGTTAGTGCGGCGCGTAGCGGTCGAGGTGCAGCACGTACCCGTAGCTCGGCAGACGGGGCCGGAGACTCAACCCCTGGAGCTTAGCCCCGCTCAGCGGGAAGCCTGGCGACACCTGGAGAAGGCCATGGCCGGCCCGATTCAGGGCTCGCGAGTCTTCCTTCTCCATGGGGTTACGGGCAGCGGCAAGACGGAGCTTTACCTTCTGGCCCTCGCCGAGGCCGTCCGGCTGGGACGGCAGGCTATCGTGCTGGTTCCGGAGATCGCCCTTACCCCGCAAACCGTAGAGCGGTTCGCCGCCCGGTTCCCTGGCCGTGTTGCGGTCCTTCATAGTGCCCTTACCGGTAGTGAGAGGCAGGGAGAATGGACACGCATCAGGGAGGGCCAGGCGGACGTGGTTATCGGGTCCCGGGGGGCCATCTTCGCCCCGGTGCCCAGGCTGGGCCTCATTGTTATGGACGAGGAGCACGAATGGACCTATAAGCAGGACCAGCAGAGCCCCCACTATAACACCAGAGACGTGGCCAGGCGCCTTGCCGAGCTCACCGGAGCTATCGTTATTCTGGGAAGCGCGACGCCGGATGTTGCGAGCTACTATCATGCCCGACATGGCGATTATGTCCTGTTGAGCCTGCCCGGGCGGGTCAGCGAGAATGGACCTCTGCCTCTTCCGCACGTCGATGTAGTGGACATGCGGAAGGAGTTGCGGGAGGGGAACCGGAGCATGTTCTCCCGTTCTCTACAATCGGCGATGAAAGAAGCCCTGGACAAGGATGAACAGGTCATTCTCTTCCTGAACCGGCGCGGGGCTGCAAGCATCGTGGTCTGCCGCGATTGCGGACATGTTATGCAATGCCGGCGCTGCGATCTGCCGCTTACCTACCACTCGCAAGGGTCCGGGCTGGTATGTCATCAGTGCAACCTCCGCCGGCCGGTGCCGGACGTCTGCCCATCTTGTTGGAGCGATAAGATACGCTACCTGGGCGTAGGCACTCAGAAAGTGGCCGAGGAGACCGCAGCCCTCTTCCCGGGAGCACGGATCATGCGATGGGACAGCGATGTAACTGGCGATCATCATTCTCACGAAGCAATCTTGAATCGATTTGCCAGCCACCAGGCCGATATCCTCATCGGAACACAGATGATCGCCAAGGGGTTGCATCTGCCGCTCGTAACCCTGGTGGGCGTGGTCAATGCCGACCTGGGGCTACATCTTCCGGACTTTCGCGCCACGGAGCGCACGTTCCAGATCCTGACTCAGGTAGCCGGCCGCGCCGGGCGCGGACCGTCCGGCGGCCGGGTAATCATCCAGACATACACCCCACACAACTATGCCCTGGTCGCCGCCAGCAACCACGACTACCACTCCTTCTACGAGCAGGAGATAGGTTACCGCCGCTCACTGGGCAATCCCCCCTTCGGCCAGCTCGTGCGCCTGGTCTATTCTCACACCAATAGCCAGGCCTGCGAGAGAGAGACGCTCCGGATGCTCACGCTTCTCAAGCACGAGATGGAGATCAGAGGTCACCGGGGCATACACACTATCGGTCCGGCGCCATGTTACTTCAGCCGGGTCAGGGGCAGATATCGCTGGCACTTGATACTCAGAGGCAAGAGTCCCAGAGATCTCATGGCGCCCGTGGTCCTGCCGCAGGGCTGGACGTTGGACGTGGATCCTATATCCCTGCTATAATTGTCTTGATTGCCGGCTCGGGCGGATCTAGCTGAGCCGGCGTGATTATGGTATCAGTTCGGAGACTGAGGCTTGACGATCCTGACAATTCTTCCGGCGAGTAACCCGCTGGTACACAAGAAGTCCAAGCGGGTTGCCCGGATAGACAAGTCAATACACAAGCTTCTGGACGACATGTTAGAGACCATGCGGGCGGCCGGGGGCGTGGGCCTGGCGGCTCCTCAGGTTGGCGTGCTCCTACGGGTGATTGTTATCGAGACGCCCGACGAGGGCCTCATCGAACTAGTCAACCCGGAGATAATCAAGGCTGCCGGCGAGCGCGTGGTCGAAGAAGGCTGTCTTTGCCTGCCAGGATACATCGGCGAGATCAAGCGCAGTGAGACAGTCAAGGCCAAAGGGGTGGACCGGGACGGCAGGGAGGTGCGGATCAAGGCCGATGACCTTCTGGCCGAGGCCCTGGAGCATGAGGTAGACCACCTGAACGGTATACTCTTTGTGGACCACCTGGAAAGCATGGACAAGCTCCGCAAGCTGGAGCCGCAGCCGGTGACCCACGAGGCCAGCAACGAGGAATAAACGAGGAACAAAGGAATGCTCTCCCGGCACCTTGTTCTTCGACGGGACGAGAAAAAAGTATGCGACGTAACAACAAGATCATCCTGTTAGGAATTGTCATACTGACCTTGATGGCCGCCTGGGTCGTGTGGCCGCGGGCCGATGGGTTCAGTCTCCAGCTCGGGGGCTTGAGCTTCGAGCGAAAGAGCCTCAAGCTGGGACTCGACCTCCAGGGAGGCACCTCTCTGGTGATGCAAGGCGATCTGTCAAGCGTTCCGACCTCGACTGCAGACAAGGCCATGGATGGAGTCGTCAACGTCCTTGAGCGCCGAATCAACGGCTATGGCGTGGCTGAGGCCACTATCCAGAGGCAGGGAGCGGACCGGATTCTGGTGCAGCTCCCCGGCGTACGTGATGTCCAGGAGGCGATCAACCTCATCGGCAAGACTGCGCAACTGGACTTCCGCGAGCAGCAACCGGGGCCGGACGGTCAGATGCAATGGGTGCCCGCTACCGCACTGGGGAATGACGGCCAGCAACAGCAACTGACAGGCAAGTATTTCCAGCCCAATTCGCAGGTCAGCTTCGACCAACAGACCGGCAAGCCCCAGGTGAATTTCGAGTGGAATTCCGAGGGCGCAAAACTATTCGAGCAGATAACTGGCAGGCTTATTGGGAAGCCTCTTGGCATATTCCTGGATAACGAGATGATATCGGCGCCAACGGTTCAGAGCGTTATCAGAGACAGCGGCGTAATCACCGGTGTAGGCCTGCAGGAAGCCCAGCTGCTGGCGATCCAGCTAAACGCCGGTGCGCTTCCCATACCGGTGAACATAATCCAGCAGCAGGACGTGGATGCCACGCTGGGCGCGGACTCCCTTCAGAAGAGCCTTCTGGCAGGTCAGATAGGGCTCGGGATCGTTGCCCTCTTCATGTTGATACACTACCGGGTGCCCGGCCTGCTGGCCGACATTGCGCTGCTGGTATATTCGACCCTGGCGCTGGCCGTCTTCCAGCTCATCCCGGTAACTCTGACGCTGGCGGGCATCGCCGGCTTCATCCTGTCTATCGGTATGGCGGTGGACGCAAACATCCTGATATTTGAGCGCACCAAAGAGGAAGTGCGCGCCGGCCGTACCCTGGGGGCGGCGATAGAAGCCGGCTTCTCACGGGCGTGGACGTCTATCCGGGACAGCAACTTCTCTACCCTCATAACGTGCGTGATCCTGTTCTGGTTCGGCAGCAACTTCGGGGCCAGCATCGTGACCGGGTTTGCCGTGACCCTGGCCCTGGGCGTGATCATAAGCATGTTTACCGCAATTATCGTCACCCGAACCTTCCTGCGGACTCTGGTATCCTCCCAGTTTGGACGCAGCCTGGCTTCGTTCGGGGTTGAGCCGCACACCACCACCCAGAAGCTGGCGGTGGCGGCCACTGGAGATTAGGAATGCAGGATTTAGTAAGCAAGCGATACTGGTTCTTACTGCTCTCAGCAGTAATCATCATTCCGGGGTTGATCGCCCTTCTCTTGTTCGGCCTCCGACCGGGCATAGACTTCTCCAGCGGAAGTATAATGACGCTGAAGTTCTCAAATGCTATTGACCAATCAGAACTGAGGCAAGAGTTAACGACCCTGGGCCAGGGGGACGCGATCATCCAGCGTACCGACCCGACGACCTACCTGGTCCGGACAAGGGAGCTGGTCCATGCCAAGGCTGGTGCCGATGGAGATGATCTAGCAGAGTCAGAAAAGGACGCCATAGTAGCGGCTCTGGGGCAGCGATTCGGGGAGGTGCAGCTATTGACCTTTGACTCCGTATCGCCCATTGTTGCATCCGAGACGGTCAACAATGCAGCCTTCGCCGTATTGGCGGCTGCACTCGGCATACTGCTCTATATTACCTGGGCCTTCCGCAAGGTGGCACGTCCGTTCCGGTACGGTGCCTGTGCTGTCGCGGCTTTGCTCCATGATGTGCTGGTGGTTCTCGGTACAGCCGCTATCCTGGGCCGGGTGATTGGCCTCGAAGTGGACGCAATGTTCATCACGGCGACCCTTACCGTCATAGGCTTCAGTGTCCATGACACTATCGTGGTCTTTGACCGGATCCGCGAGAACATGCGCCGCGTTAGCGGCGGGTTCGATAACGTGGTGAACCAGAGCCTTCTTCAGACGATGGCACGGAGCCTGACTACGTCCTTGACGGTGGTCTTCACGCTGTTGGCTATCCTCCTCTTCGGGGGAGTGACGATACGTAGCTTTGTGCTGGTGCTGCTCATAGGCATCATCAGCGGGACCTATAGCTCCATCTTCAACGCCAGCCAGCTCCTGGTCGTATGGGAGCACGGTGAGTTCAAGAAGCTCTTCCGGCGCCTGCCGGTCCCCCAGTTAGCCAAGTCGTAAGGCTAGCAGTCTGACAGGGACTCGAACGCCCGGAAGGGCAATCAGGCGAGATCGATAAACACGAACAACGCGATGTAGGGGAGGCTCTAGAGCCTCCCCTACATGTTCTCCCAGCTCCTACTGTTCCTTGAGCAGCTCCTCCAGCCTCTTCCGGTCAAAGCCAACGACAACTTCGCCGTCGATCTGCGTGACCGGGGTGGTCTGGTAGCCGAGGTCCAGCAGCTCGTTCAGGGCCTTCTCGTCCTGCGAGACATCCCTGGATTCAAAAGCCACACCCTTGTTTGCAAGAAACTCTTGCAGCTTGTGGCAGAACATTCAGCCAGGCTGCATATAGACGGTTATCTTCTTCATCTATCATCACTCCGAGAGCCTTACCGGCGCATGCGGGGGTCCAGGGCATCACGCAGGCCATCGCCGAGGAAGGTGAAGGACATCATGGTTAAGGCGATTGCCAGCCCCGGCCAGAGGACCAGATATGGGAAGGCAAAGATAGCCTGGTAACCATCCTGAATCATAGAGCCCCAGCTTGGGGTCGGAGGCGAGATGCCGATGCCGATATAGCTGAGGGCGGCCTCGGCAAATATGGCCCCGGGGATTCCGAAGGTCAGGGCCACGATGACAGGCCCCAGGGCATTGGGTAACAGGTGACGGACCAGGATGCGGAACTGGCTGCTCCCCAAGGAGCGGGCGGCCAGCACGTAGTCTCGCTCCCTCAGGCTGAGGATCTGCCCGCGCACCAGACGGGCCACAGTCACCCATCCAGCCAGGCCGATAGCCACGAAAATCATAGTAACGCTGCCGCCGAAGATCGACCGCAACAGGATTATCAGGAGCAGGTCTGGAAAAGCATACATGATGTCAGTGAAGCGCATTAGCAGGTTTTCCGTGCGCCCCCCCGCCAGCCCGGCAGTGGCGCCGATGGAAAGCCCTATAGCCAGGATAACGACCTGGGTGAGCACGCCCACCGTAATCGATGTACGTGCACCGAAGATGAGACGGCTAAGGACATCACGCCCGAGCCCGTCCGTGCCCATTGGGTGGGCCGCGCTCGGGCCGGAGAGGACGGCGGTGTAATCCTGCTTTATAGGATCGTAGGGCGCGAGCAGCGGGGCGAAGAGGGCTGTTATGACCAGCACCAGCACGATGACACCGCCACCGACCGCCATGCGGTTGCGCGCCAGGCGCCTCAGTGCGTCCCGCCACAAGCTGGTGGGGGGCCGCGCCAGCAAGATCGCCTCGATGTCCGAGGCTTGAGCGGGACTGGGTAGTTTCGTCTGCATGGGTTTGCTAAGAGTAGCGGATCCTGGGGTCAAGCACCCCATAGATCAGGTCCACAGCCAGGTTCGCCAGAGCCACGATCAGAGCATAAAAGAGGACGGCCCCCATAATCAAGGCATAGTCCCTGCCCCCAATCCCCTGCACAAAGATTCGCCCGATGCCAGGGATAGAGAAGACGTTCTCAATAATGAACGAACCGGTGACAAGGTAAGCCGCCATTGGCCCCAGAACGGTGACTATCGGTATCAGCGCGTTCTTGACTATGTGGCGTGTCAGGACCAGTCTCTCTGACAGGCCCTTGGCCCTGGCGGTCCGGATGTAATCCTGAGACAGAGTCTCCAGGACCGAGGCCCTGGTAATGCGAGCCAAAAACGCCGCCGGCGTCAGACCGAGAGCAATTGCCGGCATAATAACCTGGTCCGGAGAGCCCCACCCTCCCGTCTTCAGCAGATGGAGGCCCACCGAGAAGACGATAATCATCACCATAGCAACCACGAAGTTGGGGGTACTGGCCCCAACAGTGGCGAAGAACAGAGACAAATAGTCCAACCAGGAGTTCTGGCGAAGAGCGGAGACCAGGCCCAGCCCCAACCCGACAATCAGAGCGAAGGCCAGGGCTACGAGTCCGAGAGTGGCCGTAATGGGGAAGCCTCGCATAATAATCTCGGCCACGTTCTTATCCTGGGAGCTGTAGGAGATACCGAGGTCGCCGTGGCTGGCGTTCCAAACGAAGAGGCCATACTGCTCCCAGAGGGGCCTGTCCAGGTTGTACTTCCGGTTCAGGTTGTCAACGACGGCCGGGGCAAGGGCCTTCTCCCGGTCCCACGGGCCACCTGGCACCAGGTGCATCAGGCCAAACGTTATGAGAGAGACAACCAGCAGGAGAGGGATGATCCAGAGTATGCGCCGTATGAAGTAAGATGCCACGTTACCTCCTGCTCAAGAGTGGAGAGGGGGCCAGGCCCCCTCTCCACCTGACGATTCTAGTGTTTCAGGAGGTACACTTGGTCCATGAAGTGGTTGCCGGTCAGTGCCTGAGTATCAATAGCGGTGGTCTTGAGGCCCTTGACGTATGACTTAACCAAAACGAACCGCTCGTCGTTGAACAAGAACACCATGGGCAAGTCTTCAACTACCATCTTCTGAGCCTCTGCCCACAGGTCAAGGCGCTTCTTGGGATCCTGTTCGACCGCTGCCTTCTTCATAAGGTCGTCCAGCTTAGGATTGCTGTACTGGGTGTAGTTGCTTCCGCCATTACTGCCGAACGTCTCCGGAAGCCAGTTGTCGGGATCAGGGTAGTCTGCTGTCCAACCAGCCATGGCCACCTGGTATTTCTTGGAGCCAACCAGCTTGGTAAACTCCGCCGCCTCCATAGGCTCAAGCTTTATATCTACCCCAAGGTTGTCCTTGAACTGTGCCTGTGCATACTGGGCCGTCTGGGGGTTCGCTCCAGCATTGGCATACTGGAAGGAAATGGGAGGCAGTCCCTTGCCGTCCGGGTAACCGGCGTCGGCAATAAGCTGCTTAGCCTTGGACGGGTTGAAATCCCACTGCTTCCCCAGGTCCGCCTGGTACCCGGGCATCCCCGGAGGAATCCAGCTGACCGCGGGCCGTCCGACTCCGTTACGCACCTTATCGATATAGGTTTGACGGTCGAATGCCATGGAGAAGGCCTGGCGGACCTTCGGGTTATCGAACGGGGCTATCTTGTTGTTGAACTGCATGGCAAAGGTAGCCAGGCGAGGAACACGCACTACCTGTTCCTTCAGATTGGGGTCTTGCATCACCTGCGGCACACTGGCGGGTGGCACCCTCGAAATATCCCGCTCGCCGTTCTGGAAGGCGGCGTAGTTAGCCGTAATGTTCTCTACCATAAAAAGGGTAATCTTCTTGAGCTTAGGCTTGTTCCCGAAGTAATTGTCGTTCGGGACCAAAGTAATGTGGTCCTTAGAGACATACTCCGTCATCTTGTAGGGTCCGTTGCCTACATAGCTCGCCGGGTCGGAGGCCCACGTGTCGCCCTTGGCCTCAATAACATCCTGGCGAACGGGAACGACCGGATGGAGGGCTAGAAGGCTGGGGAAAGAGGAACTTGGGTCCGCCAGCGTAAACTTCAGCGTAGTATCGTCTACGGCCTTGACGCCGACGGCATCCCGAAGGCTCGCCATGGTGGCTGCATCCGGACTCTTGGGGGCACTCTTGGTTCCCAGGGCGCTGTTGTATGCCTCTGCCCCAGCAATGCCGTAGTAGAACGAGGCGTACGCGGCGGCCAGCTTGGGATCCAGGAGACGCTTGACGGAATATTCAAAGTCCTTGGCGGTAACGACCTTGCCGTCGCTCCATTTGACATCGTTCCGGAGCTTTATAGTATAGGTCTTGCCATCGGCGGAGATGCCTCCATTGGATATGGTGGGCACTTCCTTGGCTACTGCTGCATCGAGGGTCAGGTCATCCTTGAATCTCAGCAGGCCCTTGAAGACCAACGAGATAACTGCGATAGATGGGTCCCAGGCGCTGGCGTTAGGGTCCAGACTGGGCGGGTCGCCGTCGATGTTGGCCCGGTACTCCTGGTTCGCATCCAGGTCGCCTGAAGCCCCTCCCGGGCCGGACGCCGCCGGTGCACAGGCCGATAGGAGCAGGGCAGGGAGCAAGAGACACGTTAGGAAAGATAATAGCCGTCTAGAACGCCTTGTCATTAAATAGACAACCCCCTCGTAAGGTTTGTAAGATTTAGGCCTTTCCTTGGCGCGAATCCTAGCACCTGGCATTGCAAAAGTCAATCTAGAATGGCGCGATATGTTGTTGCTCAGGGACTATGTCCGCCTTAACTGCTCAGGGAAAATGTCCGCATAATGGAGAAATGAGGACAGTTACCTTGAACCAGAAACAGCAACGAAGGGTTGATATCCTGACCAGAC
>Ga0082335_1002426_pt1 | contig 34989 bp, 40 predicted proteins | sample Subgrocontami58m_FD_72375 | JGI IMG/M metagenome (GOLD analysis project Ga0082335, IMG submission 72375) | Subsurface groundwater microbial communities from S. Glens Falls, New York, USA - GMW37 contaminated, 5.8 m (SPADES assembly) (version 2) ... | reverse complement strand
CCCCCGCCGGGGCCGGGCCTCCCCCCCCCTCCCTGGTGGGGCGCTGGCCTCCCCCCTCGGCCCCCAGCCCGGGTGCTCGTGGTTTCCGCCCCCCGCCATGGGTGGGCGCGGGCCGGAACGTCCGGTGCTGTGGCCACCGCCACGGCCTTCGCCAGCCGCCGCAATGTACCGAGGTCGTGCGGCGCCCGCTCGAAGGCCACCGCCAGCCGGTCCACCGTCCCGGTGAAGCGGTAGCCCAGGCCCTCGGCATCCCACACCACACTCCAGCGGGCAGCAGCGGCCAGAATGGTGCGGATGACGCTGGCGTCGATATCGTCGCCAGCGAGCGCCGCCTGCAACTCAGATCGCAGCGCCTCGCCCACCCAGCCGTCCCACGCCCTCGGCAGCGTGCGCTCCACACTGGTCAACACCCGCGACGCCGGCACGTAGTCCGGGTACACCGCACGGACGGCGGTGGCCTGCGCCAGCCCGGCCCGCTGGGCCTCGGTCTGCAACCACTCCCGGAGTGCGTCTGGGAGCAGGGCCGCCAGGCCGTACGTTGGCGTTTGGAGCAGGGCTGCCACCTCCTCTTGGGTGGGCGCCAACTGGGGCAGGCTGGCATCAATCCTGATGGGGGCGACACCGCAGACTACCGCACTGTCACTCCGCGATGCTGCCACTTTGAACAACCCAACCTCCCTGGTTGCCTTGTCTAGCACCACAAGGTGTGCCTTGAAGAAACCCGGCGTCCCAGACATTCCTGCGGTACGCAGGTAGAAGTTTGGACTGTCACGTTCTGACAACGGCGTCACCGTGGCGCGCGGATCGCCCGCCGCCCCGCCGCTCCAGGCTCCCTCCAGGCCGAGCGCACGAGTTTCGGCAAAATGCGCGACCATCCGTGTCATGTCGACCCGTGCCGCATCCACCGCCCGCCGGTAGACCGCCGCGCCGTTGCCGATATCGGGCAGGTTGCTGGCGGCTTCCGACAGGCGGGCGAGCAGGCCGGACTCGCGGTCGCGGCCGTCGAGCCGGCGGGCCAGCTCCGCGGCGCGGGCGGCGTACAGCAGCACCTGCGCCGCCTCCAACCCGCCGATGTCGTCGAAAAACCAGCCGCAACTGGTGTACATCAGCAGGGCGTGCCGCTGCATCTCCAGCAGTTGCAGCGCCTGGGTGACCTGTTCGGCGGTCAGTCCCAGCTTCCCGTTCTGCGTCAGGAAGGCAGTGCGAGCCACGTCCGAGCGATCGAGCACCAGCGCAACGTAGCCATTGCGGGCGGCCCAGGGGTCGGCAAACAGCGCCTGGCCCTGCTGCTCGAACAGCTCCTCCACATCGTCACGCAGCGCGTCAAGGGCGTTGCGCAGCGGCGGGCGCCACGCCTGCTGCCAGCCGTGATGGGCGCCGGTGCTGCAGCCGCAATCGCTGCGCCAGCGCTCCACACCGTGGGCACAACTCCACGATGTGTTCTCCACGATCTCCACCTCGAACTCGGGCGGGAAGCGCTCCAGGAACTCGCCATAATTGGTCAGGGTGATGCCATCGCGCTCAGCCGCTTCCAGTTGTGTGATGGCGTAGCTAAGGGCCATGTCGCCGAAGCGGTGATGGTGGCCGTAGCTCTCACCATCCGTGGCGATGTGCACCAGTTGCGGGCCGTCACGCCTGTCGAAGCCGCCGGTTAACCGCGTCGCAAAACCGTCGCCCGACCGCAGCAGCCCGTTGAAGGCCACCCCTTGGGCGATGTCGCCGTCGTAGAAGAACAGCACGATGGTGTGGCCGGACGGCAATCGTTGCAGGTACGCCCGCCGGGTGTCGAGGCTGGCCGCCGTCACGTCCTGCCAGTGGCCGCCGGCCAACGGGCGCACCCGCGCCGCCTGGTGCGGGGCCAGCACCGTGAAGCGGATGCCGTGCTGGGCCAGAACATCCAGCGTCTCAAGGTCCACCGCCGTCTCGGGCAGCCACATGCCCTCGGGCTGGCGGCCGAAGCGGGCGGCGAAGTCGGCGATGCCCCAGCGGACCTGCGTCACCTTATCGCGCTGGTTGGCCAGTGGCAGCACCAGGTGGTTGTAGGCCTGCGCCAGCGCCGAACCGTGGCCGGAGTAGCGCTGGGCGCTATCACGATCGGCCTGCAGAATGGCGGCGTAGGTGTCGGGCGCCTGCTGCTGCAGCCACGACAGCAGCGTGGGCCCCATGTTGAAGCTGATGCGGCTGTAGGTATTGACGGTGCGGACGATGCGGCCACGGGCATCGAGGATGCGCGACGCGGTGTTGGCGGCATAGCACTCGGCGGTGATGCGCTCGTTCCAGTCGTGGAACGGGTAAGCAGAATCCTCGGTATCGACCGTCTCCAGCCAGGGGTTTTCCCGCGGTGGCTGGTAGAAGTGCCCGTGGATGCAGAGGTAGCGCTGGCCCACAGGCGCCGGTTAGCTGAAGCTGACCTTCACCTCGGCCTGAGCCTCGGCCGGTGCTTCAAAGAACTCCGCCGGCTGGAACCCGCCGATGCGCGCCACAAACACGTTCGGGACCACGGCGATAGTGCCATTGTACGAGAGCACCCGTGCATTGTAATAGTTGCGGGCGTAGGAGATCTTGTCCTCGGTATCAGCGAGCTGGCTCTGCAGGTCCAGGAAGTTTTGGTTGGCCTTCAGGTCCGGGTAGGCCTCGGCCACCGCGAACAGGCTGCGCAGGGTCTGCATCACCATGTTGTTGGCTTCGGCCGATGCGGCCGGGCCTTGGGCGTTCTGCAGGGCGGCGCGGGCGTTGGTCACGTTCTCAAAGGTGGTGCGCTCGTGGCCGGCGTAGCCCTTCACCGTCTCCACCAAGTTGGGGATCAGGCTGCTGCGCCGCTGCAACTGCACTTCGATGCCCGACCATCCCTCCTTCACCTGTAGCCGGGTCTGCACCAGGCTATTGTAGGTGGCAAAACCCCATAGCAGAATCACCACCAGCACTGCACCAACAATCATCCCGGGCGACAGAAAATCCATGTGCGCACCCCTTCCGGTCTGTTCACAGGCCGTACCCGCATCTTACCAGCTTCCGCCGCCGCCGCCACCGCCGCCACCGCCCGACGACCCTCCGCCACCGAACCCGCTACTGCCGGAACCGCCCGGCGTGCTGGTAATGGTGGAGGCAAGCTGGTCGCTGAAGGTCGACATCTGGTTGCCAAAGGTGGCGAAGCTACCCCAGCCGGCGCCATAGCCCACATACCACCCGCCAAACGCCTGCGACGGTTCCACGCCCAGGGCGGCCAGCGCCGACGACCATTTGTGTACACAATTGAACACCATGGCATAGGGCAGGTACTTGGCGAAGGTGTTCTTCTGCTCGTTGAACTGCTGACGATGCGTCTCGGCCGTCACCAGGTACTCCCGAAAGCCCAGACTGCGCCGCAACAGCTCACTTCCCATGGCGGTGCGCCGCGGCATCACCGACGCCAGCGGCACCAGCACCAGGCCCGCAGCCACCACCGGCACAAACACCAGGCTCGCCCCAAACTCCCTGCCGGCACCCCAGGCCAACAGGCCGCCCAGCACCATCGCCCCGATGCCGATGCCCCGCCACTGGTTGCGCATGGACTCCGGGCTGGCCGGGAACCACTGGTCCTTCTGCACCTGCTGGTACAGCAAGTCTTTCGTGGAGGACACCGTGGTGTAGAACTTGTTCTTAAGCGACGCGAGCGTGACGGTGGTGGCCGTAAGGAACAGATCGCTATACACCTTGCGCTCGTACGCCTTGGTCGCGGTACGCTCCGCCTCCGTGGCGTCCAGCTTCACGAAGCGCCAGTCGGTGGTGGACCCGAGTCCGAAGATGACGCCGTCGGTCTTGTACTCCTCAATGCGCAGAAACCCCCGCGCCGCCAGGTCAATGATGGTGGCGCTGACGTCGATGGTGTCGGCGCTCTCGTCGAGCAGCACGCCGATCTCGGCAGGCCGCAGCCCCTCGGGCGGCGCGTATTCCACCACCACCGCCTGGTGCTTGAACAGCGGCGCCGTCTCCTCCTCTGGGTTACGGGTCAGGTAGTACACCGAGGTGTAAGCCTTGTCGCGGCCGTAGGTCCACCAGGCCCACCCCAAACCGAACACGGCGATCAGCGCGGTGGCCGCAGCGCCCGCCAGCGTCAATGGCGTGACTCGGAACATATCGAGCCCCTCACGCGGTTTGGTGCGCAGAATGGGCGCCGGCTCGCTCACGACGCCCTTGGGGAAGCCGGCCACCACCGTGAACCCCTCACCGGCGGGTAGCAGCCGCGTCGACGCGAACTGGGCCGATGCTCCGGCGGCTTCAGCGGTGCAGGCCTCCTTCGACCCAGTGGCGCCCTGGAAGCAGGCCACTTGCTGCACGCTGCTCGAGGGCAGAGTCACCTTCAGCAAGCCGCGCTCGATTGCGACCGGCCACTCGTTGCCGCTGGCATTCCAGAACAGTTCGTCGTGGTCGGCAAAGCCGTTCAGCGCACCCCGCACGGTGTAGACAATGACGTAGGTCTGCGAGCCGGAGATGGTGACGTTGGGGTCGCCGATCTTGATGCGGACAAAGGTGCCGCTGTTGGTGACGCTGTACTGATGGCCGCGCCCGGCGCCGTTCGTCACCGACGTCACGCTAAGGTCGTAGAACCGTGTTTGGCCGCCCTGGTACGCGTAGGCAATGGGGATGTCGCGAAAGATACCGTGCTTGGCGAGGCCGCGAAAGTCGACGTCCAGACGCTCGGTGACCGTCATCGACCCGTCCCTATCGACCACCACCTGCGCGTCGAACACCTTGATGACCCAGCCCTCATCTGCCGCAGCGGTGAGCGGCGCCATGGTGAGGGCGAGCAGGGCCGCCAGGAACACCAATGGCAGGCGGAGGAGCGCAGCGTACTTCTTCTGTAGCATAGCGTTCACAGCCTAACGCGTCGGTGCGCGGCGGGCAATGGTGGTGCGCTCTGTCCTACAGCCCTACCGGGGGTTTGGGGGCCGATTTCGTCCGCACGCGACTGAACCGGCGCAAGATGGGAGAAATGCTTGCACTTGACACTGGGGGTGTATACTGCGGGAACCACCCCTAAAAAGCCGGCTATCTTCCCAGTGGCGCGCGATAGGCGAAGCCCGCGAGCACACCATAAGGAAGGGACTCCGACGAAGGACCCTGCCTTGGATCTGTCCGTCCCCCTCGCGCAAGCGCGCCGGCTCATGTATCTGACCGAGTCCGACGCCACCGGCCGGCGCATCGCCCCGCATCAGTTCACTGCTCCCAAGCAGATCGCCGACGAGTCGGACGCCATTGCGTCCGCTTGCAACCACGACGAGCGGTTCGCCGCCGTCCATGCCGAGGAGTCCCCGGACACCATCACCGCCCTCGTATGCTCCGAGGCGTTTCAGGCGGCGCTCGACCGACTGGGGCCACGCGGCCTGCCCGCGCCGTTGGGCGTGGTGGTGGCCGCTGTGTTCCAATGCCGCGTCGCCGAGCGCAAGGCGCCGAAGCACGTGGCCGTCCGCTAGCCGGCGGCCGTCCCGGCCAAACCCGCCTACGCGAAAGGCGCTCGCCGAATGGCGAGCGCCTTTGTTATCCGCTAGGGGGAGCGGGCTAGTAGCGGCGACCGCCGCCACCGCCATTACCACCACCACTGCCACTGCCGCCACCGAAGCTGCCGCGGGAGCCGCCACGATCGCCCCCGCCGCGCTCTTCGCGGGCCTTGGCCTCGTTCACGGCGATGGTGCGGCCGCCCAGCACGGTGCCGTTGAGGGTGCGGATGGCCTTCTTGGCATCCTCCTCATTCGGCATGTCCACAAACCCAAAGCCGCGGGGTTGGTTCGAGTAGCGGTCGGTAACAATGTTCACCGAGGAGACGGCGCCGCAAGCGGCGAATACCTGCTCCAACTCGGCCTCAGTGGTGGAATAGGGGATGCCCCCAACAAACAGACGCATGTGCGTTCCTTCACTGCATCCAACTGGGATACAACAGACTGCCCTTTCACCAAACAACACACCGGCCGATGGGGAAGGGAACATCGGAAGGCCCGCGCACCGGATGCGCTCGCGGGGTTAATCGTACCACGCACAGCCGTTCGTTGCACACGCGCACGCTGGTGTTGGGCGGGTGTGCTGCGAAGTTGTACGGGTGGGGCATCAGCTCAGGCCACCTTGCCGAAACACCTGCACAAGAGCGGCACACCCGTATTGGGCTTCTCCCCCGCCCCACCTCGATCCCAGGAAATTCACGCACTTGAAACACTCCAGCGGCGGCGGCAGGTTGCAAAGGTGGCAGGCGCGGGCTAGATTACCAGTTATGTATTCTGTGAATCCTGTCACAAAACTGCATTGAGCCAACCACCCATCGTGGTCGCCATCACCGGCGCAAGCGGCGCGCTCTTGGCCCAGCGCCTCATAGAGGCCCTGCAGCGGCGGGAACGCCCTCCCGTGGTCGTGTACTCGCCCGCCGGCGCCACTGTGTGGCAGGCGGAGGTGGGCACGCCGCTTAAGACCTGGCTCTCCCACACCGGTTGCCGCACCTTTTCCTATAACGACATCGCCGCCCCCATCGCGAGCGGCACCTTCCCCACCGGCGGCATGGCCATTGTGCCGTGCAGCATGAACACCGTGGCGGCGGTGGCTCACGGGCTTTCCAGTAACCTGGTGGAACGCGCAGCCGACGTCACGCTCAAAGAAGCGCGGCCGTTTGTGGTGGTGCCACGCGAGGTGCCGCTTTCGACGCTGCACCTGGAGAACCTGCACAAGCTGGCCCAGCTCGGCGTGCGGGTCATCCCGCCCTTCCCCCACTTCTACGCCAAGCCGGTCACGGTAGACGAAGTGATCGACCACATCGTCGGGCGGGTGCTGGTGGCGCTGGGCGTGGATGCGGCGCTTCCGGTGGAGCAGCAGTACCGGCCGGAGCAACGCGAAGGATGATACCCCCCGTGGAACCACTGGAGAAGACCGCTCGCGTCAGCGGTATGTTCAGCCGCATCGCGGGCCGCTACGACCTGATGAACCGGCTGATGTCGGCCGGGCAGGACCAGGCGTGGCGCGCCCGCATGGCGTTCCTGGCGGCGCCCCTGCCGGTAGATCGCGCGCTCGACGTGGCCACCGGCACCGCCGACTCGGCGCTGGCGCTGCTGGGCCGGGCCAAACGGGTGGTGGGCGCCGATCCCAGCGATGGCATGCTGCGGCTGGGCGCCGCCAAAGTGGCCGCCGCCGGCGCCGCTGGCCGCATCGGCCTGGTGGCGGCCGATGCCCAGTGGCTGCCCTTTGGCGATGCCGCCTTCGATTGTGCCACGGTGGCGTTCGGCATCCGCAACATGGCCGACCCGGGGCGCGCGTTCGCCGAGATGGGGCGGGTAGTGCGGCCGGGCGGCCGGGTGGTGTGTCTGGAGATCATGCCACCCTCGAACAGTCTGCTGGGCAAAGGGTACGACCTGTACCTCACCCGGCTGATTCCGTTGGTGGGCGGTTGGATTAGCCATCAGCCGGACGCGTACCGCTATCTGAGCGACTCGGTACTGGCGTTCCGCACCCCGGAGGAACTGCGCGACCTGATGACGCAGGCCGGACTGACCCAGGTGACCTTTCGGACCCTGAACGTCGGCACCATGGCGTTGCACGTGGGCCAAGTAGGAGGCCGCTGACGTTGCGCGGAGAGACACCTCTGCATCAGATACCCGAGGTCGTTATCCTGCGGCTGCCGCTGTACGTGCGGGTACTGGCTGAGCTGGAGTCCGCGGGCGCCGACGTGGTCAGTTCTCAGACACTGGGACGCCTACTGCACTCCACGCCGGCCCAGATCCGCAAGGACCTCAGCTACTTTGGGCGCTTCGGCAAGCAGGGCCGAGGCTACCGGGTGGGCCACCTGCTGCGGGAATTGCGGCAGATCATGGGGCTGGAGCGGGAGTGGTCGGTAGTCTTGGTGGGTGTGGGCCTGCTGGGCAAGGCCATCCTCAGCTACCAGGGCTTTGCCCCCCAGGGCTTCCATGTGGTGGCCGCCTTCGATGCGGACCCCGAGCTGGTGGGCACGACCGTGGGCGGCTTGGTGGTGCGCCACTCCGAGGAGCTGGCGGAGGTGGTGCGAGAACTGAAGCCCCAGCTCGCCATAGTGGCGGTGCCCGCGCACGCCTGCCAACGCGTGATCGACCACGTGGTGGCCACGGGCATCAAGGGCATTCTGAACTACGCGCCCTACCAGGCCCAGGTACCCGACGGCGTGTGGGTCCGCGACATCGACCCGGTGGTCACGCTGCAGAGCATGACCTACTACCTGAAGGGGTCAGATGGGAAGGCGGCGGCGGTTCCAGCGTCGAAGCGCGGCTAGAGCGATCGAGCGGAGGGGCGGCCTCAGTCGCGGTTGAGCCACCACACCCGGAAGTTGAGCGCCATCGCGAAGGTGACCCACACCAGGTAGGGCGCCATAAAGAACCCCGCAAGCGGCACAGCGCCATACGACCACGTGGTGGTGAGCAACACGCCAAACCACAGCGCCACCAGCTCGGCCAGGGCAATGCCCGGCCACCGGAAGCGGAAGAACAGCCAGCTCCACGCCACGTTCAGCGCAAGCTGCATAGCGAACGCCACCAGCACCGGCGTCCGTACCTCGGGGTCGCGTATCTGCCAGTCCAGCCACAGCGCCACGCCCATCAGGGCATAGAGCGGCGTCCACACCAGCGAGAAGACCCAAGCGGGCGGCATCCAGCGCGGTTTTCGGAGCGTACCATACCAGGAGTTGGGCCCTGCCAACCCCCCTAAGCCTGCTGCCAGCAGCACCACCAGCAGGCAGGCGACAAACTCGAACACTGGACACACCTCCCCATTTAGGCAACCTGTCCCTCCACAGTACACTACCGCCATGGCCTTTGCGTCGGCCGTTGGGCGGATGGGCCGTGGGGCACGCTACCAGGGGATGAGCTTACGGTCGTGGTAGAAGCCACCGGTCGGGCCGCCCTCGGGCAGGGTGGCCAGCCACACCGGCGTGTCGGCCCCCTCCTCCACCGAACGCGGGGCGCTGGGCCCGCCCATATCGGTGCGCACCCAGCCCGGCGAGACGGCATTGACGAGGATGTTGCTGTCCTTCAGATCGGCCGCCAGTTTCAGCGTGAGCATGCCCAGCGCGGCCTTGGAGATGCTGTAGGCCGGAGTGGTGGCGCGCAGGCCGCCACTGAACGCTCCGGCGCCGCTGGACATGTTGACAATGCGGCCGTACGAACGCCGTTTCATCATGGGGATGAACGCCGCGGCCATGCGCCAGGGCCCTATCAGGTTCACGTCCAGCGCCCCCTGCACAATCGAGAAGTCAGGCGTGCTGGGGCTGTGGCTGGTATCGAAGTAGCCGCCGGCGTTGTTCACCAGCACGTCCAGCCGGTCGTAGTTGTTCTCCACCCAGCGTTGCAGCGCCAGCACCGACCCGGCGTCGGTCACATCGAGCCCGCGTGCCACCACCGAGTGGCCCGCCGCGCGCAGATCGGCCGCCGCCTGCTCGGCGTGGTCACCTGACCGGGCCGTGACTATCACCGTGAAGCCTGCTGCCGCCAGCCCCTCGGCAATGCCGCGGCCAATGCCCCGGTTGCCGCCGGTGACGAGTGCGATGTGGCTGGGTTCGGGTTGGGTCATAAGTGTCTCCTGAACGGGTTTACAGGAAGTCCGCATAATACGCACGGTCGGCGGCAGTACGACGCGCAGCGGCATCCGGGCGTCCTGCGAGTCTCCTCGCGCGGTCTAGGAAGGCGCGAGGGTCGAGCGCACCATATTCAGGCAGTCGCAACGTCAAACCAGATAAGCCTGTCGAACACCTCGCGATACGCCGGCGTCAGCAACCCGGCGAAGACATCAATGTCGGGGTAAAGCGGTTCGAGGTATTCCTCGGCGATCTCCTCGGAGACCGGAAACGCGAACCGGATGATGACGCACTCCCAGTCGGGGATTTCCAGGTCCGTTTCGAGTCTCAAGGTCAGGGTCGGTCGCGGCCAATCGTGCGCTTGAATGACACTCTCCAGGCATCGGACGGCCTTCTCGAGTACCTTGACCCCGCGTGAGCCAAGCAGTCTACCCATTTCTGGGGTTACTTCGCACCTGGTGTCAGGCGCCACCTTTGCATGTGCTGTCATGCGGTTCGATATCGCCATCTCCCTCCTAATACGGCCCGATGAGCGACTCGTCCTCGCCGGGCAGATTGCGCTTGATGAGGTCTAGGTAGTCGAGCGCAAGGCCGGCGCCGATGGCGACGCAGCGCAGTGGGTCGGGCGCCGGGTAGCACGGCACGCCGGTCTCATGGGCGATCAACTCGTCCAGCCGGCGCAGCAGCGCGCCGCCGCCGGTGAGCACGATGCCCTGGTCGATGATGTCGGAGGCCAGCTCGGGCGGCGTGCGCTCCAGCACGTTCTTCACCGCCCCCAGTATCTGGCCGATGGGTTCGGAGATCGCCTGGGTGATCTCGGTGGAGGTGACCGTGATGGTCTTGGGCAACCCGGTCACTTGGTCGCGGCCGCGCACCTGGCACAGTAACTCCACGTCCAGCGGCATCGCCGCCCCCACCTCCAGCTTCACCTCCTCGGCCATGCGGTCGCCGATGGCCAGGTTGTGGCGGCGGCGGATGTAGGCCGCAATGGTGTCGTCGAGGCGGTCGCCGGCCACCCGCACCGAGTTGGAGACGACGAGGCCGAACATCGAGATGACCGCGGCCTCACAGCGGCCGCCACCGATGTCCACCACCATGTTGCCGCGCGGCGAGCCCACCGGGATGTTGGCCCCCAGCGCGGCGGCCAGTGGCTCGGGGATGAGGGGGGCGGGGGGGCGGGCGCCCGCCTGCTCGGCGGCGTCACGCACAGCGCGCCGCTCCACACTGGTGGAGCCGGCCGGGATGCAGATGACCACCTCGGGCTTGGCCCAGCGGAAACGGCCGCACACCCTGGTGATGAAATAGCGCAGCATCGCCTCGGTGATGGTGTAGTCGGCGATGACGCCCTCGCGCATGGGACGGATGATGCTGATGCCGTCGGGGGTGCGGCCCAGCATGCTGCGGGCCTCATTGCCCACCGCCACAATGCGGTTCTCGCGCACCGCCAGGGCCACCACCGACGGTTCGTTCACCACGACACCGCGGCCCCGCTCATACACCAAGACGTTGGCGGTGCCCAGGTCGATACCGATACGCTTAGAGAACACGGTGGGGGTACCTCATGAATGTGGGGTGCGGAGCCTGACGGCGGGGGCTGCGACAGGCGGGCGGCGCTGAAAGCGAGGTTAGGTACCACCAGCGTACCGCACGTCTGCCCCCAGGGCCTGCAGCTTCTCGGCGAAGCGCTCGTAGCCGCGCTCCAGGTGCCAGATCTCGGAGACGGCGGTGGCGCCGCCCGCGACCAGCCCGGCCAACACCAGCGCCGCGGCACACCGCAGGTCGAGCGACCGCACGTGCGTGCCGATCAGTTGGTTGGGCCCGGTGATGATGGCGGTCTGCCCCGCCACCACAATCTCTGCACCCATCTTCCGCAACTCACCCACATAGAGCAAGCGATTATCGTAGACCCGCTCGTACAACACGCTCACGCCCTCGGACTGGGTGAGCAGGGTGGCCAGCGGTGCCTGCAGGTCGGTGGCGTAGCCGGGATAGGGAAGCGCCTGCACGCTCACCGGTTTCAGGTGGCTGCAGCCGCGCACCCGCATGGTGTCGCCATCGGTCTGCACGTCGCACCCGGTCTCCCGCAGCTTCCAGATGAGGGCGTCCAGATGGTCGGGGGCCATCGCCTCCAGCGTGACGTCGCCGTTGGTGAGCGCCGCCGCGATGGCGAAGGTGCCGGCCTCGATGCGGTCGGGCATGATGGCGAAGTCGGCGCCGTGCAGCCGCTCCACCCCGTCGATCTCGATGGTGTGGGAGCCGGCCCCGGTGACACGGGCACCCATGGCGTTCAGCAGACCGGCCAGGCACGTCACTTCGGGCTCGGCCGCGGCGTTGCGGATGGTGGTGTGGCCGGGGGCGAGGACGGCGGCCAGCAGCAGGTTCTCGGTGCCCATGTTGCTGGGGTAGTCCAGGAAGATACGGGCGCCGTGCAGTTCGGTGGCGGTGGCGTAGTACTTGTCGTCCTGCCGTACCACGGTGGCGCCCAGGCTCTTGAAGCCCACAATGTGCACGTCGAGCGGGCGCTGGCCAATCACGTCGCCGCCCGGCGGGCAGCAGGCCGCCTCGTGGAACCGCCCCAGCAGCGAGCCCATCACCAGAAAGCTGGCGCGGTTCTTAATCACCAGTTCGCTGGGGGCCACCACGGAGTTCACGCCGCCGGCGTTGATGCGCATGCATCCCGGGCCTTCCCACGCGGCCGTGGCGCCCAAGGCCTGGGCCACCGCCATCATGACGTTCACGTCCTCGATGTGCGGCATGTTGCGCAGCACCACGTCATCGGCGCTGAGCAGCGCGGCGGCAATGGCGGGCAGCGCGGCGTTCTTGCCGCCGCTTATGCGCACACTGCCGTGCAGCGCACGCCCGCCCCGGATGATCATCTCGCGCGGGGCGGCCTGAGTAACCACGGTGCGCTGGAGCTTAGTTGCCCTGAGCAGGGTTGGACGACGGCACGCCCGCCCCGTGATGACGGCGGGCCACCCGGATGCGAGCCTCGGCCCGGCGCAGGGCAGCCTCGGCGCGCAGCAGGTCCACCTGGTTCGGGCCCATGGCGACGCGCTCCTTGGCGCGCTCGCGGGCAGCCTCGGCGCGGCGCAGGTCGATCTCGTCGGCGCGCTCGGCGCTGTCGGCCAGCACGATGACGTTGTCGTTGCGCACTTCCAGGAACCCGCCGCCTACGGCCAAGATGGTGTTTTCAGCACCCCGGCTGATGCGCAACTCTCCGTAGTTGAGCGCGGTCAGGTACGCCTCGTGATGGCTGAGGACGCCAAACTCGCCCTCGGCGCCCGGGGCGACCAGCGCGTCGACGTTCTCCGAGTACACCGACCGTTCGGCGGTTACGACTTCAAGATGAAAGGCCACGTTGCTTGCTCCCTCTCGCTGTTCAGGGCCAGTGGTGACGGGCCGGGAAGGATGTACCCGATGACGTCGTATCCCACCCGCCCACCCTCAGAACTTCCTTTCGGAGGGGACACCCCTCCGACTCCCTGGCAAGGAGGGCTGCGCCCTCTCTGCACTCACCTGCCGGCGGCCGGGTGTACCTCGCCCACCGGTTTCTCCGCTCAGTCCACCAGTTGTTTCAACAGCGCCAGCAGGCGCGGGTTCCGCTGTATCGATTCCCGGAGTTCCGGGATGTCCGCCTCGCTGAGCATCAGCGGGTTGCGCTGAAATCCGCCGCGGTGGCTGTAGGAGCAAAACCGCACGGTCAGCGAACCGTCTTCGAACTCCATGAGCTGGATGGTCGGCTCCACGAACTGGTTCAGCGCCGTCGCCTCCTCCACCACGTTGCCGCCACCCCAGTGGAAGCTGAAGGGCCGTGGCAGCGGCCGCGGCTTGCGCACCGACCGCAGATAGTCGAGGTCGACTTCGGCGTGCTCCATGGCCTCGCTCCTCTCGCGCTACTGCTTCATCAACTCCTCGCCCTTGGTGCGGGCCTGGTCGATGGTGCCCACCATGTAGAAGGCCGACTCCGGCAGGTCGTCGTGCTGGCCGTCCAGAATCTCCTTGAAGCCGCGGATGGTCTCGCGCACCGGTACATAGGCTCCCGGCGTCCCGGTGAACACCTCGGCCACGTGGAACGGCTGGGTGAGGAAGCGCTGGATCTTGCGGGCCCGCGCCACCGTCAGCTTGTCCTCGTCGGACAGTTCATCGATGCCGAGAATGGCGATGATGTCCTGCAGGTCCTTGTAGCGCTGCAGCACCCGCTGCACGCCACGGGCCACGCCGTAGTGCTCGTCGCCCAGCACCAGCGGGTCGAGGATACGGCTGAACGACACCAGCGGGTCCATGGCGGGAAACAGCGCCTGCTCGGCCAGCGACCGGTCGAGCGCCACCACGGCGTCGAGGTGGGCGAAGGTGGTGGCCACACCGGGGTCGGTGTAATCGTCGGCGGGCACATAAATGGCCTGGAAGCTGGTAATGGAGCCCTTCTTGGTGGAGGTGATGCGCTCCTCCAGCTCGCCCATCTCGGTGCCCAGCGTCGGCTGGTAGCCCACGGCCGAGGGCAGGCGGCCCAACAGCGCCGACACTTCCATGCCGGCCAGGGTGTAGCGGTAGATGTTGTCGATGAACAGGAGGACGTCGCGGCCCTCTTTGTCACGGAAGTACTCCGCCATGGTGAGGCCGGTGAGGGCCACCCGCAGGCGCACGCCCGGCGGCTCGTTCATCTGGCCGAACACCAGGCAGGTCTTGTCGAGCACGCCGCTCTCCCGCATCTCGTGCCACAGGTCGTTACCCTCGCGGGAGCGCTCGCCTACGCCGGCGAACACCGAGAAGCCGCCGTGCTCGGCCGCCAGGTTGCGGATGAGTTCGGTGTTTACCACCGTCTTGCCCACGCCGGCGCCGCCGAACAGGCCCACCTTGCCGCCACGGGCCAGCGGAGCGATCAGGTCGATGACCTTGATGCCCGTCTCGAGCATCTGCGCCCGGGTCTCTTGGTCCTCGTAGGCGGGAGCGGCGCGGTGGATGGGCCACATCTCGTCCGTCACCACCTCGCCCTCATTGTCCAGCGGCAGGCCCAGCACGTTGAACAGGCGGCCGAGGGTCTTGGGGCCCACCGGCACGCTGATGGGGGCGCCGGTGTCGACGGCGCGGTCGCCGCGCTTCAGGCCGTCGGTGATGTCCATGGCCAAGCAGCGCACCCAGTTGTTGCCGACGTGCTGCTGCACCTCGGTCACCACCTTGCGCCCGCTGCCGTCATACACATCGACCGCGGCGAACAGCGAAGGGAGTTGCTCCGGCGGGAACTCGATGTCGATAACCGTACCAATAATCTGGGCGATCTTACCGTCTGCCATGCGCGTGCTCCTACGTTAGCGGCCTTGTTCTAGGATTTTCTGAAGGGTGGTCTCGCCGTGGGCGAAGTACTTTACACCTGCGACGTCTTTGAAGCGCACGACCCCAAGTTCTGCGAGCTTGGCTAGTGTTGCATTGAAACGCTGTCGGCGTGTATCCCATGCGTTGAACATGCCACGCCTGCCAAGTTCCAGTTGTTCTTCAAATGGCAAGTCAGCGGCTTCAAATTCACCCGCGAGTTCAGCGAGAGAATATGCTTCAGTAGGATGCTCAACGAGAAACGCCTCTATTCTTGTCATCGAGTCTTCAAGGTCGGTGTCTATCCCAAGATCGAACTGGTGACGTTGGATCGGCATCGTTCACGCTCCCCCTGACCGGAAGTAAGGTCTTCCTTCCACCTCCCGAACCGCTGCGAGCTGGGCATCGACGAGTACTTGGAGAGCCTCACCTAGTTGTTGATCTGTGCTTGGTACACGCAAGGATAGGCGTTCCAAGAACTCTTGTCCTCCGTTTACTGCGGTCAGCGCCGGCTGGTCGAGAGCCTCACGAAGTTCCTCGAATGAGAACGTTCGATCCCTCGCTGAACTCAGTAGCCTTAGCACGCGCTCCGCGCGGTTGATTCGACCCTCGTTGAATTCCTCACTACTGATAGGCAACGGACGCTATGCCAGCGCCGCCGACCCGCCCACAATGTCCAGCATCTCCGTGGTGATGGCCTCCTGGCGGGCCTTGTTGTAGGTGAGGGTGAGGCCGCGGATCATGTCCTTGGCCGCCTCGCTGGCGTTGCGCATGGCCACCATGCGGGCGCTCTGCTCGCTGGCGATGTGCTCCAGAATGGCGTGGTACACCTGCATCTCCACGTAGCGCGGCAGCAGTTGCACCAGCACGCCGTCGGGATTGGGGTCGTACACGTAGTCCACTGCACGGCCCGGCTCCAGCGGCGCCGGCTCCACCGGCAGCAACCGCTGGATGAGCGGCTTCTGGGTAATGGTGTTCACGAAGTCCGAGTAGCCCAGATACACCTCGTCGACCGCGCCCGCGATGAAGTCATCGAGCACGATGCGCGCGATGGCGAGGGTGTCGAGCAGGCTGGGGGCGTCGCCCAACTCCATGAACACCGCCCGCAGGTCCTGGCCCGAGCGCGCCATGAAGTCGCGGCCGCGGCGCCCCACCGACACAATGTTCACCGGTGTCGTCTGCTGCCGCACGAACAGCAGGCCGGCGCGGTTCATATTGGAGTTCAGCGGGCCGCACAGGCCACGGTCAGAAGTGATATGGATGTAGGCGATGCGCTGCACCGGCCGGATCGCCATCAGCGGCTGGTCGGTGTCCTGGCCCTTACGCACCGCCATCAGGTTGCCCATCACCGCCCGGATCTGCGTGGCGTAGGGGCGGCCCTGCAGGCCGCGCTGCTGGGCCCGGCGCATCTTGCTGGCCGCCACCATCGACATAGCGTTGGTGATCTTGGCGGTGCTCTGTACGCTGCGGATGCGGCGCTTGATCTGTCGAATGTTTGCCATACGCTTCCCTTAGGAAGGATTCTGGGGTGCCCGGTTGCGGAACACCATATAGGTCGCCAGTCCAACGGCGCACAGGCGGTCGTCCTGGTCGCGCACTTCGGCCTCGCCCACACACAGCGTGCCGCCCTTGCGCACCAAGCGGCAGCGGCAGGTGAGCTGGGAACTGGGCCGCACTGCCTCCAGGTAGGTCACGTGCAGGTCGGTGGTGGTCATGCCCTTGATGTCGGCGCCCTGCTTGTAGACCGTCGCAATCACCGCCGCCACCGCCGAGTCGATGAGCGCCGCGGTCATGCCGCCATGCAGGCTGCCATTGCCCACATTGATCATCTCAGGGCGGATGCTCATCGACAACTCGACCAGCCCCTCGCCCACCTTCTTGGCGGTGATGCCCGCCCACTGCCAGAACGGCGAGCGGAACTCCGGCCCCATGATGCTGACGCCGTCGCCGGTTGGAAGGGTGGCCGGCACCGGTTGCGTCGTCATGCCAGCGCCACCGCCTCGATCTCAACGATAAGGCTGGGGTTGGCCAGCGACGACACCTCGACGGTGGTGCGGGCCGGCGGGTCCATGCCGTCGGCGGTGAAATACTGACGGTACACGTCGTTCATGGCCTGGAACTCGGCGATGTTGGTGAGGTACACGGTGCACTTCACCACCTTGCCCATCGAAGAGCCGCCCGCCTCCAGCACCCGCTTGATGTTCTCCAGACAGAAGGTGGTCTGCTCGGTGATGCCGTTGCCCAGCACCGACTGCCCGTTCACCGTAGCGCGCCCGGTCTGCCCCGACACGAAGATGAACCCGCCTGCCTTGATGCCGGGGGTCAGCGGCGTGCCGGAAGGGGCACCGCCGCCGGGGCGGATCGCCTCGCGCTCGCTCACAACGTGGCTCCGGCGTGGAACCCTGGCGGCGGAGTGCCCTCCAGGTAGGTGGTCCAGCGGTCCGTCAGCGGGTCGGCCACCGGGAACACGCCCAGGATGGTAAGCTGCCCCGGCCCTGGATTGTGAAAGCCGTGCACCACCTCGGGCGGCACCAGCACGGTGGCGTCGGCATCGACGGTCATCGTCGCATCGCCAAGCTGGAACACGCCGTGGCCGCGTTGCACCACAATGGCCTCTTCCACCCGGTGGGTGTGCAGCGGCACGGCGGCGCCGGGGTCCAACACGCTCTCAGTCATGCTGAGGCCGTTGGCGCCCTGCGCGCGGTCCACCAGGTTTCTGGTGCGATGGCCCGGACGGCGCTCCCGCGTGGGGATGTCTGGGTGACGGATAACTGGCATCGTTAGATCGTCGCCACGCTCTTGTACTCGGTGATGGCCGCCCGCAGCTTGCCCTGCAGGTCGTCGCTCATGTTTTTCTGGCCGTCGCAGTTGTCCCGGATCTCCTTCAGCACGTCCGGGTGCGTCTGGTCCATGAAGCGGTGGAAACCGGCCTCCCAGGGGCCGACCTTGGCAACCTCCACGTCATCCAGGAAGCCGTTGACGCCGGCGTACAACACGGCGACCTGCTTCTCCACCGGCAGCGGCGTGTACTGCAACTGCTTCAGCAGGTCGGCCAGGCGGGCGCCCCGCTCGAGCTGGCGGCGGGTCACCGCATCCAGGTCGCTGGCGCCGAACTGGGCGAAGGCCTCCAGGTTGCGGTACTGCGCCATGTCCAGGCGCAGCCGGCCCGCCACCTGGCGCATCGGCCGCCGCTGGGCCGCACCACCCACGCGCGACACCGAGATGCCCACGTTGATGGCGGGGCGGACACCGGCGTTGAACAGGTCGCTCTCCAGGTAGATCTGGCCGTCGGTGATGGAGATGACGTTGGTGGGAATGTACGCCGAGACGTCGCCGGCCTGGGTCTCGATGATCGGGAGCGCCGTCAGCGAACCGCCGCCGAACTCGGGCGCCAGCTTGGCCGCCCGCTCCAATAGACGGCTGTGCAGATAGAACACGTCGCCGGGATATGCCTCACGGCCGGGAGGGCGGCGCAGCAGCAGCGACATCTGGCGGTAGGCCCACGCGTGCTTCGACAGGTCGTCGTACACGATGAGGCCTTCCTGGCCCTTGCCCATGAAGTACTCGGCCATGCTGCAGCCGGCGTACGGCGCCAGGTACTGCATGGCGGCGGAGTCGGAGGCGTTGGCCGCCACCACGATGGTGTGCTCCATGGCGCCATGCTCTTCCAGCACCGCCACCAACTGCGCCACCTTGGAGGCCTTCTGGCCGATGGCGACGTACACGCAGATAACGCCGGTGCCCTTCTGGTTGATGATGGCGTCGATGGCCACCGCGCTCTTGCCGGTGGAGCGGTCGCCGATGATGAGCTGGCGCTGGCCCCGGCCCACCGGGATCATGGCGTCCACGGCCTTGATGCCGGTCTGGATCGGCGTGTCCACCGACTTACGGGTCACCACGTTGGGCGCCACGATCTCGATGGGGGAGGTGGCGGTAGCGGCAATGGGACCCCGGCCGTCCAGCGGCTCGCCCAGGGCGTTCACCACCCGGCCCACCATCGCTTCGCCCACCGGCACCTCGACGATGCGTCCGGTCAGCCGGACTTCATCGCCTTCTTTAATCTGCCGGTAGTCGCCCAGGATGATGGCGCCCACGCTCTCCTCTTCGAGGTTGAGCGCGATGCCCATAACGCCCCCGGGGAACTGCAGCAACTCGCTGGCCCGCACATCGGCCAGGCCGTAGATGCGTGCAATGCCATCGCCCACCTCGACGACGGTGCCCGTATCCACCGCCGTGATGGCGGCGCCAAAGTGGGCTATCTGGTCTTTCAGAATCGAGGGGATATCTTCTGCTCGGATCGCCATCGGTCGACTCCCAACGAATGAGGTTGGCCGGGCCGCTGCGTAGTGTTACGCCGCGCCGGTCAGTTGTCGGTGCAGGGCCTCTAACTGCCCCTTGATGCTGCCATCGATGAGCTTGTCGCCAATGCGCACGACAAGGCCGCCGATGATAGCCGGGTCCAATTCTTCGTTCACCACCACCTGCGCGCTGGTGTACTGCTCGAGTTGGCGGGTGAGCGCCACCTTCGCGTCGGCGGACAGCGGCACCGCCGTGATGACACGGGCGTGCTGCACGCCGCGGGCCTGGTCGTACAACCGCTGGAACTCGGTCACCATCCCGCCGATGGCGTCCACCCGGTTGCGGCCCACCACCAGTTGCGCCAGGTTCAGCACGCCGGGTTCCACACCCGGCAGGTGCTGTTGCAGCATGCCGGCCTTATCGGCAAACGGCACGCGCGGACTCTCCATCAACAGTTTGAACCCGGCGTCCTCGCTCAGGGCGCCCAGCGCCTGCATGCCCTGGGACCAAGCCTCGAGCTTGCCCAGGTCGCGGCCCAACTGAAAGGCCGCCTGGGCGTAACGTTTGGATGCTCCACTCGATTTCATCGCCTAGTTACTGCGCCCCGGTTCCAACACCTCTTCAATGAGGCGCTGGTGGGCATTGGCATCCAGCGATTGGTGAATCACCCGCTCGGCCGCCGTGATCGTCAGGTCCGCAAACTGCCGGCGCAACTCCTGCATGGCCTTCTCCCGCTCCAGGCCGAAATCCTGGCGGGCGCGCACCAGCAACTGCTCGGCCTCGCGGCGGGCAACGTCGATAGTCTCCTGCCGCAACTGCTCAGCAGCACGCGACGCGTGCTCGATGATGACCTGGCCCTCACGGCGGGCGGCATCCAGTTGCGCCTGTATGTTGGCCTGCGACTGCGCGGCTTCTGCCCGCGCCCGCTCGGCCGCCTCCAAACTGTCCCTGATGCGCTCTGCCCGCTGGTCCAACATGGCCATGATGGGCTTGAACGCAAAGCGGGACAGCAGAAGGAAGAGCAGCCCAACGTTAATGAGCTGCGCTATGAGCCCAGGAAGGTTAATTCCCAGCGCTTCCAAAGGCTACCCCCTTCGGCCCGATTCGGGCCGCATTACACAAACTTCAGGATCAGTGCCACCACCAGCGCGTAGATGCCGATGGCCTCACAGAAGGCCAACGCCAGGATCATGTTGGTCTGGATGGCGCCGGCGGCCTCGGGATTGCGACCGATGGCCTCCATGGCCTTGCCGGCCAGGATACCGATGCCGATACCAGGGCCCACCGCACCCAGACCCATGGCCAGGCTGGCGGCTATTAACTTTGCTGCCTCAGCATTTTCCATGCGAGAACCTCCTAGTGTGTTTCCGGCTCTACCGAAACCGCGGGTTGATAGTGCGTCGCCGGTCAGTGGCCGGCGGCGGCGTGCTCGCTGTGGCCATGCTCGTCCTCGTGCCCGCCACCGTGGCCAGCCGTGGCCGAGGCGGCGAACACCAGCGTTAGGCCGGCGAACACCAGTGCCTGAACAATGCCGACAAACAGCTCCAGGCTGTAGAACACGTCGGCCACCACCCAGGGCACCAAGAACACAATCACGGCGAGCAGCACCTCGCCGGCGAACATGTTGCCAAAGAGACGGAAGGTGAAGCTGATGATGCGGGCGAACTCGGAGATCGTCTCGATAATGCCGATGATGAAGTAGATGACGCCCATGAACGGCCCCTGCTTGAAGCCGCTGAAGTTCACGAACTTGCCGCCGTAGGCAGCCAGCCCCTGGTACTTAATGCCCCAAAACTCAATGAAGAACATCGCAAGCAGCGCGAGCGACAGCGTGGTCTTCAGGTCGGTGTTGGCGCCGCGCAGGAAGGGCACCAGCTCTCCCACCAGCTTGCCCTCTGGTGCGTGCTGGCCCTCCTTCACGATGGTGGGGCTGGGGGGGATGACCAGCAGCGGCCCGGCCTGCTCCATCACCACGCCCTCATGCTCGCCGGTCTTCGCGACGCCGATGGTGCCGAAGCCCGGCAGCAGCGACAACCAGGAGTTGCACAGCACGAAGAAGAAGATGGTGCCAACCAGGGGAAAGAACACCTTGCCGAAGCGCGGGCCTGCCACACTCTGCGCGAAGTCGTACAGCGCCTCCACCAGCGACTCGATCACGTTCTGAATGCCGCGCGGCACCAATTGCATGTTGCTGGTGGCGGCGCGGAACAGCAGTAACAGCACCACCATGGTGACCCAGGTGGCCAGCAGCGTGTTGGTGATGACGAAGCCGCCGATGGTGAAGACGGGCTCGGGCGCCACCTGGAGGATGGGTAGGGGAGCCCTTACAAAAAAGGCGCCTGCGAACAGCAGGACAACTGCAATGAGGCCGATCTGCTTGCCGCCTAGACGGTCCACCCAGTGAACTCCTTTGCGGCGTCAGCCGTTGCGCGTGACGTCGCGTAGCATCTTGAACAAACCCCAGAACCCGACCCCGAGTCCGAGGAACAGACCAAGCAGTAGGAAAAGCGGGGACAGCCCCACCAGGCTATCGAGCCAAAGCCCACCAGCGATGCCGAGCAGCAGCGAGATGGCGATGAACCAGCCCATTCCGACGAGCTGCCAGACACGCGAATTCAACATCCGCACTCCGTAAGGCGCAACCTGGGGGAGTATAGCACCCCTAAATGGCGGCGGGCAACCGTTAAAGCGCCCCCAAACCCAGGATTTCCCCAGCTATCGACATTCGTTATCGCTGGCGCCGCAGAGCGTAGCGGTCACTGATGCCGCAGGCGCCGTTGTCCAAGGTACGCCAGCGTGATCACCAGCACCAGCGTGGCCGCCGTCATGAAGCCAATGGCGTACAGCTTGGCCAGCCGGGTGGAGAGCGCCAGCGACAACAGCCCCAACGACAGCGACGTGCCGTACATGCCCAGCACGATCTGCGTCTCGTTCAGGCCCAGCGCCAGCAGACGGTGGTGCAGGTGACTGCGGTCGCCCTGAAACGGCGACTGCCCGGCTGCGAGCCGGCGCGCAATGGTCCACCCGGTGTCGACCACGGGCAGGCCCAGCACCAGCAGCAGCGTCGCGGCCTTGGTGCCGCCCACCACCGACAGCACGCCCACCGCAAACCCCAGGAACAGCGACCCGCAGGAGCCCAACGTCACTTTGCTGGGGTAGAAGTTGAAGGGCAGGAAGCCCAGGCACGCCCCCGCCAACGCCAGCGGCAACACCATGATGGTGTACTGGCCCAGCAGCCAGCTATGGCCCGCCAGAATCAGCGCTGCCACCGCCACCACTCCCGCCGCCAGGCCATCCACACCGTCCAGAAAGTTGATGGTGTTCATCGCCCCCACTACCCAGAACGTGGTGAAGGCGATGGCGAACCAGGTGGGGAAGATGAACAGGCTATCAGCCAGCGACGCGGCGAAGGGGTTGGTGATGCGGTCGATGAGCACGCCGCAGGCGCCGGCCACCACCGCCGCCGCCAGTTGCGCCGCCAGTTGCGGGCCGGCCGGCAACTCCAGCTTGTCGTCGAGCACGCCCATCACCAGCACAATCAGCCCGCCCGCCAGAATGCCCGCCACCTTCAGTATCTCGACGCCGGTGCGCTCCGGCATCTGTGGGTAGATGAGCGCCACGCCCAGCACAAAGGCGAGGAAGACGGCCACCCCCCCCAGGCGTGGCTTCAGCGGCGGCTGACGGCGCGGATGCGGGCGGTCGGTGAACCCGTAGCGCTTGGCGAACCAGGTGGCGACGGGTGTGAAGAAGTACGAGGCGAAGAACGCGACGACCAGCGCGAGGATCGGCATGGGAGGCTGCTAGAAGGCTCCAAGCGAATGCTTGGAGCCTTGGTGGCGCCGGGCGAGGCAGCGGCGCCTAGGTGCTGGATTGCCGCTTTTCAAAGTCGTCGAGGTCAAGGGATTCGATGAAGTCAGCGAAGGCTCCCAACCGTTTGCGCTCCTCTTCGCTCACCACCGGTGAACCGTCGGGCGACTTTACTTGGAGCTTGCCGGTCTCGGGGTCCAGGGTGACGCCGGCAGCCTGAAGCACGTCCTCCTCGGCGAAGATGGGGACGTTGACGCGCACCGCCAGCGCTAGGGCGTCGCTCGGCCGGGAGTCGATCTCCAGGTCGCGGCCATTGGCGCTGAGCACGATACTCGCATAGAAGGTGTCGTTGGCGAGCTTGTTCACCACTACCGAGCGGACCTGCGCGCTCAGCGCGCTGATCACCGAGTTCAGCAGGTCGTGGGTGAGCGGGCGGGGCACCTGCACCTCCTGGAGCTGCACCACAATGGCCTCAGCCTCTGCGGGGCCGATCCAGATCGGCAGGTAGCGCTCGGCGCCCTTTTCCTTCAAGACAACTACCCGCTGGTAGTTCATCAAGCTCACGCGGACGCTATCGACCGCCATCTCAATCATGAGTGAGTGCTCCCGCTGCGGCGCACTGCCGCTACCAGCAGTCTAGCCCTCGCTGCCTGCAGTGTCAAAATCGCGGCGGCTCGCGCCGGGGCGGGCCGTACCCTTGCGGCGCAGGCTGAGTGCGAACAAGAGCACTGACATACACCTATGTTTTAGCGTTAGTACCAAGTGCGTACGCCTTCAGGTTGACAGAACTCTACACCCCCTTAGACAATCATGAGGCTGGGCTCAAGGGTCAGCAAGAAGCGCAGATGAACCTTCAAATTGTTAACTCCAAGAGCGTCCTTTTCCTCGGCGCCGGTGCTTCGGCGCCGCTTGGGTTGCGTTCGGGCGAGAGTTTTCTCCAGCACCTGACCACCCGGCTGGGGCGCCTGATCACCGAAGCCGAGCGGCTGGAGAGCGGCGACCAGTGGTCGGCCGCGCTGCGGCACCTGTATGCGCGGGCGTCGCAGTGGCGGGGCGTGGAGTTGAAGGACCTCGACGTCGAGATGCTGCTCGACTACCTGGACTACCTGATCCAGTCCGAGGACCACCTGCACCAGCTCTCTGAGCGGTTTGCCGACCTGGCCCGCACCGGCCCGGCCCGCGACTTCCACCGCAACTGGCTCGACTGGTTCCTTCGGCTGGAGGTGTACATCCAGCAGGTGGTGACCGAGTACTACGCCCAGGTGGACGGTGAGCAGGCCGCAAACCTCTACCTGCCGCTGCTCAGCGTGTTGGGCACCCGCGGCCAGTTGCTGCCGGTGTTCACCACCAACTACGACTGGGCGCTGGAAGCCGCTGCCGAGGCGTCGGGGCAAATCAACCTGTGCGATGGCTTCCGCCACGGCCCGCAGGGCGCCTACTGGGACCGCAGCGCCTACGACGAGGCGCAAACTCCCTCAGCGGAGTACAACGTCGCGCTGTTCAAGCTGCACGGATCCACCTCCTGGTACCAGGACTCCGTGTCGCCACATACCATCCGCAAGTTCCCGCTGCCGACCATGGGCCTGGGCGGATGGCGCAGCGTGGTGGCCTACCCCAGCGAGCGCCGCCCGGTACCGCTGGACACCGAACCCTATGCGACCGCTTACGCCTATCTGGAAGAGACGCTGAGCAACACCGACCTCTGCGTGGCCATCGGCTACAGTTTCCGTGATCCCGAGGTCACCAAGCGGTTCCGCATAGCCCTCAAGGCACAGCCCAACCTGCGCATCCTGCTGGTCGACCCTGGTGTATCCGGCGTGCAGTCCCCCAAGTTCCAGCGCCTGCTGGAGGCGTTCGAGCTGCCCGAGGACGAGTGGAACGCCCGGCTACGCGTCGTCCACGGCGGCTTCAACGACGACAGCTTCGCGCGCGGCGCCGTCCTCCACACGCTGGAGGGTCTGCACCGCTGGAAGCAGATGCCCGCCTGGGTCGAGCCGCTGTAAGCGGCGGGAGCACCGTCCGGCAGGCAAGTCCAGGGAGGGTGCAACCCTCCTCCTTGGCAGAGGTTTCGAGGACACCCTAGCTACTCTTGAAGTCTCTACAGACGTCCCCAGATGCCAAGGGAACCGGGCAGCGCGCTGCACCGGCACTTTAACCCCGCCTAACCTCCCCGGCCAGGGGGTATTTGAAGAACGGAGTCCACTCATGAGACTTGCAGGGAATGTGGCCCTGGTGACCGGATCGGGACGGCGTATGGGGCGGGCGATTGCGCTGGCGTTGGCAGCCAATGGGGCCAACGTGGTGATTAACGGGGTGAGCGACCGGGCGTCCATGGAGTACACCGTGGCCGACGCCCGCGCCCTGGGGGTGGAGGCCATTGGGTGCCTGGCGGACGTGCGGGACCGGGTGGCGGTGGACGCCATGGTGGCCCAGGCCCGCGCCGAGCTGGGCGGCCCCATCGACATTCTGGTGAACTGCCCGGCGCCCCGGGCCGAGGGCCCGTTCGAGACGCTGCCCTTCAAGACCTGGCGCGAGGTGATGTCCATTGTGCTCGACGGCGCGTTTCACTGCACGCAGGCGGTCATCCCCGGCATGCTCGAAGCCGGCCGTGGCACCATCCTGAGCATCACCGGCCTGGGCGGGCAGACGGGGCAGGAGCACCGGGCGCACGTGGCGGCCGCCAAGCACGGCCTGGCCGGCATGACCAAAAGCCTAGCCATGGAGTACGCGTCGCGCGGCATCACCGTCAACGCCGTCGCCCCCACCCGCATTGCCGGCGGGGCGTCCCGCACCGCGTACGAGGTGACGCCGGTGGGGCGGACCGGCCGGCAGGACGAAGTGGCGGCGCTGTGCTGCTTCCTAGCCTCGGAGGACGCCCGGTTCATCACCGGCCAGACCTACGCCATCAATGGCGGCACCTACATCTAGCCAGTAGCCAGCATACCGAACGCCAGCAATGGCCGTGGCTCCGGGGCGCGCGCCGCCCATGCTAGAATGCCTAACGAGACCCATCGCAAGGAGCGCCCAATGACCGTTGCCGCCAAGCTGAAGGAACTGGGCGTTACGCTGCCGGAACCGCCACGCCCGGTCGCGACGTACATGCCAGCCGTGCGCACCGGCAAGCTGGTGTTCGTCAGCGGACAGCTCCCCTTCGTGGACGGCAAGCTGCAGAAGGTGGGCAAGCTGGGCGGCAACTTCACCGTGGAGGAGGGTCAGGCGGCGGCCAAACAGGCCACACTGAACGCCCTGGCCATCGTCAACCAGATAGCGGGCGGGCTGGACAACGTGGCGCAGGTGGTGAAGCTGGGCGTCTATGTTGCCTCTGCCACCGGGTTCACCGACCAGCCGCGGGTGGCGAACGGCGCCTCCGAGCTGTTGATCGGCGTGTTCGGCGACAGCGGCCGCCACAGCCGGGTGGCGATGGGCGCTGCCGAGCTGCCCCTGGGTGCACCGGTAGAAGTGGAGCTGGTGGTGGAGCTGAAGGGCTAGATCCGCAGAGCCCCGGCCGCAGCGCCACGGGAACTCCACACGGTATCCTCACGCCGCGCCTCTGCCGCGAGCGGGGCCTTCGGGCGTAGCATGGGCCTAACACCGCATCAAAGATAGCAACGCGCCATGACAACGAACCAAGAAGAAGAAGAAGCCGTCGAGCGGCAGGTCCGCATCCGGGTCCCGGCGGCCACGGTGTACGAGTACTGGACCGACCCGGAGAAGATGGTGCTGTGGCAGGGCATGGAGGCCACGCTGGAGCCCCGGCCCGGCGGCATTTATCGCGTCAACGTCACCGGCCGAGACATCACCTTGGGCGAGTTTCTGGAGGTGGCGCCGGGCGAGCGGCTGGTATTCACCTGGGGCTTCGACCGCGAGGGGCACCCGATCCCGGCGGGCTCCACCCGGGTAGAGATCGACTTCCTGGTGCAGGGCGACCTGACGGTGGTGCGGGTGCGCCACCATGGCATCGCCAAGGCGGAGCGGCTTAACACGGCCTATGGCTGGCAACACTACCTGACGCGCCTGGGGCTGGTGACGGCGGGACGCGACCCCGGCCCCGACCCGTGGATGGCGCCGCCGAAGCCGGTGGTCGCGCCTGAGCCGGAAGGCGCTGAGGCGCCTGCTGCGGAGCCGCCGGCCGCGACGTAGCGAACCGCCCTTCAGCTCCCGTCATTGCGAGACCCACCATGACCTGGGTTCACCACCCATGAACATGGGACGCGCCGGCCCCTCATGCCGTCAGCGGCGAACCCGTTCATCAGACGGCCACCGGCATTCCCCGTAGGGGCGATGCGTGAATCGCCCTCTGCCCGTTTGGGATGGCCCCTGGCATCTCGGCCAGCGCTGCAGGCGATTCGTGAATCGCCCCTACGCAATGCCCTCAATCGGCCCGCGAACGCGCGCCCGATTTCCCCTCTTGCGTCCCTGCTGGGCCTTTAGTAGAACCATCTCCTCAGTAGAACCATCTCCTCAAATGAGAACAGCAACATGCCGGCCGGGTATCCGGCCGGCATGTTGGTTGGCTGTGACGGGCGGTTACTTGGCGGCCTTGACCGTCTCCAGATGGGTGTAGAGGCCCGAGATGGAGCCGGGGAACACGTATTCGCCGACGATCTTAGGGTTGTACGTGATCTGCACGGGCAGGTAGAACAGCGGCACGTGCTGGTGCGCGGCGAACATCAGGTCGCCGAGCTGGCGCCACAGCGCCTCCTGCTTTTGGTCATCCAGCTCCGGCCGCAGCTTACTGTTGAAGAAGTCGTCGATGGCCGGCACATGCACCACGTTGGGCGCAGGTGGGCGGCTGGTGTAGGTGTTGAAGATGAAGGTGCCCAGCCACTGGTCGGAGGGCGCCACGAAGATGTTGGCGTGGCTGCTGAACTCGAAAGCGTTGGCGCGGCGGACGTCTTCGGCCCGGTCGAGGGTTTCCAACTTTACGGCCATGCCGGCGGCCCGCCAGTAGTTGGCGATGGCCTCCTGGATGTCCTGGGAGTTGGGCAGCTCGGCCAGGTTCACCAGTTGCATGGTGATGTTGAGTGGCTTATTCGGGCCGTAGCCGGCATCGGCCACCAGTTGCTTGGCCTTCGGCAGATCGTAGCCGTACTCGTCCTGGAACTTCTTCTCCCACTCGGGATTCCAGCCCTTGCGGAACAGGGGATGGAAGTGGTTGAGCACCTCGGGCTCGGTCTTACCGCCGAACAGCGTCTTGTTCAACTCGTCGCGGTTAATGGCCTTGCTGAGCGCGGTGCGGACACGCACGTCCATCAGCGGGCTATCGGGGAACTTGTATCCCTTGGAGGGGTCCTTGATATCGTTGAGGTAGACACCGCGTAGCTGCAGGAACGAGCGCACGCCTGCGATCTTGCCGACCGCCGTCTTCATGCCGTTCTTCTCCGCCTGCACCACCAGGTCGTTGGGCAGGGGCGTCAGGTGCACTTCGCCGGCGAGCAGACCCGCCATGCGGGTGGAGGCCTCCTGGATGATGCGGAACTCCAACTCCGGGAACTCGGGCTGCACCCGCCAATGCTGGAAGGGCGCCCGCTCGTAGCGTATGTACGCGCTCTGCTGCCGTTCCTTGTACTGGTAGGGGCCGGTGCCGGCGCTGGCCCGGGCGGTCATGCTGGGGCGCCCGTCCTTGTCGTACTGGGCCTTGCTGTGGATCTCCATGCCGCTGAGCTGCATCGAGATGTTGCCGATCCACGGGCCGTCGGGCTTGCGCATCTTGAAGACGACCTCGTAGTCGTTGACCTCCTCCACAGCCTCCACCAAGGCGCGGTGGTCGGCGCTGTTAGAATGCACCGAGTCCTGCTCGGTGAGGTCCTTCAAGGTGAACGCCACGTCCTTGGCGGTCATCTCGCCCCACTTATCGTGGAACTGGACGCCCTTGCGCAGCTTGAAGCGGTAGCTCTTGCCATCGGGCTCCAGGTTCCAACTGGTGGCAAGCTGCGGCTCGAACTTGCCGTCCTTGGTGCTGATGGCGATGAGGTACTCGTACATCGGGCGCATCAGGATAACGTCGGGCGGCGAGAGGTCGCGGCTGGGGTCGTTGCCCTCGCGCACCGGGGCCGGCACCGAGACGACCAGCCGGTTCACCTTCGGTTGTGCCGGCCCGCTGCCGGCGCCGCTCGCGGCGGGGGCAGCCGCAGGCCCGGGTTGCGCGGTGGCGCAGGCACTCAGCGAGAGCGCCAGCCCCAGAGGGCCCACCACCCGCAGCAGCACGTCACGGTACGTCATGCTTCAACCTCCTCAACATTGGACAGTCCTAGAGCATCGGAAGAAGCCGATTCGAGAGTGATAGCACGTACGGGCCGCCACGGTCAATGTTGGAAAGGCGCCGCTACGATTGCCGCAGGCACTCCCCGCGCCTACAATCGGAAGGCGCACATAGCCGAGCGCACGCAGGAGGACCCGATGGCAGACCAGCAGCCCCACTATGTGAAGTACACCTTCTACAAGGTTAACCCGGCGTGGCGGCGCCTGCCGAAGGCCGAGCGGGGGGCGGGCGCGGCGGAGTTCCTGGACGTGGCGAACGCCTGCCAGGACGAGATGCTGGTACGCACGTACAACCTGCAGGGTACACGCGGCGACACCGACTTCCTGCTGTGGGAGGTATCGCCCGAACTCACCGCCATCCAAGCGAGCCATGCCCGGCTGGCCAACACCGGTTTGGGCGCATACCTCGACATCGCCTACTCGTACCTGGCCATGACCAAGCACTCACCGTATGTGGCCGGCCACACGCATGCCGGCCAGGAGGGCACGGGCCTCACGGTGCGGCCCAAGGACGCCACCTACTTCTTCGTCTACCCCTTTGTGAAGACCACCGACTGGTACATGCTGCCCATGGCCGAGCGCCAACGCATGATGAATGAGCATTTCGAGATCGGGCACAAGTACCCAAGCGTGAAGATCACCACCAGCTACTCGTTCGGGCTCGACGACCAGGAGTTCATGCTGGGCTTCGAGACCGAGAAGCCCGACGAGTTCATGGATCTGATCCAGGCCCTGCGCAGCGCCCAGGCCCGCCCCTACACCCTGCGCGACACCCCCATCTTCACCTGCGTGCGGCAGGACCTGAAGGACATTCTCGACAGCCTGGTGGGGTAGCACAGACGGCTGCAACACCACCCGCCGGCCCGCCCGCTTACGGCGCTTCGAACCCGCCGCTGAGCCAGGTGAGCAGCGTGGGCAGGTCCAGCAACGACTCCAACGTATAGTTAGGCTCCACCATGTGGGTGGGCGCCACCATCGGCACCAGGCACACCGGCAGGCCGGCCGCAATGGCCGCCTTCGCCCCCGTGCCACTGTCCTCCACCACCAGGCAGTCGGCCTTCAGCGCCGGTTGCAGCCGCTGCACCTTGCGCCAGGCCAGCTCGTAGCACTCGGGGTCGGGCTTGCCGAGCGTCACGTGGTCGCCACCCACCACGAACGCCACGTGCTTCGCCAGCCCGAACCGCCGCAGCACCGCCTCAATGCCGGGGCTCGTCTCCGACGACACCACCGCCACCGGGCCCACTGCGGCCGCTGCGGCCACCGCATCGGCCGCGCCCGGCAGCAGCGACACGTGGGTGGGCAGCAGCTCGGCGTAGAACTGCTCGCGCAGGCGGTTCAGCTCGGCCGCGGGCGCCTGCTCCTCGGTCAGGCCCAGGCGGTCGCGGCGGGCGGCCATGATCTCCGTCATGCGCATGCCGTAGAAGTTGCCGGTCAGGCGCTTGGCCTCCGCGTAGTCCATGCCAAAGTGGGCAAAGGCGCGCACCCCGGCCTCCAGGTGGCACAGCCCGGCGTCAATCAGCGTTTCGTCAAGGTCGAAGAACACGGCTCGTAGCACTGGCGGAGTCCTGAGTTGGTGTAAGGCGCACAGTACATTATGGCATTCTTAGAATGGTGTGGAGGCAAAGCAAGTGGGGTGGGAGGAGAAGATGCCCGTTCCTGCCAGTGGAACTCAACCCCTGTTCAGCGAAGGCACCCAGGGGAATACGCTTCCCAAAAGGGAGTTAGAGCCCGCATACGCGTACCTCAACTCGTCCGCCCGAGCGCCCTTTGCAAACGTACGCCATGTGTTGAACGCTTGGTACGAGCGATCCCCAGAATTCCAGACGAGGCAATGGTACAAGCGGTTTGTGTCCCGATCGGACACTGAGCACGTGGGTGCCCTGTTCGAGCTCTTTTGCAAGGCTCTGCTGGAGGCGCACGGATGGGCTACGGAGCACGAATCCGAATCAGGTGGAGTTCGACGGACACGGCCCGAGTTCATTGTGAAGAGTGGGACGACTGAGTTCGTCTTTGAATGCACTACCTCATGGGGCGGCACCCGCCGGGTTCAACAAGAGAAACGTATTCAGCAGGTTCTGGACTTTGTCAGTCGCATTCCCATCAATGACCACTATCTAACCATCGAAGTTGTACGCGTCGGAGCCCCAACATCCATGTCGGGGCTTCGCGACACAGTGTTCCGTTCGGTTGCATCATGTGCTGCGAACCCGTCACTGACGGAGCCTGGTTGGCTACCGTGGGAAGCGGAGGGCTGGGTCATCCGAGTCTTTGCAACGCAATCGCCCGGGCTGGCCTCCACCGTAGGTCGTACCATCATCAACTACGTGGGTCCGGGAACGTGGGATGACTCGCCGGTGCACTTGTGGCAATCACTAAAGGGGAAAGCCTCCCGGTATGAACTGCAGGACCGGCCGTACGTGGTGGCAGTCGCGTTCAACGCCGAAAGTGGCTCTGCGGAAGGTCATCATCGCGCCTTGGTCGATGCTCTGTTCGGGTCTCGGCGGTGGCTCGTCGGACCCGGGTCAGGCGACATCGAGGAGGTTCGCGAACCGGACGGGTTTTGGCGCCGACACAAGCGGGTCAGTGCAGTTCTTCTTGCGAGCCACCTGCACGCTCATACGATCGTCAGCGATGAATCACCGGTGAGGCTGTACCACAACCCCTGGGCGAGCGTCCCACTACCGGAGAGCTTATGGCAAGGCGACCAAGTCATTCTACGCTCCGATCAACAGCTACTCGAGGTGCGACCGGGTAGGCGGATGCGCGAATTGTTCAATCTCCCAGAGGGTTGGCCCTTCTGGGATCAGGACAACGTCGAATGAGACCTGCGACCCTCGCCCCCTCACCCACGCTAGTCTCACAAGACGACGATCTTACAGCTGAATCCCTTTACCGCGGCCTCTTGCCCGCACAGCCACACCGTTGCAGGGCCATCTCAGACTTGCTTATTGCGCCTGACCGCCGTCGTTTGCCGGGCTGCTTCCCTGCGCTGTGGTTGCGTGCAGCCGGAGGCCGACCGCCCGCACCACTCTGAGCACCGTGGCGAACTCTGGGTTGCCTTCGGGTGAGAGCGCCTTGTAGAGGCTCTCCCGTCCGAGACCCGCGTCACGGGCGATCTGGCTCATCCCTTTGGCCCTGGCAATGTCCCCGAGGGCGGCGGCGATCAGCCCAGGGTCGCCATCCTCCAGAGCGGCTTCGAGGTAGGCAGCCATCTCCTCCTCGGTCTTCAGATGTTCCACCACATCCCACGGTCTGGCCTGCGTCTTTGCCATGATTCCCCCTCCTAGAGTTCGCGCGCCAGATCGAGCGCGGTCTTGATGTCCCGGTCCTGGGTACCCTTATCGCCGCCAGCGAGCAACACCACCAGCGTGCGTCCCCGTTGTACGAAATACACCCGGTAGCCAGGGCCATAGTCGATGCGTAACTCCGAGACTCCCTCGCCCACGGGCCTTACGTCGCCAGGGTTGCCCAGCGACAGTCGCCGGATTCGGACGTTGATGCGAGCCCGCGTCTGCGGGTCCCGCAGACTGGCGAACCACCGAGCATAGACCTCGGTCTGGCGTATCTCCACAGCCTCAGTGTATCCCATCGAATACACAACCGTCACTGGGTGCCGATGTCGAACCGCCTCATCCTCCCATTCGACACCGATACTTCAACGCTGCTACCATTCCCCTGAGGGCCGCGGCCGTCTCAACGCCGCTCCCCGCGAGGTACCCATGCCACGCACGCCATACACTCGCCTCACCCAGCCGCTGGTGCGCCGCAACGGCGTGCTGCAGCCCGCCACCTGGGACCAGGCGCTGGACGCCGCGGCCGCCGGGTTCGGGCGGGCCGTCGCCGCGCACGGGCCGTCGGCGTTCGGGCTGTTCTCCTGCTCCAAGGCCACCAACGAGGTGAACTACCTGGCGCAGAAGTTCGCCCGGCAGGCGCTGGGCAGCAACAATATCGATAGCTGTAACCGCACCTGACACGCCCCCAGCGTCGTCGGTCTGACGGCGGTATTCGGGGCGGGCGGCGGTACCAGCTCCTACCAGGAGATCGAGGAGACCGACCTCATCGTCCTGTGGGGGTCGAACGCCCGCGAAACCCACCCCATCTTCTTCCACCACCTGCTGAAGGGGCTGCGCAACGGCGCCCGCATGTACGCCGTGGACCCCCGCCGCACCAGCTCGGCACAGTGGGCCGACCGATGGTTGGGGCTGGACGTTGGGTCCGACGTGGCGCTGGCCAACGCCATCGGGCGAGAGATCATCGCGGCAGGCCTGCACAACCACCGCTTCATCGAACGCTCGACCACCGGCTTTGCGGCCTACCAGGCCCACGTGGAACCCTACACCCTGGAGTACGCGGAGCGCGAGACCGGCGTGCCCGCCGAGACCATCCGCATGCTGGCCCATGACTACGCCCGCGCCGACCGGGCGCAGCTCTGCTGGACGCTGGGCATCACCGAACACCACAACGCGGTCGACAACGTGCTGTCGCTCATCAACCTGGCGCTGCTCACCGGCCACGTGGGCCGCTGGGGGTCGGGCGTGGTGCCGCTGCGGGGCCAGAACAACGTGCAGGGCGGCGGCGACATGGGGGCACTGCCCAACCGCCTGCCCGGCGGCAACAACGTGGAGAACGCCGCCCAGCGCGCCATGTTCGAGCGGGCGTGGGGCTGCAGCATCCCACCCAAGAACGGCTGGCACCTGAGCCAGATGTTCGAGGCGATGGACCACGGCGAACTGACTGCGCTGTACGTGTTGGGCGAGAACCCCGCGCAGAGCGAGGCCGACCAGGCGCGCACCCTGCGCCTGCTGCGCGGCCTCGATCACCTGGTGGTGCAGGACATGTTCCTGACCAAGACCGCCGAACTGGCCACTGTGGTGCTGCCGGCCGCCGCCTCGTGGTGCGAGGCCGAGGGCACCGTCACCAGCAGCGAGCGGCGGGTGCAGCGCGTGCGCAAGGCGCTGCACCCGCCCGAGGGCGCCCGCGACGACATGGCCATCCTGTGTCAGCTCGCCGGCCGGCTGGGCCACGACTGGGGCCTGCCCACCGCCGAGCAGGTGTGGGACGAGCTGCGCGGCCTCTCGGACTGGCACCGCGGCATGAGCTACCACCGTCTGGAAGCGCTGCACGGCCTGCAATGGCCCTGCCCCAGCGAGGACCACCCCGGCAGTCCGTTCCTGCACGGCCGCCTGTGGGCCGACCCGGTGGAGGGCCCGCTGGCGCCCTTCAGCAACGTGCACCATGACCCGCCGGTGGACCGCCTGACCGACGACTTCCCGCTGCGCCTCACCACCGGCCGCCGGCTCGACGCCTTCAACACCGGCGTGCAGACCGAGGGCTACACTTCGCCGCTACGCCGCGGCGAGACGCTGGACCTGGCGCCCGAGGACGGCGCCCGCCTAGGCATCGCCGACGGTGAGTTGGTGCGGGTGGTGTCGCGCCGTGGCTCGGTGCAGGCCCCCGCCCGCTACGACGCTACCCTACGCCCCGGCCTCACCTTCATGACCTTCCACTACCAAGACGAGATCGCCACCAACATCCTCACCATCGACGCCACCGACCCCAAGTCCGGCACCGCCGAGTTCAAGGCCGCCGCCATCCGTGTGGAGAAGCTGGCGCCCGCGCACGCCTGACGCGGCGATTGGAGTACCGTTGGGGTGACCATCGACGGCGCTGCGCTCCGTCCGGTGGGGAGTCCAGAGGGGCGCAAGCCCCGTTGGCAGGGAGTCCGAGGGGTGTCCCCTCGGTAAGGACAGAAAGAGGGTGGG
>Ga0082335_1002424_pt1 | contig 34995 bp, 31 predicted proteins | sample Subgrocontami58m_FD_72375 | JGI IMG/M metagenome (GOLD analysis project Ga0082335, IMG submission 72375) | Subsurface groundwater microbial communities from S. Glens Falls, New York, USA - GMW37 contaminated, 5.8 m (SPADES assembly) (version 2) ... | reverse complement strand
AAAGTCATGGAAGTCCTGGTAATGATAGAAGACCGATTTGATATTTCGGTCCCCATAAATATACTTTCCGATGTTCGAACGGTCAGGGATCTGGTACTGCAAATCCAAAAGTTATTGGCAGAGGGTGATTGATGGGCATTTTCGATAAATTTCAAAAATTGGCTGAAACCCGCCAGGCGCTGGAAAAAAATGGCAGCGAGTTTTTCAATGTGGTTATTGAGGAAGTGGTTTCCCCCACCGAAGTCGTTATAAACGGCCGTAGCGTGCTGCTGGCCGGAGGGAACAATTATTTAGGCCTGACGTCTAATGCCGAATGTATCCGCGCGGCATGCCAGGCAGTTCAGAAGGATGGCACCGGCACGACTGGTTCGCGGGTGGCCAATGGGACGTTTTCAGGGCACGTGGCTTTAGAACAGGAACTGTCCGAGTTTTTTGGCCGCAGAAAAACTATCATTTTTTCAACTGGTTATATTGCGTGCCTGGCAACGTTGTCCACCCTCGCAGGCCGTGGAGAAGTGATTCTCCTGGACGCTGATTGTCATGCCAGTCTCTATGACGGGTGCCGGATGGGAGGGGCGGATGTGATTCGTTTCCGGCACAATGATGTCCATGATCTGGAAAAACGTCTTCTCAGGCTCGAAAAACGAAAGACCAACGTGCTTATCGTTGTGGAAGGCCTTTACAGCATGATGGGGGACCGGGCGCCTTTGGCCGATATCGCCGCTCTTAAGCGCCGTTATGGGGCGTATCTGCTCATCGATGAAGCGCATTCTTTAGGCGTTATTGGAGAAACGGGTCGTGGGTTGGCCGAAGAGGCGGGTGTTGAAGACAGCGTTGATTTTATCGTGGGTACATTCAGCAAGAGTCTTGGGGCGACCGGCGGCTTTTGCACCAGCAATCACCCGGAATTTGATCTCCTTCGCTATGGAAGCCGTGCCTATATCTTTACGGCATCATCATCTCCTTCGATCATTGCCTCCACCCGCATGGCCTTGAAGATCTTGCGCTCACAGCCTGAACTGAAACACCGGCTTTGGAAGCATGCCAATCTGCTGTATCAACGGCTAAAAGATTTGGGGTTCAGCCTTGGACCAGCCCCAAGCCCCATTATTGCCATCCGCTGCGAAGATCCGGGAAAAACCGCTGAAATCTGGAAAGGGCTTTTGGATCGTGGGATATATGTAAATATGGTGTTGCCGCCTGCCACGCCAGATGGGAGGCCATTACTTCGCTGCAGCCTGAGTTCCTCGCACACAAGGGAGCAGGTTGAAAAAATCGGCGATGCGTTTGCTTCCCTTAAGGCAAATCATCTGAACGATAGATAGATTGAGAGATGCGTTTAATCATCACCTTCATCCGGCGCTATCCCGTCCAAAGCGTGGTCACACTTTTGGCCATGCTTTTTGCCGGTATTGCCGAAGGCTTTGGTATGTCGATGCTGCTACCCTTGCTGGGCATCGCCATGGACCTTCCCGGCGCTTCGGGCGGAACGTCACCCCATTTCAAATCCGCACTTGAACGGGCCATCACCGACTTTCTGGAAACCCTGGGGGTCACCCCCACGATAAATCTTTTACTGTTTGTCTTCGCCTTTAGCGTTATGTTGAAAGCGGCTCTGGTGCTCCTGGCAAATAAACGGGTCGGGTACATGGTTGCCCGGATAGCGACCGATCTGCGCCTGGCCCTTATTCGCGCCCTGTTTGCGACTCGCTGGGAGTATTATGTACGCCAGCCCATCGGTCGATTCACCAATGCGGTTGCTACGGAGGCCAGCCGTTCAGCCGATGCCTATCTGCAGGGAATCATGGTCATGACCTTTATGATGCATGCGGCCGTCTATGGGGTTGTGGCCCTGATGCTGGACTGGAAGGCCACCCTCATCACCTTGATCGCCGGTATAATCATATTGTTTGCCCTCAGGCGCCTTGTCACCAAAGCACAAAAGGCAGGCAAACGCCAAACTAAGCTGCTCATATACCTGCTTTCGCTTTTAACCGATACGCTTCAATCCATCAAGCCACTCAAGGCCATGGCCCGGGAAAACATGGCGTATGCCATGTTGCAAACCAAAACGAGAAGTCTAAACAAGGTCTTGCAGAAGCAGGTATTCAGCAAGGAAGCGCTGCAGGCGTTACAGGAGCCCCTGATTACGGTCTTTTTTGCCTTTGGGATTTACGTGGCGCTTGTGCGCTGGCACCTGCCGCTCGCCAGGGTTTTGCTGATGGCCTATATGCTGACCAAGGTTCTAAAGACCCTTCAAAAGGCTCAGAAAGAATATCAGAACCTCGTGATTGCTGAAAGCGCCTACTGGTCCCTGTGTTCCAAGATTGAAGAGGCGCAGGAGGCGCAGGAATCCACTACGGGAACGATTCCGCCCTCTTTCGACCATTCAATTCGCCTCGAAGGAATCTGTTTTTCCTATGAAAAGCGTTTCGTTCTGAAAAACGCCTCATTATGGTTCCCAAAAGGGTCTTTTTCAGTGATCACAGGAGCCTCCGGCGTAGGAAAGACGACTATTGTGGACTTGGTCACCGGTCTTTTGACCCCGCAGGAAGGCGCGGTATGGATCGATAATCTCCTCTTGACCAAAGTAGACCTGCGGGCTTGGCGCAGGATGATTGGATATGTACCTCAGGAAACACTGCTTTTACATGACACGGTGGTTGTCAATGTAACACTAGGTGCTCCTGAACTCACGGAACAAGATGCGGAGCGCGCCCTCCGTGATGCGGGGGCCTGGGATTTTGTCACGGAAATGCCTGAAGGGATCCATAGTGTTGTGGGTGAAAGGGGAATGCGCCTATCAGGCGGCCAGCGGCAGCGGATTACCATCGCGCGGGCATTGGTGCACAAACCGCAACTCTTGATCCTGGATGAGGCGACCAGCGCGCTGGATCCTGTCAGTGAGGCGGATATCTGCAGAACATTGCATGGGCTGAAAGGAAAACTTACGATCCTGGCGATTACACATCAAAAGGCCTTGTTCAATGCGGCGGACAGGGTATTCCGACTGAACAACTGGGAGGTCCAACTTGTGGAAAACCTCCCTGGGCAGGGGCAACCGGTGGCAACGCCGACTTGAAAAAGAAAGAGGTTTTTTTTGTTATGTTGCGAGTTGGATTTCTTTTTAATCATTATTTCACTCACCAGGTGCCTCATGCGGCGCCCTATGCCTTTGAATTGTCCAGGCACCATCAGGATATTGAAGTCATTGTTGCCTGCTCCTCCCGGCAGGAGATGGATATTGTTGAGACCATAGGAGCGCTTTATCCGGGACATCGCTGTAAGTTCCGGATGTTGATGGTTCCCCGGTATTGCAGAGTAATCGACCCGATTGTATCCAGGTGGGTGTTCATACGCAAATGGGTCATCCTGCAGCATAATCTCCATTTTTTTAGAGGATTGGATGCCCTCGTATCGCCTGAGCGTGGCTGTGTGGCCCTACGCAAGAAATACGGATTAAAGGATCTGATCATGATCCATACCCGTCATGGTGCGGGGGACCGAGAGGGAGGGTTCGATAACCGTTCATTGGCCTTTGATTTTACCCTTTTGCCGGGTCAAAAGTATGTGGACCGGCTCAATGCCCTGGGATTCTTACCGGAGGGCCGCTTCGCTGTGTCAGGCTCTCCAAAATTCGAGGTCATCCGGGGCCTGAAGCGGAAAATTCCACGACTGTTTAACAATGACAACACCATCGTGGTATATAATCCCCATTTCGACCAGTCGGTATCCTCCTGGAGGCCCATGGGGTTGCAGGTTCTTGAATATTTTTTTAATAACAGGGAGGTTAACCTGGTTTTTGCCCCCCATGTGGTGCTTTTTAAAAGAAGCAAACGCCACGGTGCGTTCTTGCCCCGGAAATACCATCTGGCGCCGAACATTCATATTGATACGGGCAGCAGCGCTTCAATAGATATGACCTATATGCTGGCAGCCGATATCTATCTCGGGGACGTGAGCAGTCAGACCTATGAATTTTTACTGGACCCTCGACCCTGTATCTTTCTTAACGGCCATAAGGTCGCCTGGCAGGACGATCCTTCCTATTATCATTGGAATTTGGGGCCGGTGGTGGAAAACATTGAGTCTGAGCTCATGCAGGCGCTGAAGCAGGCATTTACTAGTCACCATCAGTACCTAAAAAGGCAGCGTGAGGCTTTTGCTTACACTTTTTACAGTCTGCCTGAAACAACAGCGGCCGAAAGAGGAGCCAAGGCTATTGCAGACTTCCTTCATCTGAAAACGGGGTGTTTTTCCCGTTCTGCGAATAAGACAATTATGTGAGGCTGTTTATCAAAGCAATTATTTTAAGCGCGGGCCAGGGAAAACGATTGTTGCCGCTTACGGCTGAGATTCCGAAATGCCTTTTGCCGATTCAAGGAAAGAAATTAATTGAATGGCAGATTGATACATTGCACCAGTGCGGGATTGATAAGATCACAGTCGTAACAGGGTATCGTGCGGAGAAAGTCGACGAGGTTCTTCAGCGATCTTACGGACCTGGACGTATAAAAACCCTTTACAATTCTGCCTATGCAGTCACAGATAACCTGGTGAGCTGCTGGGCGGCGCGCCATGAAATGAACGAGGATTTTATCCTCTTAAACGGTGACACTCTGTTTGAGACCGCCGTGCTAAAGCGCCTTTTTGAATCGCCTGATCGCTCGGTAACGGTTGTTGTGGATCATAAAGACATGTATGACGTCGATGACATGAAGGTGGAAATGGAAGGTTGCAGGCTTGTCAGGATCGGGAAAAACATCGGGCATGACCGGGCTCAAGGAGAAGCCATCGGCATGATTATGTTCCGTGGTGAAGGCCCCATGTTATTCAGGAATGCCTTGAAAAAGGCCTTAACTGACCCAGAGGCAGGCAGGAAATGGTACCTGTCTGTGATTGACGAAATGGCCCGGATCATGCCGGTTTGGACATGTTCCATCACCGGAGTGAAGTGGTGCGAGGTGGATTACCCTGCTGATCTCAAGCAGGCGGACAGGATCTTTTCACTAAGCTTTTCTGAAGGGATGGAACATGATTATTGATCGTTACATCATACGTGAAATATCCAAACCTGCAGTGACGCTATGTGCCGCGCTCATAGGCATTTTCGGATGCTATATCGCCGCGCGGTACTTGGAGGATTCGGTCCATGGTCAGCTGCCAGGTTCCACGGTCATCCTTCTGGTCCTGCTCAGAATCGCTATTGCCTTGGAGGTACTGTTGCCGACGACCCTGTATTTTGCAGTAATGATTGCCTTTGGCCGCCTTTACAGGAATGCTGAAATGATTGTTATGTTTGCCTGCGGCATACGCATGGTTCGTGTGCTAAGACCTGTTCTCTTTGTAGCCGTAACGGCTGGTTTGATTGTGGCCTGTTTTTCTCTATACATTCGACCTTGGGCATGGAATCAGTTCTTTGGGTTGAAAGCCCAGGCAGCGAGCAATTTTGATATGTCACGAATGAAAGGCGGGAATTTTTATGAAATTGAGGATGGCAAAACCGTCATTTTTGCCGATAACGTTGATAACCGTAAAAATCAAGCCCAGAATGTATTTATGCAAATCAAACAACATGGTACATTGCAAATTATTTATGCGAAGTTAGCCAGCCAGAGCCCACGGGATGCGGCCACAGAACCGATTCTGAAACTTCAAGACGGCCGTTTGTATGAGTTTTCCGAGACCGAAAAGTCAGGTGAAATTTTACAGTTCGGGACATTAGCAATGCCCCTGGTGCCTAGAGATGGAGTGCCCTTGGAAGAAAAGGTGAAGGCCGCTTCAGCCGAACAGCTGATGTACTCGGGTAATCGCGAAGAAGTCGCTGAATTACAGTGGAGGCTCGCTGCACCTTTCTCAACTATCCTGCTCGCCCTGCTTGGCGTATCGTTGAGCAGATCCTCGCCGCGACAGGGAAAATACGCCAAAGTGCCCCTGGGGATTTTAGTTTTTGCCCTGTATTACAATCTTAACGCCATCGCCAAGAAGTGGGTCGAGCAGGGGGTTATAGGTAGCATACCCGGAATCTGGTGGCCACAGGTGCTTTTGGCTGGCTTGCTGCTGGTGCTTTTATGGCAGAATAATGAAGCTACTTGATATTTATGTAGGAAGCAGATTTTTAAAGTGTTTTTTGCTCGTCATTTTAATCCTTGCCGTGTTTTTTAGCCTCATTGAACTTCTGTCACAACTGGATGATGTTGGAAAGGGTGCGTACAGGCTGGGCAATGCCTTGCTCTTTGTTATTTTTACCTTGCCCAAATGCCTCTATGATTTGATGCCTATAAGCGCCCTGCTGGGCGGCACCATAGCTTTGGGGCTGCTTGCTGATCACGGGGAGCTTCTCGCCATGCAAGCTGCCGGGATCTCGGTGCCAAGGATCTGCGTAGCGGTCCTCGCGACCGTAATGATGATTGTAATTACATTTGCTATCACGGCCGAAACGATCATCCCGAGTATGGAACAGGGGGCTCGCAGATCTCGTGCGCAGGCACTCTATGTCTATGGCACAGCTCTTAACTTAACCAGGCAGGGATTCTGGGCACGCAAGCAAAATTCGTACATCCATGTGCATAAAATGTTCAGTGAGGGAGTTGCGGCTGGCGTGGATATTTTCGAATTCGATACACAGGGCCGTTTAAAGAGCTTCACCCATGCCCTGAGTGCCAACATCCGAAATAACAAGCAGTGGACCATGAATGGAGTTACACAAAAAATCTATAGAGACCACAGTTTTACAATTGAGAAGGCGGCCACCTGGACCATGGGATCGTTTTTAAGCTCAGATCAGGTAGTTGTGCTGAAACTTCCCCCTTACAGTCTGTCGACACCTGATTTGCTTGACTGCATAAAAGCATTGCAGGCGAGTGGGCAGAATGCCGATCAATACTTGCTGGCCCTTTGGCGAAAACTCAGTTTGCCTTTGACCACCGGGGCGATGACTTTCTTCTCACTCAGCTTTGTATTCGGTTCAAACCGAAGGATCAGTGCCGGCCGTCGTATAACCGTGGCCTCTTTTATCGGATTTGCGCTCCATTTTGCTGATCAGATGGTCATGCACACAGGATTGCTGCTAAATCTGAATCCCTTCATTACGGCGATGACTCCAGTCGTGTTCATATCCGGCCTGGCATTTTGGCGTCTGCGTATTCTTTTCCGGGAATAAAGCGATGCGCATCCGGGCAATAGACACGCTGGTCAGTGTGGACCTCCCAGGCATTTTCTGAGGCCGTGAGGGTATAGATATAATAACAGGCACGGCTTTGATGTGTCGGGCTCGATGAGGAAGCCGACGTCGCCCCCACCACTACCGTGGTTTGGCCTGACGGAGTGTTGAGCGTTTGGTGGACAGCTTTATGCACATGTCCATGTAGGATGAGTTCAGCCCCGCAACGTGTGACCAGACTGTGCAATGAACGCGCATCCGTCAGGCGTCTACGCCAGCTTTCAATACCGGATAGGGGCGGGTGATGGATTGCCACGATACGGAAGAGACCTTGGGCGGCTGTCTGCTTAAGGATAGTCTCCAACTTGTTTAACTGGGGTTCACCGATGGTGCCGATGGCCAGGTGTGGCGCGCTTGGGTGGGCGGAGCACACCCCGATGAGCGCGATCCGGCCCCGCACCCGGAGCGTTGGAAACAGGTCATCGAAACCGCTTACCTGGGCACTGTGCCGGTAAGGTGGGTCGGACACCATGTAATCCAGCCACCGGGCAAAAGTCTGTTTCCAGTCTGAGCGGACATAGGCGTCATGGTTGCCGGGAACAACGGCGACCTGAGCCGGTGTGCCGAGTGATCGCAACCACATTTGGGCTTTTTTGAATTCAGCAGGCAGACCCAGATGAGTCAGATCACCGGTAACGACGATATGATCCGGTCTTATGCTCTTAAGGTCTTCTTGTAGGATGGAGAGGATTTTATCGTGGTGCACCTTCTTTCGGAACAGTCGCCATCGCAGGTAACCAAGGAGCCGTTTATTTAGAAGATCGCGTTTTTTAACTGGGCTTGTGCATGCAATATGCGGGTCGGAAAGATGGACCAGAACGAATTTTTTTCCTGCGGCATGATTCCTTTGGGGACTGTTGCTGTCACTGTGGGGCTTTTTCTTTTCAGAGGAAGTCATAAACATGCCGTACATGTACAGAATTTGGACCTTTTTGTAAAGCGCCTTTATGGTTGACGTGCTCTGTAATATTAAAGTAAGGTGTTGTTATGGCTCTTTATACATACATCCATAGAGAATGCCCCATCAGGATTTGGGGTATTAGCTCCGGCCAACGCATTGAACGCGTGTTAAAAACCGCTGGGGAAGGTAACCTTGTCAACGACCTGAGCGTTCTTAAGAGCAGTGATTCGGTCTTGATTTTTGACGGTGGGTACCTCTTTGACGACCGCCTTATCAAGTATTTGGCAGCAACCCCGAACCTGATCCTGCAGCTTGAAGCCGAAGGGGAAAAAGTCTCTGTTGCAGCCCACGTTAGCGCCAGCCTTGCCTATCAAGCATTAGAGGTGATTGGGGAAACCTTAGGGGCTGAATCGTTGTCCGGGATAAAATCGCAAACCCTGGAATCATTACCCATCTCTTTTCAAAAAAACCTGCTGAGCTCTGCTCCCCCCTTTGTGCTGCCCATTTCGGCTGAAAAAACCAGGGAGCTGGAGCGGCGGCTTTACGATTGGTCATATAAGGGCGTCACCGATTTGATCACCAAGTGGGTCTGGCCGGTACCTGCCCGGTGGATGGTCGGGCAATGCGTCCGCTTCAGGATCCGTCCCAACCATGTCACTTTAATCAGTTTGGCTCTGGTAATACTTGCAGGTGTGTTATTTGCCCGCGGACAATATGGCTGGGGCCTGTTGGCAGGTTGGGTCATGACTTTCTTAGACACTGTGGATGGAAAACTGGCGCGGGTGACGGTGACATCCAGCCGGTTTGGTCACTATTTGGACCATATTATTGACCTTCTCCACCCGCCCATTTGGTATGTTCTATGGGGTCTTGGCCTGGAAATGTCCTATCCGGACAGTGGAGGATGGTTTTCACTGGCTATCTGGTGTATTACGATTGGCTATGTGGTGGGTCGTTTGGCCGAAGGCCTGTTCCAGTGGAGCCTGGGAGAATTCGGGATCTTTTGCTGGCGTCCGGTTGATTCCTATTTCAGGCTGATTACAGGCAGACGAAATCCCAATATGCTTCTGCTCACGGCCGGCGCCCTTTTGGGGCGTCCCGATCTTGGCCTTGTGGCTGTGGCCTTCTGGACAGCAGGGACCAGCCTTTTCCTGGTAATGCGCCTGGGCATGGCTTTCTCTATTCGCATCACCCAAGGTCCTCTGCAGACTTGGTTCATGGGCCATAATGAGGGCGTGGGCATGGAATCCCTCGCGGTTCGGATCTTTGCAAAGCGCGAGCACCTGCCGTGATGGATAGGAGCAGCCCCAGCAATGAGGGCAACCGCGTACCCCCAGCTCATTGGGCCACAGGCTGTCTCGCAAGACCTGCCGCCTCCATGGGGCTCAGGATCGGTGTAATCAGCAATCCTTTAAGTGCTGGAAATCGAAAGGGGTTGCAACATGTTGAGAGGATGCTTGCAGATTACGGCCAGGTGTTGCACCGCCAGGCCGTTGATCCCGAGCAGGTGAAAGCGGCGATTAGTGATTTTGCCTGCCACGGGGTGGATCTTGTGGTGGTAAACGGGGGCGACGGGACGATTCATGCAGTACTGACGGCGCTCTTTACCACTGGATGGCCGGATAAAACGCCGTTTCTGGCGCTGCTTCGGGCAGGGGCGACCAGCATGATTGCCAGGGATGTAGGTCTGCCAGGTTCACGCTTGCAGGGCCTTTCGCGTCTTCTGGATTGGGCTTATGCCGGGCATGGTGCAGCCTCTCTTATAAAACGGCCGGTCCTGCGTCTGGAATGGGAGAAAAGTGGTGAGCCCATGTACGGCATGTTTTTTGGGGCCGGCGGGATCTATGAGGGCATTAAATTCTGTCTAACTCGGGTCTACACAAAGGGGGTGGGAGGGGAACTTGCTGCCGGTTTGTCCTTTGTCCGGTTTTTGTTGGCCGCGGCAAGGGGCGACAGGCGCACCATCCCTTCAACTCCCATTTGCGTGGGCATGGGAGGAATGGCGATGCAAAACATGGATGTCCTGGTTCTCTTTGTAACCACCCTCGGGCGCCTCTTTCTGGGAATGCGTCCTTACTGGGGAACTGAAGGAGGCCCCCTGCACTTTACGGCCATCCGTTCCGATGCAGCCCACCCCTTGCGGGCGACCCCTTCCCTGATCAGAGGTCAGCGTAGCCGATGGGCAGACCCCCGGTACGGGTACCTGAGCCACAACCTTCATGACCTTCGACTTTACATGCAAAGCGGTTTTACCCTGGACGGTCAATTGTACCAATGTGATCCGAAACTTGGAGCACTGTGGCTCAGAAAAGGAGGGGAGGCGGAATTCCTGAGATTATGACCGTCCCGTTACCAGACGAGCTCATCAGGCTGATTCAACAGGAATCCTCGAAAGACGCCCCGGCAGGGTTGAACCTATTAGTGGAGACCATCCTGGCACAATATGGAGAAACGGTACAGGCGATCCTGTTCTATGGGTCATGCATGCGGGCCGGGCAAGAAACAGAGGGGATCGTTGACCTGTATGTGCTTGTGGATACTTATCTGTCGGCCCATGGCCATGCCGGTCTTGCCTTGTTGAATTGGTTGCTGCCGCCCAATGTGTTCTATATGGAAGTGCCCGATGGGGGGGGGGTGGTACGTGCCAAGTACGCTGTGCTCACCCTTGCCGATTTTCAGCGCGGCACCTCGACTGCGTGGTTTCATTCTTACCTATGGGCCAGGTTTGCCCAGCCTGTACGCCTGCTGTATGCACGTTCAGAAGAGACGGCGCAACAAATCAATGCCGCACTTGCCCGGGCCGTGGTCACCTTTGTCGGTTGTGTCCTCCCTCAGATCTCCTCCCGGTTCAGCGCCCGGGAATTGTGGCACAGGGGGCTGTTTCTCAGTTACCGGTCGGAACTGAGGGTAGAAACACAAGACCAGCCGATCCGACTGGTCGATGGAGCCAAGAGATATTATGACATGATCACCCGAAGCGCCATGGCCGCGGTTCCCTTCGCTGTGGAGACGATCCATGGGAGCGATCCTGTTAGCTACCGGTCGAATATTTCGGGCTACAGGCGTTTTATCAATCGTCTGGCATGGCAAGTCCGTCGCGTACAAGGTAAATGCCTGTCGGTGCTGCGGCTTCTTAAGGGCCTTTTCACATTTAAAGGAGGGCTGGATTACATCCTGTGGAAGATCGAGCGGCACTCCGGCGTGGGGATCCCGTTTGATTCCGTGCTTCGAAAGCATCCTTTGAGCGGAGTCTGGGTGATATTATGGCGGCTGTACCGCCGCGGGGGTTTTAGATAGTGTTCCCAGAGTTCACGGGGGCGTGGTAGGAAAGTATAATGCCTTTTTTTAACAAATACGCGAGGATTTCTTTAGCGCTTTCATTCCTTGCTATGGGCCAAGCGGCCACAGCATTAGCAGCTAACCCGGGCGGGGTGTCTTCCCAAAAGGATGCCCGCTGGACGGACCTGACATTTAAACAATCAAGGATGCTGGTAAAATTGACTGTACAAATTCAAATTAAATCCCCGGCACTGATGGCCGACGAATTCTCAACAAGAATGGGGGCAAGCTCAACGGGATGTTCAGACACGGTTGAAGGAATGCAGCTTATGGCTGTGAATATGAGAGCTGAGGGACTAGCCTTTTTTAAGGAGCAATACACAGAAAATATCTGGTTTAACGCAGGAGACGGCCGGGCGTACCGGCGCATTCGTTGGCGAAAAGAAGGGGAGCCATGGGTTAAGATTTACTGTTGGACAGATAATGGTGTGCGCAGACAAAAGATTCAACCTGCCAGCCATGATGAAAGCAAACAGGCCCCAACAAAATGGACCCAAACCACAGAATCCTTTTATCCCCACCCCCAAAAAACTGTCTATGCCGAGGCCATATCAGACCCAACGCTTCTGCTCTATCTTCTTTCTGTCCTTGAAACCAGAAACCTGAAATCCCCCTTTGAAATTTATGTCTTCGGTAAAGAACAGCTACACCGGCTGACCTGTCGCCGGGAAAAATCATTGCCCATGCCAGTTTCATTCAAGCTCCATTCTTCATCAGGCGTGGTTGGGATGAACACCACGATTAAACCGCTCGTTTTTTCCATTGAGGCGGAGCCCTTAGCGTCTAAAGACAGGAAACCAGAGACATTTTCACTCCTCGGCCTTCAAAAAGAGATTCGCATCTACCTGGACCCTTCGAGACATCTGCCGATCAGGGTCAGTGGGAGAAATCCAATATATGGGGAACTGATTCTTGACCTGAGTGATGCCCGACTGGATTGATGCCTGTGGTCTATAGCGATCACATCAATTAAGGAAATGGATGTAAGTGCTCAATGTCCTTTTCACCGGCAATCCGCCTGGCAACATACCAGTCCCTGACTGAATCCACATCAATAGCAGCTTCCGGAAAAGGCAGGATAACAGCACCCGCCTTGAAGCCCAGGCGGTGCGACACACGATCCATCGCCCCGGCGAGAGTCATACCCCCCAACAAATATTGCATCACCGCAATCCAGCCGAATGCCCGGATGACACGCAAGGGGTTTTTGCGCTGACTTTCCACCTGACGCCAAAACAATGCTGCGGCACGTGCCTGAGGAGTCAAAAAGGCAAAAAGGTTACACGAACAATAGGCCCCATCTTTAAAGCGATAAGAGGTTCTGCGCGTTTCCGGGCAAGCCGTGGTCACCTCTTCATGCCGGGCGATTGCGGCAACCACATCGCATGCCGAGGTCAGGGCATGTGAACAGAAATAATCAACGACTTGGGGGGTCAATAGCGCGTGATCGCTAGTCGTTAAGAGCACAAGCGTTTTTTCCGGCAACTGTTGCATGACATGGTGGACGCTTGCGCTTGGTGTGGCCTGATTTTCAAACCACCGGACCCCGCCGGCAGTTGCATAGGCCCTGAGTTCAGGTTCCTGCGCCATAACGGCTCCGGGCGGGCCGCACAGGATCCTTTCCCCTACATAGAAGGAGGAGTGCAGAGCTCCAAGAACCCTGAAGACCATCGGGGTGCCGTCAACGGGTGCCAGAGATTTACAGCGTACTCCCGCTGCTTTGGCTACCTCATTGACCGGTTCCCGGTCTGCGGCCAGCACAATGGCCGTAAAGCTTGGTAGGGAGGTATTCATAGATCCGGCATATCACAAATGCTTACTGTAAATACGATAGGTCTTGTATGCCCTGCCGCCGTTACCTTCGACGATTTCCCGCATCCTGGTGTTGTCTTCCAGTATCCAGGAAAACTCGATATTCTTGATGCCATAATTGGCGACCGTTTCCCGCAGTTCGCTGATCAGCCGGTACGCCAGTCCTGCACCCAGCAGACTATCGTGATAGCGGCGGCACACCCCCATAAGGGGTACTCGTGCCGTTTCAGGATGCGTTACCTTTATGCGCCACAACAGTTTGAGCCAACCAAAAGGCCATATCCTCCCTTTACATTCGCGGATGGCCTCATTCAGGTTGGGGAGCACCACCATGAATGCCGCTGGAACCCCCTCCACCTCGGCGATCCTGATAAAATTCTCATCTACAAGAAGTTTCAGATCCTTACCCAGAAGTTCGAATTCCTCCTGCGTAAAAGGCACAAAACCCCAGTTGTTTGACCAGGCGTCATTGAAAAGGTCGTGAATGGTATTCATGTCTTCCTGAAAATGTTTTTTCCGAAGTGTTCTTGTTTGGATACGACCTTTGGTCTTATTGACGATCGTTCGCATGGTCCGCGAGGATTCGGTAGGCACGTCGACGATATAAGCCAGCATATCTTTTTCCTTGAGGTACCCGCATTGCTCAATGCGTCCGCCGTAGTAAGGGCGGGCATGCCCCATCATCACGGACGGGGGAGTGTCAAATCCTGCTACCAGCATGCCGCATTCCTGGTTTATGGATAGATTAAACGGTCCCCGGACCCTTTTCATGCCCTGGTTGCGTAACCAGTTTTCCGCTGTGTCCAGCAGTGCACGAAAGGTTTCCATGTTATCTTCGGCCTCCAGCATTCCCCAAAAACCGGTGTCGTCTTCATATTGTTCAAGATGAAGACGATCGATCTGGGCGCTGATCCGTCCCACGGGCCTGCCTGCCCGGTAGGCCATCCAGAGGCAACAGGCTGCATGTTTAAAATAGGGATTGTTGGGAGAAAGATGCATCCGTCGTTCAAACAACAGCGGTGGCACCCACATGGGATCATCTTTATACAACGATTCTGGCAAGCGAATAAAGGCATCGCGGCTCCGGCGGTCCTCGACTTTTACTATTTCAACGGATCTACCAGGCAACTGGTCTTGAACTATGGGAGTTTGATTTTGAAGATTCAAGGCATTCATTTCTATCTATTTTGGCAGGGTGCTACGCCTGAACCTGTGGTTCAGATTTTGAGGTGTTTATATAGTGGTTATGGGCCCGTGTCAATATATAATAAGGTAAACTGGAAATTGAGAGAGGAAACTGGCAAGCTTCATAGCCGCAATGCCTAGTCCAACAGCTCCGTCGATGACCGCGGGAGGAGCGATTCGGCCCATGAGCATCATGCGTTGCCATTATGTAAAACCTGAATTAGTGGCACAAAATTCGCTAAATTGTATATAAATTCCACAGCGATATCGTGAAATCTATGATTGGGCTGTTGTGTATGGGGAAGCCGGACTACGATGCAATCGAGGCGTTTCGTGAGGTTCCGTTTTTCCGTTACAGTCTGGGCATTGATCAATGCCCCGCCAGTCCGACCCTTAGGCAGCGTGTGAACGCCAGTTAAATCCTCCCTCTTTATCAACGATTCCTTAATCCACCCCCTAATTATACTTCATTTCCTTCAAGACAGATAGAAAATGCTTTCATTACTTTCTCATTCCTTTTAGTCCTTTGATTCCTGTGGTTTTTCTGGTTCCTGAATAAATTTGCCTATGCGGTTGAGCGTATGTGGTTCAAGTGGCTCAACAGGCGAAGCCAGCGTAAAAGTTTCAACTGGGAAGAATTCCAGGAGCTACTAAAGCGTTTTCCCTTACCAAGACCCAGAATAGTGAAAGGTTACTCTTGGATTTATGCCGTAGATATGTGAACCTGCCTGAAGAGCCGGATGCGGGAAATCTGCAAGTCCGGTTCTGTGAGGGGCCGGGGCCAACGGATACATGGTTGAAATGTTGTGGCACCGCCGGGAAACCAGGCGGTAAACGGAGAAAACAAACCTCAACCTGAAATACCTGGAAAAACCGGTCTACTCGACTCAATTTCTTATCAATTCAATTCAATCAATCTTGTCTTGCAACGCTTTCAACGGCACTCCTTCCGGGGCATATCACGTTAGTGAAGTCCCTGCCCCTTAGCTCGCCAGTTTATAGCTGTCGTCTCGAAACAGTTTCAAGCAGGCATCTGCAATTTCTGCATCATAGAGAATGCCCCTGTTTTTGGCAATTTCCTCGAGGGCGGCATCAATGCCAAGCCCAGGACGGTATGGACGGTACGAGGCCATAGCCTCAACCACGTCTGCTATCGCAATGATGCGTGATTCAAGAAGAAGCTTATCGCCCGTTAACTTATTCGGATACCCCGAACCATCAATCCTCTCATGATGCTCCAGAACCATGCGTGCAACGGGCCAGGGAAATTCGATGTTCTTTAAAACTTCGTAACCGCTTTGAGAATGCGTTTTTATCAGACTAAATTCCAAATCCGTCAATTTCCTCGGCATGCTGAGAATTTCTGCAGGAACGGATATCTTGCCAATATCATGAATTGTGCCGACCATCCGGAGAACATCAATTTGCTCGGGTGATAGACCCATCTTCAGCCCAATGGCGCGCGCAAGATCAGCTACTCTCTGCTGGTGACCTGCCGTGTATGGATCTCTAATTTCCGCAGCCGCCGCCAGGGCCTGAACAGTGGCCCCCAAGGCCTTCCGCAACCTGTCAAGCGCCTGTTGTCGTTCTTCCTCCGCCTGCTTGCGGTCGGTGATATCGCGGTAGATGACCTGATATTGTTTCTTGCCATTCCAGACGATCTCCTTGCGCCAGACCTGAAGGTGGCGAACCTCTTCATCTTTTCTGATAATGCTGATCTCGTACTCCGACGCATGATCCTCGCCGAGACGTCTTTTCTCCCTCCGCACCTTAAACTCGGCATAGCTCTGTTCCGTATAGCGCTTCACGCTTGGGGTCCTCTGCCATTCCTCGATACTGTCGTATTCGAAGATATCGAGAACCGCCCGGTTGGCGTAGATGGTCTCCCCCTCCTCTGATACGATGCGAACACCCAAGAGCGACTCATCCAAAGACCGGCGAAAATTGTCTTCGCTTTTCCGCAGTTGTTCCTCCGCCCGCTTGCGGGAGATCGCAATACCGATGCTCGCCCCCAAACCCTCAAAGAAACGGATCATCTCCAAAGTGAACTGGTCTCTCCGGCAGTCGTTGAGTTGCAGCAGCCCGATGATCTCGTCACCGGTCCTAAGCGGGATGAGCGCAACGGATTCGTAACCCTCGGCGTTGCAGCGGTTGCGGGTGCGCGCCTGGCGATCCTCTTCCGTCGTCGAAGCCAGAAGGTCCGTAGTGCTGTTGGTCCAGAAACTGCCCGCCTCGGTAAAGAAAGGCAGCTTACCGTCGGTCCGGCCGCGGATGACGTTGCCGCACATGCACTCCAGCACCGCTTTCCCTTGTTCATCGCGCATGATCTTTCCCTCTTCGTCGTAAGCGCACAGGCGCCTTTCGACGAGGACAAACTCTTCAGTAAAGCCTTTAGTCTCGTAATAGGGGAAGTCGTCGCCCTCCTGCATGCGGATGCCGACAGCTTCAAAGCCCATGCTCCTCCTGACCGCGAACAGGATGTTGCTGATCGCGTCCAGAGTGCTCTCGGGACGGTTCAGCAGATACAGCAGATCCAGCACATCATGCGCGAGCCGCTCCTGAGCTTCCATCTGTTTTCGCGCGGTGATTTCCTGCTCCAGCGCCCGGTTGAATCTTTCCAACTGCAGCATCTTCTCTTCCAACTTGCGGACCAGGGTTTCGCTGTACAACCGGTAATAGTCCGTTTCTTCCGAGGGGGACTGCGCGGGTGCATGCGGCGGGCTGGACTTGTACTCTTCAATAACCTGCCGCAGCAGGGCTACGAACGCCTCCGGGTCCTGGGGCTTGACGATGAAGCGTGCGGCCCCCAGGCTCAGGGACAATTCCTCGTCCCGAGGATCAGTGTAGGTGGCGGTATAGAAGACAAAAGGGATGTCTTTCAGGCGTTCGTCCGCCTTCCAGGCGCGGCAGAGGGCAAAACCGTCCATCACCGGCATCAGGATATCGCTGATAATCATCTCCGGCGGGACGCGGCGGGCCATCTCCAGCGCCTCGGCGCCGTTTGCGGCCATCTCCACTTCAAAGCCGCTGCCGGTAAGAAGTGCCTGCAGCATGTAAAGGCTTTGCCAATTGTCGTCAACGATGAGCATTTTAGTCATGGCGCCCTCCTCGATACAGTTTGTTTCAGGGGGTAGCAGGTACTTTTCGATTTCGGCCGCGAAGGTTTCCGGGTTGATGGGCTTTTCAATATAACCCTTACAGCCCGCCGCCAGAACTCGTTCCCGGTCCCCGGACATGGCATAGGAAGTGACTGCCACTATCGGAATATTCCCCAGCTCTCCGTTTTGCCTCAGTTCATGCGCTACGGCATAACCATCCATAACCGGCAGTTGGATGTCCAGCAGGATCAGGTCCGGTTTCGACCGGCGGGCCAGGGCAATCCCCTCCCGACCGTCGCTGGCTTGCATAATCCGATAGCCGTTTTTCTTCAATAGAAAGGTCACCAGATAGATATTTTGTTCGTTGTCCTCGATGATGAGAATATTCTCTTTCATGTTTCACTCCTTTTGAAGCGGCAAGGTGAAGACAAAGGCGCTCCCCTTGCCCCATTCGCTCTCCGCCCATATTTTACCGCCCAACAGTTCCACCAGCCGCTTGCAAATCGAAAGACCGAGGCCGGTGCCCTCATACTGACGGGTGATTCCGCTGTCAATTTGCTGGAAAGGATTGAAGATCACATCCATATCTTCCCGTTTGATGCCGACGCCCGTGTCCGTTACGCGGGTTACCATCCAGCCGTCCTCCCCTTCACGCTCGACGGCGCATTCAAGGCGCACTTCGCCCCGCTCGGTGAACTTGACTGCATTGCCGAGCAGGTTGATGATGATTTGCTCTACTCGCCGCCGGTCGCTGACGATTGTACCGACATCCGGGGCAATCCGGACGGTCAGCCCCACCCCCTTCTTCTCAGTTAGAGGCGGGAACTTCTCTACAATTTTCTGTATCAGCGCAGGCATATCAAACCGTTTGGCGACGATTTCCACCTGGCCGGCTTCAATCTTGGAAATATCCAGGACGTCGTTGATCAGGGCAAGCAGGTGATGGGCGCTGTCCTGAACCATCTTGAGTTGCTTCTTCTGTTCCTTATTCAGGGCGCCCACGAGGCCCTGGAGCAGCATGCCGGTAAAGCCGATGATGGAATTCAGCGGGGTGCGCAGCTCGTGCGACATGGTGGCCAGAAAGGCGGACTTGAGGCGGTCGGCGGATTGGGCCTGTTCCATCGCCTGCGCAAGATGCACACTCTTTTCGTTCAAATCCTCCACGATGTTGACCAGGGCCTCCCGCGCCTCCTCCAGTTCTTGGGTTCGCGCCTTCACTATGTTTTCCAGGTGATCGCGGTATTTACGCAGTTCCTCCTCGGCCTGCTTGCGCACGGTAATGCTCTCGAACGAGACGGCAAGGCACTCGTTTAGCAGACGGAACGCCCGGATGCGAAACGATCCCTCCAACCTCTCATCCTTGTAATAGAAGTCTTCCGTCTCGAAATCCTTGCCCGTCCGCATGACTTCCAAATAGGCATTCGTCAGCCCTCCCGCGGCTGCCGTCGGCCAAACCTCATTGTAGTCTTTGCCGATGTAGTCAGCGATCCTCAAGCCGGTCAATCTTTCCGCTTCGGGATTACCGGACAGCAGGAAGAGCTTATCCGGTTCAACGTAATGAAAGATGAGCAAGCCGGACGGAATGGATCGCACTATATCATCTGCCATCTGATGCGTGGCTCTAAGTTGTTCTTCACCCCGCCGGCGCTCGGTCAGGTCACGGACGAGGGCCAGATAGGATTGGTCGTTGAGTTTCTTCGCGCTGACTTCGCCGGGGAACGTCGTCCCGTCCTTGCGCACGTGCTCCCATTCGGCAAAGTGGGGCACGCCGGACATCATCCGCGGCGGTTCCACGGCCAGCCGCGCCACCTCGTACGGTGCAAGCACATCGGCGACACCCATGCGCAAAAGCTCGTCGCGCGTGTAGCCCAACAGCTCCAGCCCGCGGTCATTTACGTCGAGATATCGATTTTCAGCGGAGATAATGTAAATGCCGTCATTGGCCTGCTCGAACACGCTGCGCATGCGCGACTCGCTATCGCGCAACGCCATCTCAACCTGCCTCCGTTCTGTAATATCCAAAATATTGCCAAAAACGCGTGTCACTCGGCCGTCTTTGAATTCCGGCTGCCCGATTGTGCGCACCCAAAGATGTTTTCCCTGAGCGTTCATGAATCTTAGCTCGAGGTCGTAGGGTTTGCCTTCCCCGACGGCAGCGCTGAAAGCGCGTTCGATCACAGCATCGTCTCCCTGGGTGTAAAACCCCACATTCCTGCTCACATCATTCGGATCATAATCCGCAGGTGTGACGCCGTGCAGACGATAGACTTCTTCCGTCCATGTCAGTTTCCCCGAAGCGACATGATATTCCCAGCCGCCTGCTTTTGTGAGATGCTGGGTTTCATTCAGCAACGTCTCGCTTCTCTTGAGCGCTTCCTCATAACGCTTGCTTTCGCTGATGTCTCTTTGCACGGATACGGACAGCAGTAGTCGTCCGTCGTCGCCCTTAATGGCGGCCGCGCTCAAAAGAACCGTGCGCCTGCCGCCGTTTTTCGCTGCGATGACCATCTCTTCGTCCCGCAGACTGCCGATTTCCTTCCACAGGGCAAACGACGACTGCATCCTCGAAAGCGATTCCGGCGCGTAAATCATCGACATGGGCCTGCCGACGACCTCTTGTTTCTCATACCCTAAAGCCCGCAGCGCGGCCTCGTTCACGTCGAGAATCACGCCTGTCGGCGAAACCATATAACAGTATCCCGACTCGGTTTCAAAAAATTTCCTGAACCGCTCCTCGCTCGCGCTCAGCGCCGCCTCCGCCCTCTTTCGTTCCTCGACGGCGGTCTGCAGTATCCTGTTCAGCCTGATCAGCGAACGGTATCGCCAGACCATCAGGGTTATAACGGCAAACGCGAGGAGGCCGCCCCCCAAAACAGCTACCCGTTTTACAGTCCAATAGGGTGCGGGTTTTCCGTACCACTTGGCATAGATCTCGGCGTACCGGGGGCTTGTGGTGAAGACATTGACCTCGTCATCGAGCCTCTTCAATAACCCCCGATTGCCTTTCCTAACCGCAATGCCCCTTTTCACCTCAAGGAGCGGTTCCCCTGCAAGCTTGATACGGCCTTCAAGCCCTGTCTTCCGGGAAAGTATTCTTATGGGAGGTTCAGAGAACACCAGGGCTTCCGATCTCCCGGAAATCAGCGACAGGAAGGCCTCGTCCTGTGAAGGATATATCTGCAGCCTGCTCCCGCTCCTCTTCGTCATGAGGTACATCCCCGCATTGGTTTCCACGACGGCCACTTCTTTTCCGCTCAGGTCGGCGATGCCTCGAATGTCCTGGGTGGTTTCCCGGACGAAAATGACGATATTGAGGGTTTCAATGGGGGAGGTAAAATCCATGGACCCTGCCCTCTCTGCAATGATGCCGAGGTTCGGAATCAGAGCCACCTCCCCCTTCCCCATCGCCGCAACGGCCTTTGCCCAGGTGGGATACACGACATATCTTACCTTGATCCCGCACCTGCGCGCGATCTCGTCCATGACGTCAATTGCAAAACCTGCCGGTTTTCCCGTTTGAGAATCAATTGAATAATGGGGAGGAAAATTCGCGGGAACGCCGGCAAGGAACTCTTCAGCCGATTGCTGGGCATACCCCCGCCCCGTCTGATGGGGAAATATCAGCACGATCAGCAATAATATCGACGCCATGCAATGCAGGTTATATTTTGGCCGTTCGCTGTTCATTTCCTTTTTCTATCTTCCTGATTATTTCTTTCAATTCCGACATCCGGAGCTCCCGCCCCACAAAGAGCCTGTTCATACGTTCGATTTCGGCGATCTTCTCCTCCAGCTCGGCGGTGCGCTCCTTCACCCTGTCCTCCAATATGGCCGCATTGCGCAACGTCTCTTCGAAAAGACCGGCGTTCTGAACGGCAAGGGCGATCTGTGCTGTAACCGTTTCTAACAGCTTCAATCTGCGCTCTTCCGGCTTTTTATCCGTCCTGGTGAAAACGCACAAAACCCCCAGGCATTTGCCGCCGATGATCAGGGGAAAGGCGGCATGAAAGCGGATGTCTTCCCCGCGCGTCGCCTCGCGCGTGGCGAATTTGAGGACAGCTTCCCGGTCCCACAATATAAGCGGCTTATGGTCCCGCGCGCATTCTCCGCAGAGACAGTCTCCGACCTTGATTTCATTGGCGGTCAGATCGAGGATGGTTGCCTCCGATGTGGCCCGGTGAGCGGCAAGTTGAAGCGTATTCTGGGGGGTCGCCATGCAGATCGTCCCGCCCTCCAACCCGGTGATGCCGAGCGTCTCATCCAATACCTTTTCCAGAATCTCGTTGATATTCGAAACCCCGGTAATGGCGGTGATAATCCGGTTAATTGCGATAAGTTCCTCGTTTATGGTCCTTATCTTTTCCTCCGCCTGCTTGCGCCCGGTGATCACTTCCGAGAACAGGATGATGCCGCCGATCTCGCCCTCGGTTTCATACCAAGGGTGGATTTCCCAGCGCACCCAATCCATTCTTCCGTCCGCGCGCGGGAAGGGATCTTCTTCAGATTTTTCAACCGCTCCCGCCAAACAACGCCTGTGGATTTCTTTCCAGCGCTCAGAAATCTCCGGGAACACTTCATAATGTGACCGACCGATGATATTCTGGTCGCCAAGTTCATAATCCATGAGGAAGCAGCGGCTTGCCACAATATACTGCATATCGCGATCGAACATGGCGATCGCTGCTGGAGAATATTCTACAAAAAGCCGGAACACCCGCTCGTTTCTCTTCAGCATCTCTTCCACCCGCTTGCGCTCGGTAATATCCTCCACACTCGACCAGATGAACTTCTCGCCGCGCCGTTCGATGATCAGGCCCTGAAGCCGGACCGGCACGCAATGGCCGTCCTGGTGGATGTATTCCTTCTCATAGGGACCGTAACGGCCCGTCGTTCTGAGCAATTCTAACTGAGCTTGTTCATGCCCCGCGTAATCCTGCGGCGTAATCTCCCAGTAGGTGAGCGCGAGCGTCTCTTCCACCGTCCTGCCGATGATCGCGGCGTAAGCCGGATTCACGTCCACGAGGCTCCCGTCCATCCTGCACAGGACAAGACCCATACGGGTCTGTTCAAACAACATACGGTTGTATTCGACGCTTTCAGCTAAGTCTTCTGCCGTTTTTTTTTGCACGTCCATTTCGTCCTGAACTGCCTGCGCCATGCTGTCAAATATTCCGGCAAGGCTGCCCAATTCGTCCGTCCTCCCCGCAAATCCTGTGCGCGCGCTGAAATCACCTCTCGAAAGGTTCTCGGCGGCATTCTTTAATGCGTTGACCGGACGGAGGATGACCGCATTGCTGAAGATGTGAGCGATCGCCAACCCGGCGCCTCCTACAACTATCAGCAGCAAAAGATCAAAGAGCAGGATTTGGTGGCTCTCCTTAAAGGCCGCCTCTTTTGACATGCCGACGGCAAGATAGATATAATTTTCACCGTAGCCGGCGGTTGAGAAGACGTACATCCGTTGCACACCGTCCAGACCGGCAATTTCGGCAACCCCGTTTTTTTGACTGAGCAAGGCACTGATTAGCGGCGCCTCCTGAAGGAGCTTTCCCGTCCATTTATCCGATTCAGGATGCCGCGACAGGACAGTCCCCTTGCGGTCCGTGATGACAAATGTATAACCTTCCGGGAGTTTGACATCCGTGACCAGTCGCTTCAACCAATCCAGTTTGACGGATAAATAGAGGACCGCCTTCATTTTTCCTGCCTCGTCGAATACAGGCCGGCTGAGGACCAAAACCGGCATTCCCGCAATTCTGCCGATCTGGTACTCTCCGATGGAAAAATCCCGGGTTCGCACCGCCTGTTGAAACCAGAAAAGGTCGGATGAATTGATCTGTCTTGTCACGGGAATGGCGCTGCAGACAAGATTCCCCCTTAGATCAGCCATGCCGATGTTGGCATAGTCGGGGTAATTTTTGAGGAGATTTCGGAAGAATGCCGAAATCGAGGCATTGCTCCCCTTCTGGACTTCGGCCGTTTGGGAAAAGGTGATCAGCAACAGGCTTGTGGCGTCAAAAAACTTGTTCAGATTGTCTTTGGCCAGCAAATTGAGGCTCGCAAGGTCATTTCTGATATCGGTTTCTATGGAACGACGGTGCCTTAAGTCTGAGTAGAGAATGAGCAGGACAACAGGCACCAGCGCAACCAGTACCAGCAGCATCAGCCTTGACTTAAGGTTCGAAAGCCTGCTCATAGCAATCCCTCTGATCGTTTGTCAGCGAGTGCCTTATCGCGCCAGATTTGTTCTCAAACGCTCACACAATTGGCATCACGGACAGATGGCTTTACGGTTACCAGTCGGTCTGAATGTTTTTCCTCCATGCATCTTAATTTCTTAATATAGGCGTCGTAGCCCCCTGCTTCTTCAACCAGCTTTTCCCTGGTCTTTCTGACTTCGTTAACTATCGGATCATCATACATTGTTTTGACCCCTTTCCATCAATTCCATGGGCGTTACAATCATGGGCTCAAAGAGTCCATGTGTCGAGTTATAATTGTGGATCGCGGACCTTACTTCGCCATGGGCAAGATGCCTGCAATTCCAAGTTAAAAGATAATTCATCTCGTAATGAGCCGCAAGGGCAAGATGAAGAGCATCAACTTTTGACCGTTAAGGAAGATTAAGAACGTCACCATAAGTAATCGACAGATTGACGATTTCTTCCTTGATGGCCAGAACGGGCATATTTCCGATCAGCTCCATCCTTTTTTGCGATGCTTCCGGGTCGCCGGCGCGGCATTCATTGATGACCGCTTCTTAAACGTAAAGATCATACTTTGCCTGTGACTGATCCCACCATTCCCGCGTGAGAATCTGCTCAGCAGCAACGATGATACTACTGCTCAGCTTGGCAACCAGGTAACTCGGGATCGTCGTTTCCAGATAAATGCTCTGCATCGAAATATTCCTTCCATAAAGCTTTCATTGAGAATAAGTTGAATAGAGGCTTCTGTCAATATAATCCAACATATAATCCGACATCACTGCAATCTTGATCATGGCATGAAAGAAGAGATCCGATTTCGGACCTCTTCTGATTTCAAAGTCATTAGAAGGGAACGTCATCCAGGTCATCGGAGGAGGCGACTTGTTCCTCCGCATCCGTGGGATTGCCATTCTTCCCACTTAGGAGTTCGAGCTCCCGCTCCACCAGGCCGTGGTTGGCGCCCTCGTTGTCCTGCCACTGGCGGTACTGCAACTGCCCCCCGGTCACTCCCCTGTAAAGCAGGTTCCGCTGGAGCAGCGCATAATGCCGGTTAAGAATCGGAATTACCACTGTGGGCATTCAGCCCCCTGATATTTATGGATTGACACAATGCAATTAAAGTTGGCGACATACAAAAATCAGTATTATCCTCCAGAATACCTTTCCCGGAATACACCCGGGGTCCGATTCCCTGCACCCGCCACCAATTTTAAAACCTGCTTCAACTTCCTTCAACTACCCCGTTGCTTTTTATGGTTTGGGGAGCCCTGCTATCGATTTCAAGGCTCGTTCAATATCCTCATCGGGGAGCTCGTGAACTGAAAGTTTCCCGGAGAGGAAGTCATCGTAAGCAGCCATATCCACCAATCCGTGTCCGCTCCAGTTGAAGAGAATAACCTTTTCCTTGCCTTCTTCTTTAGCGCGCCGGGCTTCATCTACAACCGCCGCGATGGCATGACATGTTTCCGGCGCGGGAATGAAACCTTCCGTTCTGGCCCATTTAATGCCGGCTTCAAATGTTTCGATTTGATTATATGCCCTTCCTTCTATCAAACCTTCTTTTACCAGATGGCTGACAATGGGAGCCATGCCATGATACCGCAAGCCACCGGCATGGATCGGCTCCGGCACATAGTCGTGCCCCAGGGTATGCATGGGCAAGAGCGGCGTTAATCGGGCAAGATCGCCGAAATCATAGGCGAAAGGCCCTTTGGTGATCGTTGGACAGGAAGCAGGCTCTGCGGCAACGATGGAAATGTTTTTACCGAAGATCTTGTCCCGCACGAAAGGCAGGGCAATACCCGCAAGATTACTGCCGCCGCCGGCGCAACCCAGCACCACATCGGGATAGAGACCGATTTTCTTCATCTGTTTTTCGGCCTCCAGACCGATAATGGTCTGGTGGAGAAGCACGTGGTTAAGAACGCTGCCCAGGGCGTAACGGGTGTTTTCGTGCGTCACGGCATCTTCCACCGCTTCGCTGATGGCAATGCCCAGGCTGCCCGGCGAATCGGGATATTTTTCCAGGACGTTCCGGCCCGCATTGGTCAGGTTACTCGGGCTGGCGATACATTCGGCGCCCCAGGTCTTCATCATCATGCGGCGATAGGGTTTCTGGTCATAGCTGGCCCGCACCATGAATACCCGGCACTCCAGACCGAACATCTGGCAGGCCATGCTGATGGCGCTTCCCCATTGGCCGGCGCCGGTTTCCGTGGAAATCCTCTTTATACCGAAGACCTTGTTGTAATAGGCTTGAGCTATGGCGGTATTGGGTTTATGGGAACCGGCAGGGCTCACCCCTTCATTTTTGTAATAGATTTTTACCGGCGCATCCAGCAGCTTCTCGAAATTTTTTGCCCGGTAAAGGGGCGAAGGGCGCCAGAGGAGATATTTTTCCAGAACTGGTTCCGGAATGTCGATCCACCGTTCCTGGCTGGCTTCCTGTTCAATCAGATTCATCGGAAAAACCGGCGCCAAATCCTCGGGCGCCAAAGGCTTGCCCGTTCCCGGATTGAGAGGCGGGCTCATCGGCCTCGGCAAATCGGCCTGGATGTTGTACCACTGCCGGGGAATCTCGTCATCCTGTAATACCACTTTGATTTGTTCCATCTGTTTTCCTCCTGTTATTTTAAGTTCGCCAGGCTAAGCCCATCACGAAACAACAATATTGCCAAGGCACACAACAGTAAGCCAATAGCACGCCTTACGTATATGTAAATCTTACCTTGTAAAAAAGATCTGGACCTGCCGACCAGTACGGCAAGCACCATCTTCGAGCCGACAAGGCAGATATAAAAACTGCCCAGGAATGCCCATGCTGTGAACATATTCCGGCTCATGGCCTTGGTTAATAACGGCGCCCCCACACTCAGCCAAAAAAGATAGGGATAAGGGCTTAAAACGCTCACGATAATTCCTTTGGTTAAAGAATTTGGCCTGACGTAATCAATCTTAAGTTCATGACTCTTTGCAACCAAATTTTGGCAGCCTAAAAATAAGACAAAAAGACCCCCCACCAGTGATACCATGCCTAGCGCCTTGCCAGAACTGGCTAACTTAGCCGCGAAAAAGAGCGCTAAAATAATGATGGAAGAATCGGTAATAACCGGAGCAAGCGCCACTTTAATGCCGGCTTTGGCACCATGTTGAAGCACCTCAGCGATAAGAAGCGCCAGGAGGGGGCCTGGCGAGATGCCAGCAGATAAACCAAGCACAGCCCCTATGGATGCGAAGTTGTCCATTTTATTTTGTCTTTATGCCCTCATTACAGTAAGTGTGTGCGGAAGCTACAACTTACTACGGGAAATGTCAATTACGGGAAAGGCTCGGATAACAGGTTAGAAACTCCCGGCATATCCGGCCTTTATGGCATTTACTTTATTGCTCCCCCTATGTTATGGGAACCGGGTGAGCTCCTTCATAGCCAAACATGGAAAGGTAGCATTTTGGAAAAATTTACAATATCCGGAGATTACATTGAGCTTAATAAGCTTCTCAAAGCCTCAGGCCTGTGCGACACCGGTGGCATGGCAAAAGATGCCATTACCAGCGGGCGTGTCACCGTTGGTGGAGATGTCGAATACAGAAAAGGATGCAAAATCAGGCAGGGCCAAAAAGTTGCGTTCGCAGGGCGAATAATCGAAGTCAATTAATTGTAATTTCGGTTGATAATTTTACGGCAAACCCGTAGTTTAGCGGTAACGTTAACGCACTTGGCACCTTGCCGGGAAGAGACATGGCCCCGCTTTAAAAGGCGAAGAAGAGAAACTGATGAATCTGGAAACTTTTTTCAAACCCCGCACCATGGCTGTAATCGGCGTTTCGACAACTAACGATCGCCATCCGGCCAATGTGATTTATAATAAGAACCGCCACCGCTACCCGGTGGAGGTTTTCGCCGTTAATCCCCGCGGGGGCAGCCGTCAGGGTGAATGCGTTTTCACCAGGATAAGTGAAATCCCCACACCGGTGGACCTGGCAGTGATTGCCGCCCGTGCCGAATATGTCGAGGGTATTATGGCGGATTGCATAAAAAATGGCGTAAAAGCGGCGGTGATCGTTTCCGGTGGCTTTGCCGAAAGCGGACGGTCTGATCTTCAGGAGCGCCTCGTGCAGATGGCCCGGGAAGCGGATTTCCCATTTATCGGCCCCAACTGCCTGGGCATCTATGCGCCGGGTCAGGCGGATACTTTTTTTCTGGCCGGCGAGCGCATGGTGCTGCCCCCGACGGGTCATGTCGCACTGATCAGTCAGAGCGGCGGTATTCTAGTGGATCAGATGATCAAATTTACTGCCGAGGAGGTGGGGCTTTCCATCGCCATAAGTATCGGCAACAAGGCGCTGATCCGGGAACTCGATCTGCTGGAAGCCCTGGCCGCCGATCCGCGTACGCAGGTTATTGTTTTTTATATCGAGGGTTTTGGCCGGAACGAGGGCCGACGTTTCGTGGAAGCGGTTCGCCGCTGCCCCAAGCCGGTGGTGGTAATCAAGGCAGGTAAAAGTCGGGCAGGGAGCCGGGCCGTTTCCAGCCACACCGCTTCCATGGCCGGCGATTACGAAGTCTTCTCAGCCGTACTTGCCCAGTTTAAGGTGCTCGAAGCGAAAAATGAAACGGAGCTCTTGTCCTTCTGCCAGTCCCTGCTTTGTTACCCCAGAAACATTGAGGGCCGGGTCGGAATCGTCACGGGCAGTGGGGGCCACGGTGCCGTAGCGGTGGACTATTGCTCCGATCTTGGCATTAATGTGCCCAACTTCTCACCGGACGTGCAGGCAAATATTAAAACCCTCCTTTCTACGAGCATCCAGAATATTGCCGCTATCGACAATCCCATTGATCTGACGGGCAGCGCCGTGGATGATGATTTTGTCAACGTAGCAAATCTTTTGAGTCAGGCTGAGGATGTCGATTGCCTACTTTTCCTGATGCTACCCTATCTGCCTGGCATCACTTCCGATGTGGGGGCGAGATTGGGACAGGTTTACCAACAGCTGAGAAAACCCATGATGGCCTATGTGCCGCTGGTGGAAAAATACCGCATGATCATCGATGGTTTTGAGTTCAACGGCATACCTGTCGCCAATTCGATCGAGGGCGCCGTACAGATGGTCGAGGCGCTCCGGAGGCCTCCATCATGCTAAGGAAGGCGATTGAAGAAATTCTGGTCGCCCATAAAGGCCAGGGTTGGATAATGGAACCGGAATCAAAAAGGCTCTTGTCCCTGGCCGAGCTGCCCGTTCCCCGCCACTTTTGGGCGCATACCATCGCCGCCGCCCGGCGTTATGCCGATGAAATCGGCTATCCCGTCGTTGCCAAAGTGGTCTCCCCCGAGATCGTGCATAAATCCGACAGTGGGGGCGTAGCCGTGGGGATCGCTGATCCGGAGGAGCTGGAGGCGGTCTTCCACCGCCTTGCCGCTTTGCCGGGCTTTGCCGGTGTGCTGGTGGAAGAGATGGTCGCCGGCCTGGAGCTTATCATCGGCGCCAAGATAGATTATCAATTCGGTCCGGTCATCCTGTTGGGTATGGGGGGAACAAAGGCGGAAATTTATCAAGATGTGGTCTTGCGTATGGCCCCTCTGGACGATCTCTGCATCATCACCATGGTCAAAGCTCTGCGGGCAAATCGCTTGCTTACGGGTTATCGGGGAGAAAAACCGGTCAATCTTGCTGCACTCTCCCGGCTGCTGCTGCTTTTTTCCGGGCTCGTGATGGAAATGGCAGAGTATATAGAATCCGTAGATCTAAATCCCGTCCTTTGCAACAGCGAAAATTGCGTGGTTGCCGATGCCCGCATCATGCTCCGCCCCCCGGAACGAGGTGCAGCCTGAAAGGAAAAATAATCAAGCTTCTGGCCACCGGCTTCGGCAGCGGCCTCGCGCCGCTCGCACCGGGAACAATGGGAACTCTGGTCTCCATTCCGCTCTATCTGCTGCTGACCACTTCTACCTGGCCTACCTATTTTTTTCTCCTGCTCCTCTTGACAGGAACGGCGATTTATCTATCTCAGGCCGCCGAAAAACTTTACGCCGCTAAGGACCCGCCCTGCATCGTGATCGACGAAGTGGTCGGCTTCCTGTGGGCCATGTTGTGGGTGCCGCCGACGCTGCCGGGCATCATCCTGGGTTTTATTTTCTTTCGTTTATTCGATATTCTTAAACCCTTCCCCATACGGGCTTTGCAGGACAAACTGCCGGGCGGCTACGGCGTTGTGGGGGATGACGTAATGGCCGGCATCTATAGCTGCCTGTTACTTCATTTATTGATCAGGTTTTCCCCGTTATAGGGACTCTGCCTAAGGAGTAAAATAAGTCATGAAAATCGGCATTCTTACCATTGGCAACGAATTGACCAGTGGCAAGACTCAGGATAGGAACAGTTCTTTTATCGCCCGCAACCTTTACCGGCTGGGCTGGCAGATATTGGCCATGCTGTCCGTAGGCGACGATGACGCGGCCATCAAGGATGGCTTGGCATTCCTCATGGAGCGGGCGGAGGGCATCATTGTCACGGGCGGTCTGGGACCCACGACCGATGATATCACCACGTCCGCCATCGCCCGCGCCTTCGATCTCCCCCTGGTCACGGATGAGGCGGCCTTGCAAAACATCAAGGAACGGATGGCGGGATATAATCTTATCTGGACGGATAATAACGCCAAACAGGCCCTTTTCCCCGCAGGCGCCGCAAAAATCGTCAATCGGGCAGGCACCGCCTGGGGTTTTTCCCTCAAGAGAAACGGTAAAATCATCGTCGTCATGCCCGGCGTGCCATCGGAAGCCGAAAAAATGCTTCTGGGAGAGGTCATTCCCCTTTTTCGCCGGGAACTTGCCGATACCACCGAAGTGGCAACGCGAATCATCAAGCTCACCTGTATCTCGGAGTCAGCCGTTGATCAAGCCCTCGCAGCGGCGCCCTTTGCCGAGCTCGGCGTCACAGTGGGCTTTTATCCCCGCTTTCCAGAACTCGAAGTGGTGTTGACCGCGCGTGACACAAGTCAGGATAAGGCCCTGCAAAAAATCTCCCTGGCGGAGGCCGAGGTGGTCAAGAAGCTCGCCCAACACATTTTTGGCTATGACCAGGAGACATTGGAGGGAGTAGTGGCCGCTTTGCTGAGCAGCCGGAAACTAACTCTGGCCCTTGCGGAGTCCTGCACAGGCGGCTTAATCGCCGATCGCCTGACGGACGTGCCTGGAAGCTCGGCATTACTGGAAAGAGGCCTTGTCACCTACAGCGACGTCTCCAAGGAAGAACTGCTCCTTGTGCCCCCGGCAATCATCCGGCAGTATGGCGCCGTCAGCCGGGAAACGGCCATTTTAATGGCGGAAGGAGTAAGAAAAACGGCGCGGACCGATCTGGGACTCTCCGTTACGGGAATAGCCGGGCCGGATGGCGCCACGGCAGGAAAACCTGTCGGGACGGTTTTTATTGCCCTGGCGGATGGAACCAAAACACTTTGCCGCCCGTTTTCCTTTCCCTGGGACAGACGAGGCATAAAGGTCATGTCTTCACAATGGGCTCTCATTATGTTAAAAAACTACGTCACGGGCGATTGACGCAGGCCTCCTTTCACCGTGTCAAAGGGTTTGGTTCCCAGAGCGCTCAATTCTCTTTACTGACAAGACTTTAGGCGCAGTGCTGATGAAAAATAATCACATAAAATATTTTAAAATCGACTTGGATCAGTTATCCGGACAGCAGGCCACAGAAAAGCTGCGCGAATTGGCAGAGTTAATCGCTTATCACGACCGTCTCTACGAAGAAGCCCGGCCGGAATTGGATGACGCGGCTTACGATGAATTACGCAAGTGTAACGCCGCAATAGAGGCGCACTTTCCCTCACTGATCCGGCCCGATAGTCCCTCAAAAAAAGTAGGCTACAGGCTGGAGAGCGGTCTTGCTAAAGTCCAGCACGCGATTCCCCTCTTGTCCCTGGACAATATGTTCACCCTGTCGCAAGTAGCGGAGTTTATAAATGGGATAAGAAATTTTATCATGGAGTTGAAGGATCCCTCCACCCCCCTCGAGATGGTCGCCGAACCAAAGATAGACGGCCTGTCCTGTTCCCTGGTTTATGCAAATCATCGTCTCGTCCGGGCCGCTACCAGGGGGGACGGTGAGGTAGGCGAGGATGTCACGGGCAATGCCCTGACGATAGATGATATTCCCCGGCAACTCCCGGCAGACGCTCCCGACCTGATAGAAATTCGGGGGGAAGTGTACATGACGGATGCAGATTTCCTTAAACTTAACGAAAACCAGGAAGAAACGGGGGATAAATTATTTGCCAATCCCCGCAATGCCGCCGCCGGCAGCTTACGACAGTTGAACCCCGCCGTCACGGCGTCCCGTCCGCTCCATTTTTTTTCCTATGCCTGGGGGAAAGTATCGCGCCCCTTTGCGCAAACCCAGTGGGAAGCCCGGCAAGCCATGGGTTCCTGGGGATTAAAACTTAACGAACCGGCATCCCTGGTAGCAAATCTTGAAGAAATACAGAATTACTATAATGATATTGAAAGTAAAAGATCTTCTTTGGGTTTTTCCATTGACGGCGTGGTTTATAAAATTAACAGAATTGACCTGCAGGAACGTCTGGGCTTTGCCAGCCGTTCGCCACGCTGGGCAAGGGCTCATAAATTCTCACCGGAAAAGGCGCAGACACATATTAAGGATATCGTCATCTCCGTTGGCAGAATGGGGACTTTAACGCCTATTGCCGAACTGGAACCGGTAAGCGTCGGTGGAGTTCTGGTTTCCCGCGCCACTTTGCACAATCAGGATGAGGTCGCACGCAAGGATTTCCGCGTGGGTGATATGGTTATCGTACAACGTGCAGGAGATGTGATCCCCCAGGTAGTCGCCGTTGTGCTCGAAAAGCGCCCGCCTGCGGCTCAGCCATTCGTTTTCCCGGATCGTTGCCCGGTTTGTCACAGCATCGCAGTGAGAAAGCCCGGCGAAGCCGACTGGACCTGTACGGCGAGTCTGACCTGCCCGGCGCAAGCATTAGCCCGGCTGATCCATTTCGCTTCCCGCGATGCCTTCGACATTAGAGGGTTAGGAGCTCAGATCATAGAAGCTTTCTACAAGGAAGGCTTGCTGAGTTCTCCCGCTGATATCTTCAGATTGGAAGAGCGTTTGGCGCCCCGTGATATCTTCAGCGCCAATCTCATTCGGCACGTTACACCCCTGCAGGAACGTAAAGGCTGGCAAGCGCTGTCCGCAAAAAAATTGTTCGCCTCTATTCGCAGGCGCCGCACCATATCGTTGGACCGCCTGCTGAATGCCATCGGTATTCGCGAGGTTGGGCAGGCGACGGCAAAGTCATTGGCCCGCAATTATACCTCGCTCAATAATTTTTTAGCAGCGGTACAATTGGCACAAAACAGGGACGCGGATGCCTATCGGGCTCTCGAAGGTATAGACGGCATTGGCCCGGTGGTCGCCGGTAACATCCTTGATTTTTTCAGTGAACCGCACAATCGCGCTGTACTTGATGATCTCTTTTCCATCCTGGTGGTTACCGACTATGAAGAGGCGCAAACCGCCATTTCTCCCCTCGCCGGGAAAAAAGTGGTCTTTACCGGCAGGCTTGAACAAATGACCCGCCATGAGGCCAAAACGAAGGCCGAAGCGCTGGGTGCAAACGTGAGCGGCAGCATTTCCAAGAATACGGATTTCGTCGTCATCGGTATCGATGCCGGCGCAAGTAAACTTAAAAAGATAGCAGAACTGGGCATCCCCTCTCTTACCGAAGCGTCATGGCTGGCCTTGATAAAATCAGATTAAGAGGTGAATAAACTCATGAAAAGCAAGTACATCCTGATCAGCGGCAAAGTTCAGGGGGTATTTTTCCGCGCCCAGATGCAGAAAAAGGCCCAGGAACTGGGCTTTACAGGGTGGATAAAAAACCGCCTGGACGGCCAGGTGGAAGCCGTTCTGGAAGGAGCAGAAAACAACTGGAGTGCCATGTTAGACTGGTGCTGGCAGGGACCGCCGACCGCTGTGGTCCGGGAAGTCAAGGTTTCCGATGCACCTTACAGTGGCACTTTTACTGACGTCTCAGTTATTTATTAGCAAAACGCTTTATTACCCTGCCAAAACCTTCCATGGCATTCAAGATCGTCCCGTCTTCCACACAATACGAGATGCGGAAAAAACCCGGGGCGCCAAAACCGCTGCCAGGCACGGTAATGATTTGCTCCGCCAGGAGGGCCTTTACAAACAGCACATCATCGGCGATGGGGCTCTCGGGGAATAGATAAAAGGCCCCTTCCGGCTTATGAAATTTATAGCCCAGCGCCGCCAATCCGTCGCAAAGCAAGCCCCGTTTGCGGGCATATTCCCCCACCGCCACCTGAACGCCCTGAAGCTGGGCAATTACCCGTTGCATTATCGCCGGCGCATTGAGAAAACCAAGGATGCGGTTGCATAAGATGGCGGCCTCCAGCAACTTTTCGACATCGCCGGCCTCCGGATGGATAGCCAAATAGCCGATTCTTTCTCCCGGCAGTGATAAACTTTTGGAATAGGATGTGGCAATTATGCTGTTTTTATAGGCCGCAAGAATGCTGGGAACCTTAATGCCGTCATAGACAATATCCACATAAGGCTCATCGGAGATAAGATAAATATCCTTGCCCAGAGCACGGCTTTTCTCCCTCAAGATATCTCCCAAACCGTTGATCGACGCGGCATCATAGACCTTGCCGGTAGGATTGTGCGGGGAATTTATGAGGATTGCCTTCGTTTTTTCCGTAATGGCGGCACTGATCGCCGGCAGGTCGAGAGAAAAATCGCTTTGGGTTTTTACCAGCCTGGGGATGCCGCCGGCATTGTCCACATAGAAAAGGTACTCCACAAAATATGGTGTAAATATCACTACTTCGTCACCAGCATCAAGCAATGCTTTAAGTATTACATTCAAGGCGCCTCCTGCCCCGCATGTCATAATGATGTGTTCTCCTGACAAAAAGACGCCGCGCTGAGCGCCTTGATACTCGGCAATAGCCTGCCTGGTTTCCATATAGCCTGCGTTCGGCATATAACCGTGTTTGTTCGGGATATCTACAGCCGCTATCTCGCGGAGCATTTCCTTGAACTTTAGCGGCGGCTCCACATTAGGATTGCCGAGGCTGAAGTCGAATACCCGGTCCGCGCCGTGGAGCTGTTTCAGGCTGGCCCCCTCCTCAAACATCTTTCTTATCCATGATGACTGAGCGATAAAACCTT
>Ga0082335_1002422_pt1 | contig 35006 bp, 32 predicted proteins | sample Subgrocontami58m_FD_72375 | JGI IMG/M metagenome (GOLD analysis project Ga0082335, IMG submission 72375) | Subsurface groundwater microbial communities from S. Glens Falls, New York, USA - GMW37 contaminated, 5.8 m (SPADES assembly) (version 2) ... | reverse complement strand
GGGGGTACCCATGGCGGGGGCGTCGCCGATTGCCTCCCCGGTGGCGGGGTTCTTCACGATGATGGTCTTGCCGTTGTCGGCTTCGATCCACTTTCCGTCGATGTAATTGGCCTGACGGAACAGCGTGGGATCGGTCAGCGGCAAGGGAGAGGTAGGGTTCAGCATGGCGGGTCCTCCTGGCCTCGGGTTCAGGAGAACATAGGGCGTTTCCGCCTTTCTGTCAGGATGGGGGTGGATCAGGTTGAGCGATCGGACATCCGGCCGGCCCGCGGAAGACGCCGACCGGCGACGTAACCCTACCAAATCTGGCATCGGCGGATGTGCCAACCCTCTCTGGAACACTGTCCCGAACCGCCCGCCGAACAACGCCATGCCGGTCTTTCAGCATGGGTTTATGCGATCATGAGACTGTCGCAACCCATCGCCTGACACCACGATCAGGTCGGACCGAAGCACGGCGAGAGCCGACCTGCACACAAACGTCACGTGCGTGCTATCAACGGCCAGACCTGATCGGGCCGACCGGGCCAGATCCAGGGGCCGACCGCCGCGCTCGGGCGGAGGACCATGCATGAATGAAGAACTCGACCGCCTGTTCGCGCGAATCCATGCCATCGAGGATGAGATCGAACAACGGCTCGCCACCCACCGAGCCAAATTCAAGTACCAGCTCACCAAGGGCAAGGCGGTATTCGAAGCCGGGGTCGAGCACGTCCATCGACGTCTGCGGACCAGCGTGCCGCGCTATCTGCGCGAGGCACAACTGAAGCATATCGTGTTGGCGCCCGTAATCTATGCCGTGCTGATCCCGTTACTACTGCTCGACCTGAGCCTGTCGATCTACCAATGGATATGCTTCTCAGTCTGGGACATCAGCCGCGTCTCACGCAGGGACTATATCGTCATCGACAGACATCGCCTGCCCTACCTCAATGTCATTGAGAAAATGAATTGCATCTACTGCGGCTACGCAAATGGCGTGCTCGCCTACTCACGAGAAATCGTCGGCCGAACCGAACAATACTGGTGCCCGATCCGCCATGCGACGCAAATTCGCGGGCCGCATTCTCGTTACAAGAACTTTGTCGACTACGGTGATGCCGAAGGATACCGTACCCGACTGGACGAGTTGCGAGCCAAGCTGCGGTGATCAATCGAGATCAGGCGTTACCGCAGATGGCAAGCCACCTCATGCCCCGGCGCGATCTGCTTCAACACCGGTGCCTCCACCTTGCACCGTGCCTCCGCATACCGGCACCGCGGATGAAAATGGCACCCAGGCGGCGGCCTGATCGGACTTGGCACGTCCCCATCGACCCGATGTTTCGTTCGCTTCAAGGACGGATCAGGCAGCGGCACGGCGGCCAACAGCGCCTCGGTGTATGGGTGCTGCGGCGATGCGAACAGCGTCTTCTTGTCGGCGTATTCGACGATCCGCCCCAGATACATCACCGCGACACGATGGCTGATATGCTCCACCACCGCCAGATTGTGGGAAATGAACAGATAGGACAGATTCATGTCCCGCTGCAGATCCATCAGCAGGTTGATGACCTGTGCCTGGATCGAAACGTCCAGCGCCGACACCGGCTCATCCGCGACGATGAATCCCGGGTCCAGGGCAAGAGCCCGCGCGATCGACACACGCTGACGTTGGCCGCCGGAAAACTGGTGCGGAAAACTCCGCATCTGCGCCGCCCGCAGCCCGACCCGGGCAAACAGCGCCGCAACCCGGGCTTCCCGGTCCTTCGGATCGCCGACGCCATGCACTTTCAACGGCTCCCCCACGATATCGCCCGCGCGCATGCGGGGGTTCAGGGAGGAGAACGGGTCCTGGAACACGATCTGCATCTGCCGGCGCAGCGGACGCATCTCATCGCGGCCGAGGTTGACGATGCTGCGACCGGTGACCTTGATGTCGCCGGATGTCGGTTCAATCAGCCGCAGCACGACACGGCCCACAGTGGATTTGCCGCAGCCGCTTTCGCCGACCAGACCCAGGGTTTCGCCAGCGTTGATGCTGAAGGTCACGCCGTCCACAGCATGCACGTTGCCGACGGTGCGGCGCAGCAGTCCCTTCCTGATCGGGAAATATTTCCGGAGGTCCGTGACGTCGATAAGCGGTGTCTGTACCATGGTGACCTGTCTATGCCCGCCAGCAGGCGGCGAAATGATCGTCAGCCTTTTGCTCGAACGGCGGACGGGTCTGGGTGCAACGCGCCTCCGACATCGAGCATCTTGGGCTGAACGCACAGCCCGGCGGCAAATCGTTCAGCGGCGGAACAATACCGGAGATTTCCTGCAGCCGGACCGGTTCGTCGACATCGACGCCACGGGCACTGTTCACGTGCGGAATGGAATTCAACAGTCCGCGCAGATACGGATGCAGCGGACGCGCGAAGATTTCGCCGACCGGGGCTTCCTCAACCTTGCGGCCGGCATACATCACAACGACCCGTTGGGCGGTTTCCGCCACGACACCCAGATCATGCGTGATCAGCACGACGGCGGTGCCGAACTCGCGCTGCAAATCGCCGATCAGGTCCAGGATCTGCGCCTGGATGGTCACGTCCAGCGCGGTCGTTGGCTCGTCTGCCACCAGCACTTTCGGCCGGCAGGCCAATGCCATCGCGATCATCGCCCGCTGACGCATGCCGCCCGACATCTGATGCGGGTATTCACGGGCACGCCGCTCGGGTTCGGGGATGCGGACATGGTGCAGCATCTCCACGGCCCGCTTGCGCGCGACCTGGGCAGAGGCTTTGTCGTGCAACACCACCATCTCGGCGATCTGCTTGCCGACGGTCAGCAGCGGGTTCAGCGCTGTCATCGGCTCCTGGAAGATCATCGCGATCTTGCTGCCGCGCAACGTCCGCATCGTGGGCTCATCGACCTTCAGCAGGTCCTGGCCATCCAACTTGACGCTGCCCGAGGTAATTTCCCCAGGCGGCATCGGGATCAGCCGCATCAGCGACAGGGCGGTGATGGTCTTGCCGCAGCCCGACTCACCGACGATTGCCAGGGTTTCGCCGGCATCGACGGTGAAGGACACGTCCTGCACGGCCCGGACCAGGCCGCGGCGCGTGTGAAAGACCGTGCTGAGACCAGAGACTTCAAGAACAGGTGCCATCAACCGCGCTGCCGTGGATCAAGGGCGTCGCGCAACGCGTCGCCGAGAAGGTTGGAACCGAATACGACCAGGCTGATCACCAGTCCTGGGAAGATCACCAGCCAGGGCGCCGTGCGCACATACTCGGCCGCAGACTCGGACAGCATCCGGCCCCAGGACGGGTATGGCTCCGGCACGCCCAGGCCAAGGAAGGACAGGGACGCCTCGGTGAGGATGGTGGAGCCAAGCTGGGCGGTGGCAAGAACTATCAGAGGTGCCAGGGTGTTCGGCATCACGTGGACGACGGCGATGCGGAACTCGCTCATGCCGGTCGCCTTTGCTGCCTCGACATAGGGCATTTCCCGCAATGACAGCACGTTGGAGCGGATGACGCGCGCCACCGTTGGGATCAGCGGAATGGCGATGGCGATGATCGTGTTGCGCAAGGACGGGCCCAATGAGGCGGTGATGACAAGCGCCATGACCAGCAACGGCAGGGCCTGCATGACCTCGGTGATGCGCTGCACGATCAGGTCGAACCAGCCCCCGATATAGCCGCAGGCGAGACCGACCGCGGCGCCGACTCCGCTGCCGATGATGGTGGCACCCAGGGCGACGGCCAAGGATATCCTTGCGCCATGGATCAGGCGGCTGAGCACGTCCCGGCCCATCATGTCGGCGCCCATCAGGTAGACGTCGTTCGGCCTCGCCAGGGAGGCGCGGGCATTGGTGCTGAACGGATCGAGCGGAGCCACATAATCGGCAAAGATCGCTGCCAGGACGAACATGATCATGATGATGGCGCCGGCCACGCCCAACGGATAGCGCCGAACCAAGTACCAGAAATTGTTCATGGCACTTGGGGTGATTGGCCCGTCGATGGAGACTGTCGTGCTCATTCGCTGTACCGGATGCGGGGATCGACGACCATGTAGACCAGGTCGACGATCAGGTTGACTGTCACGACGATGATGGCAATGAACATAACCAGATTCTGCACCATCGGGTAGTCACGCCAGCGGATTGCTTCCACCAGGAAGCGGGCAACGCCGGGGATGTTGAACACGGTTTCGGTGACGATCAGGCCGCCGAACAGGAAGGCGGTCTCGATGCCGATCGTGGTGATCACCGGCAGCACCGCGTTCCGCAGCGCGTGGTTGTAGGTGACGTTGGACTCCGACAGACCCTTCGATCGGGCAGTACGGACGAAATCCTGTCCCAGCACTTCCAACATCGATGATCGGGTCAGGCGCATGATCAGCGCCGAACTTCGAAATCCAACCGCGGCGGCCGGTATGGCGAGCATGGCGAACCAGGCCCAGAACGTCTCTGGGGCGCGATCGTAAATCGGGATGGTGCCGAAGAAATGCACGCAGAACATCAGGATCAGCAGCCCCAGCCAGAAGGACGGCATGGAAAGGCCACTCAGGCTAAGGACGCGCAGCCCGTAATCCAAACCGGAATTCTGCCGCACGGCGCTGATCACGCCCAGCGGCACGCCGGCGATGATCGAGAAGAAGAGGGCCAGGGCCGCGAGGCGGGCCGTGATCGGAATGCGTGGCGCAATTTCATCCAGCACCGGCTTTTCCGATACATAGGAAAAGCCGAGGTCGCCGTGGAACAATCCGCCGATCCATTGCGCGTATTGCGCGGGCAGCGGCAAGTCGAGACCAAGATCCGCGACGATTTTCGCCTTCTCGGCCGGGTCGATCAAACCTGCCGAGTCAAACAGAATATCGGCAATATTGCCCGGGACGATGCGCAACAGCAGGAAGATGACGACCGATACCCCGAAGAGCGTCAAAACCATCAACAGCAGGCGCCGAATGATATAGGTCAGCATCGGTTAGCCCCCGCCCGTCATCGATCAAGCCATACGTCGTCGAAACGCCAGTGGTTGTAGAGGCTGTTCACCGCCAGCTTCAGCCCCTTCACCTGCGGCCACCAACAGGTCGCACCCTGCGACTGGTAGATCACCGGGCGCGCACCGTCTTCCTGCAATGTCTTGTCGATCTCCCAGACAAGCTTCCGGCGCGCCTCGAAATCCTTCATCATCGACTGCTGTCGATAGAGCTTTTCCAGGTCCGGGTTGCAATAAGCGGTGTAGTTCCGCTCCGACCCACAGGTGTAGTTCTCGAAAAACTGCACGTCAGGATCGTCGATGCCGGTACCCTGGACGTTCATCCCCACGGCGTAGTCCTTGCGCAACAGGCGGGCATACCAGACCGACGAGTCCAGAACCTCCAGTTCGCCCTGGATGTAGACCGACTTCAGGTGGTCGATCAGGATGACGGAGGAGTCTCGGTAGCTGGCGACATTCCGGGTCGTCACCTTCAGCGGCATCATCTTGTCCGGGCCATAGCCCAGCCCTGCCATGATCTTGCGGCCCTCTTCGCGGCTTTTTTCAACATCGCCGCCATAGCCGGGGACCGTCTCCATGAATTCCTTCGACCATCCCCACAGACCTTCCGGCGGGGCCAACATGGCGCCGCCGATCTTGTTGATGCCGCGGCTGAGGATTTCGGAGAATGCCTTGCGGTCGATCGCCAGCCCCAACGCGCGCCGCAGCCGAGGGTCGTCGAAGGGCGGCTTGTCGCGGTTGATCAACAGGTTGCCCTGGGTGTTCGATGGCTGCACGATGCATTGCATCTGCGGCACCTGGCTTTGGATCTCCTTGGCATTCTCGGGGTTCAGCTCCCCGGTCAACGTCAGATCGAACTTCCCCGACACCAGCGCCAGCATGGCCGTCGCACGGCTGGGGATGATCGTGTATTCGATTCCATCCAGATACGGCTTCCCGGGCTTCCAGTAGTCCGGATTGCGGACCAGCTTGATCGATTCGTTCTGCTTGAATTGCGCGAACTTGAACGGCCCGGTGCCGATCGGATGGGTCCGCATCTGGTTGCCGGGGACGTGGCACGGATAGACCGGAGAAAATCCGCCAGCCAGCATCACCAGCAGCGACGGCTGCGGTTCGTTCAGATGGAACGTGACCTCCCGCGCGCCATTCGTGGTCACGTCCTTGATGTTGAACCACCAGGATTTGCGCGGATTCTTGCGCATCTTGCCGTCCACCCGGCCGGTGACCATGTCCCACGTGCATTTCACGTCCTCGGCCGTGAACGGCTTGCCGTCATGCCAACGGACCCCGTCGCGCAACTGAAATGTCAGCTTCCGGTCGTTGTCGCTGAGAGCCCAGGACGTCGCGAGGTCGGGGAGGATGCGGTCGGGACGGTTCTGCTCACTGTCCGGGTCGAAAATGACCAGGTTGTTGAAGACCGACATGAACGGCATGTCGGTCGAGATCGTCGCCTCTTCGTGGATCGACGCGCTGGGCGGATTATCCCGGTGCGTCACGCGCAGCACGCCGCCCTGCTTCTGAGCGTAGGCAGTGCTGGCAATGGCGGACACCATCAACCCGCACCCCAATGCCAAACGCGCAAGCAAGCCTGCCATAGACGCCTTCCCCTCTTATCCGTTGCCCGCCATCTAATCGAGCGGGCCCGGGGTTGGCAACCAGCGGCAGATTACGAAGCGGACAGCCCACCTTGCTTTTGGATGAATTCCGCGATCTCGGGAACCCCGATCCCGGCACGGACATTGGCGAAGATGAAGGGTCGGTCTACACGCATACGACGTGCATCGCGATCCATTACGTCCAAACTCGCTCCGACGAAGGGCGCCAGATCGATCTTGTTAATAACAAGGAGGTCGCTACGGGTGATGCCCGGGCCGCCTTTGCGGGGAATCTTGTCCCCGGCGGAAACATCGATCACGTAAATCGTCAGATCGGCCAGTTCCGGACTGAAGGTCGCCGCCAGATTGTCGCCGCCAGATTCAATCAAGATCAAATCCAGGGCGGGAAACCGCCGGCGCATCTCGGCCACGCCAGCCAGGTTGATGCTGGCATCCTCCCGGATCGCGGTGTGCGGGCAGCCGCCTGTCTCGATCCCCATAATCCGCTCGGCCGGCAGGGAGCCGGCGCGGGTCAGGAATTCCGCGTCCTCCTTGGTGTAGATGTCGTTGGTGATGGCGGCGATGTCGTAGCGCTGGCGGAAATGCTTGCACAGCGCATCCATCAGCGCGGTCTTGCCGGTGCCGACCGGACCGCCGACCCCAACACGCAACGGGCCGTTCGGCGAACTTGCTTGCTTGGCAGTCATGAGCGGAACAGCCTTGTGTACTGGGTTTCGTGACGCATCGAGGCAACATCCGAGCGGAAGGCGCAGCCGCCCAGATCGTCCGGACCGGCGCCCTGGGTCGCACGGATGGTCGCCAGGATCACCGGCTCCAACGCCGCCAGCACCCGCAGCCCGGCGGTCTGGCCGAGCGGGACCAGGCGCACCGCGGCGGAGATGAGATTGGCGGCGAAGGCTTGGAGGTAGGCCGATGCGGCATCGTCTTCCCCGATCCCGTGGGAGCCCGTCTGCGCCCCGACCGCGACCGGGTAGGGCAACCGCTCCGGCAACACCGGCCCTCCCCACACCAATGCCGCTAGCGCAAAAGCTCGGCCTTGCGCCAGAGCTTCGGCTTGGCGTTCGGAACTCGCGGCTGTCGCGGTTGCGAGTTCAGCGACTTCGATCAACGGCATCGGATCATCATGGGAGGCGTCGGCGGAATGACCCGGGCCATCGGTGGCTGGTCGAGGGGAACTCTGGCCAGCGTGCCGGCCCCCCGGACCATCACGGTCCACCAAACTTGCGCGATGCGCCATACGCAGCAGCGTCACGTCGGAGCGACCGGTTCCCAGGGCCAGGACATCGGTCAGCCAGGTAAGCAGGCTGGTTTCGTCTTTGACGTCTCCCGTTTCCACGGCCCATTCCAGGCCATGGGAATAAGCGAACCCGCCCGTCGGGAAGGCCGGGGACAGCCACGCCAGCAGCCGCAGCAGGGCCTGGCGCTGAGCCTGGTCAATGATGGTGGTCATCGTCGTCGTGATCATGATGGTGATGGCCGCCACCGGCCGCGTATGCACCGGCTTCCGGATCGAAAGGCGCCTCAATCGCATCGACATGGCCACCAAGGCCTTCCACCATTTCCTGGATCACATGGTCGGTGCGGATCCGGATCCGATCGCCCAGCAACTGTACGGGTAGGTGCCGGTTGCCGAGATGCCAGGCAATGCGCACCAGTTCCGTGTCGTCATGCGCGTGGATTTCCAACAGCGGTTCCGGCCGAGCCTGGACGCGGACGATGCCGGTCTCCACCACCAGCCCATCCCCGTCACGCAGCCGCACGGCCTGAGGCAAGTCGATCAGCACCTCCTGCCCGGCTTCGGTTGGCAGGACGATGCGGCGACGATGGCGGCGGTCGAAGTCGATCAGAACGTGGTCGATGGCTTGTGTCAGGTCCCAGGTGCCGGCCGGCAGGACGCGATCGGCACGCATCAGAACAGGAAATAGCGCTGCGCCATCGGCAGTACCGAGGCGGGTTCGCAGGTCAGCAGGACGCCATCCGCGCGGACTTCATAGGTTTCCGGATCGACCTCTATCACCGGCATGGCGTTGTTGTTGATCATGGCCTTCTTGCCGATGCCGCCGCGCGTGTCGCGCACCGCCACCAACCGCCGGTTCAGTTTCAGCGCATGGCCGATGTCGCCGTCCAAGGCCGCACCGGAGACGAAGGTGATGCAGCTTTCCGTCATCGCTCGCCCGAATGCGCCGAACATCGGTCGATAGTGGACCGGCTGCGGAGTCGGGATCGAGGCATTGGGATCGCCCATCGCCGCCACCACGATCGTGCCGCCCTTGATGACCAGGTCCGGTTTGACGCCAAAGAAGGCCGGCGACCACAGCACCAGATCGGCCAGCTTGCCGACTTCGATCGAACCGACTTCGCGGGAAAACCCCTGCGCGATGGCGGGATTGATTGTATATTTCGCGATGTAGCGCTTCACCCGCGCATTGTCGTTGCGCGCGCCGTCGCCGGGCAACGATCCACGCTGGGTCTTCATCTTGTGGGCAGTTTGCCAGGTACGGATGATGACCTCGCCCACGCGGCCCATCGCCTGGCTGTCGGACGACATCATGGAGAGCACGCCCAGATCGTGCAGGATGTCCTCGGCCGCGATGGTTTCCTTGCGAATGCGGCTTTCGGCGAAGGCGATGTCTTCCGGGATATTGCTGTCCAGGTGATGGCAGACCATCAGCATGTCCAGATGCTCGTCCAGCGTGTTGGCCGTGTAGGGACGCGTCGGGTTGGTCGAGCTTGGCAGCACGTTGGGCAGGCCCGCGACCTTGATGATGTCGGGTGCGTGCCCGCCGCCGGCGCCTTCGGTGTGGAAGGCGTGGATGGTGCGCTCGGCAATGGCGGCGATGGTGTCCTCGACGAAGCCCGACTCGTTTAACGTGTCGGTGTGGATCATCACTTGGACGTCAAAACGATCGGCGACAGAGAGCGCGTTGTCGATGGCGGCGGGCGTGGTACCCCAGTCCTCATGCAATTTCAGGCAGGAGGCGCCGGCGCGAATCATCTCCTCCAGCGCGTCGGGGCGGGTGGCGTTGCCTTTGCCGGCGAAGGCGAGGTTGACGGGCAGGCCCTCGGCCGCTTGCAGCATGCGGGCGAGATGCCAGGGGCCGGGTGTGCAGGTGGTGGCGGAGGTGCCGGTGGCAGGCCCGGTGCCGCCGCCGACCAGGGTCGTGATGCCGGAGGCGATGGCGTCGTCCACCTGCTGCGGGCAGATGAAATGAATATGCGCGTCGATGCCGCCGGCGGTGAGGATTTTCCCTTCTCCAGCGATGATCTCGGTGCCGGGACCGATGATGATGTCGACGCCGGGCTGGATGTCGGGATTGCCGGCCTTGCCGATCTTCGCAATGCGGCCATTCAGGATGGCGACGTCGGCCTTGACGATGCCCCAATGGTCGATGATCAGCGCGTTGGTGATGACGGTATCGACGGCGCCCTGGGCCTGGGATGCCTGGGACTGGCCCATGCCGTCGCGGATGACCTTGCCGCCGCCGAATTTCACTTCATCGCCGTAGATGGTGAAATCCTTCTCGACCTCCACGATCAGGTCGGTGTCGGCGAGGCGCAGCCGGTCTCCCGTGGTGGGGCCAAACATATGGGCATAGGCGTGGCGGGAAATCCGGGTCATGGACGTTTCCTCAGGCGTTGGATTGCACTGTTCAGCCAGGTCATCACTTCCCCGCGGAGTGTAGCCATTTTGGCGTCCAAAATTCTCAGGTCTACACACGAACGGATTGCCCGCAATTGGACCCCCACCACCTTGGCTCGCGCATTTGCGTCGAGCCCCGGGTAATTCGTAGTGATCTTGTTGACTTGGGCGAAGCAGTTGTTCATATCAGTCTTGTATAGCAACGATAGACACTCGATGCGCTTCTTGAGTTCGCGTTTTCGCCGAGCACAGCAGGCTTCGGCCTGGTTGGCGTCCGGGTGATCGAGGCAATCCTGAAGGCGCTTGATAGACCGGACAAAGCGAGTCCTGGCCCAGTTGCCCAGAAACCTTTGCAGCATGACGACCCCTCCTTATTCTCGCTCAAGTGCTCCCATGATGTTGCCGCGGAACCCGTACACCGCACGGTTGCCGCGATAGGGGACGAGGGTGACCTCCCGGGTTTGGCCAGGTTCGAAACGGACCGCGGTGCCGGCGGTGATGTCCAAACGTTGGCCTCTTGCAGCGGCGCGATCGAACGACAGTGCTGGATTGGTCTCAAAGAAATGATAGTGGCTGCCGACCTGGATCGGGCGGTCACCGGTGTTGGCGACGGCGAGCGTGGTGCGGGGCAGGCCGACATTCAGTTCGATATCGCCGGGTTGGGGGAGCAGTTCGCCGGGGATCATGGCATTTCCTTCGATTTGACCGTCTGCAAGACAATGACGAACGACAGGGCCGTCACCTAATCGGCTCATGCACCGTCACCAGCTTCGTCCCATCCGGGAACGTCGCCTCCACCTGCACATCGTGGATCATCTCTGCGATCCCATCCATCACCTGATCGCGCGTCAGTACTGCGGCCCCCGCCGCCATCAGATCGGCGACACTGCGCCCGTCCCGCGCGCCTTCCACAACGAAATCGGTGATTAGCGCCACCGCTTCCGGGTAGTTCAGCTTCACGCCGCGCTCCAGCCGCCGACGGGCCACCATGGCGGCCATGCTGATCAGCAGCTTGTCCTTTTCGCGTGGAGTCAGATTCATGCGATCATTCCATCAACATTGCCAAACCCGAGGCAGTGGCCGCGTCCCGCGCAATACCGCCAACCCGGCTATCACCGCTCGCCGCAGTACGGCGCTATCCGCCGCCAGGATACGCGCGATCAGCATTCCGTTCCATGCACTGACGCCGATCTCCAGGGATGACCTGACATCGCACGCCGTCAGCGCTTCTCGCAGGCCATCCCGCAAACTTTCCCCTCCGGGCGCGACGTGGACGACGGTCGCCATGGCACGGGCGCCGTTGCCAATCGCCGGACGACCCAGAGCGGCAGAGATCTCACCATCGAGCCGGATCGCGTCATGCAGCAGCAATTCGTCCCCACGGCGCACCCGGATTAGATCGCGCACAGAGCCGGTGTGGACCACCTCGCCCATCGCGGCACGTCCGAAGACCAGCGATTCCACGCCCAGAAACCAGACATTCGGCGCCAGATCGACCTCCAGTCGACGCGCCAAGTCGCAGCGGTCGAACAGGATCGTCTCCTGCGGCAACCATTCGAAACGGGCACCATCCGCCACCGCGATCCGGCTCACGACCGAAGACGGCGCACCGCCGACCACCGACCGATAGAACCGTTCGGCGGCCTGCGCTGTGACGGTCGCGCTGGTTCCGGGACCCGCGGCGAAATCCAGTGACAGCCGATCGCCTCCGGCTATCCCGCCAGAAGTATTCAACGTCACCGCCGTCGTCCATTCCGTTCCGGGCGTTCGCGGCAGGCGCGCTTTCAGGCAGCCGGACTGGTAGAATTCGTCCAGCACGGTCACATCGCCGCGCCGTTTGAACGACACGCGCAGGGCTCCGACCGCCCGCTGATGGACCGGAACTGTGGTTTCAGACAGAGAGGCGACGTCGAACATCCTGCTCGTCCAGATCCTCCCGATGCCCGGACAGGACGATGTCGCCACGGTCCATCACGGCGATGGTCTGGGCCAGTTCCTGGGCGAAATCGAAATATTGCTCGACCAGCAGGATGGCCATCTCGCCGCGCCCGCGCAACAGGGCGATCACGCGGCCGATGTCCTTGATGATGGAGGGTTGGATGCCCTCGGTCGGTTCGTCCAGCACGATCAGGCGGGGTTTCATGACCAAGGCGCGCGCAATGGCCAGTTGCTGCTGCTGCCCTCCGGACAGATCGCCGCCGCGCCGGCGCAGCATTGTCTTCAGCACCGGGAACAGGTCGAAGATTTCGTCCGGCACTTTCCGTTCCCCGCGCGGCAGCACCGCGAACCCGGTTTCCAGGTTTTCCCGCACCGTCAGCAGCGGGAACACATCACGTCCCTGCGGCACCCAGGCGATACCGCGGCGAGCCCGTTCATAGGTGGGGAGTTTGGTGATATCCGCGCCCTCCCATCGGATGGCGCCCGAGGTGATCGGATGCGCCCCCACGATTGCACGCAGCAGCGAAGTCTTTCCCACTCCGTTGCGGCCGAGCAGGCATGTCACGGCGCCGACTTCCGCGGTGATGGAGACCTGGCGCAGCGCGATGGCCGCGCCATAATGCAGATCGACGTGATCGACTTCCAGCATGTCAGTGTCCACAAGACGTCATTTTGATCCCTTTCGAAGGCATCCCGTGGCTGCGGGGTGCGTCGCGGCCCCTCATCGATGACCCCGCATCGCTTTCGGGGGCGGGCCTGTCGGCCGACCCATGATATGCTCCCGAAATGGAACACAGGGACGGCAGGTCGACACTCATCGACCCAGATACACTTCGATCACACGGGGATCCTCGCTGACATGGTCGATGGTGCCCTCCGACAGCACGGATCCCTCGTGCAGCACGGTCACCTTCACATCCAGCGCGCGCACGAACGCCATGTCGTGCTCGACCACCACGACGCTGCGGGTCTTGTTGATCTCCCGCAGCAATTCGGCGGTCTGCTCGGTTTCCGCATCGGTCATGCCGGCGACAGGTTCGTCGACCAGTAGCAGCGAGGGCTCCTGGGCGAGCAGCATGCCGATTTCCAGCCATTGCTTCTGCCCATGCGACAGGTCGGCGGCGCGCCGGTCGCGTTGCTCGGTTAGGCGGGTGGTGACCAAGATTTCATCGATCCGCCGACGCTCCGAGGCCGTTTCTCGTGCCCACAGGCTGAACCGAGGCCGCCGGTCGCCCGCCAGCGCCAGCAGCAGATTGTCCCAGACGGTATGCGGTTCGAACACGGTCGGTTTCTGGAATTTCCGGCCGATGCCCAGCGACGCGATAGCGGGTTCATCCAGCTTGGTCAGGTCGACGTCGTTGCCGAATACGACGCGGCCGGTGTCTGGGCGGGTGCGGCCGGTGATGACATCCATCATTGTGGTCTTGCCGGCGCCGTTGGGGCCGATCACGGCCCGCATCTCGCCCTTTTCAAGATACAGCGACAACGCGTTCAGGGCGCGGAACCCGTCGAAGCTGACGGTCACGCCGTCCAGATAGAGAAGCGTGTCGGCCTCGCTCATGGGGTGGCCTCCCGCGCGATCGGCGTTGGGGCGGGCTTGCGCGCCCGCCGCTCGAACAACCCCATCACGCCCTTGGGGAGCAGCAGGGTTACGAAGATGAACAGCGCGCCCAGGGCATACAGCCACAATTCGGGCAGGGCTCCGGTGAACCAAGTCTTGCCGAAATTCACCAGCACTGCCCCCAGGATCGCCCCGGTCAAGGTACCGCGGCCACCCACCGCAACCCAGATCACCGCCTCGATCGAATTGGCGGGGGAGAACTCACCCGGATTGATGATGCCGACCTGCGGGACATATAGCGCGCCGCCGATGCCGGCCATCACGGCGGACAGCACCCAGACCACAAGCTTGTACGACTCCGGCCGGTAGCCCAGGAAACGTGTGCGGGATTCGGTGTCGCGCACTGCGATCAGCACCTTCCCGAAGCGCGAGCCCACCAGGAAGCGCGCCAGCAGGAAGGTCGCGCAGACAAAGCACGCGGTGATCAGCAGCAGGGCGGATCGGGTGGAATCCGCCTGCACCGGAAAGCCAAGAATGTCCTTGAAGTCGGTCAGTCCGTTATTGCCGCCAAACCCCATGTCGTTACGGAAGAACGCCAGCAGCAGCGCATAGGTCAGCGCCTGGGTGATGATCGACAGATAGACGCCGGTCACGCGGGAACGGAACGCCAGCCAGCCGAACACCAGGGCCAGCAGACCCGGCACCAGCACGACCATCAGCATGGCGAACCCGAACCACTCGAACCCATGCCAGAACCACGGAAGGTGCTTCCAGCCCAGGAACACCATGAAGTCGGGCAGTTCCGGATTGCCGTACACGCCCCGCGTACCGATCTGGCGCATCAGGTACATGCCCATCGCATAGCCACCGAGGGCGAAAAAAGCCGCGTGGCCCAGCGACAGGATCCCCGCGAACCCCCAGACCAGGTCGACGGCCAGGGCCAGCATGGCGAAACTCAGATACTTGCCGGCCAGGGCAATGACATAGGTCGGGACGTGGAACTGAGACCCAGGGACGGTGAACTGGTTGAGCGCGGCCAACGTCACCGCCGTTCCCAGCACCAGGATCAAGGTCAGGGACGCGGTATAATCAAAGGTCTTGCTTGTGCTGGCGAGTCTCATGCTTCCGCCGCCCGTCCCTTGAGTGGGAACATACCACGCGGGCGGCGCTGGATGAACAGGATCAACAGCACCAACACGATGATCTTGCCCAGCACCGCGCCCGCCACCGGTTCCAGGAATTTATTAACAATGCCGAGCGTCAAGGCGCCCAGGGTGGTGCCCCATAGATTGCCGACGCCGCCGAACACCACGACCATGAAGCTGTCGATGATGTAGCTTTGACCCAAATTTGGGGAAACGTTGTCGATCTGACTGAGCGCCACGCCGGCCAGACCGGCCACACCGGAGCCCAGCCCGAAGGTCAACGCGTCGATCCAGGGGGTGCGGATACCCATCGCGGCGGCCATCTGGCGGTTCTGCGTGACCGCTCGCATGCGCAGGCCCAGCGGCGTGTAGCGCAAGGCCGACATCAGGGCCGCGAGCACGATGACCGCGAACAGGATGATATACATGCGGTTCCAGGTCAGGGTCAGGCCGCCGACTTCGGTCGCACCGCTCATCCAGAACGGCGTATCGACGTCGCGGTTGTTGGCGCCGAACAGCGAGCGCACCGCCTGTTGCAGCACCAGCGACAGGCCCCATGTCGCCAGCAACGTTTCCAGCGGCCGGCCATACAGGAAGCGGATCAACCCGCGCTCGATGGCGATGCCGATCAAGCCTGCCACCAGGAAGGCCGCGGGGATCGCCACCAGCAGATTGGCGGCATACATCCCTGGCACATAGGTTTTCATGGTCTGCTGCACGACGAAGGTCGTGTAGGCGCCTATCATCACCATCTCGCCATGCGCCATGTTGATGACGCCCATCACGCCGAAGGTGATGGCCAGGCCCGCCGCGGCCAGCAGCAAAACGGAGCCAAGGCTCAGGCCATAATACACGCTTTGCAGGATGCTCCATAGTTGCAGGACCCGGTCGATCGCGATGATCGCCGTTTCCGCGGCCTCGGCCACGGCGGGCGGCTGGCCGGACAGAGACGCCAGCAATCCGCGCACCTCAATATCACCGCGGGCACGCAACACCGCGACGGCGGCGAGTCGTTCGGCTTCCGATGTTTCGGTCGAGAACAGGCGAGCCGCGGCCTGTGCCTGCTCCATGCGAGTCTTCACACTCGTGTCGGTTTCTTTCGCCAGCGCCTGGGTCAGGGCGGGAAGCGCCGCTGGGTCGCGCGACCTGAACACGGCCTCGGCCGCCTGGGAGCGGGTCGCCGCGTCGGGGGCGAACAAGCGCAGGGCGCCCAGGCCGGCATCGATGGCGGAGCGAACGGTGTTGTTCAACCGGACCTGTTTCAACCCGCCTGCCAAGACGTCGGGCGCGGGGGAGCCGGTTATGGCGTCCATAAACCCGCCGTCATCGGTCTTGATGAACAACGCCTTGTCAGCCCGCGCGAACAGTCGCCCCGATTGCAGCGCGACGATCACTGAGGCGGCGCGCGGATGGCCGGAAGCAACCAGCACTTCGACGCCCTGACGAATCGTGTTGAAATTGGTGGATGACAGCGCGGCAAACGCCTCATCGGCCTGCTGCGCGTGGGCTTCCCTGGCGACGGGCCAGGCCAGCAGCATGACGACCAGGCTGGCAATCCATAGGGCTGACCGGCTGGTACGCCGGGTTGCCGGCATGGATCGCCAGGCCGCTGCGCACGAGGCCAGTGTCATGCAGGCGGATAGTCGGGACATCGCGCTGGTTCCGGATAACGAAAGGGGGCCGTACGAACAAAGGGGCGGCCGGGAGGAAACGGCCGCCCCTCTCGTGGCAATCAGACCCGGATCAGGTCTTCTTGCCGGCGGTGCACGCGCCAGTCTTCACGTTGAACGCACCGCATTTCAAGGGCGCCCGCCAATCGCCGATCAGATCCTTCGTATCGGCAACGTATGGCGACCATTCCTGCGCCACCACCAGGCCGGCAGTCTGCGACACGGTGTTGAACTGACCATCGCCCTGGATTTCGCCGATCAGCACCGGCTTGGTGATGTGATGGTTTGGCATCATCGCCGAGTAGCCACCCGACAGGTTCGGCACGGCGACGCCCAGCAGCGAGTCGATCACGGCATCCGGCGCGGTGGTGCCGGCGGCCTCGACCGCTTTCACCCACATGTTGAAGCCGATGTAGTGGGCTTCCATGGGGTCGTTCGTCACGCGCTTCGGGTTCTTGGTGTATTTCTTCCAAGCCTCGATGAACGCCTTGTTCTCCGGCACGTCCACGCTCTGGAAGTAGTTCCACGCGGCCAGGTGGCCAACCAGTGGCTTGGTGTCGATGCCGGCCAGTTCTTCCTCACCGACCGAGAATGCGACGACGGGGATTTCGGTGGCCTTGATACCTTGGTTGCCGAGCTCCTTGTAGAAGGGTACGTTGGCATCGCCATTGATGGTGGAAACGACGGCGGTCTTTTTGCCGGCGGAACCGAACTTCTTGATGGAGGCGACGATGTTCTGCCAGTCGGAATGCCCGAACGGCGTGTAGTTGATCATGATGTCGTCTTTTGCGACACCTTTGCTGAGCAGATAGGCTTCCAGAATCTGGTTCGTCGTGCGCGGATATACATAGTCCGTGCCGGCCAGCACCCAACGCTGCACCTTGTTTTCCGCCATCAGGTAATCGACCGCCGGGATCGCCTGCTGGTTCGGCGCCGCGCCGGTGTAGAACACGTTGCGGCTGCATTCCTGGCCTTCATACTGCACCGGATAGAACAGGATGGAGTTCAGTTCCTCGAACACCGGCAGCACGGACTTGCGCGACACCGAAGTCCAGCAGCCGAATGTCGCGGCGCATTTGTCGACCGAGATCAACTGCCGGGCTTTCTCGGCGAACAGCGGCCAGTTGGATGCCGGATCGACGACGACGGCCTCCAGCTTCTTGCCGAGCAGACCGCCCTTGGCGTTCTGCTGCTCGATCAGCATCAACATGACGTCCTTCAGCGTGGTCTCGCTGATTGCCATGGTGCCGGAGAGGGAGTGGAGGATGCCGACTTTGATGGTGCCACCCGAGGGTGCCTGTGCGGCGGCTGGCGCGGTGGCGGCCTTGACGGCGCCGATTGCGGCGATGGTCGCGACGGCGGCGCCGAAACGGCCGAGGCCGCGGCGCGAGAGCTTGGGTTCGTCCGGAATCATGGCTCTTTGATCCTGTGTCCTGTTGTGTTGGTTTCCCCGCCGGGCGGAGCCCAGGCCGGATGGTGCAACAGGTGTGCCAGTTTGGGGGAAGGGCGGGGCTTCGCCCCGGACCCCACCAGGGGCTTTGCCCCTGGACCCCACCAAAGGCGACGGCCTTTGGAATGCGATTCTGTTGTCGTCTGGGGATAGGCCCTGCTCGGACCTCAAAAGGTCCGAGCAGGGCCTATCCCCAGACGACAATGGTCCGGGTTCCAAGGCCCGTCGGCCTTGGTGGGGTCCAGGGGCAAAGCCCCTGGTCGGGGTCCGGGGCGAAGCCCCGCCCTTTCCCAGGACCGGCGTATCTCGCGCCGATTGCCCATAATTTAGGCAAATTTGTTTCTGGACCCGCGATACCCCTCGCCGCCCACCAGTGCTATCTGTTGCCCAACCGGCCACGACAAGGGACCCGCCATGCCCGCTCATTACGACCTGCTGATCCGCAACGGCACCTGCGTGCTGCCCTGGGGCGCGGAGGCCACCGATGTCGGCGTCCGCAACGGGCGCATCATCGCCCTGGGCGTCGGCCCCGATGCCACCGCCGATCAGGTGATCAATGCGAAAAACCTGCACGTGCTGCCCGGGCTGATCGATCCGCATGTGCATTTCCGCGATCCCGGCGATCCCACCGTCGAGTCGATCCCCACTGGATCCCGCGGTGCGATCCTGGGCGGGCTGACCGCCGTGTTCGACATGCCGAACACCGACCCCTCGATGGTCGATGCCGCCGGGATGGCCTGGAAGCGCGAGTATGTGGAGCGGGTGGCGTGGTGCGACATGGGCATCTATGTCGGCGGCACCAAGACCAACATCCCGGAACTCGGCAACCTGGAACTGACCTGCGGCTGCTGCGGCATCAAGATCTTCGCCGGCAGTTCCACCGGCAATCTGATGGTCGAGGACGACGAACATCTGGAAAAGGTCATGCGCTCCGGCCGCCGCCGCATCGCCTTCCACAGCGAGGACGAATACCGGCTGCAGGCGCGCAAGGGGATGTTCAAGGCTGGCGATCCCTACGTGTCGCACATGGAATGGCGCGATGAGGAATGCGCCTTCCTGGGCACGCGGCGGCTGATGGCGTTGGCGCGCAAGACCGGGCGGCCGGCGCATATCCTGCATGTCTCAACGGCGCAGGAATTCGACTACCTGAGAGATTATCGCGACATCGTGACCGCCGAGGTGCTGGTCAACCACCTGACCCAGGTCGGCCCAGAATGTTACGAGCGGTTGGGTGGCTTCGCGGTAATGAACCCTCCGATCCGCGGCCAGAAACACATGGATGCCGCGTGGCGGGCGGTGAATGACGGGTTCGTGGACACGATCGGCTCCGACCACGCCCCGCATGCGCGCGACAAGAAGATGCTGCCCTGGCCGAGTTGCGCCTCCGGCCTGACCGGGGTGCAAACCTTGGTGCCCATCATGCTGAACCACGTCAATGCCGGGCGTCTGTCGCTGACCCGAATGGTCGATATGATGTCGGCCGGCCCGGCTCGGGTCTATGGTGCGGTCTCCAAGGGACGGTTGGCGGCGGGGTACGACGCCGATTTCACCTTGGTGGACATGAAGAAGCAGGGCCGGATCGAGGAGTCCTGGATTGTCTGCCCGGCGGGTTGGACTCCGTTCGCCGGGATGGACATCACCGGTTGGCCGGTTGGAACCATCATCCGCGGCAAGCCGGTGATGCGAGAGAACGAGGTGCTGGGCGAGCCTTCCGGCAAGTTGGTGCAGTTCCGGGGGTAGTCAATAGAACGGCCAGATTCGGGTGCGATGGGCTTCCTGTTCGGCCGTCAGGGTCGTCGGCCCATCCGCAACTGGGGTGGGCCGGCCAGGCAGCTCCGACGGAGTCTGCCAACAATCGACCACGCCGAGGCTGCGGGTGCAGAACGGCGGTGGCGCCGGCGGTGGCTCCTCCGGCCGGCAGTAGCTTTTCCCTTGCTCCACCCGCACCGCGGAACAGTCGCTGCCGGTGACGGTGGAATAGACCGCATCGACCGGAGTGCGCCCGATGATGGCGACGCTGCCAATGCCCAGCGCGGCGACGCCGGTCAGCCATTGTTCGGAGGTGGCGCCGCAGGAGGCTAGCAGGAGGAAGGGGAGAAGGCGGCGGATCATGGGGGCATGATGCGCGTGGCAGGTTAACGATCCGTTTCCGTGACGGCGGTCGGGCGGGGATACCGAGTAGCTGGCCCAGTCGCGGTGGGCGGGGGCTGTTCCGCGTGGTATTCAACGCGACACCGTCCCCGGCGAGGCGGTGCGGCCCAGCATTCGATAATGCGGTGCCACTCAGGCAGCCTCACCATGTCATCTTGATGCCGGCGTAGACCGAGAAAGGCTGTGCCAAAGTGATCGAGCGGGGATCGTTCAGCGAGACTGGAATGGCGTTCGCCACGCTGCTTGGCTCGAAATAGGTGCCATAGGTCGCATATCGGCGGTTGAACAAGTTGCGAATATCCGCGAAGACCTGAAGGTTGTCGGTCACCTGATAGGAGCTGCGCAAGTTCACTGCCCAATATGCAGGAAGCTGCGTGTTCTGATTGGACTCGTCACCTGCATAGAACTGGCTGGAAAAGGCGACGATATCGGCGCCCAACTGCCATTCGGGCGTGATGAAATAGCTGACGCCTGCCTTGAACTGCTGCAAAGGCACGAGCGGAATGCGATCACCGGAGCGAACGCGGATATTGCCGTCAGCATCGGCGGAGGGACTGTTGGGGGAGGCGAGCAGGCCGGAGAACTGAAACGTCGCATCGACGAGGGCGTAATTCCCGTACAACAGCCAGCGCCCTGTCTGATATTGGACTGCGGCCTCGATCCCCTGCCGCCGCGTGGCGGGCACATTGGCATAGTATCCGCGCCCCTGGATTGCGCTGCCCAGTGCAAGGATATCGTCGTTGCTGTCGGTCCTGAACAGTCCAATTTTCCAAGCCAATTTGCTGTCGGGGGTTGGACGACCCGTCCCCCGTACGCCGGCTTCGTAGGTATGCGCAATCACTTGTTTCAGTGGCGGATCGGCGACCAGCGAGTTGGCCAGTAGGCATGGTCGCAGCGGGTCGCTGCAGCTCAGTTCCAGCGGCGTCGGTGCGCGGTTTGCCGCAGAATAGCCACCATACAGCGACACATTGGGTGTGACCGCGAACGTAAGCCCCGCGAATGGGTTGAACCGGGTGTAGGTGTGTGAACCATTGAGTTCGGGCGCGGCTCCGGTGGTGTCGTTGGTTTCGATCCTCGCCACATTGAGTCTGCCGCCGAAGCTGAATGCCAGGCGATCCGTGATGTCGAATGTATCGCTGGCGTGAAGTCCGAAATAAGTAATCGTGCCCGACACACTGACCGGAGCAAACCCGACGTTGCCGAGCGTGCGGATGGGGCCGACCCCGGTTCCGGCCACGCCGGGATTGGGAGCGGCACGCAGGTCCGGGTACAGGTAGGCGAGCGTGGTCGATGAGTTGAACGCGATGTTGCTGTAATCCAGACTGGCGCCGACGATGAACCTGTTGCCGTGTCCGAATAGCGTATCGGTATTGGTGCCTTGCACCGACCCGCCGATAGTCGTCGTGCGCGTTGTCGTGTTATCGACCGTGCCATACGGCGCGCCTGGGGTGAACGGTATGCTGGCGCCATTCGGTCCCAGGATCACGAACTGATTGCGAAATGCCGTGGACTTGCCTCCAGGCGGCGTCGCGAAGCCGTCATCCTCCAGGCAGATCTGGCCTGGGTAGGAGGATCGGGAGCTGCAAGACTCGAAGTCGCCGACATTGCCATCGACGTGCCGCTGATAGAAGCGCCTGGCGTAGAGATTAGCTTGCAGGGCCCAGGCGTCCGTCAGGTCGAAGGTTCCATTAGTTGCGATCGAACCGACCTCGTTCCGAGTGGTCTGCGGCCAGGTGAAGATCGATTTCGGGTTTCCATATGTCAGTTGGATCGGGGTTGGACCGATGACGCCGAGATCGTCGATCCCGCCCGAAAACACGAAGTGAAGTTCCGAGCCTGGAATACGATAGCCGAGGTCGGCATAGATCCGTCCGACGCGCGAGGCGGACTGGTAACGCCAGCCGCCGTCACGAACGATATCACTGGCGATATAGAGGCTCCAGTCGCCGCTCTGCTTGCCGTATTGCATGGTGGCGCCGATCCGGCCGTAGGAGCCGCCAAGGATCGACGTTTCGAATCCCTGATAGGTGAAGCCGTTCTTCATCTCGATGTTGACGGCGCCGCCGATGGCATTGAGGCCGAAGATTGGGTTGTTGCTGAAAATGTCGATGTTGAGGATCGCGATTGGAAGCACCAGGTCCCAGTTCACCGTGTCCCCGAATGCCTCGTTCAGGCGCACGCCGTTCTGATAGACGGCCAGTCCTTGCGGCGTGCCTTGCAGGGGGGAGGCAGCAAATCCGCGATACCGCAGGTCCATGGTCAACTCGTTGCCCTGCACATCGTTCAGGCTGGCACCCGGCAGGCGCTGGCCGAGTGCATCGGCGACCGAGATGGGATGGGTGCGGGCGATCTCCTGGGCGGACAGCGATTCCACGGTCCCGGGAATCTTTGCGCGGTTCAGCCCGGAGCCGGCGCCGGCTGCCGGAGACGTGGCCACCACCTCGATATCCGGCAGAACGATGGCGTCGGTCTGGACCGGCGATTGCGCGGACACGGCGCTTGCCGACAGAGCAAGCGCCAGCAACGCAGCCGCATGCCGGGCGTGGATTTCCATGCCTCCCCCTGCGTTCTTTGGCCGGTTCGACGACCGGCACGCTATCAGAATGCTCGTTTGGCAGACAAGCGGGCGACCAGCGCTGGGAGGGGCCGGCGCGGTCCGCGGCGCTCATCGCGTGAGGCGGCATGAACCCGAATCGAGCCTTGCACGGATGTCCGGGTTCGCCGGCCCAGGGACAGTCGCGGTGATCAGCGCTGCCGACGGAGGAATCTCGCCCGACGGTTGGCGTATCGGACGCCGATCGGAATGCATCGTGGCCCCGCGCCAACCGCCAGCAGACCTGTCGGCGGACGGCGCATCGGGGCTGTGCGGCCATCGCCGAAATCGGACAGTGATCGCGTGCTGGGTCGTGCGGTGGTTGAAAATCTTAGCCCTGGCACTCACTTGCTAGGACTGCTAACATAGCGGCCATTGGCGCCACCATCCGCGCCTCCGCAAGCCGGCCCCGACCAACCAACCCTCTGCCGGTCCCCCATCTCGGAGAAACATCCAGTGAAATTTCGCCCCCTGCACGATCGGGTCGTGATCCGTCGCCTCAACGCCGAAGAGAAGACCGCCGGCGGGATCATCATCCCCGACACCGCCCAGGAAAAGCCGATGGAAGGCGAAATCGTCGCCGCCGGTCCCGGTGCCCGCAATGAGCAAGGTCAGATCGTCGCCCTCGACGTTAAGGCCGGCGACCGCGTCCTGTTCGGCAAGTGGTCCGGCACCGAAGTGAAGCTCGATGGCGAGGAGCTCCTGATCATGAAGGAGTCCGACATCATGGGCATCGTCGAAGGCTCGCCCGCCAAGAAGAAGTAAGCATCGCCTTACTCTATTGATTTAACGAAGGATTTTCAAACCATGCCCGCAAAAGACGTAAAATTCGGCGGCGATGCCCGCCAGCGCATGCTCCGCGGCGTCGACACTCTCGCCGATGCCGTCAAGGTTACCCTCGGCCCCAAGGGACGCAACGTGCTGCTCGACAAGAGCTACGGCGCGCCGCGCATCACCAAGGACGGCGTCACCGTCGCCAAGGAAATCGAGCTGACCGACAAGTTCGAGAACATGGGCGCCCAGATGGTGCGCGAAGTGGCCTCGAAGACCAATGACCTCGCCGGCGACGGCACCACCACCGCCATCGTCCTGGCCCAGGCCATCGTGCGGGAAGGCCTGCGCGCCGTCTCCGCCGGCCTGAACCCGATGGACCTGAAGCGCGGCGTCGACAAGGCCGTGGTTGCCCTGGTCGAGGAACTGGCCAAGCGCAGCAAGAAGATCACCACCGAAGCGGAAACCGCCCAGGTCGGCACGATCTCCGCCAACGGTGAGACCGAAATCGGCCGCATGATCGCGGAAGCGATGCAAAAGGTCGGCAACGAGGGTGTCATCACCGTCGAGGAAGCCAAGACCGCCAACACCGAACTCGATATCGTCGAGGGGATGCAGTTCGACCGCGGCTATATGTCGCCGTACTTCATCACCAACGCCGAGAAGATGACCATCGAGCTGGATCAGCCCTACATCCTGCTCCATGAATCCAAGCTGTCCGGCCTGCAGCCCTTGCTGCCGCTGCTGGAAGCCGTCGCCCAATCTGGCCGTCCGCTGCTAATCATCGCGGAAGACGTCGAGGGTGAGGCGCTGGCGACCCTGGTGGTCAACAAGCTGCGTGGCGGGCTGAAAGTGGCCGCCGTGAAGGCGCCGGGCTTCGGCGATCGTCGCAAGGCGATGCTGGAAGACCTCGCGGTCCTGACCAGTGGCGACCTGATTTCCCAGGACCTTGGCATCAAGCTCGAAAACGTCACCCTCGCCATGCTCGGCCAGGCGAAGCGCGTGCTGATCGACAAGGAAAACACCACCATCGTCGAAGGCGCCGGCAAGAAGGCCGCCATCCAGGGCCGTTGCAGCCAGATCCGCGCGCAGATCGAGGAAACCACCTCGGACTACGACAAGGAGAAGCTGCAGGAGCGTCTGGCGAAGCTGGCCGGTGGCGTCGCCATCATCCGCGTCGGTGGGTCCACCGAGGTCGAGGTGAAGGAGCGCAAGGATCGCGTTGACGATGCGCTGCACGCGACTCGCGCGGCGGTGGAAGAAGGCATTGTCCCGGGCGGCGGCGTTGCGCTGACCCGTGCATCGCTGATCCTGTCGAAGCTGAAGGCCGATAACGACGACCAGCGCGTCGGCATCGAGATCGTGCGCAAGGCGGTGCAGACCCCGATGCGTCAGATCGCGACCAATGCCGGTGAAGATGGCGCCGTGATCTCCGGCAAGGTGCTGGAGAAGGACGAGTACAACTGGGGCTTCGACGCCCAGACCGCCGCGTTCAAGGACATGGTCAAGGCCGGCATCATCGACCCCACGAAGGTCGTGCGGTCGGCGCTGCAGCACGCCGCCTCGGTGGCCGGGCTGATGATCACGACGGAAGCGATGGTCGCCGAACGGGTCGAGAAGCCGGCTGGCACCGATAACGGCGGTGACGGCGGCGGCTACTGATCCCAAGCCTGCCGATATCCCATGCCGACGGGGCAAGACGCCTCGGCGGCATGGAGTTCGGATCCACGCGAGATTCCCATGGCTCAGCCCGAACAGACCGAAGCCGAATTCATGGTGATGACGGGCCGACTGTTGCGTCGGGAGGCGTTGCGGCGCGCCGCGGCGGAACTGAACACGACGTCTGGTCCGGGGCTGGAAGACGTGCTGGCACGGGTATCGGCCGAGGTGACGGCTGACGCGGCAGAACGATTGACTGCGCAACATTCTGCGAAAGCACGGACGTAATAGCGGACATCTCCGGCGCGACATGGTCCGGAGACACCCGGGCGTCAGCCTTGGGGCATCAGCCTTGAGGACGACATGGCCGGCGACGTGCCGCGCCGCGTGATTGCTGGCCCACTGATCATGCCGGCCTATCGCAGAGACGACCGGCTGCGTCCGCCCTTCGCGGTCAGACCCCCAAGCCCGATCTATCAAAACCGACACCGACCACGGATCCCTTCGATTGGGATGGCAGGCGTGGCGGGTTGATTGACTCGGCGGCAGGTTCAGGCGCAGGCTTCCGGCCGGAACGATCAAGAAAATCATGACCAGATCGGCGGGATCAGGCGATGCATCGCCCCCGCTGACAAGAGGGAAGCATGGGGGAGTCCGGCAGCGCAACACAACCCGGGTTGATGCCTCTGGCAGCCTCCGGCACGGCCCGTCGGTCGCTGCACTTTTCCCTCGACCGCTATTTTACCCGCCTGGCGATACTTCCGACCTTCGTTGTGATGCTGGGCATCTTTGGCATTCCGCTGCTGTATTCGCTGTATCTCAGCTTCACCGGCTGGAACATGCAGCAGGGGTTGTTCAGTGGCCGTCTGGTCGGTTTCGACAACTATCAGGACCTGCTGACCGATCCTGTCTTCATCAACAGCGTCGGCGTCACCTTGGTCTTCACTGCGGCGGCGGTGGCGGCTCAGATGGGACTCGGACTGGGCATCGCTCTGCTGCTGAACGTCGATCTGCCGTTCATGCGGGTGCTGCGCACCGCTTTGGTGGTGCCAATGATGATCACGCCCATCGTCGGCGCGCTTTGCTGGAAACTACTGCTCGATCCGTCGCACGGGCTGTTCAACTACTGGCTCGGACAAAAAATAATCTGGTTGGGCTCACCCGGTACCGCGCTGCTGGCCGTCTGGGTGGTGAATGTCTGGCACAGCACGCCCTATGTCGCGCTGATCCTGCTCGCTGGGCTGCGCTCTCTGCCGTCGGAACCGCGGGAGGCCGCCTCCATCGACGGGGCCAGCCAGTTGCAAATCTTCTGGCATGTGACGGTGCCCCTGCTGCGGCCCTATCTGCTGGTGGCCCTGCTGCTGCGCACGATTTTCGAGTTCCGGGCCTTTGACAACATCTACGCCATGACCGGCGGCGGTCCCGCCAACGCCACCATGGTGCTGTCGATGTTCACCTACTTGGCATCGTTCGTCAGCTTCGATTTCAGCCTTGGCGCGGCGGCGTCCTGGCTGATGCTGCTGATGTCGCTGGTGATGTGCCTCTTCTTCATCGCCGTGATCCGCCGGCGGGAATCGTACTGACATGGGCATCGTCACATGAGCATCGTGGTCGGATCGCGGCGCCATACCTGGATCCGCGCCGGGCTGATCTATGCCGCCCTGATCGCGCTGGCCTTCGTATTCCTGCTGCCGCTGGTCTGGGTCCTGGGCCTGTCGTTGAAAACCCGGACGCAAGTGTTCTCCGACCCGCCGCTATTCCTGTGGTGGCCAACCCTGGAGAACTATTACGATGTGCTGACTCGCGCCGATTTCCTCAAGGCCTTCGTCAACACCCTGATCGTCTCCGCCTGCGCCGTCGGGCTTTCGCTTGGAGTCGGTGTGCCCGCCGCCTACGCCTTCGCGCGGTTTCCCTTCAAGGGCAGCGGCTTGCTGTTCTTCGCCCTGCTGGTGATGCGCATGCTGCCGCCCATCGCGGTGCTGGTGCCGATGTATGTGCTGTTCAGCAAGATCGGCCTGACGACCACGCATCTGAGTGTCGTGCTCGCCTATTCCACCTTCGCGTTGCCGCTGGTGGTCTGGATCATGCGCGGCTTCTTCGAGGATCTGCCGGCGGAACTGGAGGAAAGCGCCTGGATCGACGGCGCCAGCCGCTTCTCCGCCTTCCGTCTCGTCGTGCTCCCCCTCGCTCGCCCCGGCATGGTGGCCGCGAGCATCCTGTGCCTGCAACTGGCCTGGAACGACTTCCTGTTCGCCGCGGTGCTGACCAACAACGCGACCCAGACGCTGCCGGTGCTGATGGCCGGGTTCTCGGGCGGCGATTCCGGGGTGGACTGGGGCGGCATGACGGCGTCGGGAATGCTGGTGATTTTGCCCGTGGTGCTGTTTTCGTTCGCCGCCCAACGCCATCTGGTGACCGGCCTTTCCACCGGCGCGGTCAAGGGATGAGACGCAAACACAAAATCCTGCAACAGGGAGACCGACAATGCCCGGATTGAACAGACGCCGCCTGCTGGGTGCCAGCGCCGCCGCCGGCATGGTCGCCGCCGCGCCGCGAGCCTCAATGGCCCAGGCCAAGCCGGACAAGCTGGTCTATGTCGGGGAGAACCAGGGCGGCTGGAAAAAAGTGCTGATGGAGGAGGTGGCACCCGCCTTCGAAAAAGCCACCGGCATCAAGGTCGAGTTCACCATGTTGCCCGTCGATGCCTGGCGCGCCCGTCTGAAGGCGGAACTGGGGGCCGGTTCATCGGGCATCGATATCGCACAATGGTCGGTCAGCATGGCCGGCTGGATGGCGCCCTATCTGCTGGACCATGAGCCGCTGGTGGAGAAGATGACCGCACGTGACGCATCCTTCGACTGGCCGGATTTCCTGGGTGGTAGCAAGGCGGCTGCCAGTTATGATGGCAGGCTGATCGGCATCCCTTACCGCATCACCACCGGCATCATGCACTACCAGAAGGCACTGCTGGCCAATGCTGGTATCACTCAGGCTCCCGGCACTTTCGCCGAGTTCGAAAAGGCCGCCGCCGCCGTCAACGCGCCGCCGGACCGGTTCGCGGTCGGCGTGATGGCCAAGCAGGGCGCCAATCTTTACTCCGAGGTCGCCGCCCGCCTGTTTTCCGCCGGCGGACGGCTGCTGGATTTCAACACCGGCGAAATTTTCATCAACGATGCGAAGGGTGTCGCGGCCCTGGAGCACATGACCAACATCATGGTGAAGATGAAGGCGTCTCCGCCCGAATGCACCACCTGGGAGTATGATGAGATCATCGCGGGCGGCCAGCGTGACCGGTACGCCATGACGTTGACCTTCGCGCCCTACGGGTCCCTGATCAACGATCCGGCGCTGTCGAAAACCGCCGGCAAATGGGCCTGGGCCGTAGTGCCGGGCCATACCGACGTATCGCAGAGCCGCACCTGGATCGACGGGCACTTCATGTCCGTGCCGAAATACACGAAACACCCGGACTGGTCGCTGGAATTCATCCGCATGGCGTGCAGCAAGCAATGGCTGTTGCGGTCGGCCGAACGCGGCAATGCCCCACCCCGCGGCTCCGTGCTGCGCGATCCCGGTTTGACCGCAAAACTGGGCTGGCCGCCGATCGCCGCGAAAGCGATCGAGACCGGGATCCCGACGCCGGCGCATCCGGCCTGGGATGCGTTGCAGGTTGCGATGCGGCCGCCGATCTCCCAGGCGCTGATCGGGCAGAAGACGGCAAAGGAGGCGTTGGATCAGGTCGCCTTGGATTGGCAGCGCGGTCTGCGCCGGAGTGGCGTCACGCGATAGGCGGGGGAACCGTCGGCCTTGGGGCACGTACCAAGCCAATGGTGGCCGCTTGCCGCAATCTGGCGTTCCGGCCCCAACATCCGTTGGAGTCGGAACGCCAGAGTATCCGTCTTGGTCAACCCCCGTTTCAAGCGGCGATAGCCCCCAAGGAGTCCCGGACAAAATCGCGGCGGTGTCGCTGGATCGGTAATCCGAGGCATGAATCTGGAGGGTTCCGTGAGGTCGTGCGGCACCGACGTTGCGAGCCACTCCGGGCGCGGCCACGTTGAAGCCGGATAGAACTGAAACGCGGATCCGGGACGCTATGGGGATTGCGACGTTCGGACCGGCGGGAGAGGACGCACACAGGCAGGAAAAACCCGGGGCGGCAGGCGATCCAACGCGTCCGAACTTCCCGAGGGCGAAGGGCACTCTGGCGTTGCTCCAAGATACCTCATCCCGCCATGACACAGCCGACCGCATATGGCAGGCTTGCAGCATCCATCGACCGACGGCCTGGGAACGCCGCAAGGCCGCGCCCTCGCCCAACCAAGGAAACGCCTCATGCCCCAGACCGTTGCCCGCCTGCTGGTGGACAGTCTCGAAGCCCACGACATCGACCTGATCTACTGCGTGCCCGGCGAGAGCTACCTGGGCATGACCAACGCGCTGGCGGACAACAACCGCATGCGGCTGATCGTGTGCCGGCATGAGGGTGGCGCCGCGTTCATGGCGGCGGCCGACGGGCGCATGCGGGGCGGACGAGCGGGAGTATGTGTGGTGTCGCGAGGGCCAGGATTGTCGAATGCGATGATCGGCATCCACACCGCCTATCACGACGCCACGCCGCTGGTCGTGTTCATCGGCCAGGTGGAGCGGTTCGAGGCCGGGCGGCTGGCTTTGCAGGAGCAGAACTACTCGGTTCTGCTTGGCGATATCACGAAAGCGGTGATCGAGGTCAACGACCCGATCCAGGCCAGCGAGGCGGTGGCCCGTGCCTTCCATATCGCCGAGAGCGGCACGCCCGGCCCGGTCGCCATCATCATCCCGGAAGACGTGTTCGATACCGAGACGGCAGCGGCCCTGAACCGGCCTCGACCACCCGCGCAGGGTGGCCCGCTGCCCGCCGATCTGGACCGGCTGGCGGAGATGCTGGCGGCGGCGGAACGGCCCTTGGTCTGGGTTGGCGCGACGCTGAAAGAATCTGCGATCCCCGACCTGACGAAGCTGGCCGAACAATGGGTGCTGCCGGTCAGCCCCACTCATCGCCGGCCACATCTGTTCGACGCCGGCCATCCGAACTACGGCGGCTATATGGCCAGCCGAGTCCACGCCGACATGGTGGCCGAGATGAAGAAATCCGACCTGCTGGTGGCGGTGGGTGAACGCCTGACCGGCAGCCTGACCCAGGGCTTCACCTTCCCCGCGGCGCCGGAGCCGCAACTGCCGCTGGTGCATATCTGGCCCGACCCGAATGAGGTCGGACGCGTGTGGCGTCCCGAACTAGCGATGGCCTGCGAGCCGTCGGCGGTGGTGCAGGCGCTGTTGGCCCGTGGCGCTCCGGCCGGGGCGGAGAAGCGGCGCGAATGGGTGAGCGGGTTGAACGCCATACACAGGCGGGTGTCGAAGCCGGAATGGGACGCGATGCCGGATGGCGTCAATTTCTCGGCCGTGATCGCGGCGGTGAACCGGCATCTGGCGGATGACGCGACCGTGACCTCGGATGCCGGGAATTTCGCGACGTTCGTGCACCGATATCTGATGATGAAGCCGGGGCAGATGTTCCTGGCCTCGGTGGTGGGGGCCATGGGGTCGGGGCTGCCGATGGGGGTCGCGGCGTGTCTGCGCCGGCCTGGGACTCAGGTCATCGCATTCGCCGGTGACGGCGGCGCCCTCATGACCGGCAACGAACTCGCCACTGCTCGCCAATACCGCGTGAACCCGGTGTTCATCGTGTCCGACAACAACTGCTACGGCACGATCACACAGCATCACGACATGCGCTATCCGGGCCGGCCGTACCAGGCGGCGACGCAGTTGACGAACCCGGATTTTGCCATCTGGGCGACCGCGTTCGGCGCCAAGGGCATGACCATCCACGAGGAATCAGAGGTCGAGGGCGTGATCGCCGAGGCGCTGGCGGTGAAGGACCAGCCGGTGGTCGTGCACGTGCACACGTCGCTGCACCAGATCAGCGCGTGGCGGCGGCGAGGATAGGGCTGGGTCGAGCAGAGGGCCGCCTCGCCCGCTTGCCCGCTTGTCGCGGCGTGGGCCCCGGAAGCGCCCACGCCGCACGCTAGTCGATCAGCCTTGAACGAAGCTCAACAGGTCCGCGTTGATCAAATCTGGGTGAGTCGCGAACAGGCCGTGCGACAGGCCCTCATAGGTCTTGAGCATACCGTTGCGCAGCAGCTTGATCGCCTTGTGCGCGGAGTCCGCGATCGGCACCACCTGATCGTCGGTCCCATGCATCAACAGCACCGGCACAGTTATGGCCTTCAAGTCCTCGGCGAAATCGGTTTCCGAGAAGGCGGCGATGCAGTCGTAATGGGCCTTGGCGCCGCCCATCATGCCCTGGCGCCACCAGTTGTCGATCAGCCCCTGGCTCACGGCGGCACCCTCGCGGTTGAAGCCGTAGAACGGGCCGGCCGGCACATCGATGAAGAACTGCGCCCGGTTGGCGACGAGCGCGGCCCGGAAGCCATCGAAGACCGCCATGGGCAGGCCCTCCGGATTGGCCTCCGTCTGAAGCATGATGGGCGGCACGGCGCCAATCAGCACCGCCTTGGCCACCCGGCCCGCTTCGGCGCGCGCCACATACCGCGCCACCTCGCCGCCGCCGGTGGAGTGGCCGATATGCACCGCGTTCCGCAGATCGAGCGCGCGGGTGAGTTCGGCAACATCGGCGGCATAGGTGTCCATCTCGTTGCCGGTGTCGGTCTGGTCGGATCGGCCGTGGCCGCGGCGATCATGGGCGATGACGCGAAAGCCCTTCAAGCGGAAGAACAGCATCTGGTTGTCCCAGTCGTCCGAACTCAGCGGCCAGCCGTGGTGGAAGACGATGGGCCGAGCGTTCGTCGGTCCCCAGTCCTTGTAGAAGAGGCGTGTGCCGTCGCTGGTGGTAATCGTGCTCATTGCCACTGTCCTTGGTTGCCCGGGTCAGCGTCGTGCCGCCCGACGACATGGACAGAATGGCCCGAATCGCCGCAAAATTCTCGTGTCGAAATCGACAGACATCGGGGCAAAACTGACAATGAGGCAGAGGTTTGGTGTGGCCTGAATCTGCATCGGCCTTGGACCGCCATGCTCGGTTGCTCAGCACGAACCGAGTCGGACGGGTTCCTAGCCGACACCGCAAAGCGTTGGTTCCGGGCCAGAAGAGGGCATGCCGGCAAATCGGCCGATGCTCGGTTTCATTCCGGCGTGGCGGGAAATACTGGCGCGCCCGAGAAGATTCGAACTCCTAACCCCCAGATCCGTAGTCTAGTACTCTATCCAATTGAGCTACGGGCGCATCCAGTGACGGGGGATATAGCTCACCCCCCGTCGTATCGCAAGGCTTAAGCCGCGAGCTTGTCCAGCTCCCGCAGGATCGATTCACCCATCACCGAGGTGCCGACGCGCGCCGTGCCCGGCCCCATGATATCGCCGGTGCGCAGGCCCGACTTCAGCACATTGGTGCAGGCCCGCTCGATCAGCCCCGCGTCCTCGTCCATGCCGAAGGAAAAGCGCAGCAGCATGGCGAAGCTCAGCATCTGAGCCAGCGGATTGGCGATGCCTTTGCCGGCGATGTCCGGCGCGCTGCCATGGATGGGCTCATACAGCGCGTGCCGCTTGCCCGACTCCTGCACCGCGCCGAGGGTGGCGGACGGCAGCATGCCAAGGCTGCCAGTCAGCATGGAGGCCAGATCGGACAACAGGTCGCCGAACAGGTTGCCAGTGACGATGACATCGAACTGGCGTGGGTTGCGCACCAATTGCATGGCACAATTGTCGGCATACATGTGCGACAGCTCGACGTCGGGGTAGTCGCGTTTTTGCAGATCGGTGACCACTTGGCGCCAGAACAGCCCGGACTGCATCACGTTGGCCTTTTCCACGCTGCACACGCGGTTCTGCCGCTTGCGTGCCAGCTCGAAGGCAACGCGGGCGACGCGCTCGATCTCGCTTGTCGTGTATGTTTCCGTGTCGAAGCCGCGCTTTTCGCCGCTGGGCAGGGTCTCGATCCCACGCGGTTCACCGAAATAGATGCCCCCAGTGCTTTCCCGGACGATCATGATGTCCAGACCACGGATCACGTCAGGTTTCAGGGTGGAGGCATCGACCAGCGGGTCCAGCACGACGGCGGGACGCAGATTGGCGAACAGGTCCAGCTCCTTGCGCAGGCGCAGGATGGCGAGTTCCGGGCGCATGTCGAAGCCCATTTTCTCCCATTTCGGGCCGCCGACCGAGCCGAACAGGATGGCGTCAGCATCTCTGGCCTTCTGCATCGTCTCATCGGTAATCGGCGTGCCCCGGTGATCGATCGAGGCGCCGCCTACATAGTCTTCCGACAGGTCAAACGTCACCATGCGGCGACGGTCCATCCAGTCGATGACCCGGCGGACTTCCCGCATCACCTCGGGCCCAATCCCGTCACCGGGCAGGACCAGCAGTTTCTTGTTAGCCGGCATGTGCGGCTCCTTATGGTCAACTCGGTTTGGTCGAAGTCAGGCGGCGGTGGACGGCATCCAGGGCTGGCTCTGCCGGGTCTTGGTTTCGTAGGTGTCGATCGACGGGGCGTGCTGCAGCGTCTGGCCGATATCGTCCAACCCGTTCAGCAGTGAGTGCTTGCGGAAGGGATCAATCTCGAAGTGGATTTCCTCGCCATTCGGACGGACCACCACCTGGCGCTCCAGGTCGACGGTGACGCGTGCATTGCCACCCAGTTTGGAGTCCTCGATCAGTTGGTCGCAGACCGCGCGGGGCAGACGGACCGGCAGGATGCCGTTCTTGAAGCTGTTATTGTAGAAGATGTCGGCGAAATCCGGCGCGATGATGCAGCGGATGCCGAAATCGAGCAGCGCCCAGGGGGCGTGTTCACGCGAGGAGCCGCAGCCGAAATTCTCATGGGCGATGATGACCTGGGCCTTTCGGTAAGGCTCCTGGTTCAGGATGAAATCAGGCTTCTCCTTGCCGTCTGGCCCGAACCGCAGCGGATCGAACAGATGCACGCCGAGACCGGAGCGCTTGATGGTCTTCAGGAAACGTGCCGGGATGATTTTATCGGTGTCGATGTTCTGCATCGGCATCGGCGCGGCGACCGCGGTCAGTGTGGTGAACTTGTCCATGGTGCTTTCCCCTCTCAGACCAACTGCCGCACATCGGCGAACCGACCGGTGACAGCCGCGGCTGCGGCCATTGCCGGTGACACCAGGTGCGTGCGGCCGTTCGGGCCCTGGCGACCCTCAAAATTGCGATTGGACGTACTGGCGCAACGCTGACCCGGGGTCAGCTTGTCGGGATTCATGCCCAGGCACATCGAGCAGCAGGGATCCCGCCATTCGAACCCGGCCTCCAACAGAATCCGGTCCAAACCTTCCTGTTCCGCCTGCCGTTTCACCAAGCCGGAGCCCGGCACCACCAGCGCCTGCACACCGGCCGCAACCTTGCGACCTTTGGCGACGGCGGCGGCGGCACGGATATCCTCGATCCGGCCGTTGGTGCAGGAACCGATGAAGACGACATCCACCGCAAGATCGGTCATGCGCTGGCCGGGCGTCACCGCCATGTATTCGACCATGCGGCGCAACTGGGTCCGCTTGCCCTCGTCGGGCTCGTCGTCCGGGTTCGGCACGACACCGGTGACCGGGATCACCGCCCCCGGAGTGGTGCCCCAGGTGACCATGGGCGCGATATCGGCGGTGCTGATGGAGACCAGCGTGTCGAAATGTGCGCCGGGATCGGTCGGCAGGGTCTTCCAGTAGGCAACCGCTTGCTCGAACGCTTCGCCCTTCGGCGCGAATTCCCGGCCCTTCACATAGTCGAACGTGGTCTGGTCGGGAGCGATCAGGCCGGCGCGGGCGCCCGCCCCG
>Ga0082335_1002421_pt1 | contig 35013 bp, 37 predicted proteins | sample Subgrocontami58m_FD_72375 | JGI IMG/M metagenome (GOLD analysis project Ga0082335, IMG submission 72375) | Subsurface groundwater microbial communities from S. Glens Falls, New York, USA - GMW37 contaminated, 5.8 m (SPADES assembly) (version 2) ... | reverse complement strand
TTTAGCCTCGATTAGACATTTTGCTGACCGACCAGTCCTCCCCGCCAGACGCCGTCCTGAGATGCCGAAGGATGCTTCGTGCCCTCAACATGACAAGCCGCTTACTTTTGGGGCAACGCTCATCGAGGGAGAGGGTACCCATCCTCCCTCCCCTGGTGGGAGGGAGCCAGAGGGAGGGGGTTCAATAGGAGAGTATCACCCTCTCCCTAACCCTCTCCCATCAAGGGAGAGGGGATAATGCCTTCCTTCCTCTCGTCGAAGGAAGTCGAAGTGGGGGGGAGGAGCAAGCTGATTATCCCTCCTTTTCACAAGGGTAAACCAGGGTCACCATAAGCGGGCAAGGCAAGTATGTGGGAGGCATCCCGTGATCGAACGATACACCCGGCCTGAGATGGCCAAGATTTGGTCGGAAGAGAACAAGTTCACCCAGTGGCTGCGGGTTGAGGTCGCGGCATCAGAGGCATGGGCCGAGCTGGGCGAAATCCCGCGGGAGGCTGCCGAGAAGATCAGCCACGCCAGCTTCAAGCTGGAGCGGATTAACGAAGTGATGGCAGAGACCCACCACGATGTGACGGCCTTCCTGCGCTCGGTGCAGGAGAGCCTCGGCGAGGAGGGGCGCTTTGTCCACCTGGGCCTCACGTCAAGCGACGTGTGGGACACCGCCACCATGCTTCAACTTCTGGAAGCCACCGACATCCTCGAGAAAGATATCGACAAGCTCATCGAGGTGCTGGAGAACCGGGCGCGGGAGCACAAGAAAACCCTCATGGTGGGCCGAACCCACGGCGTCCATGCGGAGCCGATAACCTTCGGGCTGAAGCTGGCGCTATGGGCGCAGGAGATGAAGCGCAACAGGGAGCGGCTGGCCCAGGCCCGGGTGAACGTGGCCGTGGGTAAGCTCTCCGGCGCAGTGGGCACCTTCGCCACGGTGCCGCCGGCGGTCGAAGCGTCGGTGTGCGCCAAGCTCGGCCTCGAGCCCGCCCCGCTCTCCAACCAGATCCTGCAGCGGGACCGCCACGCCCAGTACATGACCGCTCTCGCAATATGCGCGGGGTCACTGGAGAAGTTCGCGACGGAGATTCGCGGCTTGCAGCGCACCGAGGTGCTGGAGGCCGAAGAACCCTTCTCCGAGGGACAGACCGGCTCCTCGGCCATGCCCCACAAGCGCAATCCTGAACTGTGCGAGCGGGTGTGCGGCCAGGCGCGGCTCATCCGGGGCTACGCCCTGGTCGCCCTGGAAGACCAGGCGCTCTGGCACGAGCGGGACATCAGCCACTCATCGGCAGAGCGCATCATCCTGCCCGACGGCACCACACTTCTGGACTACATGCTGAACATCTTCACCGGCGTCATGGCTGGCCTTATGGTCTATCCGGAGAACATGCGCCGCAACATGGAGCTTACCCAGGGTCTGGTGTTCTCGCAGCGAGTGCTCACCACCCTCATCAGCGAGAAGGGTATGTCCCGCAACGACGCCTACAAGGTGGTGCAGGGCGCATCCATGCAGGCGTGGCGGGAGCGCATCCCCTTCATCGACCTGCTCTGGGAACGGCCGGAGGTGCAGGAGCGCATGGCCCGCGCCGAGCTTGAAGGCCTGTTCGACTACAGCTTTTTCCTGAGCCACATAGATGAGGCGTTCGAACGGGTGGGGTTGTAGTCCGTTCCTTCGCCCCACTGGGGAGAGGGTTAGGCCGAAGGCTCTGAGTCTCAGCGAAGAGGTGAGGGGGATTTATCTTGGAACAACTTCAGTTTGTCCTACCAGAATCCATCGAATGGTCATATGATGAAGAAGGCGACGTTCTGTACTGCTCATTCAACAAGCCAGAGCCAGCGATAACAGAAGAGCTAGGGAATGGCCTTCTTGCCCGGTTTCGCGAAAACGACGGCACGCTCGTAGGCCTGACCATCATCGGCGTACGAGACATCCTTAAGGATTCTAAGTGGGAAAGCAAAAAGACCGGTTGAACGGCCGTATTAAACATTGCTTCTCCCTGAGCCACGTGGACGAGGCCTTCCAGAGGGTGGGGTTGTAGGCAGATGGCAGATCCATACAACAAGGTAATCGATGAACGTCAACTTATCGCTAAAGCAGCGAAGGAACTAACTCTTTTGGGCGATGAAACTAAAGAAATCACCACGCGCTCCAGGGAACTAGTTAAGGAAGAGCTAAAGGCTATAGAGTGGTCATTAATTATTATCTATGCTGTGTTCCAGAAGGTAGGTTCTGAATATTCATCTGATCCTATTGATGATCAAAGAAAAGCCTGCCTTTTATTATGTTCACATATATTTAAATTAATCCTTACCTGTAAAGAACATTTTCTATCTGGCTATTACGACATTTGCCGCACGTATTTTAGAGATTTCAATGAAGCTATAAATCAATTGAGAGCTTGTGCAAAAGACGACAAAACTGCAAAGAAGTGGCTCGCTAGAAAGAAAATCAGTGCAGAAATCAAAAGGCTCAACCCTCTTCCTGCGAATTTGGACTTCACTGATGAGATTGAGGGATTCCTCCAGTCAACTGGACATCCATCAATGAATGTGGCAGAAGGATCTGTTTCTTTCAGCCCTAACTTGGAGTCAGCTGAGATACATTTGTGGCCCTACTATGATGAAATGCAATGTAGACAAAGTGCTCTATTGGTATCTGGAGAAGCAGTGAACTGTGCAATTTGGGCGGCGATTTCATTGCAAGGCTATCTGGAAGATAAGGGACAAATCGCTTTAGAATGCCAGCAGTTACACGACTATCGTACAGATACGTTGTTCAAAAGATTAGATCTATTGCGTAACGATCTAGATATTCGGAATAAGAGCGTTCTTGAGAACTTGAACCAAAGTAAGAGCTCAAATTAGAGGATAGCTATATGTCCATACTTCTTGAAACCTAACTGCCCCACCTCTTCCGGCGCGGCAAGGTGCGGGACGCATGAGGGAAGGAAAGACAAGAAAGCGATGCCAACATTCAGTAAGCGAGTTCGTTTCTTCAACGTCCTCGCTACCACTTCAGAAGAAGCTGACGCTCTCGTTGACACGGGCGCTACTTACTGCCAGGTTCCGGCTGATATGGCGGAGCGCCTGCAGCTTACTCCAAGCGGGTCTCGCAGACTGCGGTTGGCCAACGGAAACGTCGTCGAATATGGCGTGGCGAATGCGCTTGTCGAACTTGTCGATCAAGCTGAACCTGTTGCCACAAGCGTGATTATCGGGGAGCGCGGAGCAGCCATTCTTTTAGGAGCCCTGGCGCTGGATGCCCTGGGATTGGGTATCGATACTGAGAGCCGACGACTGATTGAAAAAGTTGGAGACCTTCTGTTCGAGACACAATGGCCCACTTATTGACGTGTGAATTCACCAAAACGACAGTTGCTACACTTTCCGAATGCCACATAACGTCCTTGCGTGAACTAGAGGTCGGGCTAACGGCGGCGCGTTCAGCCGCCAACTTCATTCGGCGGCGATTCCGTCATCCAGTGACGCGCACGGACAAGGGTGTTCTGGATTTTGTGACAGAGGTGGGCATTGAAGCAGAACGCCGAATCGCCCGTCTCCTTGCAATCCATCTTCCTGAACACGCCGTCTTTGGAGAGGAGGGTGGCTGGTTGCAAGGAGATGCCTCGAACCAGTTCGTCTGGCTCATCGATCCGCTGTGCGGGACGGCAAACTTCAGCGCGGGAATCCCCTTCTTCAACGTGAACCTATTGCTCCTCGAGGACGGTCATCCCATGATAGGTATCCTGGCGGAGCCTATGACGGGAGACCTTCTCTGGGCCGAGCGCGGGAGGGGCGCATTTGTTATTACCAAAGACGGCGCCACAATCCCAATTCACTCAAGCGATGACGCGAAGATCGTGGCCCTTGACCCCGGGTTTTATCTCAAGTTCGGTGAGCCATCGAAGATGCTGCGGGTCCTCCACAGCACCATCGATGCAAAGAGATTCCTTTTCAGAGTGCTTAGCTCTTCTCTCGCCCTCGGTTATACTGCACGTGGGAGCTTTGTCGCCTGTGTTTTCGAACATAACGAGACCCTCCATGTGGGCGCAGGCGCCTTCATTTGCCAGGAAGCCGGATGTGTGGTCAGCGACCTGTATGGCATGCCCTGGACGCCTGAATCGACGGGTCTGATCGTCGCCGCTAACAAAGAAATTCACCGTGACATTCTGGGTAGTATTTGAATGGCGGAAGACAACAAGAAAGGTTTGTGCATATGACCCCCCTTCTGGAAACCCAACTGCCCCACCTCTTCCGCCGCGGCAAGGTGCGGGACACCTACGACCTCGGGGACAAGCTGCTCATGGTGGCCACGGACCGCATCTCGGCCTTCGACGTGGTGCTGCCCACTGGCATCCCGGACAAGGGCGCGGTGCTGACCCAGCTCTCGGCCTTCTGGTTTGAGCGCACACAGCACCTCATCCAGAACCACATGCTGGAGATGGTGCTGAACCCTGAGCAGCTCAGTCCCTATAGTGAGATTCTTGGCAAGGAGGCCGATCTGTCGTCGCTGTGCGGACGCTCCATGCTGGTGCGTAAAGCCGAGCCCGTGCTCATCGAATGCGTGGTTCGTGGCTATCTCTCCGGCTCCGGCTGGACCGAGTACAAGGACCGCGGCACACTGGCGGGTGAGCCGCTGCCACCGGGGCTGCGGGAGAGCGACGAGCTGGAGCAGCCCCACTTCACGCCCGCCACAAAGGAGGAGTCCGGCCACGACATCAACATATCCATCAGAGAGATGGAGCACATGGTGGGAGCGGAACTGACGGACAAGCTCCGCAAAGCCAGCTTAGCGGTCTATGAGCATGCACGAGTGTACGCCCGCGGCCGGGGCATCATCATCGCCGACACCAAGTTCGAGTTCGGTCTCCTGGACGGCCAGGTCATTCTTATTGACGAGTGCCTGACACCCGACAGCAGCCGCTTCTGGGGGGTGCGGGACTACCGACCGGGGGTGTCGCAGCCCAGCTTCGACAAGCAGTACGTGCGGGACTGGCTCACGGCAACAGGCTGGAACAAAGAGCCCCCCGCGCCGGAGCTGCCGCCCGACGTGGTGGAGCAAACGGCAGAGAAATATCGGGAGGCCTACGAGCGCATCACCGGTCAGGAGCTGCAACGATAAAGTTACGCCGTCCACCCTTGCGTTGTCTGAGCCTGTCTAAGACACCGCCGTACAATGAGGGCCGTTTCCTGAGGCGGGTCGAAGGCGTCGGCCTGTCTCACAGTTAATACGCTTAGGAGCCATCTCTTGTATCTCGCCAAAATCCACGTGACCCTCAAGCCCACGGTCAACGATCCTCAGGGCATCACCGTCCAGGGCGGGCTTCAGATGCTGGGGTTCAACTCCGTGAAACGGGTACGCATCGGGAAATACATGGAAGTGCAGGTCGAAGCACCGGACCGGGCCGCGGCGCAGGCACAGGTGGAAGAGATGTGCCACAAGCTCCTGGCCAACCCGGTCATCGAACAATATCGCTTCAAGATTGAGGAAATAGCAGCGAAACTCTCCCAATGACAAGACGGCTCGTTCATGCCGTTGAGCCAGAGCAACGCTTGAGTGAGCGCGCCAATCCAGACTATGCACATTCGCGACTACAACCGGGAGGCTTGGGACAAACAGGTTGAAATGGGAAACGCCTGGACGCGGCCCGTCTCGTCACAGGTGATTGCCAACGCCCGCCGGGGCGACTGGAGCGTCCTGCTGACCGAACAGAAACCTGTCCCGCGCGAATGGTTCGGCGATGTGCGCAGCAAGGACATCTTGTGCCTCGCCTCAGGCGGAGGACAGCAGGCCCCGACTCTCGCGGCAGCGGGCGCAAAGGTTACCGTGCTAGACAACTCACCGCGACAGCTCGCCCAAGACCGCTTGGTCGCTGAACGGGAAGGGCTTGCCTTGACCACAATCGAAGGGGATGCGCGGGACCTGTCTATGTTGACGGACGAGTCGTTCGATCTCGTCTTTCATCCCGTGTCAAACCTTTTCATCCCCGAGATTGGACCCGTGTGGCAGGAAGCGTTTCGTGTCCTGCGACATGGCGGCCTACTCCTCGCAGGGTTCATGAACCCGGCGTTCTACCTTTTCACCGGCGATGCACAGGACGGTAAAGAGCCTCTGGTCGTCCGGTATTCATTGCCCTATTCGGACGCAAAGGATCTTCCAAAGGCGCAATTGGAAAGATACATGGCCGAGAAGATGCCCCTTGAACACAGCCACACTCTGACCGACCAGATCGGTGGGCAACTCGATGCAGGTTTTTTTCTTACCGGCATGTACGAGTCTCACCACACTGAAGCCGTCTTGAGCCAATACATGCCCACCTATCTTGCAACACGGTCCCTCAAACCGTAGTCGTTCAATATAAGTGTATACCTGTACACATGTCAACTGGTGTGCTTGCGTGCATGCCAGCTCCGTAGACACATTCCGCTAAATCGCCATCTTCCAGATTTGCGGCACTGTCCAGTAAATGCCGAAGACCGCCGCCGTCATAGCACAGAGAACTCCCACATTTCGGGCACTGGGCATGGGAGGGACCAAAACACGCTTGTTGCGAGAAAGCCCAGCCTCAAGATGAATGTCTGCCGGCATGCCCCGCGTTGCCGCGGCGCTCTAGAGCGACCCCTTGGTGCTCGGGACGTCACCGCCGCGGCGAGGATCAATTTGACTGGCAACATCAAGGGCGCGGGCCAGCGCTTTGAAGATGGCCTCAAGCTTGTGATGGTTGCTTTCGCCGCTCATGAGCCTGACATGCAAGGTCAGACGTCCTTCTCGCGCAAAGGTCTCCAGAAAATGCGGCACCATATCAGCGGAGAGCTGGCCGATTGAGGGAGCCGTGAAGCCGGCCTCGATGACGGCATGCCCGCGGCCGCTCAGGTCCACGGCGACCAGGGCAAGGGCCTCGTCCAAAGGAACGATGGCGTGACCCATGCGCACGATGCCCGCCCTATCGCCCAGCGCCTTGTCAAAAGCCTGCCCGAGAACAATGGCGATATCCTCAACCGAGTGGTGGGCGTCGATATGCAGGTCGCCTTTGGATTGAACCGTGATGTCGAACAGGCCGTGGCGGGCAAGCTGGTCCAGCATATGGTCCAGCATGCCGATACCGGTGGCGACGGAGGACTTGCCCGTGCCGTCGATGGCGACCTCAACCGAGACCGTGGTCTCCTTGGTCTGCCGTGAGACGGAGGCGCGGCGCAGCGTGGACGGTTCGGATTGCTGTGTCATTTATGTTAACTACTCACCTGACGCTACTGGGAGCTAGCCGTCCCAAAAACGGGCGAATTTCTTCTTCAATCTGTCGAAGGCTGGGCTCCCACTGGAATTGCTGGAAAATCTCCACACATATTTCAGCCGCGATTTGTGCATCGCTTGCGCGCCAGATTTGCAAAGGCAACGTGCGAGATATTTCTACCTTGGGAGCAAAGCACTTGTTCCAACTGTTCCAACGAGGGAGAAGATCAAACCGTCGGTTTCGGCGCGGATGAAGTTCAACAAGCTCTCGGTCTTTCGTGTCCTCGTAGACAAACTCAATGGTGACATCTTCCTCGTCCGGTACAGCCAAAGCCTCGTACAATCGCCATAGGGAGCCGATTGCTTCTGCGACATGATATATGGTCTCTGTCACGTCGAGAACTCGTTGCCCCTTCCCTTGCGGGTCATGCAGCTCACTCATGACCGTTCTGTGAAGAAAGGCGCCGCTCTGCAGCAGGTTCCATTGCTCAATGATGGGTTCCGCTTTTCTACTCTCCTGATTTACCACAGTCTCAAGCCCGTCCCCGATAATATGAGTGGCATCAGGATCATAGTTGTAATATATGAAAGGCCATCCCCGGAAGAGAACTTCTGCCCGGGAAGCGGCTTCACGAAGCTGCTGAATGGTGAAGCGTTTTTCATCGAACCTCGTAGGATAAGAGGTAGTATTTCGCACTGCCGGATACTTAGACCAATCTATGGTTTCCATCTGTTCTTATCTCCCGAATCGCCGCGCGATCTGGTCTCGAAAGCTTTGTGTTGAGGTTGGGGGCTGGGTTGGTCCCGTGCCTGGGCCAACCAACTCCCGGATCTGGGCTAACAGCCTGTCTCGCTGGTTGAATGTTGCCCTTTCAACGAGGCGTCGCATGTGTTCCGCAGTCGGCACTTTAACTGATTCAGCATTATCTGTTCGAACGTAGATTGCAGCCTGTTCCAACACACTCGCATAAGAAGTTTTACAAATGTGCGGGACAGTTTCAAAAGGCACGACCCGGAGGATCACGAAGTTCTTCCCCTGAAGGGTCGGCGTATGAATTGTAAATCTAACTTCGGGGTCGGCAAACTGTCGGACAATTACGCCAATTGGGCTAGGATCATACGATCCTGCTTGCTCTGTAGTAAGACCAACTCTATCAAAACCTCCGCTTTCTGTCTTTGATACCCCGATAGCAATATAACCAATTGCGTCCGAGTTCCCAAAAGCGATCAAATCACGGACTAATTCACGCTGCGCTTCTCTTCCGATTTCATCCCAGCCAAACGCGCCTTTGTACTCAATTGTAGCAATTTCTCTATCAAAGCCAAATACGATCCTTTCAAAATCAAGCGCTGAATCGATCGGCTGGGTCATGCCGCTAATTATCTAGCAAGCGCCGCCATGAGCGCATCAGTGTGCTCAGGCTTGCCCACGCTGATCCGGACCGCGTTGTCCAGAAGTGGGCCCACCACGCGCTTGATGAAGATGCCCTGGCGTTCCAACACAGACTTGACCTCCGCAGATTCTCGCCCTTTGACTCGGCAGAGGATGAAGTTCGCCTCTGAAGGAATCGGCTCGAGATAAGGCACCGACTTCAGCTTCTCGAAGAGCCTCTCTCGCTCCTGGACCATGAGCTTCACCCGCTGCAGCAGCGTTTCACGGTCATCCAGCGAGGCCTCCGCAGCCACAAGAGCGGCCACGTTGACGTTGTAGGGCGGCTTTATTTCGTCGAGGATGCGGACCAGTTCGGCGCTCAGAACGCCATACCCAACCCGTAGACCGGCGAGGCCGGCCCATTTAGAAAAAGTGCGCAGTACCACCAGATTCTCGTGCTGCGGGGCGAGCTTCACGAAGGACTGACTCGAAGCAAATTCCTGGTATGCCTCGTCAACGACCACCACAATGCCGGTGTCGAGGACGGCCTGAAGCTCGCCCGCCGAAAGCAGGTTCCCCGTGGGGTTGTTTGGCGATGTCAAGAAGATCAGCTTTGCCCGCGTGTCTTCCGCCTGGCGGATGATTTGCTGAATATCCAGGGTGAAGTCCAGTTTGCGGGTGATCTCAGCAAGCGTTCCGGCGCATACCTGTGTGTTGAAGGGATACATCCCGAAGCTGGGTGGGCAGTTAATCACGATGTCCCCGGGATCAAGGAACAGGCGCATCAACAAATCAATAATTTCGTCGGAGCCGTTGCCCGCAATGATGTGCTCAGCGGGCACTCCCACGTAGTCGGCCAGCTTTGCCCTGAGCGCACGATGCACAGGGTCAGGATAGATGTGATAGCTATCGAAGCTTCGGATGGCCTGCAGGGCTTTTGGCGAGGGTCCGTAGAGGTTTTCATTGCCGTCCAGCTTGATGATCTCCGTCTCGGACAGCCCTTCCGCCTTACTCAGCACACCGGTAGGCACAATGGGCGTATAGGGCACTAGATCACGGTAGTGCCTGCGTACCATATCTTGGATCACTTTACGTTGCCTCGTGGACACCTGCTGCACGCCTGTTTTTGGCCGCTTTTACCACGACCATCATATCACGCTGATTTTATGAAAAAGGTTCACTGTCCGCATGCGCCTGTATAGCCCTTGCATGGGCGGTGAGGCCTTCGGCCTCTGCAATGGTGACCCCTGCGCCTGCTATCGATCGTGAAGAGGCGGCATCCAGGGCCACCAAACTGGTCACTTTGATAAAGTCTTCAACACGCAGGGGTGAGCTGAACCGCACGGTGTTGCCGGTGGGCATCACGTGGCTGGGTCCTGCCACATAGTCGCCCAGCGCTGCAGAGGAGTTCGCTCCCAGGAAGATCGCGCCCGTGTGGCGGATGCTCCCGACTATCGACCACGGGTCGCGTATCATGACGGAGAGGTGCTCCGGCCCGTAGAGGTTGACCAACTCCGCACCCTGCGCGAGGTCGTCGACCAACACCAGGAAGCCATTCCTATCCAGAGCGCCGCGGATAGTCTCGGCCCGCGCCAACTCCCCCAGTTGACGCTGGATGTCCGCCTGCACCTGGGACAGTAGTTGCTGCGACGTGGTGATGAGCACGGCGCTGGCCAGTTCGTCATGCTCCGCCTGGGCCAGCATGTCCGCCGCGCAGAGATGCGGATCGGCCGAATCATCGGCCAGCACCACGGCCTCCGAGGGCCCGTGGAGGCCGTCGATGCCGACGGCGCCAAAGACCGCTCGTTTGGCCAGCACCACAAAGAGGTTGCCCGGCCCGCAGATCTTGTCCACTCTAGGCACCGATTCTGTCCCATAGGCCAGGGCAGCAATGGCCTGTGCGCCGCCCAGCTTAAACACACGGTCAACGCCGGCAACCTTTGCTGCGGCCAGGAGCACAGAAGCAGCATTCCCTTCCCTGTTGGGCGGCGTCGCCAAGAAAATCTCTGGGACGCCGGCAACCTTGGCAGGAACAGCCGTCATAATTACCGTTGATGGATAGATAGCACGACCGCCCGGGGCATAGAGGCCAACACGGTCCAGCGGCCGCACAATTTGCCCCAATCCTCTGGAGAAGTCGACCCACGTCGTGGCTTTATGTAGCTCGTGGAACTCTCGGACTCTTGCAGCGGCGGTCTCCAGGGCTTGTCGTAATTTTTGTGGTGTAGTTTTGTATGCTTCGTCCATCTCCTCTCGGGACACTTGGATGTGCGTCAATGTCACCCTGTCGATTCGCTGGGTGTAGTCGAGAACCGCGGCATCGCCCCTGGCACGAACATCAGCAATGATGCGATCGACAGCGTCGTGTGGGCTAATCTCAACACCAAAAATCTCCTTCAGGCCCTTGCGAACGCTATCCGGGACGTCCGTTTCTTCAAAGGGTTTGCGCTGCAGAAAAGCCTCGCGTGCAGCCTGATAGCCGCGCAGGACTTTCATGAGAGGTGCTCTCGGACTGCCTTTTGAGATGATTGAATAGCGTCTTCCTTGAAAGATGCGACGCGTTCCGGTGACACATAGGTAATGGTGCGTTCAAGCACCTGGGGAAGGGACTCAAACAAGGTTTTAACCTGCTCCTCAGTCTCGATAGCGCTATTACTGAACCGTCGCAGGGTGAAGCTTTTGAAGTTCTCCCAGCTTGGGTCCTGATCCAAAATACGGCACACCACCTCTCGCCACTGGCGCATCGTAGGCGCTTCTATGAACCCCACCTCTTCACCCGGGTCAGCCGAGAGCACATAATCATAAAACATCTTGAAACGGTCTCTGTCCAGGCGCTCGGCGCGGTCGAGATAGAACTGCAGGACCCGGTCCATCACGTCGGCCTCGGTCCGGCTCAGGGTCGTAGTACCTTTGCCAAAAAAGGGCCGGTACACCTGCTCAATCCAGAGTTCGTCCGTGGCCAGGTGGGTGATATATCCCGCAAGAAATGCCTTGGCGCGCCCGTTCACCTGCAGGAGATGAGGGTGCACCTCCAGAAGCTTCGGAATCCCGCTCAGGCAATGCTCGTCACGCAGATCGTAGAAATGCGTCTCTTCTCGCGGCTGTCTTGTGAGGACGCGGATATCCGGTGACGTAGCGCCGAGGAGATAGCACGCCAAGTGCTCCTCAATGGACTCGATGTCTAGCCTTGCAAGGGTCTCTTTGGCAACTGCAACGTGCCAGCCTATCGGGGGCATAGTCAGATGACCTCACGCGACCTTAAATGACCTTGTCCAGAGCGTCCAGGAGACGGCGGTACATCTCGGACTCGGCCTCAAAGACGTACTTGGGAGCATAGACAGTGACGCTGCCCCCACCCATGGTGCGCAAATGCTCGACAGCACAGGTGAGGTCGTCTTTGCGCACCACCACGGTGACCGCGTACCAGTTCTGCTCCATCCCATACCGGCTATAGACCTTTGAAACCGTCGGCCCGCGGATTCCGGCGACTTCAGGCTGCCGCATGACAGCCTCGGCCACTGATTCTGAGGTGGCGCCCTGGACGTTTGCGGTGACGCTATAGTACTGCTCCGCCCTCAGGTGGGACTCCATCATCTCAAGCATAAGCTTGGTATCTTCCAGAGCTTTCGGCTTGTCTCGAAGACACCTGAGATTACCGATGAGACATGCCTGGGAGCGCAGGAGCATGCCGTCAGACAGGGTGCGCAGCCCATTCTCCCTCAGCGTCGTGCCGCTGGAGGTCAGGTCGACAATGATGTCCGCAAACCCCATTGTCGGGGCAACCTCCATCGCGCCGGTGGAAGCGACCAGGGAAAAGAAGTTCAAGCCTTTGCTAAGGAAATACTGCCTCGTCATGCGCGGGAATTTGGTCGCAATTCGAAGCTCGGTGCTCTTTGCGCGCATCTCTTCAGACAGCTCCACCAAATCGGCCATGGATGTAACGTCTATCCAGGTCTCCGGAACGGCGACCACCAGGTCACACTGGCCATAATCAAGGTCCTCCACCAGGACCGCGCAGTTGCTGTCATCGTGGGTAAGTTCACGCACGGTGTCCAGGCCCGTAATCCCAATGTCCGCGCTGCCCTCTTCCACTTTCGCGGCAATGTCAGCCGCTCGTTGAAAGAGCACCGTCGCTTTGTGCAGAGCCGGAACGCGCGCGGTGTACTGCCGTGAGTTTGGGCGGTTCACCGAAAGACCGCACGCTTTGAGAAACACCAGCGTCGGCTCTTCAAGTTCCCCTTTGCTAGGGAGCGCCAGCCGGAGCATAGCTCGCCTCCTTCTCTTCCCGCACACTCGTCGCGCTCACGATGACGACGCGACCGATGTTGGCCGAGTCACAGAAGGCTTTCCGCGCTTCCTTGGACATCCCTTCGACATCGATAATCGCGGTGAGACCCTGGGTGCGCAGTGAATCCGCATACCGTGTGGCAGAGGCGAAATCGCCCGCCGTCTCAGGGACTACCAGAACTCGATTATTGGCATCATCGATGTCGTCATTCCTTGCTTGGGGAAGACGGGCAACGAGATGCTCAAGAGTATACGCAAAACCGAGTGCGGGCACATCCTGGTCGCCGCCAAGGGCCCTCACAAGGCTGTCATAGCGGCCACCACCACCGACGGCCTGCAGGTGGTTGTCGCCATCGAGATACAGCTCAAAGACAATGCCAGTGTAGTAGCCTAACGGCCTGGTCAGTCCAAGATCAACTTGTATAGAGGTGTCGCCGCCTGCGGCCTGCGCCATGAATAGGTCGACGACCCTCTGGAGCTCCTCAAGCGGCTCACTGCTGAGCCCGTAGCGCTTTGCGATTGCGCGTCCGTCAGCCAGGGCTTGCGCTGGCGCCGCGCACACAGGCGCAAGCTCGGCCGCGAGGGCCACGGCCTGCTCCATGTGTTGGGGGTCGTCTGCGGCTTGGAGCTTTGCCTGGAAGCGCTGCAGTATCTCCTCGGTTGTGCGCCTGCCTGTGGGACGCGCGGTCCCCTCGTCCATAAGCCAGCGCACGAGACCGGCCACCTCCTCTGCGTCCGAAGCGCCTGATGTCCTATCACTCTGCCCGATTGTTGCTGCGGGCACAACCCGCAGTTCATCTAAGCCCTCTCGAAGCGCAGCCACGCCGCCCGCACCTTCACGAAGAAGCTCCAGGTGACGGCCCACATACATCTTCACACGCTCAGAGAGCCGGAACCCGTCCAACAGCTTCGGCACCAGACCAGCGTGCCCGATGACGACTCGGGGTCTTGGCAACCCCAAAGCTTGCAGGCCCTTCACCGCGAGGGTGAGGAGTTCGGCGTCAGCATGGGCGCTGCCCGCGCCGATGATCTCTGCGCCGAGCTGGGTGAACTGGCGGAGCCGTTTGTCCCCGCTATCCTGATCGCGGAACACCGGGCCCGCGTACTGCCACCGCACCGGCAGAGGCCGCTCAGCGGCGACGGCGATGTAGCTGCGTATGACTGATCCGGTGAACTCAGGACGCAGGCACAGCCGCTCGCCCTGCTGGTCGATCAGGGTGAACATGTGGCCGGTTACCAGGCTTCCGAGCTTGCGCAAGTAGAGCTCGGTGTGCTCCAGGAGCGGCACCTCTACCGAGCCGTAACCGTAGGACGCCAGGAACCACCGCAGGGTATCTTCCACCTGGCGAAGCGCCGCCAGACCTGGCTCATGCAGGTCCAGCGTGCCGGAAACCGGGCTGCTGGGGTCTCGAGTGGGCAAGGACAACTCCTTCAAACTGTGTAGGTATTGTACACTAGGCCCCACTCCTCTCGAAAGGAGTTCGCTGTGACATTCGTTCTTCGAGCCTGTCGAGAAGAACGACGCGGATGTCATGTTTAGAGATCCAACGTGATCGGACATGAAATAATTAGCCCAGGCTCAACTCTGTTGTCTGGAAGGAGGGGCTTTGCTATACTGGGGAACATGTGGGGCTGTAGCTCAACTGGGAGAGCGTTAGACTGGCAGTCTAAAGGTCAGGGGTTCGAGCCCCCTCAGCTCCACCATCTTTCTTCGCTTCTTCCAGACCTGCTTCAGTCAGCCATTTCCATCATTGTCATTTCATCCCCACGCTTGTGTCCTATTCCGACTTCTAGGTGAGGACTCGTGATAGACCAAGATGGTGGTTCGACCAATCCGCTTTATCATGTTGACGAAGTAATGCTCGTAGCATGTTCTAGGGGCCAACTATGAAACTCTCCTTAGACGAATTTGCCCGGGTCCTCCCGTTCTGGTATGAAAAATACAAAAAGTCACCATATTTTGAAGGTTACAGAAATTTGTTGGAACACCTTCCTCAAAAGGTAGCACTCTGCGGCTACCTGGACATCGAGGACTTGTGTGCCATAGCAGACTGGGGAGGCAATCAACATGGTATTAAGCAGAGGCTTTTGCGGCACAACAGTGCCAGCGATGTTCAGGCAAAAACTGGGGAAGCGTTCCGCTACCTTGATAAGCCTAAGTGGGCTATCGGCGCGGTTTTGGACTTGCAGCAATGGGGGCTTACTTATGGTAGTAAAACGCTAATGTTCATGAACCCGGAGGAATACGGCGCTCTTGACGAGTGGAGGATGCGCCCCTGCCTTAGTAAGGTACTTTCACGCATACGTAACGGCGATAGGGCCTCAATGGTGCGCGGGTACGTTGCATTCCTCGACATATGCAGGGAACTCCAGTCAGTTATGGAGGAACCGAGTCCTGAGTCGAAGAGCGCGTGGCGAATATCCGATATACAGTCCGCTATTTTCCAGTTTGCATCGGACGAAGGCGTAATGCTACCAAACGAAAGAGGGTCAGCCTGAGCGGTCGCCAGGAGCGACAGGTCAGGGGTTCGAGCCCCGTCAGCTCCACCAAACCTTCAACTCCTTTCCTGGCCTCTGTCACGTCCTTCTCTCTTACTGAACCCATGTTGTATGATATTGGCGGAAACTGACCTCTAGATCACGAAGGAGGAACCTCATGGAATTCGTCGTCCGCCAGTTGTCCAGCCGGCCCAATACTATCACCGTCCGCTACGACTGTGCGTGTGGGTGCAAACCCAACGCACGGCATGAGAAGGGTTCTGAAGATGTAAACTTCGAGCACTGCTGCTGCGGCAACGTCCACTTCGTCGGGCAGGACGCCAAGCAGAGCCTGGAGAGCTATCTGAGCGAACGCCGGGCCAAGGGCGAGGATGCCGACGTGGGCGAGTACTCCATCAGCGAGACAAAGGTGGAGACCCCCTGGGGCTACTCAGTCGCGGTGGCCTTCGGTGCGCCGGCCAAACCGCGGATGGAGAAAGAATAACGGGGTGTCCTTCTTGGGCGAAGCGATCCATCTCTAGGGTGGGGATGCTCCATTCGCCACCAGATGCTTCATCCCCGCCTACCGGCAGGCAGTGCTGTGCTTCTCACAATGACACACCTGCGGCACGCAACACACGCTCTTGAAATTCCAGACGAAAGGCGTTATTGTATCGCTATGACAACACGACCCAATTCCATCAGGACGACCCTCGTCCTTACCAGCGGGCGCCGGCCCGGAGGATAGTGTCGCGCGCTACGAACATCGTGGTGGTCATCGAGCTAAACCGGGCAGGGCATGTTACCCTGCCCATTTTTGTGAAAGCTTAAAGTTTGCGAGGCATCTTCATGAACACAAAAGTTGTAGATTTTCACAAGCATATTATCGCTGACCCATTGGTCTGCCATGGGCAACCATGCGTTAAAGGGACAAGGATTCCGGTGTCAGTTATCCTCGGATCCCTTGGCGCAGGCACATCCCATGAAGAAATCATTGAGGAGTATCCGCCTATTACCGGTGCGGACATCTCGGCCTGTTTGGCCTTTGCTGCTGAGCTAGCTGACTACACTGTCGTGGACATCCCCAGGCATTGATGAGGTTCCTGACGGACGCAAACGTGCCTCAGACGCTCACCACGAGACTTAGAACCGTGGGGCATGACGTGGAAGAAGTGCTTGAATGGAACCCGAGTGCAGATGATACCTCAGTTCTAGCAAGGGCTAACGAGCAAAACCGTACTCTCATTACCGCAGACCTCTGGTTTGGCAACACCGCAATTCACCCAGTGGGTTCGTACCCAGTCATGATTATCATTCGCCCCTAAAGAATTCCACCGGAAGAAGTGGCAATACTCGTAGCGCAGGCGATTGAATACTATGCTGAGTCCCTGCTTGGGAAACTCGCAATTATTGATGGAAACCGGATGAGAATTAGAGAACCCCGCCGAGAGGGGTTCTAGTCGGAGGCTACCAATGGCTGAGCGATATCAACCCACCGAGGTGGAGGCAAAATGGCAGGCTAAGTGGGCCGTCGACGGCCTCTATGCCGCCAAGGATGACCCCTCGCGGCCCAAGTGGTACGCCCTCACCATGTTCCCCTACACCTCCGGCGACCTCCACTGCGGCCACTGGTACGCCATGGCCCCCGCAGATGTGAACGCACGTTACAAGCGGATGAAGGGCTACAACGTCATGTTCCCCATCGGGTTCGACGCGTTTGGCCTGCCGGCGGAGAACGCCGCCATCCAGCGGGGCATTCATCCCTTCCGCTGGACCATGGACAACGTGGTGAACATGCGCAAGCAGCTCCGCTCCATGGGCGCGATGTTCGACTGGGACCGAGAGGTGGTGACCTGCCTGCCGGAGTACTACAAGTGGAACCAGTGGTTCTTCTTACAGTTCTTTAAGAAGGGGCTGGCCTATCGCGCCAAGGCCCCGGCCAACTGGTGCCCGGGCTGTCAGACGGTGCTCGCCAACGAGCAGGTGATGGCCGACGGCACCTGCGAGCGCTGCCATAGCGTGGTGACCAAGCGTGACCTGGAGCAGTGGTTCTTCCGCACAACCCAGTACGCCGACGAGCTGCTGAACCACGCGGCGCTTGCATGGCCGGACCGGATCAAGACAATGCAGACCAACTGGATTGGCAAGAGTTTTGGCGTTGAGGTTAGCTTTCCTCTCGATCGACAGGACCTGGACGAGAAGGAAATCCGTGTCTTTACCACCCGTCCAGACACCATCTTTGGTGTGACCTTTATGGTGCTCGCGCCGGAGCACCCTCTGGTGGAGAAGCTGGTCACCCCGGATCGCAAGGCTGAGGTAAACGCCTATATTGAGGCTACCCGCAAGGAGTCGGAGATTGACCGGCTATCCACTGACACTGAAAAGACCGGAGTCTTCCTGGGTGCGTATTGCGTGAACCGGTTCACCGGCGAGCGGGTGCCCATTTTCACCGCCGGCTATGTGCTGGTGCAATACGGCACGGGCGCGGTCATGGGCGTGCCAGCCCATGACACCCGTGATTTTGCCTTCGCTCAGAAGTGCCGCCTGCCCGTTATCACGGTGATTTCGCCGCCCGGCTGGCAATATGGCGACGAGCTGACGGAAGCCTATACTGAACCCGGCCCTATGGTGAACTCGGGCCCCTTCAACGGCACCCTGAGCACTGAGGGAATAAGCAAGGTCAACGACTACATCGAGCGGCAGGAATGGGGCTTCCGCAAGATCACCTACCGGCTGCGGGACTGGCTCATCTCCCGGCAGCGTTACTGGGGAACGCCGATACCCATCGTCTACTGCCCGAATTGCGGCATCGTGCCGGTGCCTGAAGATCAGCTCCCCGTGCTGCTGCCGGAAGATGCGGAGTTCCGCCCCACCGGCGAATCGCCCCTGAAGTACCACGCGGCGTTTGCCAACACCACCTGCCCAGAGTGCGGTAAAGCGGCCACCCGTGAATCCGACACCATGGACACTTTTGTCGACTCCTCCTGGTATCAGATGCGCTACCTATCCTCACACTATGACCAGGGGCCTTTCGATAAAAGTGCTGCGGCAACCTGGCATCCGGTCGACCAGTACACTGGTGGCGCAGAGCACGCGACCATGCACCTGCTCTACGCCCGCTTTTTCCACAAAGTGATGCGCGACCTTGGGCTGGTCGACACCGGTGAACCGTACACCCGATTATTCAACCAGGGGCAGATCCTCGGCCCGGACGGCCAGCGAATGAGCAAGTCCCGCGGCAATGTGGTCGCCCCCGACGAGAACGTGAAACGATACGGTGCCGACACCTTCCGCGCGTACCTGATGTTCCTTGGCCCATGGGACCAGGGCGGCCCTTTCAACACCGACGGTATCAACGGCATCGCACGCTGGATCAACCGTGTTTGGAGCCTCATGCAGGACCACTGGTCTCGCAACGCGGGCGTAGCCAAGGATGCCGCCGCCGAGCGTGAGTTGCTGCGCATGACGCACAAAACCATCCAAAAAGTGGACGAGGACCTAACCAGCTTCCGGTTCAACACCATGCTCGCGGCGCTGATGGAGTTCACCAACTACCTTTCGCGTCCTGAGCCCCAGCAAATGAAGGGCACCGCTGCCTGGAAGAGGGCGCTTGAGTCACTCTTCCTGATGATGGCGCCATCAACACCCCACATAGCGGAAGAACTGTGGGAGCGGACCGGTCATCCATACAGCATCCATCAGCAGTCCTTCCCAACCTGGGACGCCGCATACACTACTGAGGATGAAACTACGCTGGTAGTGCAGGTCAACGGCAAGGTGCGGGACAAGCTGGCGGTCCCAATTACCATATCCGAGGCACAGGCGAAAGAACTCGCTCTAGCATCTGAGCGGGTCACGGCCCAGATAGTTGGCAAAACAGTGACGAAAGTCATCTATGTCCCAGGACGGCTGGTCAACATCGTGGTAAATTAGAAGCGATTCTATCATCTTGTCGTTCTGAGGAACGGAGTGCCGAAGAATCTGGAAGGGCAGCGCCCCCCACCAGACCCTTCGCGGAGTTTATCCTGCGGCATCGAAGGGCTCAGGATGGCAAGGCGCGCGGGACCAGGTGCGTGTTCAATAGGCTTCTGGCTAAACTTGCTGCCAGATGTGACGTTAATCCCAAAATCGTGTTCCAGGATCGGTGGAACCGCAATCCTCTGAACGGAGCAAAACATGACCAAACATAGTGAACTCGCGGGCCAGTTCGCGCTAATCCTCGGGGCATCCTCCGGCTTTGGCGGGGCGACCGCGCTGGAGCTATCCCGTCATGGCGTGCACATTTTTGGCGTCCACCTTGACCGGCGTGCGGCCATGCCTGCCATTGAACAGCTAATGGACGACATAAGAGCAACGGGCCAGGAAGCCCACTATTTCAATGTGAATGCGGCAGACCCCGAGAGGCGTCTCGAAATTATCAATGCTATCAAAGCCCGTGTCCAGCAAGACCCTCAGGGCCCCCAGACCGTTAAGGTACTGCTCCACTCCCTGGCCTTCGGCACTTTGCGACCCTACATCACTGAAGACCCCAACGACCAGGTAACCCAGGCCCAGGTGGAGATGACACTGGACGTCATGGCCAACAGCTTGGTCTATTGGACACAAGACCTCTTCCACGCCAGTCTGCTGGGCGAGGGCAGCCGAATCTACGCCATGACCAGCTCCGGCGGATCACGCGTGGTGGCGACCTATGGGGCCGTCTCCGCGGCAAAGGCAGCATTGGAGAGCCACATCCGGCAGCTCTCTATGGAACTGGCTCATAAGGGCATCACAGCAAACTCTATCCGTGCCGGCGTGACCGACACTGCCGCGCTCCGCAGGATCCCCGTGCACCAGTACCTGATGGACCGCGCAAGAACCGGGAATCCCAGCGGGCGGATGACCACACCGGAAGACGTTGCCAAGGCAATCGCCGTATTGGCCATGAGCGGCACCTACTGGATGACGGGCAATGTCCTGGGTGTGGATGGCGGCGAAGACGTCGCAAGCTGGTAGGAGGGGATTGAAATAGGCGCTGCATGCCCGATAATGTCGCTTGTACTCATATTCTGACACAAAAGTAGGGGCAGGTTCCTGACGGTCTGCCCCTACGGTCTCCTTGACCAGGCTTAAGTATATTCAGTATCCAAAACGTTCCCAGTCGCGTCCGTTTTACTGTGGCGGCTGCAACCGAGACTTACCTTCTCGCATGGTGGAAATACCGCCGCGCACCGTTTCCAGTTGACTTGACAGATTAGCTTCAAGCCTGCGCAACAGCGCCAGGCTGTACTCCTCAAGCTCTTGGCGTCGCTGATCTATCTCCGCTTGAGCCTGCGCCAACTGCGCCTGCGCCTGCTGCTGGCTACGAGCAACGATGTCTCTGCCTTCATTCCTGGCCGCAGCCGTGATTTCGTGCTCATCCAGACGCTGGCGGAAGAGGGCTTCAGCCTCCATCCGCATTCGTTCTGCGCCATCGCGAGCCTCTTGCAGGATTCGGTCTCTGGTCTCCAGGACCTCCTGAGCATGCTGCACATCCTCAGGAATGGCCGCCCTGATCTGATCGATCAGGTCCAGCGCCTCCTCCCTATCCAGAAGGATCTTGTCCGCAAGAGGGATAGATGTTGCGCTGGCAAGAACGTTGTCCAGCCTGTCAATGAGATGCAGGATGTCTATGGTAGTCTCCTCTGTTTCACACGATGGAAAAGCGCCGGTCTACTCCCAGACTGACGCAAACTTCACCCGCAACGCCTTATCGACGTTTTCCGGCACCATGCCCTTAACGGCTCTCCCCAAGCTCCAGACTTCCCGAATTCGGCTGGAACTGAGATAGAGAAGGTCGTGACTGCTCATCATAAAGACTTCTTCAATATCGCTTGCCATGCGTTTGTTCGTCAGCGCCATCTCAAGCTCGTATTCAAAGTCCGACAGCGCTCTGAGGCCACGGACAATAACTTTTGCTCCGACATCATGAGCCAGGTCAACCGTCAAGCCCTTGTAGGAAATAACAGAGATATTCAAACTCTTTGGCAGGGACTCTTGCCACAAGCTCATCCGCTCATCGGTCTCAAAGAGCAGGCGTTTTGGCGGCGCATCATAAACCGCAACAAAGACCTCCTCAAACAATTCGGCAGCACGCAATGCAATATCCAGATGGCCCAACGTCACCGGGTCAAAACTGCCAGGATAAACCGCCTTAACCAATATCTTCTCCTTCCATAACGTATACGGAGATTACCGTGTCGCCGTGTTGGCGCTCTTTGCTCAACCTTAGGGCGCTGTATGAAGATTGCACCGGTTGCCTGAGGGAATGCTCCACCACTACAAGACTCCCCACTTCAACCAATCCGTGCTCAATCATGAGGTCAAAAAGCATCCCATCCAGTGGCTGCGCGTACGGGGGATCCAAAAACACCAGTTGGTACGGCCCAAAAAGGTGCTGAAGGGCCTGCGGAAGCGGCCGGCAAAAAATCCGAGCTGCCTCAGAAAATCCCGTGCGTTCTAAATTCTCTCGGATAACCGCACAGTGACGCGGATTCCGTTCCACCAAGTCAGCCCAGTCCGCTCCCCGGCTCAGGGCTTCGATACCCAACGCGCCAGTGCCTGCATAGAAGTCGGCGACCCTCGTCCTTTCTGAAAAGAACGGTCCTACCATATCAAAGATTGCCCCCCGCACCAGGTCAGAGGTGGGACGCAACCCCTCCGATCTCACGGTCCGGAGCGGCCTTCCCCGCGCGGCTCCTGCTATTACCCTCATGACAACCCTTGTTCAGGTGACATTATAAGTCCCTCCTGACCCGCGTCAAGGAGGGAAAGAAGCACGCTCCCTGCTATCCATTTGCGCGTTACCTTGATCAGCTACGTTCAGTCAGGACGGCCTCCATCTCCATTTGTTTGCCTTCTCGACTGACGATAAGCTTTATCTTCTGGTTCGGCGAATGCTTCATGAGCACGTTGAGGAACGGATGCGCATCGTCGAGAGGATCTGAGCCAAGCCCGATAAGGATGTCGCCGGCTTTGATCCCGGCTTTCTCGGCAGGACTGTTTGCCGTCACCTGAAGAATAAACGCCCCGTATTTCACGGGCAGTTTATAGAACGATGCGAGAGCAGGGTTAATCTGCTGGTGAGCAACGCCCAGATATGGACGCGTCACTTTGCCCTTCTCAATAAGCTGGCTTGCCACAAGCCTGACAGTATTGCTGGGAATGGCAAAGCCTATCCCCTCCACAGTCTCACCACCCTGCGTCTGCCTTATCACAGAGGTATTGATGCCGACCACCTGACCCTGGGTGTTTGCCAAAGGCCCGCCGCTGTTCCCATGATTGATAGCGGCGTCAGTCTGTATTAGGTTCTCCATTACCCGATTGCCGCTGGTCCACGTTCTGTGCAGGCCGCTGACTATACCTTCGGTCACGGTGTTCCTAAAATCCCCCAGCGCACTGCCGATGGCGACGACTCTTTGCCCGGGCACGAGGGCATCGGAATCGCCGAGGGGAATTGTTTCCAGTTTATCCTCTGGGACTTTTATGACGGCGATGTCGGTGAAGGGATCGTCGGTGCCCACCACGCTGGCGCTCTGACTCCGCCCATCGGAGAACACCACGGTCAAGCTGCGCGCTCCCTCAATCACGTGCGCGTTAGTCACAATATACCCGCGAGCGTCCACCACCACGCCCGAACCGGAGGCCTGGGTCGGTCGCGTTGCGCCGCCTCTCCCGCTCGGGGTGTCAATATCGGCCACAATGGTGACGACCCCGGGGCCAATCTTGTTCACCACATCAACAATAGCAGAGCTTTCCTGAAGGGTCAGCGATCCGCCCGACGCGGCGGCAGACCTGCCGCCCAGCAACGACGCGCTGTCAGGCTTGAACAGCAGGGAGGTTGTCACGCTGCCACCCACCGCTCCACCGACGAGCGCCAGAGCTGTCACGGCAAGCATTGTGCCAAAACCAACGCGTTTCCCTGAAGAAGGGGGGTTGTACGTAACCTGCTCAGTATTTTCCATGGCCTTACAATCACTCTTTGCTTAAAAGACAATACGTAATCTGGCGGGTGACAGTTTCACTGGCTTTATTGTAGCATAGGGCGAAGGGCACGTAAGGAAGTCCTCCCTTTTCCTATTCCGGTGGTTCGTTCCGCGCGTTCCCTTAGGCCATGATAGGGTCCTGGGCTGAGAGGCCGGAGCGTTCTCAGTCTTTTTTCATGATGTTCGTGTCCCGTGAGAATGAGGCGGCAGATGGGCGAAAGACCGATCTACTTAACTCCTGAAGGTCATGCTGAATTGGAAAAGGAGCTCGATTTCCTGCGTACCGCAAAAAGGAAGGAAATCGCAGACAAGATCAGCCAGTCGAAAGAGTTGGGCACCTCTGTTAACAACGCAGAATACGATGATGCAAAACGAGAGCAATCGTTTGTTGAGGGACGGATCCAAGAGCTTGAGGTGATCATAGCCAACGCACAAGTTATTGTCCATGAGACCACGCCATCTGGCATGGTCAAAATCGGGTCAAGGGTCACAGTGACTACAAACGACGGGCAGAGCGAGAATTTCATGTTGGTCGGCAGCGCGGAGGCCCATCCGTTGACAGGCAAGATCTCAAACGAATCGCCGGTGGGCAAGGCCCTTCTGGGCCGACGTATCGGCGACAACGTCCAGGTTATGACTCCCGGGGGCATCGTCAGCTACACCATCCGCCTCATTGAGTAGCGGCCCACATCCACACCGCTCGATGCCCTGCGCGGTACGATCTGAGGCATACCAGGGTCGCCCACGCTTTAGATCAGCCTGATCCAGCCCTAGGAGCGCCGCGTGGCAGAACGCAACGAAGAATTTTATCAACAACGCATCCTCAAAGCCCAGCACCTGCAGCAGCGGGGAGTTGAGCTCTACCCTGCAAGGTTTGCCCGAACACATACCACGGTCCAAGCCATACAGGAGTTTGTGAGCAAGCACGGAGACGCGCCCGGCGAGCACGGCGAAGACGTGGTCACCCTCGCGGGCCGCGTCACCGCTCACCGGACGATGGGCCGGGCGACATTCATGGACCTGCGTGACGGGTTCGGCAAAGTTCAGGCCTATTTCCGCAAGGACACCCTTGGCGAAGACGGCTATGAGATGCTCAACGACCTGGATCTGGGTGACTTTGTCGGAGTGACCGGCCCGCTGTTTCGCACCCGCACCGGCGAGCCAACCGTGGAGGTAAAAGGCTTCACCCTGGTCAGCAAATCGATGCAGCCGCCCCCGGAGAAGTGGCACGGCCTCACAGATGTGGAGACCCGCTACCGTCACCGTTACCTGGACCTCATGTCCAGCGAGGAGGTCCGCCAGACCTTCGTCGCGCGCTCCAAAGTGGTGACGGCCATGCGGCGCTACCTGGACGACATGGGCTTCCTTGAAGTGGAGACCCCCATTCTACAGCCTCAGGCCGGCGGCGCGGCAGCGCGGCCCTTCATCACCCATTACAACGCCATGGGCCAGGACTTCTACCTTCGCATAGCCACCGAGCTTCACCTGAAGCGGCTCGTTGTGGGCGGGTTTGAGCGAGTCTACGAAATTGGCCGCATCTTCCGCAATGAGGGGCTTTCCCACAAGCACAATCCCGAGTTCACCACCCTGGAGAGCTACCAGGCCTATGCTGACTACTCAGATATCATGATTGTGGTGGAGAATATGGTTGCCCACATTGCCCAGGAGGTTCTGGGCGCCATCCAGATCGAGTTCAAAGGCCAGACCCTCGACCTAACGCCTCCCTGGCGGCGCATGACGCTGCGGCAGGCCATCATGGAGCACGCAGGCATCGACTTCCTGGCACACGAGAGCACAGCGGCTTTACGGTCAGCGGTAGAAGCCAAAGGCGTAGGAGTCGCTCCATCCGCAGGCTTCGGCAAGCTGGTTGATGAGCTACTCTCCACCTTTGTGGAGCCGAACCTCATTCAGCCGACCTTCTTGATAGACTACCCTGTAGAGCTGTCGCCGCTGGCCAAGCGCAAGCCGGACAACAGCCGGTTGGTGGAGCGTTTCGAGGCCTTCGCTGGCGGTATGGAGATAGCCAACGCCTTCAGCGAGTTGAACGACCCCGTGGAGCAGCGGGCCCGCTTCACCCATCAGGCGCAACTGCGTGCAGAGGGTGACGACGAGGCGGAGCTGCCGGACGAAGACTTTCTTTTTGCGCTGGAACACGGCATGCCGCCCACCGGCGGCCTTGGCATGGGCATCGACCGTCTGGTCATGCTCCTGACCGACAATCCCTCCATCCGCGAGGTCATCCTCTTTCCCCACCTGCGGCGGAAAGAATGAACGCGGGTAGGGGCGCAGCATGCTGCGCCCCTACCCGCTACGATTATCTCGTACCCAACAAAAAAACTACCGGTTCTGGAACGTAGGCTTCCTCTTTTGAGCAAAGGCTTGAGGGCCTTCGATGCTGTCCGCCATGCCCACCAGGTTCTGCTCCAGAGCGCGGGCAAACGCGCGGCCGTTCATCATGTCCATGCTCCAGCCGCGGTAGAGAATCTGCTTGAAGTTCCTGAGCGCGCGTGGCGCAAGATACAGGATGCGCTCGGCCCACTCCATGGCTTCGTCCATCAGCTTGTCGTCCGGCAGCACCTTGTTGACCCAGCCTATCTCATAGGCGCGCTGGGCCGTGATACGCCTGTCGGCCCACATTGCCAGCTCAAGAGCGTGCTGAAGGTGCATCTGGCGGCTGAGGTCGTGCAACCAGCCTGCGGGCATGTTCCAGCGGGCCTCGGCGATGCCGATCTCGGCGCTCTGCGCGGCAAGCCGTATGTCGCACTGCATGGCAAGATTGAAGCCCCCTGCAATGCAGAAGCCGTTGATGGCCGCGATGATAGGCTTCCACAACTCCATGCTCTCACTCAAGGGGTAGGCCACTGAGGTCTGCGACGCCCGGGCCTGGATTTTGCCTGTTCGGATGTCGGCTGTTTGCTTCAGGTCTGCGCCGGCGCAAAAGGCCTTACCGCTGCCCGTCAGAATCATCACCCAGGCGTTGTCGTCCGCGGCGAAACGCTCCCAGCCTTCATTCAACCCCTCGCGAACGTCGAACCCCAGAGAGTTCATGCGCTCCGGGCGGTTGATGGTCATGATCGCAATGCGGCCATTTTCTTTGGTCTCGTATAATACCGCCGGTTGGTCTGCCATGATTCATCCTCCTTCCAAAATTGCGCCTATAAGGTATCGGCTATTCTAACACAAGATGCAATAGGCGCAGAATTGGCGATAAAATTACTCGAACCCGTGGCGCTACGCCTCAGAAATATAGCCTGTGCTACACTTAGGTGTCACCGAGATACGTTTCATACGAGAGTGATAACACGTGCCCGCAAGTAGACTTGTGTACATGTTCCTGGGTTGTATATTCGTGGAGCACACATGACCGTTCGCGCAGTTTTCTTCGACATCGGTGAGACGCTGATCAACGAAAGCCGTCTTTGGATGGAGTGGGCCGACTGGCTGGGCGTCTCACACCTCACCATGGGCGCCCTGATAGGAGCGACCATTGCGCTCAACCAGCACCACCACAACGCCCTGCGCCTCATCCGGCCCGACTTCGACGTGGAGCGAGAAGAGGCGGCGCGAGAGGCTGCCGGTCTCCCCAACACCTTCGACCAGCGGGACCTCTACACGGACGTCCGCCCTTGCCTCGAGGCGCTGCGCCGTACGGGTTATTTCATAGGCATCTCTGGCAACCAGCCAGCGCGGGCCGACAACCTCATCCGGGCGCTTGATCTCCCCTTCGATGTGCTCGGCACCTCGGCAGCGTGGGGCGTCGAGAAGCCAGCACCCGCGTTCTTCCAACGCATGGTGGAGGCCGCCGGCGTGTCGCCCGCGGAGATCGCCTATGTGGGCGACCGCCTGGACAACGACATCCTGCCCGCCCGGGAGGCCGGCCTGGTGACAGTGTTTCTTCGGCGCGGCCCCTGGGCGTACGTCCACGCGACCCGACCTGAGATCGCCCAGGCGCATGTCCGGATAGAGTCACTGGCTGAACTGCCTGAAGCGCTCGCTCAATATGCCAAGAATACGTAGGGGCGCAGCATGCTGCGCCCCTACTACAACATATCGTCCGAATATCGTCCGATCCTAGAACCTTCTCTGCCTCAGCTTTGTGATACACTAGGCCAACAAACCACTTCCCGCTGGGTATCATTATGTTAAGTATCCAATACTTACGCGACCATCCGGACGAGGCGCGGGCCAGATTGGCCACTCGACACTCGGACTTCCCTCTGGATGAGGCGCTATCGTTGGACCAGGAGTATCGCAAGCTGCTTCATCAGGCAGAGGACCTGCGGGCAAGACGCAACGAGGTCAGCAAAGACCTGGGCAGGGTTAGGAATGAATCTCCGGAAGCCTTCGAACGACTGCGCGCGGAGATGCGTGAGGTTGGCGCCCGCATAAGCACACTCGAAACTGTCATTGCCGAACAGGAATCGCGCCTGCAAGACCTGCTGCTCCAGCTCCCCAACCTGCCTGACCCTTCTGTTCCCCTGGGCGACGGCGAAGAGGATAACGTCATCGGGCCCAGCATTGGCACGCCGCGCAGCTTTGACTTTGAGCCGCTCCCCCACTGGGACCTCGGCGAACGCCTGGACATCATAGATTTCGAGCGGGGCGTGAAGCTGTCCGGAAGCAGGTTCTACGTGCTGAAGGGCATAGGCGCTCGGCTGCAGCGCGCGATGATCACCTGGATGCTGGATTTCCACATCGCCCAGGGCTATATCGAGATTTACCCGCCCGCCCTGGTGAAGGAGGAGATTCTCTACGGCGCGGGACAGCTCCCCAAGTTTCGGGACAACCTCTATCGTGATGCGGAGGAGGACCTCTTCCTCATCCCAACTGCTGAGGTGCCCGTGACCAACCTCTATCGTGACGAGATCCTGCCGCCCGGCTCGCTGCCCATCTACCACGTGGCATACACCCCCTGCTTCCGTCGGGAGAAGGTCTCCGCAGGACGGGACGTGCGGGGCATCAAGCGGGTGCACCAGTTTGACAAGGTGGAGATGTACAAGTTTGTGGAGCCGGCCACCTCCATGGATGAGCTTGAGCGGATGCTGGAGGGCGCCCAGGAGCTGTGCCGCATGCTGGACATCCCCCACCGGGTGGTGGAGATATGCAGCGGCGACCTGGGGTTCTCTGCGGCCAAGACCTACGACATCGAGATATGGGCGCCGGGCTGCCAGGAGTGGCTGGAGGTCAGCTCCATCAGCAACTGTGGCAATTTCCAGAGCCGCCGCGCCAACGTGCGCTACCGCCCTGAGCCTAACGCCCTTCGACCTGGCTCAGGACAGGCCCGCCCGCAGTTCATGCACACCCTCAACGGCTCCGGCCTAGCGCTCCCCCGCACCATGATCGCCATCCTGGAGACCTACCAGCAGTCCGACGGCTCGGTCGTCATCCCGGACACCCTCAAACCCTACATGGGCGGGATTGAGGTCATCCGGGTATAGCCCGAAGAAACCCAAAGATCAACGAGGAACAAAAACAGGCTTCCCCTGAGGAGAAGCCTGTTTTGCGTAGCCTTCGCTACTTGTCCAGCCAGGTCGTGTCGAACCTGATGTTGTTATAACCCGATGCGTGCGGGGTGTACCCTTTTACGTAGGCATAGTAGCCATATCTCGTCGTGCCCCAACTCGCGATAATCTCGATGTCGTGGGGATTGCCAGCTTCTTCAACTGAAGGACAAGGTCCTTTGGCTTGGCCGGGTCAATCTCCTTGGTCTGCTTGTCGAAGCGGGCATGGCTATCCATAGCTACCAGGGCAATCGCATGTTCGGTGCGATCCAGCTAGCTCCGTTCGTGGTGAGCTGAGAGTTTACCCTGAGCCTGCCTGTCCGGTAGGCAGGCATAGCCGAAGGGAACCATTAATGGAGCGTTGTCCGAGCGCCCTGCGACAGGTCGTTCAGACTCTGAAGAGTCCTCAGACTCGATGAACTCGATGAGCTCAGGACGAACGGGATCGAGCGCGTACTGCCAAGATGCAATCGCCCTGCCATAGCTACACAGAGGACGGATCGACAGCGCACTGGAAGAAAGGCTATAGTAATCTCGTAGAAGCGTAATGGTCGTGTAGACAAGCTCAATGCCCAGTGCTTGGAGTTACTGGGCCCTAGAGATATATACGGAGGACTCACTGATGCCTGAACCTCGGTTAAACCAGACCCCCACAACCGTCCTGAGCCGCGGTGTCGCGACGCCCATTCCTCAGGTGATCACGACAGATAACGACCTCTGGCTGAAGCTGCCGGACCTGACGGCTTCCACCGGCTGGGAGCTCAAGCCAGAAGGCGTGTGCAGGGATGAGGTGTGCATACCGATCTCCGCAGATGAGTCGGAAAAACTGCTTCTGGAAAACGCAGGAGAGCGGTGGTTCAACATCACTAAGTTCGCCCGCGATCTCGGGCAGCCGTGCGCCTCCGATGTTCAGCACCGCGTCTGGTCTTTTGGGCCGCCGCCGTACGAGTGGCAGAGCCGCGCTGTCTCAGCCATCGCGCCGAATTTCACGCTGCCCGACTTTCAGGGCATGCCGCACTCCCTCTCCGACTACCTCGGCAAGAAGGTCTTGCTCGCCACCTGGGCCTCATGGTGAGGCTGCCGCTTCGACCTGCCGGTCTGGCAGGGGCTCTACGAAGAGCTGAAGGACAGGAACTTCGAAATCGTCTCGGTCGCCACCGAGAGCAAGGGGCCTGAGGCGGCGCTTCCCTGGGTGGAAGCGGCCAACCCAGGTTACGTGACCCTCCTTGACACCGCGCACGTAGTGTCCGAGCTGTTCAGCACCAGAAACGTGCCCGCCACCATCTGGATCGACGAGACGGGCCGGATCATTCGACCGCCAGAGGGCGTGTACGCCCGTATCCGCCCTTCCCGTGAGGCGGACCCTGTCCCGAACGAGAAGTACCTGAATGCGGTGCGTGACTGGGTGAAGAACGGGGAAAACAGCATCTACGCCAAGCAGGAAAGCGCGTTGCGAGAGAAGGCCAGAAAGCCCACGCCGGAGGAGGCCGAGGCGATGGCGTATTTCCGGCTGGGCGTGTATCTCCACCAGCAGGGCCACGGCGAGGCAGCCATCCCCCACTTCAAGCGCGCGCAGGAGTTGAAGCCCGACAACTGGAACTTCAAACGGCAGGCATGGAACCTGGGCGACGCCGAGCGTGACTACGGGACGAATTTCCGAGATGAAGCCCAGAAGCACGGCCCGGCCTACGACCCCATTGATCTGCCGGACCTGCCGGAAGGCGGGTAGCATTCCGGCGGCATGCACACACTCTCTTCAGAAGAACTGGTCGGCGAGATCGTCCGAGCCAAGGGACGACTCGCCCTCTTTTTGGGAGCCGGGGCTTCACGAAGCTCCGGCATTCCCACTGCAGGAGAGTTGGTTGAACAGTGGCGAAAAGAACTCCATCAACGCGATCAAAGGCGGGGCGATACGCGGAGCTATGAAGACTGGGTGGGCGCTGATGAGCAACACTATGAGCAGTGGCTCACGGATAGAAGCGGCGATCATAATCTCAACGACAGAAGGTACGCGTACCTCTTTGAAAAGCTTGAGCATACCCCGGCCAGACGTCAGAGCGTGATTGCGGAGCTGTGCGAAAAAGCAAGGCCACAGGCCGGCTACTACTCACTGGCCCACCTCATAGATGCCGCCACCTTCAACGTTGTGGTTACCACTAATTTTGACGACCTGATCGCCGACGCCTGCTTTGATCTGGGAACATCCAGGCCACAGGTATCCTCCCACTCCGAGACTGCTCTGCTGGTGCGACTGACCGATCCGCGACCCAAAATCGTTAAGCTTCATGGCGACTTCCTCTTTGAAGACCTTCAAAACACCGATGAGGAGACGCAACATTTGCGTGCAGGAATGGAAGTGAAATTCCAGGCAGTCCTCCAAGAGTTTGGCCTGGTTGTTGTTGGCTACGGCGGCAACGACGAATCCATCATGCAGAACTTGCCCAGGGCACAAGGGAGAGGTCTATTCTGGTGTATCCGAAAAGGGTCGAGCCCCAACAGGAATGTGCAAGAAGTCCTCGAAAAAACAAGGGACGCCTTTTTGGTAGAAATTGATGGGTTTGACGAGTTCATGGTGGAGCTCTTTCGGGCATGTGGAGGTGACAGCAACATACTGCGTGAGCGGCGAGAGCAGCGTCAAGAGCACGTCAATCACATGTTGGAGCAACTGAAGGGAGCGGAGCCACCGGCGCAGGCAGTTGCCGCTGCTCGAAGGCAATTAGGTTATTGGGACTTACTCTCTGAAGGTAACCGTTTACTCGGCCAAGGAGATCGCGGTGGAGCCGAAGCCGCGTACCTCAAGGCTATCGAGCTAGACCCTAGGCACAAGGTAGCCTACAGCATCCTGGGCAGTACCCTGCACGCTAAAGGTGACCTCTCAGGGGCAGAAGCTGCGTACCGCAAAGCCATTGAGCTAGACCCGGAGGATGCTGCTGCCTACACCAAACTGGGCGATGTCCTGCGCATCAAGGGTGATCTGGCAGAGGCGGAGGCTGCTAACCGCAAAGCTGTTGAGCTAGATGATGAGAACAATCTTGCCCAAAATAAACTTGGGATTCTTCTGCTTGCTAATGGCAAAGTGGAAGAAGCAGCACAAGCCTTTACTAAAGCCCTTGAAATATCATTGCAAATCAAACCCGAATTTGATGCTCTGCTACAGTCAGGAGTTGCACTCGTGGGTCTTGGAGACGTTGTGCAAGCTGTTGCAGAGTTTCGAGGATGGCATCTACGAACACAGTGGCTTCTTCCGTTCGACGAGTTGTTGGATTTAAAGTTTATGTCCAGTCATGGTCACGATCCGGCCGCAAAAATTCTAGAAATACTAAAGAAAGAGGGTCTCTTACATCCGGTGGTAAAAGACCCTCTGCATTAACCCGCTGCAATTATGCCGTGGCCGCCGCGTGCGCGTGAGCGTGCGCGTCAGAGCCCTTTTCCTCAGGCATCTGGGCGATGGTGTCCATGATGGCCTGGGCCAGCGCCAGCGCGGACTCCTTGCTCAGCTCCATGCACATCTGCAGGCCGAAGGTGCCGCCCTCAGTCCTGAGGAAGTCCAGCACGACGCCGCCCTCGAGATTCGCTTTGATGAAGTGGTCGTGATAGACCTGGGCCGTCTCCAGCGACAGCCAGCCGCCGCTGTCCTTCGCGCTCCCCTCCAGGGTAACCGGTATAGCCTTGGTAAAACCGCACATGACTCGCTCCTTCTAACTCGCTAGGTACTTGCCATAAAACGCGAAGATCCGCTCCCAGCCGTCCACCGCCGCTTCCTGATTATAGCTCGGACGATAGTCGGCGAAAAACCCGTGGCCCACCGGCGCGGGGTAGCTCTTGATCTCGTAGGTCTTGTTATGCTTCTTCAGCTCTTCTTCCAGCCGCGCCACATGCTGGGGGTTGGGGTTCTGGTCGGCCTCGCCAAACAGGCCCAGCATTGGGCAGTCCAACCGCTCCACCATGTCGACCACGGCGACAGGCATTGCGGGGCTCAGGTCCTGGGGGCTCACCACCACGCGCCCGCCGTAGCAGACCACCGCAGCCGAAAGGCTCCTGCTGTTGCATGCGAAGAGCAGCGAGTGCCGACCTCCCGAGCAGTGGCCAATGCTGCCAATCTTACCGTTGCTCTGCGGTGAATCCAACAGGAATCTGGCCGACGCCTCCATGTCACCGATGGCGACAGCGTCTGCCAGCCCGCCTTTGGCCATGATTGCCGAGCGCGCCTCGGTGGGGTCCAGAAAGTGCTCACGTGAGTAGAGGTCAGGGGCTATTGTGATGTAGCCGGCAGCGGCGAACTTGCGGGCCAACTCCTTAGTGTGGGTGAGCAACCCGAAAATCTCCATAATGAGCACCACGCCGGGGAACGGGCCGTCCCCCAGAGGGCGGGCGTAGTAACCGGATATGGTGTCCCCGTTGTGGCCGGGGTAATAGACGGTCTCTGCAATTAGACCTTCGTAGGGCATGATCGGTCGGTTCACCAAAGGGTCATATCTCCTTACTGGCCCACAAAGAGCCAGCCATTTGTTATTTCGGCAAAGTATAGCACGGGGTGGCATTAGGCGCTAAAAAGGTTCCAGAAGGCGTGCAACCGCCATGCGGGACCGCTGCACTGGGGCGATGGTCTCGACAGGCTCGACCATCGCCGTTCTTCTCAACTATTCGGCAAGCTCAGGACAAACACGCTCGAAAAACGCCGCAGCTATCGCAGTGATGCGACCGGGCTCTCTTTCTTCAAGAACCGCTGTATCTCTTGGATCATGAAGTCAGGGTTATCGCTGGAGACGCCGTGCCCAGAATTCGGAGCTTGCACCAACTCCATTGTGGGCTGAAGCTGCTTCATCCGCTCCAAAATCTTGGGAGAGAGGTAGTTGCTGAGGGAACCCTTTATCTCAAGGATTGGGCACTGAATCTTTCCCCAGCACTCCCAGAGATACGGGACCTCCTTGAGGCCAAAGCCGCCGTTGATCCAGAACAGTTCAGGATCGCGCTTGAGGACATAGCGGCCTGCGTAGTTCAGGCGCAGACTGTGCGTCGCCTGATGCCGGATCAGCGCCTCATGCGGCCGCTCCGGCGCCTGCAAAGCATCCTGCACATACTCGTCAATGCTTCGCCATCCCATGCGGCTCGCCTGTCCCCCCTGACGGGACATCTGGGAGCGGGCGGCATCGGTGTCCATCTCCGGGCCGTAATCCACACACACAAAGTGGGTCAGATAGGCCGGATGCTCCCCAGAGAGAGGAATCCCGTTGCGAGCACCCAGGGATGTGCCCACCAACGCAAACGGGGTAATCCCAAGAGCATCCGCAAAGCCTTTCAGCTCGTCGGCAAACTGCTTGACGCCATAGCCGTCCCGTGTATGGTCGGAGTCGCCGTGGCCGCGCTCGTCAATCGCCAGCACCCTGTACTCATCGCTGAAGGCGGGCGCGATGTGGTCGAAGGCATGAGCGTTGCTCCCCTGACCGTGGACGAACAGCAGCGTCTTTTTCGCGCTCCCGCCCCAATCCAGGTAGTGAATGTTCAGACCGTTGATGATGACGAATTTATCCGCCGGCGGCGCAGCAGTTACCATATTATCACCCTCCTGTAGAGGCATAACACGTGATACTCTGAGGTGCGATTAGCTTAGCACAGCATGCCATGTGACTTCCAGCGGAGAAGACAGTGGCCTTCAGCCAATCAGAACGCTATCATAGAGCCGACACATGATGAATTCCACCGCAACATCCGACAGTGCTTCCTCACCCGGTTTCTTTTTCTCCAGCTTTCCATCGCGCCTCGGCACGTTCTGGGTTGCCTACTTTGATGACATAGTGTGTCGCGCGGAGTTGGGAGGCAGCGCCGAGAAATTCGCTCGCACATGCGGGGAATCTCTCGGCATTATCACCGCATATCGAAAAGCACCGCCTGCGCAGCTCCATACTGCCGTAGTGCGATGTCTGGAGCAGGGTGAGCGTTACTCGGGCCAACTGGACATGTCGCGTCTCTCTCCGTTTCAACAACGGGTCCTCCACAAGACGATGGAAATCCCCTGCGGGGAGGTTCGGACGTACGGATGGGTTGCGCGTGAGATTGGCGCGCCAAGAGCGGTTCGCGCCACGGGAACAGCCCTCGGAAAGAACCCGGTACCCATCCTCATACCCTGCCACCGCGTGGTGCAGGCCG